>QWCO01000034.1_pt1 | contig 75521 bp, 47 predicted proteins | sample 1972611 | NCBI WGS metagenome assembly QWCO01 (sample SAMN09866706, study PRJNA288562) | Human oral metagenome isolate term1_saliva, whole genome shotgun sequencing... | reverse complement strand
AGGAGTAACCCTCGTTTCTCGGTTGCGGATGCAAAAGTACTACGAGTTTTTGGAATAGCAAAGCCTATACACTACTTTTTTTGAAAAAAGTTTCAAATCCGGGCTTTTCTGGGAGAAAATGATGAGGATCACAGAGGGGCGGATAAACCTCACAAATTCGTAAAACACTGATTATGTATATATTAACAAAACAAACAAGATTTCTAAAGCTTCTGGACTTTTTTATTGAAACTTTTCTAGGGAAAGGCTACTATAATAATAGAAGTAAGCTTTGGCTTCCTTATTGCGTTTGAAAATACAATAAGGATGTCAGCTGATAGCCTTATTGCGTCAGCTCATCCCCTTATTGTGGTGAAGCTATATTATAAGGAGTAGCGGAAAAGGTGAGAATGCATGTTTTTTTAGATACGGCTCTTGGTGGGTGTGCTAACAATTGGAGTTGGGGGCATAGAAAAAGCGCTGAAGTCCTCCAACTTCAGCGCTTTAGGTTAAGAATGGGATATGTGTTATTTTCGAATGAATTTCACGGAGCAGTAGTTGCCGTCGTTGTCACTCAGGCGAGCCACATAGATACCAACTGGTAGGTTGTTCACAGATTCTTGTGAGAAGCCTTCGGGGAGTTGGACGGTCTTCGAGGAAATCTTTTGTCCGGAGACATTGAAAATCTCCAGGCGGCAATGGGTATCGTATTCACTCTTGAGGGTCAAGGCCTGTCCGTCGAAGGCAATACTTAGGCCTCCCATACGAGAGATAAGAGAAGGAAGGGAAGTTACCAAACCATTCTTATCGTCGGCATAAGGTTCAGCATACATAGTGTAAATATTTGCTGCACCAATGGTTGGTTTATCCATCAGATAGGCCTGAGTGCCTCCATCAGGATAAAGTCCGATGGATTGATCTCCATTGTGTAGTTTATAGGTGAGCGTATCACTCCAGGTACGATCCGCAGAAGTTAGCATCACATAGCCTTTTTCAGCCGCCAGTTTGAAGTTGGCATGCAACTGTTTTTTCTGAATGCGCTTAGAAGCCCATACCACGAGATGGTCATGAGGCGGGATGACGGTGTTGATACTATCTCCGCCAGAGATGCGGAAGAGCTCGGGGTTGCGGAAGTCGTTGGTGAGATACATACCTTCTACATTGAGAGGTTCATCTGTAGTGTTGTACAATTCTATCCAATCGTCTTTTTTTCCATACTCATTGACAAAGACACTGTTTGAAGCACTGATTTCATTCACTTTCACTGGACGATTTTCAGTGTATGCCAAATCTTCAGCGTTGAGAGGTTCGAAACTTGCCACCAGTTCATAGTTCCCCTCTGCCGGCAGCTCATATACGGGATTCGTACTCACATAATCGTTGTCCGTTGCCGAAGATTTTAGTTCGAGTGATGCGTCCCAATAAATATCGGAAGAAGGAGCTGAGACGTTGTGTACTTCAACAGCAATTACATTTTTCCCAGCTTTGAAGAGTTCCGGACTAATGGTTATCGTAGCCCTATCGTACTCGTCAGCGAAGGTAGAAGCGAAGTCGGTGTATGTAGGCGTTCCGGGGTTCATGTTGTGTCGTCCCACTTCTACTCCATTGAGATAGATTACGCACCCGTCGTCCACGTTGAAGTTGAAGTTAAAGACATCAGTCGGCATTGGTTGAGCAGGGAGTGTGATGGTCTTTCTGAAATAGTAAGTAGGGATTTTGTTGGCAGCATCCGCACCATAGCTAATTTGCGTATTGAAGCCCGCCCCAGTTTTGGAGAAGCCCAACGGCGCGCGTCCTTGCTTCCATGAAGCACTATTATAGTTGGGTGCTTTCCAGTTTTGATCGTCCAGTGAGCCTTTATCGTAGAAGTCCCAGTTACTTTCTTTTTGAATTAGGTTGGAGGAATTGGGCTGTACATTCTTCCATCCCATGAAGCGATAGCCCGCAGGTGCTACGGCTTTGATCTGAATCGGCGAAAAGAGTGCACCTCTGAAGCTATTGGTTGGCACGGGTTGATCATTGATCAGCAGTCGAGCCTCCGGCAGATTGGTAGAAAGATTCAGTTGTTCAGCTTCGACGCCATTGAGTTCCATCAAAGGATGAGCTTTCAGTTTGGCAATCATAGCCGCCTGACGTTCTGCCGTTAGTTTGTTTTTGATGGTTCCAGCAGAGCCCAGAGGAGAGATTCCTTCTGCAAACATAGCTTCTTTGACATTGTTGAGCAGACTGTCCACAATGTGCGTACAGCGACTAGGTTCGAAGACGCTACCTGAGATGATACAGAACGCATCTATAAAATGCTTACGGAAAGTAGCATTCTTAAGCATATTGCGGAATATGATGGTTGGAGCGAGTTCCCTTACGACAACGCTCCCAGGGCGTTCCACTGCAGTGTAGTACCTTTCTACGGTATTAAGCATCTTGTTCATATCACCGTCAAAAGCACTATCGAGGTCAAACATGACGTGGTGCCATTTGCTTCCCTCAGCTTTGCCTCTGAATCCTTTGATATTATTATGTCCCCAGTCGAGCGGTTCGAGATAGAGTAGCGAAGCCCAATAGTTGCAATACTCATCGATATCGACCATTTTAGTGATACGCTCGTACACACTGTCTTCTGTGCAACGCTCGGCCAGCTGTCGCCAAAGTTTGAAGCTGTCGTCCGTTCCAGCCATCTGTTGATAGCCCAGCGAACCATCCATCTCGAATTGGTCTTGTTCGTCAGAAGACAAACCATAGTTAGCGAAAGAATAATGCTTATTATTCGGTTCACGAATATTCATCACACCGTTGTATTTCCCATTGACGTAGGTCAGAACGGGTTCGTAGGACTGTCCATCAATGTATAGTCCTGAAGAGAGGACAATAGTTTGCAGTGCAGGATCCTTAAAACGTCCGAAACTATCATTACCGCCCGAACGCATCTGCAAGGTTTTGTTGCGGATGAAAGGTTTGGCAGAAAAGAACGGATAATCAAGCGTGTTCTCCCCATCATAGATATTGTTGGCTTTCAGCTTAAAGGAATGAGGCACATTACTCCTACTCCATCCTCCACAGATAGAAAGATTTGTTTCTTGCCTGAAGAGCGATTTGTTATCACGAGAGATGAGCTCCATGCTCACAGGTCTGTCCCAATCCATGTTCCAGTTGCGCGGTTCTACCGAGCCATTACCGGGTTTGCCATTAACACCTGTCACGAAAACGCCGAGCGAATCGCCATAGAGATTTTCGGGGGCTGACACTACGGAAAGGATGGGAAGTAAGTTTTGCTTATTGTCCTTAAAGAAAGAACGTGTCACCACATGGCTGGGAAGTTTACCTTCCTGAAAAAGACAAAAGCGGAACACAGCCGCATCGCTCACGGTGAAATGTCCGTCAGTAGATGTCTCACCATGCGTCCATGTTGGTGCTGAACCGTCCGTGGTGTAGCGCAGCGTAGTGTTTTGCGGAATCTTCACATCAAAGCTAATCGGGCCATTAATTCGCTGACTTGACACGCTCACTTCGGGCTTCTTCACACGTTTTTCGGCGAAGATACTTGTGGCATTCGTGCGGCCCGGCGTTGGCATAGCAGTTACAGCCCATTTGGTCCCGCCATCGGTTGTTCGTGCATAGGAAGTGCGACTCATAGCTTTGGGATATTTCTGCTGAGTGATAATAGTCCCATCGGCATCACTGATATACAGGGTTGCCCCTTTACTCTCCAACTCAAAGCCAATTTGCGACTCTGCATATTGACTATGATGGTCGAACCAGAGTGTGGCAAATCCTTTTGCAGGAATCATCCCCACAGACTTTTCAAGAGCCCATTTCTTCAAGTTCGTTGCATCATCACTGATGAAACAACGGCTCAAATCAACGGGTGAAGACGTAGGGTTATAGAGTTCAATCCACCCTCCATAATTAAACGAAGGATCCACGAACATATCCACATTGGAGGCCTGGATCTCGTTTATGACAATGCCTGAAGTTTTCGGGCCTTCATCGACCCCTATTTTCTTCAGATTTTGTGCCGCAAAAGAGCACATGGACACTTGGAGCATCCATCCAAAAAGTAAAAATTTTCTCATACAAGATAGTCTTTGTGTTTAGTTATCCTAACACTTAAAAAGATTCATGTTTTAATATATACCGCTGCAAAGTTACAGCGAATAATCTAAAATGCGAGAGTTTTATATTTATTTTATAGTAAAAACTTCTCTTTTGGGATATTCTCAACTGGGAATATTCTCTTGTCGGACGATGGCAGAAAGAAATAAAAACGCTCTAAAAAGACGAATCTTATTTATATACTTTTGGTGGGACGCTTCCCCCTTTTCAGGACTATATCAAATATAGTCCAGCACAGTTATATCAAGACACAAAAAAGGCTGGAGAAAGAGAAATCTCCAGCCTTTTTATTCATTTAGAATGCAAGTTCTGCACCTGCTTTGAACTTAACGACCTTCTTAGCAGCGATTGTCATCTTCTCGCCAGTTGCCGGGTTACGACCTTCGCGAGCAGCACGCTCTGAAACAGAGAAAGTACCGAAACCAACGAGAGCTACTTTGTCACCTTCTTTCATTGCACCTGCGATTGCTTCAAGAGTAGCATCGAGCGCTTTCTTAGCATCTGCCTGGCTCAGCTGAGCGTTTTCGGCGATAGCTTTAACTAATTCACTTTTGTTCATTGCTATTGTATTTTAAAAATAATACTTATAAATTCCGTTAAATACAGGGCAAATATAAAGTAACTTAAAGAGTTGCACAAATTTTTCGTATATTTTCTACTAAAAAACATACCAAAATACACTTTTCACGGGAGAAATCTTACTTTATCTCTTATTTGCGAAGTTTTTTGAGCTTTGTTGATAAAACTCTTGTGGAGTACTCGTCACCCAAACTTTGAGGCGACACGCACTCCGCAAAAGATGTTATATGATGGTCACTTTGGCCACTATGCCACTGCCTGCATCGGCGGTGACCACAAGGATGTAGTAGACTCCCGTTGCCACTCGCTGCCCGTTTTGGTTGCAGGCGTCCCACACGAAAGAGCCACCAATCGATCGGCCACCGGCTACTACCTGCCCGCCTGTGGTCATCACTTTCACTTCGGCGTTTTCTGTCAGTCCGGTGATGGTGATATTCCCTTGATAGTCAGGATGGACGGGGTTGGGATATACTTTCACCTGTTGCTCGTCAAGCTTCTGGGATGGCCGCGTGGCTTTGCCTTGATAGGAACATAAGCCTGCATCGGTGCCTATCATAACTTCGCCCGTCTCCGAATTGACCGCCAGACTGTAGATATTGTCGGAGAGTAGCGGCGTTTTAGCTGCTGTGAAATGCGCTAAGATTTTTGTTCCGTCGGGGCTTACGAGATACAAGCCGCTGCCGTAGGTTCCGAGCCACTTACGATTCGCGCCATCCACCGCTATGGCCGAAACAGCGACGTTGGCCAGCAGATAGTCGGCATAATTAGTGCCATCGTTGCGCGGCACTTTCACTTGCGTGATGGTAAAGTCCTCTTTGAACCAATCTGCTGGTTTTTCCACAACAAAGACGCCGTTTGCCGTTCCCACCCAAAGCCAGCCACTGCGATCCTGCGCAAGGGCATAGACACTTTGGAGATCCACCTGCGTTCCGTCCTCGTTGAGAGCGGCCGAACGGTAGCGCTCGACATCGTCAGAAAGATTGGCGGGCGTACTATTGAAATTCAAGCAGAGAAGTCCCGACACATGATTGCTCACCGTACGGCGTGAAGCCACCCATAGGTTGTTGTTGCTATCAATCAGCGTGCGCTCGAGCGTGGGAGCCATGCGCAGCGAGGGGGAATAGACTTTTGCCCAAGAACCATCGGCCAAGAGCACGCGCAAAACGGTGTCCACTTGATTATTGACCATCCAGAGATTGCCCTGCTTATCATAGCTCAGGCCATCCAAACGAATGTAGCGTTTATTCCCATCGGGCACGGCCGACTGAAGGGCGGCATTGTCGTTGGAATAGTATTTAAGGAATTGCTGGTTGCGAAACTCGTAAAGCCCTGTGGTGCTGGTGGCGAAATGGTGGGACGCATCGGTGGGGTCCTGAATGACGCTCGTTATATCGCGGTAGACCACGCCCGTTTTTGCCGCAACGCCGGTTTCTTGGAAGGAACTCCAACGATTGTTTTCATACGTCATCAACGTGGCAGGATAGTGCACCCGATCGTAAGGGTCGAGACGACCGCCAGCCACCAGCAGGCGCGGGCCAGCATAATACATATAATAACAGAGGTCGCGCTTCGGGCCGTAGCCACCTATGGGTGTCTCCACAGCTTGGAGGGCACTTCCGCTGAGTTTGTAAGCTTGGAGTTGTCCCTCCGAAGTAGTCACCCAAAACGTTCCATTATTGGCGCGAGTGACTTGTTTCCACGACGCGCTGGCAGCATAACTCGAGAGATGGTCGGGATTAGTGGCTTCGCAAACAGCTACCTCGGAAGCGTTGGCAAAGACCGCCTTCTGAGTATCGGCATAAAAAGAGGTGAAGACAGATGCCGAAAGCTGACTAACCGCGAGGTTCCCATCAGCGGGCGACCCCGTGAGGGCATAGAGACCGGCAGCGGAGGAATAGAAAAGTCGGCCCGCAAACGGCATCAGCTGGAGGGCCGTTTCGCTGCGCGCCGTCCGCCAACGCGTGGCATCGGCGGGATTGTCGGAGAGCAGGCAATAAGTCAGTGCGCCATTCCGCGCGGCAAAGATTGCCCCATTGAAGATAGCCGCCGCACGGCAGTTGGTCCTCAAAACATAAGAACCTTTCACCTCCCTCTTCTTGAGATCGATGACGACAACGCCCTTACTGGTGGCCAACGCCGCCCAGTCGCCCGCCACATTGAGGGCGTTGAGCTGTGCTGTACCGTCGTTGCTCGTTTTGAGCTGCGGGATGTTGAGGATGCGGCCATTGTCGAAGAGCAGGTCGATATTTGCGTTAGCATAGACCAAGACGAGGCAACGCTGCGTGGTGGAATAGCCCATCAGACTTATGGACTTATCGCTGAGCCCTGTTAGCTTCGTGAGTTGGCGCACCTCGGAGTCCGCTGGACTGTAAGAGAGCAAATTGCCATCATAGAGGGCGTAGATGCGGTCGGCCGCAGGCTGATTGAAGATGCAGTTATGATAGGCCGGAAAGAGTGTCCAACCATCGGTGGCCGTGGCCGAAGCCGTGACGAACACAAGCAGCAGCGTGGCCAGAAGGATTGAGAGTTTGCGCATTCGGATAAGGATTGTGGTGAACGGGGAGGGGGTAGCGTTTTATTTCTCTTTGTTGAGAAACTCTACGAGCTTCGCAACGGCGCGGGCGCGGTGGCTGATGTAGTTTTTCACCTCAGTGCCCAACTCGGCAAAGGTCTTGCCCGTTTGCTCGGGAGAAAAGACGGGGTCGTAGCCAAAGCCCTGTGTGCCGCGCTTCTCTGGAGCAATCGTTCCCTCAACGATGCCTTCGAAGAGGTGCTCCTCCCCTTTCTCTATTAACGCGATAACGGTGCGGAATCTTGCGCTGCGGTCCGATTTATTTTTCAGTTCTTCGAGCAGAAGGGCGGTGTTGGCCTCTGCATCGTGGCGATCGGGGTAGGCATAGCGGGCGGTGTGAACTCCGGGGCGACCACCGAGCGCGGTCACCTCCAGGCCGGTGTCGTCAGCAAAGCAGTCGAGGCCGTAGTGGCTATAAACGTAGCGCGCCTTTATCAGCGCGTTACCTTCGAGGGTGTCAGCGGTTTCGGGAATATCGGTGTCGCAATGGATGTCGGCCAAACTGAGCAGTTCGATATGGTTGCCCAAGATGGCGCGTATTTCTTCGAGTTTGTGAGCGTTGTTAGTGGCGAAAACGAGGCGTTTCATATTCTGTTTCTTTAGGGGTGTGATGTTTTTACTATTTGGAGGGGAATGCCCGAAAGTTCTGCGGCCATATCGGAAAAGGACGACCAATAGCTGCCTAAGAGCTTCCTTGTGCGCGATAAGCAGAAGAGGTCGACCACGGCATCTTGCATTCCGCTTAACGTGTCGCGCCGAACGCTCTGCACGGACTGCGTCACGATACGACCTGGAAAAGCGTTTTCCAAATGGGCGCGGAGCGCGAGCGAATCGGTGGCGAGGAAGAAGCGGACGTTGGCATCGGCGTCCACCTCCCGCTGCATGGCGGAAAGAAAAGCCGCATCGGTGCTTTCGGCTATGGAGCGCACGCTGTCGGTACGGCGAATGTGAACGCCCACGACTCTATCCTCGAACGTACGGCAGAGGTCGTCGATGCACTGCTGCAAAGCGGGGACGGGGTGCAGAAGTTGCGCGAAATGGGCGGAATATGGCTGAAGGACATAGCCCGTGGACACATATATATTATTATAGGTGTCGATAAGTCGCGGTAAACGGTTATCGGTAGCTCCATTGAAATTGACGAGTTGGAGGTCGTAGCAGGCGCGGCGTAACAAGGCGGGTAAGTGCAGGTTGCGGCGCGACTGCGGCACGTTCCACCAACACCGCTCACCAATCAGGAGCGGCGTGAGCGGAGCCGTTGCGAAGAGGTCGGCAAAGTTGGCGCGACACTCGGCATTGCAGGCCCAGTCCACTCGCAAAGTGACATCGGGGCGAGAAAGCGTCAGGGCGGAGAGCACAACGCGAAGCCGGTTGCACAGTCCGCCCTGAGGAACTATCGTGACTTGTTTCATTTTTCCTTGCCAGGCTCGTAGCCGTTGAGCGTTGTCCATTCTGGCACCACGAGGTGCTCTTCTTCGGGCGTTGGGAGATTCTCGCGTTTCGGTGCAGCCATGGCTTGGCGTTTGGCCTTTATACGATCGAAACCGTAACCGAAGACACCGATGACTTTCGACTGACTGACGAAGGCTTCAGGGTCGATGTTCTGAATGAAACGGAAGATCTGTCCGCTTTCGCGCTTCTTGGCCAGCACCACAAGCACCTTGCGCGAAGCGTGGGTGTACCAGCCTTCACCATCGAGTACGGTCACGCCGCGCCCTGTAGAAGTGATGGCATCGGCAATATCGCCGTATTTGTTGGAGAAAATAAAGAACTGCACGGATTGTCGGCCTCTATCCACCACGAAGTCCAGCAATATATTCGTAACGATCAGCGTGCAGTAGCCGTAGAGCAGTTGCGAGATATTGACAGTATTGAGGAGTATACTGGAAGAAATGATGAAGATGTCGACAAACATAATCACCTGCCCCAGTGTGACGTCTTTGTATTTGTTGATAATAGCTGCAATGATATCCGTGCCGCCTGTAGAGCCGTTGGAGAGAAAGACGATGCCCAGGCCGATACCTTCGCAGGACGCTCCGAGAACGGTACTCATAAACGCGTCCTTCCGAACAATCTGTGGCATATTCTTATAGATAATATCAAACTCTCCGGGGTGGGTCATACCAAAGTTGATCATGAAGTCGTGCCCTAACTGGAGGAACAGTGTAAGCATGAGAACTCCATAGATGGTCTTGATGCTGAACCGCCAGCCCATAATCTTCACCGAGAGTATGAGCAGGAACACATTGACGGAGAAATACGTCACGGCAATAGGAAGCCCGAAACCATAGAACAGGATCGAACCGATACCCGCAACGCCGCCCGACGTGATTTGATAAGGCAGCATGAAGCAGTTTACGCCCACAGCGTAGAGCGCGAGGCCGAAAGTGATAAACAAGTAGTCTTTCAGTTCCAAGAACACTTGCTCTTTCGTGACAACGGGTTTGTTAAAACCTAGCATAGCATTGTTTGAAGTAAGGAAGAGCCCCTCCCACTGGGGAGGAGCTTTGAGATGTTTTTATTTGATGACGATATTAACGATGCGTCCGGGCACTACGATAATCTTCACAATCTGCTTGCCATCGAGATAGCGAGCTGTGTTCTCGTTTTCGAGGGCGAGCTTCTCCACTTCCTCCTTCGGAGCTTCGGCGGCCACGTCGATGGTGAAGCGCGTCTTACCGTTGAAGGAGACGGACATGGTGATGGTGTCCTCCTTGAGGTAGCTCTCGTCAAACTCGGGCCAGGGGGCGTTGACCACACTCTCTGTGTGGCCGAGTCGGTGCCAGAGTTCCTCGCAGATGTAGGGGGCAAAAGGCGCGAGAAGGGCTACAAGCTGCTCTAACACTTTGCGACTGTGGCACTTCTGCTGTCCCAGCTCCGTTGTGGCTACCATAAAGGCCGGAATACTTGTGTTGTAGGAGAATTCCTCAATGTCTTCGCTCACTTTCTTGATGAGCTTGTGGAGGCTTTTGAGGTTGTCCTTCGTAGGCTCTGTCTCTTCGATGGTTTCAAAGAGGTTCCAGAAGCGGCGCAAGAAGCGAGCGGAGCCGTCAACGCCGTTGCTGTCCCAGGGCTTACTCTGACTGATCGGACCGAGGAACATCTCGTAGAGGCGAAGGGTGTCCGCGCCGTAGCGGTCTATAATGTCGTCGGGGTTCACTACGTTGAACATCGACTTACTCATTTTCTCTACTGCCCAGCCGCATACGTATTTTCCGTCCTCCAGCACAAATTCGGCCGTTTCAAATTCGGGGCGCCATTTGCGAAAGGCTTCGGTGTCGAGGATGTCATTCTCAACGATGTTTACATCCACGTGGAGGGGCGTTGTCTCATACTTATCCTTGAGTCCGAGGCTCACAAACGTATTGGTGTCCTTGATGCGATACACGAAGTTTGAGCGGCCCTGAATCATTCCCTGATTCACGAGTTTGCGGTAGGGTTCTTCCTCGCAGCTCACGCCGTTGTCGTGGAGGAATTTGTTCCAGAATCGGCTGTAAATCAAATGGCCGGTGGCGTGTTCCGAACCGCCCACGTAGAGATCCACGTTGCGCCAATAGGCATCCACTTTCTCGTCCACAAGGGCTTTATCATTGCGGGGATCCATATAGCGGAGGTAATAGGCCGAACTGCCTGCAAAGCCGGGCATCGTACTGAGTTCGATGGGGAAAACGGTTTTGTTGTCGATTTTCTCGTTTTCAACAATGCAGCGGTTCTCTTCGTCCCACGCCCAACGGGTGGCGTTGCCCAATGGAGGCTCACCGGTTTCGGTGGGGAGGAACTTTGTCACTTCGGGGAGCAGGATGGGGAGACAATCCTCGGGGATCATCTGCGGCATACCGTCCTTGTAGTAAACGGGGAAAGGCTCGCCCCAATAGCGCTGACGACTGAAGATGGCATCGCGCAGGCGATAGTTGATTTTCACACGGCCCAGGTTGTGAGCGGTGACAAACTCCTTGGTTGCTGCGATGGCTTCTTTCACCGTCAGACCGTTCAGACTGAAACCTTCGAGGCTCGTAGTGCCAGCGGCAGGACTGTTGGTGACTATCCCCTCCTTGGCATCGAAACTTTCCTCGCTCACATCAGCCCCTTCGATAAGTGGAATGATGGGCAGGTTGAAGTGGCGCGCAAAGGCGTAGTCGCGACTGTCGTGCGCGGGTACTGCCATAATGGCTCCCGTGCCGTAGCCAGCCAGCACATAGTCGCTGATCCACACGGGCACTTCTGCTCCGGTGAACGGATTGATGCCATACGAACCTGAGAACACACCTGTCACACGGCGGTCGGCAATGCGTTCGCGCTCGGTGCGCTTCTTCGTGGCCTCAACATATTCCTTCACAGCGGCTTGCTGCTCGGGCGTAGTGAGACGCTCCACGAGTTCGCTCTCGGGTGCTAACACCATGAACGTCACACCGAAGATAGTATCGGCGCGCGTAGTAAAAATCGTGACGGGCTCTTCTTGCCCCTTGATGCGGAACTGCATTTCCGTACCTTCACTACGGCCAATCCAGTTGCGCTGTGTTTCTTTGATAGAATCGCTCCAGTCGAGCGTGTCGAGACCGTCGAGCAGGCGTTGAGCGTATGCACTCACGCGCAAGCACCATTGCTTCATCTTCTGCTGCACCACGGGGTGGCCGCCGCGCTCGCTAACGCCGTCGACCACTTCATCGTTGGCCAACACCGTTCCGAGGGCCGGACACCAGTTCACCATCGTTTCGCCCAGATAGGCGATGCGGTAGTTCATCAACACTTGCTGTTGCTTCACGCTGTCGTAGCTGTTCCATTCCTCAGCCGTGAAACTGAGTTCTTCGCTCTGAGCCACATCCAGCTCGGCCGTTCCCTTTTCGGCAAAATGGGCCGTGAGGTGTTCGATGGGCTGTGCTGCCTGGCATTTGTTGCAATAGAACGAATTGAACATTTTGGTAAAGGCCCATTGCGTCCAGTGGTAGTACTGCGGGTCGCAGGTGCGTATCTCGCGGTCCCAGTCGAAGCTGAAACCAATCTTGTCAAGCTGTTCGCGATAGCGGGCAATGTTCTTCTCCGTCGTCACTGCCGGATGCTGCCCCGTCTGAATGGCATATTGTTCAGCGGGTAAACCATAGGCATCATAGCCCATAGGATTCAGCACGTTGAAACCCTTCTGCCGCTTGTAGCGAGCATAGATGTCGCTGGCGATATAACCCAGCGGATGCCCCACATGAAGCCCAGCACCAGAGGGATAGGGAAACATATTCAACACGTAGAACTTGGGTTTCGACGCATCTATCTCAACGTGATACGTCTTATCCTTGGCCCATTGTTCGCGCCATTTTTTCTCGATTTCTCTAAAGTTATAATCCATTCTGATTATCGCGTTTTGTTATTTGGGGGCTAAATTACTTGAAAGCCTGCACAAAGCAAAAGGATAAACCACGATTTTCGGCCACGCGCTTATTGTATGCTCCAACTTTCTTATACTTCGCTGCCTTCCAAGCGAGATATTGCCACACAGAATAAAGCGGCCGAAAAATACAATAAGGCTACTGGCTGACACAATAAGGAAGCCAGCGGATACAATAAGGGCGTCAGCTGACAGCCTTATTGTGTCAGCCAACGCCCTTATGGGAGAAATCGGTAGCCTTATGGGTGCCATCACCATTCAAAGGAGGTGATGGCCCTTGTGGCTCTCGTGTTATTTCACAACCTTTTCGCCGTTGATGATGTAAACGCCAGAAGTGGGCGTCAACACGCGGCGGCCTTGCAGGTCGTAAGTCTTATTTTCTTTTTCAGTCTGCACGGTGGGAGTTTCAATACCTGTTGTCTTGCCTCTGCGCACAAAGTTCCAAACGCTTGCGCCCCAAGTGTAGGGTTTCAGCAGGACATTCTTCCAGGTGTTCACATTTGTGTACCAACCGTTCTGCGCATTCGGAACAACGATAGCGATGGCTTCATTGCCTTGGTCCGTAGTGACGAGTTTCAATTCCCATGAATAAGCCTGCCCCAGCTTGACTCCCTGGTCTACTGCTGAAGAGGTCACATAGGCATAAGTATTTGTCAATTTATTGCGCAGGCGTACCGAACCGTTAGCTTGTTTCTCAATCACCCAGAGATAGCTATCATCGTTCTCCACGAGGGTTTTGGATTTCACTTCCTTAGCAACGGCATCGCCAGCGGCATATTGTGCGGTGAAATAGCCGTTTTGGATGTAATAATAGTAGTCGCTGCTCAAGCCGTCGAGCACAGAGGTGCGTTTCATTTTGCTGTACTGCTCGTAGAGGTCAGTATAGCGTTGGAAAGCTTCACGGCTCACGCTGCCTGCAGCCACATCGGCCGTAGCAGGATCTACCACGGAAGAGCGGAGGAAGTTGAGGGCTTCGGCGGTAGGTTCGCCCACTTCGCCCGGACGACTATTGGAGAGAATGCGGTTTGCCTTGTTGACAAGACCTTGAAGCTGCGCCGTGAAATCCGTCACCTCCACGATGCGCCAGCAACCGGGATAGCAAAGAGCGGAGTCGGTGCCCGTGGTGGCAAAACCAGCCACATTCACAGAGAGCACGCCCTTGTTGCTACGCAGATTCAGGACACCGGCTTGATAGTCGTAGGGAGCGGTGGCCGTCATGGCTTTGCGCACGAACACAACGGTGGAATCCTTGTCGTTCAAAGCTGCTTTCGCATCCACATTGGCAAGTTGGAGTTTCTTTCCGTTGAAAACCGAACGAAGCACATATCCTCCGCGCTGCTGCGGCTGGAAGAGGAAGAGCTCTTCGGGCTCTGTCTGCGGCGTGTAGTGGATTTTCAGATTATCACCTACAGTATAGAGCGTAGAACCTGCAAAGCGTTTACGATAGTAAGTAGAAGCGCTCACGAGCTGATAAACCTTGCCTGCCTCGGGGAGCTTCACGTCGGCTTTCTTGTAGTTAGCAATCTGCTGCGTGAGGGCTGCGAGGTTGGCCACATTGGCTGTGTCGGCACGGAAAGCGTTGGCAGCCGCCTGCAAGAGGTTGAAGTCGGTCTGTGCGGGGTAGCCCACTGCGCCTGGATGGCTCTGCGCCAACAGTGTGTCGGCTTCGGTCAATGCCTTTTCAGCAGCTGTTTGTCGCGGTGTCTCAAAGAAATGTTTCGCGTAAGTGATTTTGAGCGTATCGAGCAAAGCTGCGTGGGTTTGCAAACGGAGGTAGAAATCAGTGAAACGGCGCTTTGCTTGTGGCAACCAAGACATTTCGCTGAGAGCCAGCAAGCGCGGATAGAGCTGATACTCGGCAGCAGCATTGTTGTTGCAACTCTCCGTCCAGAGACAGGCTTGCGCACCAAGCAGGAGCTTCTCCTTGCCGCTCACCATAGCCATGGGGTTCACGTTGTAAACTTTGTCAACGCTGTTCACGTATCCGTCGCCGTAGCCACCAATGTAGGGGGCGTCGATCTCTGTTTGAGCGGGCGACACTTGCAAGATGTCGAAATAGAGCGGGAAGGTGGGCGCGAAGATACTGGTGAAACCTTTCGCCACAGATGCTTTGATGCGCTCGGGCGAAGAATATGCCATCACAATGGGCTTGACTGTGTACGAATTTTTCCAATGGTTGATAAGTTCGTCCCAAACTACCACGTCGCGGCCGTGTTCTGTCTTGAGCCAAGTGCCGAGGGTTTCAACGAGCCAGGGCTGGAGTTCTTCAACACCACTAAGGCCTTCGTTGGCAATGCGCTGCTGGCATTGCTTGTTAGTACGCCAAACGGTGGTGGGGCACTCGTCGCCACCAAGGTGTATGTAGCGGCTGGGGAACACGTCAACAACGTGGCCTAGCACGCACTTCAAGAAATCGATCACGCGGTCGTCGCCCACGTTGAGAACGTCGGTGCTGATACCTTTCTCAGAGCGCACCGTGTAGTGCTTCGTTGAGTCGCACGACAGCCAGGGGTAAGCCGCTACGGCAGCCACCATGTGGCCCGGCATATCAATTTCGGGGATAATTTCGATATTGCGGGCACGAGCGTAGTCCACAATCTCGCGCAAATCGTTGAGGGTGTAGAAACAGCCGCGTCCGTACTCGGTGTCGTCGAAGAAGTCAACGCCCTTAGTTGGGTCGTTGAGCGTCAGTGAGCGATTACGCACTGCGCCAACGGTGGTCAAGCGCGGATATTCGGGAATCTCAATGCGCCAGCCCTGATCATCGGTTAAATGCCAGTGGAAACGATTGAGTTTGTAAACAGAAGCCGCATCGAGGAGTTTTTCTACTTCTTCTTTCGTGAAGAAATGGCGCGACACATCGAGCTGAAAGCCGCGGTAGCCAAGTTGTGGGGCATCCTGAATGGTCAGATAGGGCAGTGTCCAAGCTGATTTGTTGTCGAGCGTCTTACCATAGATGCTGCGCGGCAACAACTGTCGTAAGGTTTGTAGTGCATAAAAGACCCCACCGTATGCACCACCTTCAATCTTTACGCCGTCGGCCTTGATTGTCAGTCGGTAGGCTTCCTGACCGAGCGCAGAATTGATGGCAAGCGTAACGGCGGGGCTGTTCTGTCCCGCACCAGTAGTGGGTTGCTGTTCGAGGGTTGGCAAAGCGATGCCTGAAGTGCGTTGCAAATCGTCAGCAAAGGTCTGGGCGAGCATCTTGAGGGAGTCGCCTGTGGCCACAATTCCTTTGAGCGTATTCACGAGCAATGTTCCTTCGCTCTTCACTACGGAAGCGGGGTAAGGAATAAGGGGAAGGGTGGCACTGGTAGAGTTCAAATTCTTTTCTTCCACAAAAGCCACTACGGAGTTGGCATCGCCGGGAGAATAGAACTTGATGGGATTACCAAGCCCCATACCGCCCCAAACATTGACACAGAGGTTGCCCGTTTCACCGTGGGGCTTGAGGGTCAGTTCGCCCTGGAATGTGGGTATATCGAAGCGAGAATTGTTGCTGGCAGCATTGGCACAATAGAGTTCTGAACCCGAAGATCTACCAGCATAGGTCAGTGTCTGACCGAGTTGATTGGTGAGCGTGTAGCCTTGTGCGCTTGTGCCCTCCACTTTCCACAGCTGGTATTCGCGCCGAGCTGCGAAACTCGCGATACAAGGCTGACCAACGGAGGAGCCCGTCAGCACATAGTCGCCTTTGGTAAAGCGAAGGTAATACCAGACAGTTTTGCTGCTGGTACTGATGGTTGGGAAAGTGCCCGCCATAGCTTGGGGAGCAAAAAGCACCGCCATCAGAAAAAAGAACAGGTAAAGGTTTCTTTTCATTATAATTTGGTTTAGGTATTTGAATATTAGTTAGGTAATTTTTGCGATTAAGTGCACAAATGTACACTTTTGCTTACACACAACAAAACAATTTATTTCTTTTCGAGGCATATAATAGAAAAGTAGTTTTTATTCGCTCAAAAAACGAGCAAAAAAGGCAGATTTCGTCCTTCCTTATAGGCCTACAAAAATATCCTTATTGCGTTTGAAAATACAATAAGGCTGTCAGCTGACATCCTTATTGCGTCAGCTGACACAATAAGGATATTTTTCGAGCCGCGAAAGCTCGCGCTCATGGGCAGTATTGAGCCAGTTCGCACAACAATCGCTTTTTCTGACAAAAGGACACAAAAAAGGGACACACCAAAGCGTGTCCCTTCTATCTTTAATGAATTGAATCGCGGATTAGAGATTCGGATTCATTTCTTTCCATTCTGCTACAGGAGGAATGATGCCGAGCTCAACAATCTCGTCGCGCATCTTGCAAAGATGCTCGTAAGATTTCTGCAAGCTTGCCAACTCGTCGGCAGTACCCTTCGGTTCAACGAAATGTACGCCCGTAGCGTCGATCGTTGTAGGCATAGCCATCATCACGTTCTTGAAACCGAGCGCGTCGTGGTTTACGTAGCAGCCTGCGGGCAAGGTGAACTTCTCGCCACCCATTGCAGCTTCAATCATCTTAACAGCGTTGTAAGCGGGGCTCTGGAAAGAGCTACGGCCACGAAGCTTGATGATGTTTGAACCGCCCTGAACTGTGCGGTGCTTGATGTCTTCCCACTTTTCGTCAGAGAGACCCATCTCGCAAAGGGGTTTACCGTCTACCTTCACCTGAGATGCGAAAACGGCCATCTGCTCGCCGTGACCACCGTATGTGTGAGCGCCAGTCACTGCGTCCTGCTGAACACCGAACTCGAGAGCCAAAGCCTGCTGCAAACGAGTAGAGTCGAGCGCAGCGAGAGAGGTGAGCTGGTTGGGCTTCAAGCCGGAGTGGATCAGAGCTGTCAGAGCTGTTACGTCAGCGGGGTTGAAGATCACCACAACGTGCTTCACGTCGGGGCAGTACTTCTTGATGAAATCGCCGAACTCAGCTGCAATTTTGCAATTGCCCTTGAGGAGGTCCTCACGAGTCATGCCTTCCTTGCGGGGAGCACCACCTGAAGAGATGATATACTTTGCGCCTGTGAAAGCTTCTTCGGGGTTAGTTGTCCATGTGATGTTTGCACCAGGGAAACCGCACTGAGCGATTTCGTCAGCTACACCGTGGAGACCCGGTTCAAAGATATCATACAGACAAACGTTGGGAGTTAAGCCGAGCATCAATACGCTCTGCACCATGTTTGAACCAATCATACCGCCAGCACCGACGATGACCAGTTTCTCATTACTTAAATATGCCATTGGTGTATAAATTAAAAAATTTGTTCGTTCAAAAGATGAGCATTTCTGCTCCTATTTGTAGATACCGCAAAAGTACCAAATTCTTTCGGGACTTTCACAAGGAATACTCTAATTTTTCTTATCGAAAGGCCAAAAGGATTTGCGCTTTTGTCGTTTTGATTAAAAAAATCGTAACTTCGGCATGAAAAAGTAAGGCGGAGAACCTCTCTGCCACCTAACAAATGCTTTCACAAAATCATCATGCTCAACGAAATCATAACAAAGCGCGTCGACGCTCTGCGCAACTGGATGGAACGCCATAATGCGCTTCAGGCTTTTATCATTCCTACTGCCGACCCTCATAATTCTGAATATCTGGCCGACCATTGGAAGTGTCGGGAATGGCTCACGGGCTTCACGGGCTCGGCGGGTATTGCTGTAGTCACTAAGGATGCTGCGGCACTTTGGACAGATTCTCGCTACTGGTTGCAGGCGGCGGAACAGCTTGAGGGAACACCGTTCCAACTCATGCGGGATGGCGATGAGGGTGTGCCGACTCTGAAAGAATGGCTCAGCACCCAACTGCCTGCACGTGCCACAGTGGGCTGTTTCGGCGGCACAATAACGATGGCTGAATACACGGATCTGCTGGAGGATGCTTCCTACCAACTCACAGCTGCAGGGGAAGATCCTTTCGACGAACTTTGGACAAATCGCCCTGCCTTGCCGCAACGCCCCCTCGTATTGCAACCGCTGGAGTATACAGGAATGTCGGTCGATGAAAAGATAGAACTCATCTGGAAAAACCTAAAAGAGACCGAACCGCAGGCACTTCTGCTCTCGGATCTCTCTGAAATCGCCTGGACGCTCAATTTGAGGGGCGACGACATCGAGTTTAACCCCGTCTTCATGAGTTATCTGCTCCTGCGCCGTAAGGGCAACAGTGTGCTTTTCGTAGATGAGCACCAACTCACGCCTGCCGTCAGCGAATACCTCCAAGAAAACCACATAGAAGTACGTCCCTACGATGGTTGGAAAGACGTGTTCCAAACAGAGAAAGGCGGTATCGCTCTGCCCCATGAAACCAATGTTCTGGTCATGCACGCTGCGGTATCCACCCAGTCGAGATGTCCCTTTGTCTCTTCTCCCGTTCCCATGCTCCGCGCCATCAAGACGCCTGCCGAACAGCAGGGATTCAGAAGAGCCATGGAGAAAGACGGCTGCGCCATGATTAGATTTTTGGAGAAGTTGGGGGCCCCCTCCATCTCCCCCATAAGGGGGAGTGCTCAGCAAAGGACAAATGGGAAAAATGCCTTTCAAACAGCCTCGCCAGATATTTATGCTAAACTAAAAGAATATGCGCGAGAGAATCGAGCACACGCAACTGAAGCCGAGGAAGCATTATGGCAAATGCTACAAGGTAAAAATTTAGGATTCGACTTTAGACGCCAACACATTATTGGAGACTTCATCGCCGACTTCGTTTGTTTGAAAAAGAATTTAATAATAGAAGTGGATGGAAGATACCATTCTAAAGAACAGCAAATAGAGATTGATGCTAACAGAACAGAGTTTCTCATTAGCAGAGGTTTCCGCGTTATTCGCTTCACCAATGAAGAAATAATTGCTAATACTGAAAGCGTTCTCAACAAAATACGTTTTGAACTCACAAAAGATGAATTTGGTCAGCTCACAGAATTGTCTATCGACTTTATGCTCACTGCCGAACGTGAAAAGGAAGAAGGTTTTTGTGGTCTCAGTTTTGCTACCATTGCTGCCTACGGCGCGCACGGAGCTATCGTACATTATGAAGCAACACCTCAAACCGCAGTATCGATTCCCTCACTGAGCACTCCCCCTCATGGGGGAGATGGAGGGGGCTTTTTACTCCTCGACAGCGGCGCACAGTATGTGGACGGCACTACGGACATCACGCGAACGCTGCCATGCGGACCGCTCACAGACGAGGAGCGGAAAGTGTACACGCTCGTACTGAAAGGCCACATTGCCCTTTCGTCGGCTCGTTTCCCCATCGGCACTTCCGGACTGGAACTCGACTATGCTGCGCGCCGCGCTATGTGGCAGGAGGGGTACGACTTCGGGCACGGCACAGGACACGGCGTGGGTGCTCACCTCTGTGTACACGAAGGGCCTCATCAGATACGGAAAAACGTGCGCAACTGCACCCTCGTTGGTTTCCGTCCGGGCATGACCATCACGAACGAACCTGGTCTCTATGTGTCGGGTAAGTTTGGTGTGCGAATAGAGAACACGCTCCTCGTTGTCGACGATGGCGAAACCCCGTTTGGCCATTTCTGTCGATTCGAACCACTCACGCTCTGCCCTATCGATCTGCGCCCCATCGTGCGCGAAATGCTCACATCTGAAGAAATCTGCTGGCTCAACAACTACCACGCCGAAGTGCGCCGCCGACTGCTCCCTCTCCTCTCCGACCCCGCCCATCGCGCATGGCTCGAAGTGGCCACAAGAGAGTTCTAAACATTGATGAATGGAATAAGAAAATATCTTTGCGTCAGAAAGAAATATTTTAACGTATAAGAAACTATAATAAGCCCCCAGGTGCGTCGACAGACAGCATTCTTGGGGGCTTCTTCATTTTATGAAGTCATATTCTAACTAAAGAATAACATAAGAAGAACCTTTTCTCATCTTTGTCGTGCAGGACGCCGCCGCACGGCAAAGGTGGAGAGAGAAAGCTCGCACGAACAGTGGTGGGTGCTGTGCGACGCCGCCGGCGTCGGAGAGTTGTGCTGTTGTCTATCCACGGGTTCGCCCTTCGGGCATCACCCGCGGTTAAGCATGGTGTGTCCCCGCCGGGGACAGTGGGTGAGCGTACAACATCGCAGAGGGGTGTGAATGCAATAAGGGCGTGAGCGGACAGAATAGGAATGCGAATGAACACAATAAGGTTGCTGGCGGATAAACTTATTATAGCCTCGAACGCAATAAGGGTGTGGGCTGACGCAATAAGGATGTGAACTGACAGCCTTATTGTATTCTCAAACGCAATAAGGATATTGACGACTTGCTTTATTGCTTTTCCACTTCCTCGCTAAGAAGTTTTTGAAAAAAGCTTCAGAAACTTCATTATCTACTGTAAATCACTGATTATAAAAATACAGCGTCGATAAGAGGCTTCAGAAAATCTTCACCAAAGCTTCATTTCCTGAAGCTTCTTAAGATCTATTTAGAAATAGTGATGACGTGGTGATCACCTCCCCTATTTTTTCGCTCTTCACATCATAGCTATTGCCGTGCTAATTTATTCTCATCTGCAATAGCTCACAAAAAATCCGCAATGCCTATGGGAAGACATTGCGGATAAGGATTGTAGGCGGTCCAGAAATAGGCTGGAGCGTCGTTATTGTTATATGTAGAAATGCCGAAGCTTGCTCTTGACTCGAAAAAGGAGGGAGAGGCTTGGCGGCTAACTACTACTCTTCTTCGCTCTTATTAGCGCGCTTGCGTGCCAGGTGGTCGAGGATCATTTTGCGCATACGCATCGACTTCGGCGTAACTTCAACAAATTCGTCTTCTTTAATATATTCGAGTGCTTCTTCCAAACTGAACACGATGGGCGGAATGATGCGCGCCTTCTCGTCAGTACCGGAGGCACGGACATTGGTGAGCTGTTTGGCCTTTGTTACATTCACAACGAGGTCTTTGTCATGGACGTGCTCGCCCACAATTTGTCCTGCGTACACTTCGTCCTGCGGATTGATGAAGAAACGGCCACGATCCTGGAGTTTGTCAAGGGCGTAGGCGAATACCGTACCGCCTTCCATGGAAATCATAGAACCATTGGTGCGGCGCTGAATCTCACCCTTGAACGGCTCATAGGTCTTGAAGCGGTGAGCCATGATGGCTTCGCCCTGACTGGCTGTAAGCACATTGGTACGCAGGCCGATGATGCCTCGAGAGGGGATATTGAATTCTATATCCACGCGTTCGCCCAGGTTCTGCATACTGGTCATCTCGCCCTTGCGGCGGGTCACCATGTCGATCATCTTAGAGCTGAATTCCTCGGGCACATTGATGGTCAGTTCCTCAATCGGTTCGCAACGCTTACCGTCGATTTCTTTATAGATCACCTGCGGCTGACCCACCTGCAGTTCGTAGCCCTCGCGGCGCATGGTCTCAACGAGGACAGAAAGATGGAGCACACCGCGCCCACTGACGAGCCATTTGTCGGCGTCGATTTGGTTGACGCGCAAAGCAAGGTCTTTCTCCAATTCGTGTTGCAAACGGTCGTTGATGTGGCGACTGGTGCAGAATTTCCCTTCTTTACCGAAGAACGGACTATCGTTGATGGTGAACAACATAGACATGGTGGGTTCGTCGATAGCGATGGGCTCGAGCGCTTCAGGTTCGTTGAAATCGCAGATGGTATCTCCAATTTCGAAATTCTCCAAACCAACGATAGCACAAATATCGCCGCAATGCACTTCATCGGTGCGCTTGCGTCCCATTCCCTCGAAGGTATGGAGCTCTTTGATCTTTGTTTTCTCTTGTGAACCGTCGCGATGAACAATCGTAACGTTCATGCCGTCCTGCAGCGTGCCGCGATGAACACGTCCCACGGCGATACGTCCCGTATAATTGGAGTAGTCGAGACTTGTAATCAAAAGCTGCGGCGTTCCCTCATTCATGGGAGGAGCCGGTATTTCTTTCAGAATCTCGTCCAGCAGGTAGTTGATATTGTCCGTCGGCGTGCGCCAGTCAGCTCCCATCCAGTTGTTTTTGGCCGAACCATACACAACGGGGAAATTGAGCTGTTCCTCCGTAGCATCGAGGTCGCACATGAGGTCGAATACCATTTCGTACACTTCCTCGGGGCGGCAGTTGGGTTTGTCCACTTTGTTGACCACCACGATAGGCTTCAGTCCGATCTGCAAGGCTTTTTGGAGCACGAAGCGCGTTTGAGGCATCGGGCCCTCAAAGGCATCGACGAGCAAGATACAGCCGTCGGCCATATTGAGTACGCGCTCCACCTCTCCACCAAAGTCGGAGTGGCCCGGAGTATCAATAATATTTATTTTAGTGCCTTTATAGTTGATAGAGACATTCTTGGAGAGAATGGTGATACCTCGCTCTCGCTCCAACTCATTATTATCGAGGATTAGTTGACCCGTGGGCTGGTTTTCGCGGAAGAGGTTTCCGGCAAGCAGCATCTTGTCCACGAGCGTTGTCTTACCGTGGTCAACGTGGGCAATGATGGCGATGTTACGAATGTCTGTCATATTTTCTTTTATCTGATATTTACGGCTTTACAGGACTATTCCCGCCTACCGTTTCTTTTCGGGGTGCAAAAGTACGAATTATTATTGGAAAGAAATAATAATCAACCCCATAAAAGCTTGAAGCAGTGGTATCCTTCTCTCCTTGAGGGGACGGCAAAAAACAAGAGAAGCGGCCAACGCAACGAACGCGCTGACCGCTTTTTTAGAGAGGGAGTGGATAAGATTTAGGAAACTGAAACGCCCCACTTATCCAGCGATATTTTCAATTGTTTAGAACACCACTTTCTTACCATTGACGATGTACACACCGCCCTTTTGGAGGGATTTCTGGGAGATGCGACGGCCTTGGAGGTCGAAGATCTGCGGTGCGAGGTCGGTGGAGATAGCGGCATTGCTGATACCCGTTGTCTCGTCTGAGGAGATGGGTAAGAACTCACGCACGCCCGATGCGTTCGATACGGGGAGATAAGCTTTGTTGGCTGCTAATATTGCCTTAGTGGCTGTGCCCGTGGCTTCGGGGGCTGTTGGACGAACATAGTAGAAGCCTGCCACTTTCTTTGTGGGATGGATGCTGAGAACGTAGAACTTCTCATAATCATTGGCCGAGAGATTTTTGCTGAGGTAAGTACCTTGCAGCGCATTTTCCTGCGCGAGCGGAGCGGCCGTTGGAGCAATGTTGAGCGTCATGTTCAGTTGTCCCAAATTGTGGTTGAGCAACAAGACGCCCGTACCTTCGGGCACTGTGCCGTTGCAAGCCTCGAGTTTGACAGTGCGATTATCGGCCGCCAGCGTAACGAGGTTGGCCACAGCATCCGTTCCCTCCAGGGTGTAAGCAAAAGGCATATAAGCCGTAGCGTAAGCCTGGTTTTCGCCATCAGGACGAGTGGACGAGAGCGTCCAAGTAGTCACGGGTTCGATGTACCAAAGCGAAGCATCCGAACTGGTAGTCCACGCCACGATAGAACCTGAGTTGTCGGCATGGATAGCAGGTTTGCCACCGTCCGTGGGGTTCAAGCTCTGCAGGTAACTAAGACCTTCGATTGTCGACACTACTTTATATTTTCCGGCCTCCGCTTCGTTGGCGGTCACAGGGGCTGCGGTGTAGACAGCAGGCGTTGGTTTCACAAACACCTGGTAGTTGCCGTTCTTCACCAGCCATGCGCCGTCTGCCGTCTTGCGGAACTGGAACAGCAGGTTGAGGTTGGTGGCAGCATCCGTAGTGGAAGCCTGCGTCAAGTTTGTACCATCAGTGGCCAGCGCCGCTGTGCTCTTCAGTTTGTTTGTCAGGCGATACCAGCCACCGTCTTGCAGTTCGATTTTCTCCACTTTATTGTAGAGTGCATCATAGGCCGTAGCAATTTTCTGCTGAGCGGCAAACGCGTTGGTTTCATTGGGCGTTGTCTCAGCAGTAGTAGCTGCCGTTTCTGCGGCACTCACCTTCGTGGCGAGCGAAGCCACGCTTTCGGGCTTCACCATTCCCACATAGTTTCCATTGCTGCTCTGCATCCCTGTCATACGAGCGCGGAGAGCTTCTGCTGCCTGCTTCACATAGGGTGCACGAGAACTGGTGCGGTCAAGGACATACTGACCATTGGTCAAGTCCTCCAGCGGGATTTGCTTGAACAAGATATTGTAGCCGCCCAGGCCGCCACGCGCATCTTCTTCGTAGATGTAACCAATAGTGCCATTGTTGAGCAGTTCCATACCCGTGTAGCACGAGCCGATATTGCTCACCTGCATTCCCTTTGTCCAACCATTGGCCAGAGCCGCAGCCGTGGAGTAGTCGGAATAGGTTGCCAATTCTTTGAAGTAGACACCCACTTTTTCACGACGGGTAGAGAGCGTGATACTCTGCAGTGCCACAAAGAGCTTCTTATTGTCGCTCACGCGGCGTGCTGGAACGATGAGGATTTCGCCGTTCACATTGTTCACCGCATTATTCATCGCTGTTGCATTGGTCTGGAAGTCCCAGTTGCCTTCACCTTTGGCGATGTCGGTATAAGTGAAGAGGCTGAAGCCACGACTCAGAGAGCCACGGTTACGAACGCTCACCAGCACGCTACCATCGGGAAGTTCTTCCACCTTCGACTCATCGGCGCCCGTACTCGGCAACTGTGCTTTGCTACCCAGGAGTTTCCATGTCGCACCAAAGTCATCGGAGTAAATTACAAAGGTGGCGTTCTGTCGCGTATTATTGGTGGGATAAGCAATATAAAGGCGGTAGTAATCGCCCTGCTTGATATAGCGGCTCTGCATAATCTTTCCACTGGTGAGGAAGAGAGAATTGGTCACACCGCCTGCGCCGTCCTTCGTCAGATTATAGATTTGATAGGTCAGCGAGTCCGCCGTCCAAGTTTGTCCGCCGTTCGTACTGCGAAGACGTACAACGTGCTGCGGCTCATTGTATTGTCCGTCAAAGAAAGAGGTATGTCCGCCCACGCACATAACGAGCACGTTCTGCGCATTGTTGCGGTCAACAACGATGGAGGGATCGCCGAAACTGTAGTTCCATTTCTTTGAAGAATTGGGTTGGCTCTGGTCGCCGGCAGCAATGGTCTGGAATTGGGCATCCCAAGTCTGACCGCCATCGCTACTGGTCTTCATGATCACATCATTATGGCCGTTGCCCATACCAATATCGGCACCGGTGCGGCGAAGGTCTACTGCCACGAAGAGCTTACCATCGGCAGCCTGACCCAAAGCAGGGATACGATAACCTGGGCCCGACTTGGTGTTGTCAAAGACCAAAGCGGTCTTGTATTTAGCATTCGTTGCTGTCAGCTGTTTGGCTGCCTCAACAGAAGCAGGAACAACCGTGATGCGGAGGTTCTGAATGAGCGCCATCCCCGAGGTGACTTGGAACGGAACTGTTTGCAAGTTCAAACCCGTCACACTGAAATTTTCAGCCGTTGCGGCAGTAGCCGTAGCTGTCTTTGAGGTAGTGACGTCCTTCACGCCCGTGCTACCATTTTCGCCCTTAAATGTGAATGAATAGCCCGTAATGACATATCCCTCGCTTGCGGAGAGCGTGTAATCCTTAAAGTTGCTGCTGGCAAGTTTCACCGTCTTCGGCGTCGTGGTATTGATGAAGCCGATGTTGTTCTTGTTGCTCGCATTGGCCAACGTCAGAACGGGATCGGTCTGTGTAGAAATCAGATAGGTGTTCCAGTTCTGTCCCGTTGTTTTCTTATCGTCGCGATAGAACGTACCGTGGTCGCCATCGAGCGCATAAGAGAGTTGGGTGTTGTAAGCGGCTTCGATGAGCACCGTAGAGCCGGCATCCTTGCCTCCAGTCCAGAAAGAGATGTTTTGCGTTTGTTCGTTCAAGTTCAGCGCATAGCCGTTGGCGTTTTGCAACTGCATATAGACGGGTTCCGTATAGGCGGAACTCAGGTTCGTTGAGGAAGAGAACCACCAAGTATGACTCTTCGTATTTCCAGCCAATACCTCCACACGCGCCTCTGCTCCGTTTGTGGCGGGAGCTGTGGCAACGAGGGCTTTCGTAGTGCCGAGCGCCTTATTATATATTGTATAGCCCTGTGTCTCACTGCCCACGAAGCACCAGAGTTGGTTGTCGGGCTGGGCCGGCAAACTGGTAGTTGTTGCACCAATCGAAACGGGCGCTAACTGAATGCTACCATCGGCGGCAGCGGCTGCCAGCGTGGTGTTCTTAAACTTGAGGGTGTACCAGCGTGTACCTTCTGCAAAGTTGTTGCCCACAATCGTAGTGGCCACAAAGGGATGGCGACTGAGGGCTTTATGAAGCACAACGTAGAAGTCGGCAGGTTCTATAGCACCTGCGCTCACGGTGAACGTCGGAGTGGAGGTGAGACCTGCCAAGTGCACTTCTGCGCTATTGCTGGCGGTGCAGGACACAGCCGTAGCTCCCGCGGGGGTCACCGTGGCTGCCGCACGCGTGGAGGAAGTACCACTGAAGCCTGTAAAAGTCATACCATAGGCGGTGATGTCCCAATCCTGGGCTGCAGTGAGTGTGAACGTATTGAGGTGGAGATGGGGTTTGCCATTCACCAGATACATGTCGTTCTTCGGGGCAGAAAGGGTGAAGCCGGGATCAGTAGACGTGCTGCTCCAGCGAGAGTGGTAAGTTTTGCCTGCATTAGAAGCTGTCCAACGTCCGAAAGCTGTACCGAAGTTGAGCACCTTCATATCGGTTTCCTCGATGAGGAAAGTAGAACCGTGGTCCTTTCCGCCATCCCAGAAAGCCAACTTGCCCTCACGATTGTTGAGGGCTTTACTATTGCCAAACTGTTCGATATAGACGGGGGTTGTGGTTGTCGATGTGAGGTCGCCGCTCTGTTCAAATTTCCACAGGTCGGTATAGCCCGCAGGTACTTCAGAACTTACGATAGCATACGACTGATCACCGGTATTGCCCTTCATCGCTGTGGGAGCCACGAGTTTTCCGCCAGCAGCATTATAAATCTGATAGCCACTGGTAGCATTGCCCACGAAGCACCAGAGGTCGCGACCGCCATAGTTGAGGGTGCGGTTGGACAGACCGATATAATTGGCCGATGCAGCCTGACGACTCACTTGAAACTTATTGCTGTGGATCGTCATCGTGTACCACCGTGTGCCGTCAACGGGCTTACCATTCGCCAAGGTCGTTGGCTGAAACGGCGGTACTACTGCCCACACTGCCGCGGCCACACTCAGCAACAGCAATGAGAGACATAGTCTAATTTTAGTCATAAAAAGATGTTGGTTTTATTGATTAAATTGTAATTGTTCTGAAACTTAGGGTCGCAAAGATACATTTTTCCATTTTGACAACCAAACATAGCAATAAGAAAACTAAAGAAATCCTTCGAGCAACCTAATCTGTTCTCGGACCAGTCCGACCCGTCCGACTCGTCCGACCAGTCCGAGCTCTCCTCTCTCAGCCTCCCTAAAACTTTACAAAGCCGTGCTCACCAGCAGCCGCTAAAAATCTCAACTTTTCCCTATTCTGACCGAAAATTTCTCTTCACACATTGAGCGAAACGGCTTTTTCCTGCAAAAACTGACCTCTTTCGGCAATTTTCAGCCCAAAACTGTCCGAAAACGTCCTTGAGCGGTGCGTCGGTTTCCTTATTGCGCCAGCCGATACAATAAGGCTATCAGCTGGCAGCCTTATTGCGTTCGCCAGTAGCCTTATTGTAGCGACGTGCGAGAGGCTTCTTGCAAGCGAGAGGAGGAAGACGAGCGCCGTTTTGGGCCACTCACGGGAGGGGGAAAAGTAAGAAGATTTTTGACTTAAAGAAAGCCCCCTCCAGCTCCCTCTCATGGGGGAGCTGGAGGGGGCCTCTTGTTGTTGGTTCTCCGACGGGTCGGACCTGTCGGACTGGTCGGACTGGTCAGAATTCTCCAAGAACTTTCTCTTCTCATAAAGAAAAGGAAGAAAATCTTTGCATCTTTCCCCCATTTTTGTGCAATTATTCCACGCCTTTCCGTATATTTGACCCCAAAACATCAATCTCTGGATTTGTATGGTGGAAAAGATTTTGAATTTCAATGATCTGACGGAAAACTTGCAGCAGCAGGGACGCCGTTGTAGTGTGGCCGTGGTGTGTGCCACGGATGCGGAGACGCAGTATGCCGTGTTGCGCGCGGCGCGAGAGGGCTTTGTGACGGCTATCTTTGTGGGGGGCGAACAGGAAGTGCGCCAAAACCCCGACTTCGCAGCTGTGGCCAACGAGGTGCGCTTCGTGGCGGCCAACGATGCCCGCGAGGCGGCAGAAAAAGCTGTAGCACTGGTGCGCAGCGGTGAGGCTCAGGTGCTGATGAAAGGTTTGCTCAACACCGATGTCCTACTCCACGCCGTGTTGAACAAAGAGCACGGCATCCTTGCCAAGGGGCGCGTGCTGACACATTTGGCTTGTGCACAGTTGGACAACTACCCACGCTTACTTTTCTTTACCGATGCTGCCGTCATCCCATATCCCACGCCCGAGCAACGCCGCGAACAGGTGCGCTACGCTGTGAGAGTGTGCCACGCCTTCGGCATCGACACGCCGAGGGTCTCACTGATTCATTGCTCCGAGCAGGTGAACGAGAAATTTTTCCCTTTCACGGTCGATTATCCACAGATTACGGCTGAAGCCCAAGCAGGGGCTTTCGGACAGTGTATTGTGGACGGTCCGCTCGATGTGAAAACCAGTTGCTCGCTCGAAGCACTCCAACACAAAGGTCTGCAATCGCCCATCAACGGAGCGGCCGATGTGCTCGTTTTCCCCGACATAGAAGCCGGCAACACATTCTACAAGGCCGTCACCCTCTTTGCCCACGCCAATATGGCTTGCATGCTGCAAGGTAGCGATGCTCCCGTGGTACTCACCAGCCGCGGCGACAGCAAAGAGAGTAAATACTACAGTCTGGCACTGGCTGTGAAATCCATCCACAACGATAATTGATGTCGCCGTGCGGCACTGCGCCGTAGCGACACCTAAAAAAGATACGAACGTGAAGATTTTAGTGATAAACCCCGGCTCTACATCTACGAAAGTGGCCGTATACCTCGATGAGAAACCTGCTTTGCTTCGCAACATCCACCATTCACCGGAGCAATTAGAGCAGTATCCCGAACTGACCGATCAATACGGGTTCCGCAAACAATTGATTCTCGACGAACTGCGCGCCATGGAGGTGTCGCTCAACTTCGATGCCATCATTGCGCGAGGGGGATTGGCAAAACCTGTTGCGGGCGGAATCTACGCCGTGAATGAGAAAATGGTGACCGACACACGCAAAGCGCTCCACAAACACGCTTGCGACTTGGGTTGCCTCATTGCGTGGGAGATGGCAAAGGACATCCCCAACTGCCGCAGCTTTATTGCTGATCCGGGCGTGGTGGATGAGCTTTCGCCGCTGGCACGTGTGAGCGGTTCGCCGCTGATGCCGCGTGTGTGCATTTGGCACGCTCTCAACCAGCGGGCTATCGCGCGCCGCTATGCCAACGAAGTGGGAAAAGAATATGAGGACTTGCGCCTCATCGTGTGCCACCTGGGTGGAGGTATCAGTATTGCCGCCCACGACCACGGGCGCGCCGTGGACGCCAACAACGCACTGGATGGCGAAGGACCTTTCTCGCCCGAGAGAGCAGGTAGTTTGCCAGCAGCTGACCTCATAAGGCTGTGCTTCAGCGGGAAGTTTACGCAGGAGGAACTCCTAAAGCGCATCGCGGGGCAGGCAGGACTGATGGCGCACTTGGGCACTAACAACATGAAAGAAATAGAGCAGCGCATCGCTGCTGGGGACGAACACGCGAAACTGATTGTGGACGCGATGATTTACCACGTGGCAAAGAACATCGTGGCTGAGGGAGCGGTGCTTTTCGGAAAGATAGATGCCATCCTCCTTACGGGCGGGTTGGCGCATTCGGAATATGTTGTGAAACACCTGCGGGAGCGCATCGAATTTCTGGCTCCGGTGTATTGCTACCCTGGCGAGGACGAAATGTTGGCACTGGCGAGCAACGCACTGGCGGTACTGCGTGGCAAACGCGAAGCAAAAGAATATGTGTGAACTTAGTGTGCGCTGACGGACTTACCCACAAGGCGCAAGTTGAGATATACAAAACGGCGGGAGACATTGAGTCCCTCGCCGTTTTATATGTATGTGTGAGTTTAGCGAAAGCTTCCGTTGGTGATTTCGCTTAAGGAGAAGCTGTTGAAAACAAGGGTGTAGTCGGCTTTGTGGGATGTTTCTTCGTAGAAGATACCAATTTTTCCATCGCCGAGGCGTTCCAATTCGGAATAGGCCGAACCTACTGACGACACTTTATAAGGGCCGGACCAGTTGGCTGCAAGGACGGCCGGAGAGGAATAGGCTTGGGCGGAGAGAAGTTCCTTGTAGTAGATGCCCACATTGCTGCGGCCAGGACCGAGAGGGACAGACTGAAGGGCGACCCATGTTGAGCGATTGTCCGCAGTGCGGCGCGCGGGAACAATCAGGATGCCGCCGTTGGTACTGTTCTTCTGCGCAGCAACGCCTTGATTGGCGGCACTGGAATAGGCCACTTCACCCCATTCGCCTTGGGCAGAGCGAGCATCACGATAGCGGAAAATATTGAAATAACGGCCACCCCAGGTGCGGGAACTGAGGGCCACATCGCCATTAGGGAGTTCTTCGCATTTCACTTCGTCGCCTTTGGGAGCTGGAGAGATGTGGATGCTACCCAGTGGCTTCCATGTACGGCCAAAGTCGTCGCTATAAACAACGCGATTACCATTGGGACGAGCGCAGATGGCTGCATAGAGGCGGTAGTACTTCCCTATCTTCACCGTGCGACTCTGGCAGATGCGGCCGGAGGTGATAAAAAGACTTTGGATAGGGCCGATCTGGCTCTCGTCGAAGAGAGAATAAATATCCTCCGTGATGTCGTCGGGAGCAGACCAAGTGCGTCCGCCGTCGTGACTATAGAGTCGGGCAACACGATTGGGATTCTGTCGGGTAGTGGAGGCTGCGCCGTAAACGGTATTGCCACAAACGCAGAGCAGCAGGATGTCGCGACCGTTGGGTGCGGAGACGATGGCAGCATCGCCATAGCCACAATCGGCGGCGTGCTTCACGCCCGTACCTCGAATAATGGAGTACTCCGGCGACCATGTACGGCCGTTATCCTGTGATAAACGCCCGTGAAGATCAACGCGACCAAAACCGATGTCAGCGCCACAGAGGCGATAGTCGGTCACGGAGAGCAGGCGCTTCCCCTTGAGATGCGCGATGGCGGGAATACGATAGGGATGAGCCGAATCGGCTGTGGTGACGAACAACTCCTGTCGCTGTGCGGACAGATCTAAGCCCAGGATGAGGGCAATAAAGAGGAGGAAGAACTTCTTCATTCGGAAGAGGCGTTAGAGAGATGTATTACTAATTCTTATTGTGATGGTAGTAGCGATTTCCGCCCAAGAGGTGGGGCCAAATACTGCTTTGCGCTTTCTGCTTATCCTTGTTGAGCTCGGGATAAGCAATGCGCGTGTGATAAACGGTTTTTAAGCTGTCGATCAGTACGCGTTTGGCATCCTGAATATCGCGGAACGTGATGGGACACTCTTGGAAATAGCCCGCCTGCACTTGTCCGTCGATAATCTTATTGACGAGGCCGCTAATAGCCTCTTCGGTGTATTCCTTGAGGGAGCGGGAGGAGGCTTCCACGGCATCGCACATCATGAGGATGGCTTGTTCGCGTGTGAAGGGGTTGGGGCCTGGATAGGTGAAAAGCTCATCGCGTGGCGTTTCGCCTGGATGGTTGTTTTGCCATTGTATGTAGAAATAGCCCGTCTTACTGCGCCCATGATGGGTCGAGATGAAATCGCGAATAGATTGAGGCAAGTTATTTTTTTCTGCCAGTTGCAGCCCCTGCGTCACATGGCTGATGATGATTTGTGCCGACTGCTCTTCCTTCGACATATCATCGCGGTCGGTCAGCGAGTCGTGGGGATTGACACCACTTTGGTTTTCGGTGAAGAAAGCCGGATTGAGCATTTTCCCTATATCATGGAAGAGAGCACCCGTACGCACGAGTTGAGCACTTGCCCCAATTTTGTTGGCCACCTCCGCTGCGAGGTTTCCCACCTGCATGGAGTGGTTGAACGTGCCTTGTGCCTCCTTCGACATTCGGCGGAGTAACGGATGATTGATATTGGACAATTCGATGAGCGTCACGCTCGACGTATAGCCAAAGATACGCTCAATGAGATACATAACAGGGTAAGCAAAGAGAAGGGCCACACCTGACACGGCGAGATACACATAGCGCGAATGATCCAAATCGGAAATATTCGTGCTGGCGGCCATATCGTAGGCAAACTGCGTAAGGAGACCTACAACGACAACAAACAAAGCGATGCGAAGAATCTGGGCGCGCTCGGTCATCTCGCGCAACGCGTAGACCGTGACGAAGCCAACGATGCTTTCGATCATGAAAAACTCGAAAGGACCTGTCAGACCGATAGACGTCAGGAGCAAGGAGGTGATCATGGCCATCGTGGCCGTGCGCGAATCAAAGAAAACGCGGACAAAGAGCGGCACCATAGCATAGGGCACAAGGTAGACGCTGAACCAATGCTCACGCACCATGATATAGGACAGAATCGGGAAAATCGTGATCAGCACATAGAAGAGGGCCAGTGTGCGAACGTTCCCAATATACTTTGGTTGAAACGTGAGGAGATAGAGAGGGAAGATACTCAGAATGATGAAGATGAGGAGTGCCTGCCCCGGCATCTGTTTCCAGAGGTTGTTATCCGTGGTGTTGAGGCGCGCACTCTCTTGCATATAGGAGTCTAGCACGAGTTTCAACTGCGGTGTGACGATTTCGCCCATATCTATCACGCGCTGCCCCGCAACAATCATTCCGCTGGAAGTGATCACGGAGTTGAGCGCATCCTCTCGAGCCGCATCTGTCTTGGCTTTGTCGAACGTGAGGTTGGGCGTGAGATAGTTGTTGATATTGCAAAGTGCCAACACGTCATGGAGATAGCCCGCGGAGTCGGCTCCCATGATGGTTTCATAGGCGGTGCGCGTGGTGTAGATAGCACTGGTGGATTGCGTGACGGCATCTTGCCCTTCCACGATATGCACATTCTGATAGCGATGACTCACCAAATCGGACATCTGCGAGGGCGACATCACGCCAGTGTTATAGACGAGCCCCAACTGCTTTATCACATAGTTGGCGTACTTCTCTGGAACTGGGATTCGGCGTGCTTTGTAGTCGGCTATAAAGGCTTTAACCTGCTGCTGACCTATTGCGACGGACTTATTGAAGAAGGGCTGAAAATTTTGCAACACGCTGTCCTTCTCCATCTTAATGGCTTTCTCAGATTTGATAATGGGAAATTCAAAATCAGCAATCAGCGGCGCGTATTTCCAAGGTGTTCCCTCTTTGTACTCAAAGACAAATTTGCCTTCACGGGGAACAGCCAATGTGAGCAATAGGACGCTGACGAGCGTAAAAAGTATGAGAGAGAGTTTCTTCACGATTCTAAAAAATTTGTTTAGGCAAAGATACGAATTTCCAACACAAATAACAAAAAAGCCCCACGCGCCGCTCAATTTGCTGAAAAAGAGGAGAAGGATGTATCCACAAATCTCACTTTCCACAGTTTCTCATCGTGTACAGAAACCGATGAAAACAGCGTTTATCCATGAAAAAAGGCTGCCACTCATATATATAATTATGAGTGGCAGCCAGATATTGTGGAGTACAGCCCGCGGCCTCACTGCGTGGTGGGGCGTGGGCGAAATCACATCGGATTAGTCGGCGAGCTTAGCTTTGATAAACTCACGGTTGAGGCGTGCAATGTTGAGCACTGTCTCATTCTTCGGACAAACGGCTTCACAAGCACGCGTGTTGGTGCAGTTACCGAAACCGAGTTCGTCCATCTTGCTAACCATCGCCTTTGCACGCTTAGCAGCTTCTACGCGGCCTTGGGGCAGCAGCGCAAACTGGCTGAGCTTAGAACTAACGAAGAGCATTGCAGAACCGTTCTTGCAGGCAGCAACACAAGCGCCGCAACCAATACAAGTGGCGCAGTCCATTGCTTCATCGGCTGAGTCCTTGTCGATCAAGATGGCGTTGGCATCCTGAGGAGCACCTGTGCGCACGCTGATATAACCGCCTGCTGCTTGGATCTTATCGAAAGCAGAGCGATCCACCATGCAGTCCTTGATAACAGGGAAGGCAGCAGAGCGCCAAGGCTCAACGGTGATGGTTTCGCCATCCTGGAAACGGCGCATATAGAGCTGACAAGTGGTAGCTCCGCGCTCTGTTTTGCCATGAGGCGTACCGTTAACGTAAAGTGAACACATACCGCAAATACCTTCGCGGCAGTCGTGGTCGAAAACGAAAGGTTCTTGACCTTCTGCAACAAGCTGCTCGTTGAGAATATCGAGCATTTCGAGGAAGCTGGTATCATCGGGGATATCCTTCATTTCGCGCTCGTCGAAGTGGCCGGCATCCTTAGGACCATTCTGCTTCCAGTATCTTAGTTTAAAAGATATATTCTTTGCCATAATGAAATTTCTTTTTTAAGTGACGAGTGAATCGTAACGAGTGTAGCTACAGAGTCGTTTGTGCAAGCGCACCTCGTCTTGTCACTGATCAATTAGACTTTATAGTTTCTCGTCTTAACTTCGATAGCCTCGTATTTGAGCGGCTCTTTATACTTAACGGGGAGAGCGTCCTCGCCTTGGTATTCCCAGCAGCTCACGTAGAAGCAGCCCTGGTCGTCGCGTTTAGCTTCGCCCTCTTCGGTCTGGTGTTCCTCGCGGAAGTGACCACCGCAAGATTCCTCGCGGTTAAGAGCGTCGATAGCAACGAGCTGGCCCATTGTGAAGAAGTCCTCGAGGCGGAGAGCTTTTTCGAGCTCGATGTTTACGCCGTCAATGTGCGGAACAAAGACGTTCTTCTCGAACTCCTTCTTGAGCTCAGTCATCTTATCGAGAGCGGTTTGCAGACCTTCTTTCGTACGAGCCATACCCACGTATTCCCACATGATATGTCCGAGCTCTTTATGGATGCTATCCACAGAACGCTTACCATTGATATTAAGAATACGCTCTACACGAGCTTTCACCTTAGCTTCAGCCTTCTCAAATTCGGGTTCTTTACCTGTGAAGCGGCCCACAGTGATTTGATCGCTGAGGTAGTTCTGAATAGTATACGGCAGAACGAAGTAACCATCGGCCAGACCCTGCATGAGGGCAGATGCACCAAGGCGGTTAGCACCGTGGTCGGAGAAGTTACACTCGCCAGCTGCGAAGAGACCCGGAATGTTTGTCTGAAGTTCATAGTCAACCCACAGACCACCCATTGTGTAGTGGATAGCGGGGTAGATCATCATCGGATTCTCGTAGGGGTTCTCATCGGTGATTTCTTCGTACATATCAAAGAGGTTGCCGTAGCGTGCTTCGATGGCGTCGCGACCGAAGTCTTCGATAGCCTGCTGGAAGTCGAGGAATACGGCGAGGCCTGTACCGTTCACGCCGAAGCCTGCATCGCAGCGTTCTTTAGCTGCACGTGAAGCCACGTCACGGGGAACGAGGTTACCGAAAGCCGGATAACGGCGTTCGAGGTAGTAGTCGCGGCGGTCCTCAGGGATGTCGCGGCCTTTGAGTTCTCCGCTGCGGAGCTTCTCAACGTCTTCCTTGAACTTCGGTACCCAGATGCGGCCGTCATTACGCAGCGACTCGGACATGAGCGTAAGTTTGCTCTGCTTGTCGCCGTGAACGGGGATACACGTTGGGTGAATCTGTACGTAAGCGGGGTTGGCAAAATATGCGCCGTGCTTGTAGGCTGCGATAGCTGCAGAGCAGTTGCAACCCATAGCGTTTGTAGAAAGGAAATAAGCATTGCCATAACCACCCGTTGCCAAGATAACGCAGTGTGCGGCAAAGCGTTCGATTGCACCAGTAACGAGGTTGCGAGCGATGATACCGCGAGCGCGGCCGTCAATCATCACAACGTCGAGCATCTCATAGCGAGTGTAGAGCTCAACAGTGCCTTCGTGTACCTGACGCATCAGAGCGGAATATGCGCCCAAGAGGAGCTGCTGACCGGTCTGACCTTTGGCGTAGAAAGTACGGCTCACCTGCACACCACCAAAAGAGCGGTTAGCCAGTGTGCCGCCGTATTCGCGAGCGAAAGGAACACCCTGTGCCACACATTGGTCGATGATGCTTGCACTTACTTCAGCCAAACGGTAAACATTAGCTTCGCGAGCGCGATAGTCGCCACCTTTCACAGTGTCATAGAACAAGCGGTAAACAGAGTCGCCGTCATTCTGATAGTTCTTTGCTGCATTGATACCTCCCTGTGCTGCAATGGAGTGTGCACGGCGGGGAGAATCCTGTATGCAGAAGTTTTTCACTTTGAAGCCCATTTCGCCGAGCGATGCAGCGGCACTGGCACCTGCCAGACCTGTACCTACGACGATAACATCGAGCTTACGTTTGTTTTTCGGGTTAACGAGCTTCTGATGAGCCTTGAAATTAGTCCACTTTTCAGCAACGGGACCTTCGGGAATCTTTGAGTCGATTACCTTCTCCGTTACGGGAACGATATATTTATCAGACATAATTGTAATCGTTTGTTATAAGAATTAGCCACAGATGGGTTTGCAGCCCAGTGCAAAATAAACAACTACGGCAGCAAACATCAGCATAACGAGTGTTACATAAACGTTGCCGATGAGCTTCCAGCGGTTGAACCACACTTTGTTGTTCACACCGAGAGTCTGGATAGCACTCCAGAAACCATGAGAGAGGTGGAACCACAGCGCGGCGAGCCATACGAGATAGAGCACAGCATAGATGGGATTGCCGAAGGTGAACTGAATCAAACCTGCGCCGTCTGTTGCTTCATAGTCGCCTACGAGAGCCATACCGCCATTGTAGAATTCTGCGCCCATCATGTTTGCCCAGAAATTGAACAAGTGGAGGAACAAACCCAAGCATACGATCAGACCGAGCACGAACATGTTCTGGCTGGCCCATTCTACCTTTGCTGGAGTCTCCACCACTGCATAGCGGTTGTTACCGCGCGCTTTGAGATTCTGCAGTGTCAAGATAGTGGCATAAATGAAATGGAGAGCGATGAGGCCCACCAAAACTACCGTTCCTGCAACGGCATACCAATTAGATCCAAGAAACTCGCAAATCATGTTGTAAGCATCTCCGGAGAAAAGCACCACAACATTCATGCAAGCATGGAAGGTGAGGAACAGAACGAGAGCAATGCCGGTTACCGACATGATAACTTTCCGTCCTACGGATGAAGTTGTTAACCACATAGAGTTTTGAAAATTAAATTATGTAATGTTTTATGATTGAGCTATCTTGACATTTCCGTCCCCTTATAAATGAGGGGGCATTTTTAATATGCCGCAAAGTTACAATATTTTGTAAATTCCAGCAATAAATAAAAAGAATAATAAATCTAAGACAAAGACCTACAACATTATGCTGCTGAAAAAGCTCTCAAAAGCGAGAACAGAGGTTCTTATTAGCGAGAGAGGTAAACCTATTGGACGGAACGAGGCACGCCACGTCATCATTCGTTCCTCAAAACTGCCCTTTTTCTTAACACTGCCTTTGGCGCAACGGGAACAAGAAAATGGGCCGTAGAACAAGGATGTGGGAGAAAATAGTCTTCGGAGTGATGCGTCGCTCTGCTCCGCCACTTCGTTTCCTTATTGCGTGGGCTGGGAGTTGTGCTTTTATGTGTATTTCCATCCGCTCTCTGTTGTCAGTACAATAAGGATACTGGCCGACAGCATAAGGCTGTCAGCTGACACAATAAGCGCGCTGGCTGACAGCCTTATGCTGCTGACGCACAGCCTTATTTCATTGCCATTCGAGAGAGCGAAGCGAATCGAACGTCTTATTTCGCGTTGGATTTTCTTTTATTCTCGGGGGCGTAAAATAAGAATTTCATTGACAACAATAAAGCTTTCTTTCCGGCTCTTTTGCATCCTCTCTCTCACCTCAACGAACTGCCTTTGCGTATCCCATCCCTCGTGCTGCGCTCCGCCACTTTTCCGCGTGACCTATTTTTCTCTTTGCCAACCAAACAGAAATAAAGAGAAACCATTATATTTGCAATCATCACTCATATCTATTCAATTCACTATCTATGAAGCATTTGTTTACACTGGCCCTTATGGGATTGGCGAGTTTGTGCGCGAGCCCTGTTCAGGCACAAGCTCCAACCACGTGGACGCGTACGGTGTCCACAGCAACGGGTAGTTTCGTTAATAAGCAAAACAGCACCACCAGTGCATACAAGTACAAGTGGAGCTCTACCGAAACCACCCCGCAGCTCACACTCGAGACTGCCAACAACGATATGTGGGTGGACGCCAACGGCACCTACCATCTCTACAAAACCACCTTTTCTCTCAGCGTTCCGGACGGTTATGCCATCACGGGCTATTCGTTCAACTATACAGGTTTTGAAGGTTCATCGACCTCCACAACACGTGCCACGGTGACCATCACGCCTGAGAAAGGCGGCGCGGCTGTCACCTGCTCAGCCAGCGATGCTGCTGCAACGGTGAGCGTGACAGGCTTGGAGGAGAACACAACGCGTTTCTCCGTTTCCAGCACTGCTGCCAAAGCCAACGCCGTACCCACAAATTTCGTAGTGAGTATCAAAAAAACAGCCTCAGCCATCGAACGCCTCCACACCACTACCACCACCAACGGCCGCTTTGCTGCCAACACGGTTTGGTACACAGTGGCTGTGGGGCAAGGTCAAGGCACCAGCACTTTCCCGCTGGTTTATACGGCCGACAACCAACCCTTCTCGCTGGCGCGCAGTTTCACCAACGCCGTGCCCGAAGCCCTTTGGTGTCTCGTTGGCGACAACACTGCAGGTTATCGCCTCCACAACCGCGCAGCAGCAGCCGACAGACTGCTGGTATCACCGCGCGAAATGAGCGGTACCACGGGCGGCACAGCCTATCCCGTTGTTCTGCCACTCGATGGCCTCAACACAACAACATACGAGAGCCTTTGGAAATTAGAAACGTCGAGCGACTTTCCCGGCATGGCTGCTTTCTATCTTTGCCAAAACGGAACGAACTATGGCGTTAACAACCGCGACAACAAGATGGCGTTTTGGACGGGCGGCAAGGATCGCGGTTCGACTGTTGTCTTCACGCCTGTAGCGGTCGACTTTGAAGTGGGCACGGCGTATGGAGAGTTCAAAAACGCCGCTAATACGCCGGCGGAAACTTCTTTATGGAACTCTACGCTCACTGCTCCGGCGGCATTGAGATTGTCCACCATGAACACCAGCTTCCAGCCCGCAGCCGACGGCAAGAGCTTCCTGCTCACCGATGCCATATCGGGAACGTATACCCTCTCCACACCAACGATGGGTTACGTTATCGACGGCTATAGCTTCGACTATCCCTCTACGCTCACCGCTATCACAACTGCCGACGGAAAGGTTACGCAGCAGAGCGGCCACTTCGAAGTGAGCAGCGTTGGTAAGGCTTCTACAACTTTCACCGTTGCCGGCAATGGCCAAGTAAAAAACTTCCGCGTCTTTGTTCGTCAGGCCGACGAAGTGGATAATGCTCACACCGTCATTGTCTTTGATAACGCCACGAGCAAAGTGCCTTATCGTATCCCCGCTTTGACACAGACGCGCGACGGCCGACTGCTGGCCGACTGCGACTATCGTATCAGCAAAACGGATATTGGCTACAACAACCGCAACGGACTCTACCGTATCGACAACGTGATGAAAGTGAGCACGGATAATGGCCACACATGGAGCGATACAGTTGTCGTGGCAAGTGGCGATGAGCACGCCAGCCAAGTTTGGCGCACCGGTTTCGGCGACCCAAGTATCGTAGCCGATCGCACGAGCGACAACGTCTTGATGCAGTGTGTGAGTGGCAAGGTGGGTTATTTCAGTTCAACGCGTAATAATCCGCAGCGCTGCGCCTTCTTCCGCAGCACCGACGGCGGACGCACCTGGGATCAGGGTACTGACCAAACCGAACAGATTTATGGTCTCTATGATGGTACGCTTCCTGGCAACGCACAGGTGGCGGGAATCTTCCTGACAAGTGGTAAGATCATGCAGAGCCGCTCTATCAAAGTGGGCGACTTCTACCGTATCTACATTGCCCATCCTTTGCGCACGACGACAGTGAATAAGTTTGCCACTTATGTCATCTATTCCGACGACTTCGGCCGTAATTGGAAGGTGCTGGGCGGCGCTGGCGTTATCCCCTCCGATGCTGCCGATGAATCGAAAGTGGAAGAACTCCCCGACGGCACAGTACTGCTGAGTTGCCGCAACCAAGGTGGCGGTCGTCAGTTCAATATCTACACGTATTCCGATCCCATCACAGCTGCTGGCACATGGGACAAGAGTACGATGCCTGCCAACATGACGGGCGGCCAAGTGAACGCTTGCAACGGCGAAGTACTCGTGCTTCCCGCTCGTCGCAAGGCTGATGGCAAACAGCTCTTTGTGGCGCTGCAAACAGTGCCACTGAGCAACGTGCGCGAAAAGGTGGGTTTCTTCTACAAAGAACTGGCTGCTTACTCCGATTATAATAGCGGTGAAAAGATGGCTGCCAACTGGGTGAAAGGGTTGCAAGTGACGAAAAATTCATCTTGCTACTCCACGATGATTCTTATGCAAAACGATAGTATCGGCTTGCTCTTCGAGGATGTGGCCTACAACGATGGCTACAACATAGTGTTCAAGAGCTTCAGCCTTGATTCTATCACAGGTGGCAAGTATACCCTCGATGCTACCTCCCCTCGCGACGCATATCTCAACGATGCCCTGCAACAGCGCCTTGCTGGAATCAAAACGGGAAAGGCGGTGGGAATGTACAAATCGGATGCGGCGCTCCGCCCCTTGCTCGATGCTTTCAACGCACAAAAGACCGAAGCCAATATGTGGGCGGTGATGGCCGCTGTACCTACGCTGGAGCGCGTCACCATCGAACCCGGGCGTCAGTACATGGTGTACAACAAAGTGAACCCTACTCATTTCCTTTCCGCCAATGCCACACAAGGTTCGCTCTACAGTGTGGAAAACGATTCGGCACAGGTTTTCACCTTTGAAAAGGATAGTAATGGAAACTACTTGCTCCATCACGTCAACACAGGTCTTTATGCGGGTAAGACATCTTATAGTACCCGCCCAGTGCCCGCAGTAAAAGCCAGTGAAGCCATCGCCTTTAGCGTGGTATCCAATTCAGAAGGGTGGAGCTTGCTCACTTGCACCCAACCCACTTCAGCTTCCTACGCCACGCTCAACAATTCCACCAGCGACAAGGTTCGCCCTTTCAACAAACAGGACCAAGCTTCTTTTTGGTGCATCTATCCCAGTCCACGCACCATCACGGCTATCACAACGCCCAACATTTCTAAGGACGAGCAAAATCGCATCTACGACCTGCAAGGCCGTCGCGTTCAGCACCCCACGCATGGGCTCTACATCTTAAATGGCAAGAAAGTGGCTGTGAATTAAAAAATCTATTCCCTCATTGATGGGATACATCAGTATCTCCCAAACAATGAGCGCTCTACAAAGAAAGCCGACTGGCACAATTTACGTGTCAGTCGGCTCTTTTTTGTACGCCTCATAAGAGAGTTTCTATATTATCAGCAAAAACCCTCTTCCACGAGTTTCCCCTTCAAAACAGAAGAGGCACGCTAATAAAGAAAATCGGACGAAACGAGATGCGCTTACCTTTCAGTAATTCCTCGAAGCGTCCGACCTATTTGTTGTGAAGTATAGACATAAAAAAAGGGATACCACTGTATCCCAACCTTGTTAACCTTAAATCTAATACTATGAAAAACACGTTGCAAAGATACGGATTTCTTATTACTCTCCAAACTTTCTCAAAGAAAAACACGATTATTTAAGTTTATTTTAGAAGTAAAGAGCTATTTTCTAAGATTTTAAGATAAAAACGAGTAAAAAGGAGGGAGAAAAACTTCGTTAGGAATAAAAGATCTATTCCTATATATAAATGTATTTCCGGAGCGAAAGGAAAGGAATGTGATTTGAATTGCTTACCTTCGCGCTATATGCAACGGTTCATTTATTATCTACAGCGCATCGGTGTGTGGTGTTGGCGCATTCGTCAGCGGCGGGGCTACAACATCCATTCTCCTTTTGCTTTCCAACTGGTGAAAGGAGTAATTTATCAGCGCGGGCGCTACTACGCCTATGAGCGGCTGCACCAGGAACGAAAAGGACAAGCACTTCCTGAACGTGACGACCGCTTACTCTTCCGTTTGGCCAATGATAGCCAACCGCGCACGGCCTTATTTGTTGGGCCCGATACGGCCGATGAACAGCTGTATGTGGCTGCGGCTTGTCAGAAATGTACTTGCTACAGCGCAGCCACCACCGAGGAAGCGGTGCAACAAGCAAGCAAGATGGGGCATATCGACTTCCTCTTTCTGAACACCTCCGAACCCATAGCCCCCCTACTTGATGCACTTCTCCCCTACGCTGGTTCGCACGCACTCTTCATTGTCTATGGCATACACCGTTCGCGCTCAACACTACAAGCTTGGCGCGAATGGAAGAAAACGGAAGCTGTACGCGTCACCTTCGATCTCTACTGGTTAGGGTTGGCCTATTTTGAGGCACGACTGAACAAACAAGATTACACCATAAATTATTAGTACAATATGAAGATATACACCCGCAGCGGCGATAAGGGCATGACGTCCTTGGCCAATGGCCACCGCGTGAAGAAATGTGACGACCGCGTAGAAGCCTACGGAACGCTCGACGAGCTCTGTTCCCACATCGGACTCCTGGCGGCTATGTGTCCCGAGGAACTACGGGAGAATCTCTACAATATTCAGCGCCGCATCTTTGCTATCAATGGCGCACTGGCACTCCTCAAAGAGCCGAAGGGATTGCCCACGGCCGAAACCATTGAAGCCATGGAACAACTCATCGACAGCGTGGACACATCGGAAGGCCGCTTCTGTGGTTTCGTCCTGCCGGGCGGAGCGATGCCCGCCGCCCAAGCCGACGTTTGCCGCACCGTATGTCGCCGTTCCGAACGTGCCATCTGGCGACTGGGCGAAGAGGCTCTGCCACACGAAACAATGGTATATATCAATCGGTTGTCCGACTTTTTCTTCCTATTTGCCAGATATTTAAATAAATTTATGGGTTCGGAGGAAATAAAATTATAAGATATTGTTTCTTTTCTTAGAAAAAGTCTATTTTTGCACGCCGTAAAATACGGGAAAAATAAATAACACATTAAAAACATACATAGATTATGTACTGGACGCTTGAATTGGCTTCAAAACTGGAGGATGCTCCATGGCCTGCAACAAAGGACGAATTGATCGACTATGCTATGCGCTCGGGCGCACCTATGGAGGTTGTCGAGAATCTCCAAGAATTGGAAGATGAAGGCGAGGTCTACGAAACCATCGAGGACGTATGGCCCGACTACCCTACAAAAGAGGATTTCCTCTTCAACGAGGACGAATATTAATGGCCTATAAGCTGAGCATCTCAGCTTAAATCGTTAAACACAAAGCGGAGCAGGAATTTCACAGCAAGATTTCTGCTTCGCTTTTTTAGGCCAGAAAAGTTTTACAGAGCACGGCATGCAACTTATAAGTTGCATATTTCGTCCTAAATATCTATATTTGCACCAGGAAACATATGATAGATGAAATTTGTAAGAGCTATAGCAGGTTACAATCATCTTTGGGCTGTCAGAGATGAAGCAAAAGAAGCGGACGAGCTAACGATACTTTTCCGTAAGTGGAGCAATGCCAATTATTTGCTTGATTTCTTTCTTGCCCATATAGACGATCTACAAGGATTCTTCCATGTTGAGAAAATAAGTGATGCCATTAAAGACACGATGGAAGATGCAAGAGCCCTCGAACGCCTAATCTTAGACTTTCCATACACCGAACAGTTGGACGGACTTTTCCATCCATTAAGTCTGACAGATAACAGAATTCATGAATTGACGCGTGAGAAAGCGCGCCATTGGGACAGAGAACGACATGCAAGTTGGCTTCGGATATATGCCATAAGAATAGAACCAAATGTCTACATTATAACAGGTGGAGCCATAAAACTCACTGCAAAAATGCAAGACAGAGAACATACTCAAATAGAATTAGACAAGCTCAATGCTTGCCGAAACTATTTGCAGCAGAAAGGAGTCTTTGATAAAGATAGTTTCATAGATTGTTATGAGGAGGATTGATTATGAAAGAGAAAACATTAGAATTTCTTGAGAAAAATCTTAGTAGCGAACCTTCCACATTTGCAGAGGAAGCAAAGTGGAGGCAAGAGAATGAAGTGTGGCTTAAATGGTCGCAAGGCATCGCCATGAAGATTATTGATTATATGCAGGAACACAAACTCTCACGTGCAGACATCGCATCACGCCTTGGTTGTTCTCCGCAGTATGTCAGCAAGATATTGTCTGGTCACACAAACTTCTCATTCAAGAGTATAGCGGAGATAGAGAAGTGTCTCAATATTCGCATTATGGAAACTTCTTTCGCATGACAGAGTTGTTTGTATGAACCATTTGCCCATTTATGGTATTTCACCACGAAATAAAATGAGCGAAAAGGCTGACACAACTACATTATTACCTAAGACTTATATGCCTTGCTCCTCTTCAACGAGGACGAATATTAAAAGGACTGGCGCTGGTGCGCCTCCTGCCGAATCGCAAGGCAATGGCGGAAACTTACCGTCGTTGCCTTGCTTTTTCAAAATGCTTCTATCGAGCAGTGGCAAAAGCTTCTTGAGCTTCGCATTCCGCACCATCCGCTCCTCCCCGCACCAAAGCAACAAAACGATACATATACAATAAAGACCGTTTTTTTACGTTCTGATAATAAAATATGACGTCAACGACTCACATACGTTTCCTGCTCGCCGCATTGCTCTTGCTGTGTGGCACTTCAGTTTATGCCCAGCAGGAACCAGCTTTCAGCCACTATTGGGACATGGAGCCGCAGTTCAATCCCGCTGCAGCAGGCCGCTCGGACCAGCTCTCTATCAACGCGGCTTATATGACCCACCCTATGGGCTACGATGATGCAGGCGGTACGATGTATGCAGGAGCTGACATGGCTTTTCAGATAGGGAGAACGCGCCACGGTGTAGGCGCAACATTCCAGAACGATGAAATCGGTTTGTTCAGCCACAAACGGTTTGCACTCCAATATAGCTATCACTTCCGCCTCTTTGGTGGCGTGATGAGCCTCGGCGCAGAAGCTGATATGCTCGCAGAGAGTTTCAAAGGAAGTAAGGCGGACCTGGCCGATGGTGCTGGCTCCGACCCAGCAATCCCCACATCTGACGTGACAGGTTCGAAACTCGACGCCTCAGCAGGTCTCTTCTTCCACCGCAAACAATGGTATGCCGGAATAGGTGTGCAGCACCTCACCGCTCCTACCGTACTCTTGGGGGAGCGCAACCAGATCACCTACAAACCGCTCTATAATTTCACGGCTGGATACAATATAAAAACACGCAGTCCGTTACTAACAATAGTGCCTTCGGTAATGATGCGCTACGATGGAACGGATTTTCGTGCTGATTTTACGGGTCGCCTCGTCTACACACATGAGAACAAACGCCTCTACGCGGGTGCCACCTATGCTCCGCAGCACAGCGCCACGCTCTTCATTGGCGGAACATTCCACGGTATCGACATCAGCTACGCTTACGAAGCCAATACCTCTGGGATGGGACTTGGCGCAGGCAATCACGGGCTACTCATCAGCTACCGTATGCCGCTCAATTTGCAGAAACGCGGCAAAAACTTACACAGAAGTGTTCGCTATTTGTAGACTACTTTTAAGAATATAGAAAACAAACATGATACAAAAACTTTTTACAATACTCGCTTCCGCCTGCGTTGCCATGACGCTGGTTTCCTGTTTCGGCAGCAACAGAGCCATGAATAGCGGCGGAGAAGTAACAAGTTCACGCGGCACGACCGTGAGTGAGCCCACTCCCTACGGTATGGTAGAGATTAAGCGCGGCCACCTGCGTACGGGTATCGAAAAAAACGACACGCTCTGGGGCAAAGAGATTCCTGCGCGTGACATCTCTGTTGACGGCTTCTGGATGGACCAAACGGAAGTGACCAACTCCATGTACCGCCAGTTTGTGACATGGGTACGCGATTCCATCTTCCGCGAACGCCTCGCTGATCCCTCTTTTGGTGGTGACGACTCCTACAAAATCACAGAGAACAAGAATGGCGATCCTGTGAAGCCCCATCTCAACTGGGCAAAAGCTCTACCCAAAAAGATGGACGAAGACCAGCAGCGAGCTTACGAGAGTCTCTACTTCACCAACCCCATTGATGGGACGAAGATGATCGACTTCCGACAGCTCAACTACCGCTATGAAATCTACGACTACGAAAAGGCAGCACTCCGCAAGTACCGCCTCAACCCCGAAGAACGCGATCTGAACACCGACCACACCGTTGACCCAGACGAGGTAGTAATGATCAGCAAGGACACGGCCTATGTGGACGAGAACGGAAAAATTGTACGCGAAACCATCGAGCGCCCATTGAGTGGCCCGTGGGACTTCCTCAACACTTATATAGTGAATGTATATCCCGACACAACTTGCTGGGTAAACGACTTTACGAACGCCAACAATGAGATTTACATGAAGAACTATTGGTCCTCACCGGCCTACAACGACTACCCTGTTGTTGGTGTGACGTGGGAACAAGCCAATGCGTTCTGTGCTTGGCGCACGCAATATCTCCTCAAAGGTCTTGGCCCTCAGGCACGCTACATTCAGCGCTATCGTCTGCCGACCGAAATCGAATGGGAATATGCTGCACGCGGTAAGGAACAGAATCCTTTCCCTTGGACGCCAGCCGAAGACGATAACAATACAAAAACAAACAAGAAAGGTTGCTACTACGCCAACTTTAAACCTGATGAGGGCGACTATACCGATGATGGTAATCTCGTGACAAGCCAGGTGGGCACTTATGGCGCCAACTCCAACGGCTTGTTCGACATGGCGGGCAATGTGGCCGAATGGACAAGCACAACCTACACCAGTGCGGGCGTAAAAGCCATGGCCGACATCAACCCTGAGCTGTCTTACAATGCCGCAAAGGAAGACCCCTACGCCCTTAAGCGCAAGAGCGTTCGTGGCGGTTCGTGGAAAGACCCCTTGAGCCTGATTCGCTCCGCATGGCGCACCTACGAATATCAGAACCACCCGCGCTCCTTCATAGGCTTCCGCTGCGTTCGCAGTTTGGCAGGCACTCGCACGGGTAAACTTCCCCGAGTTGGAAAGAAAAACTAAGGTGGTGATCTCCTACCATCTACCTACACATACGATAATTTAGCACAGCAAAACAATGTCTAAAATAAATTTCATCATCCGCCTGCAACACTGGATGGACAGTGTTCCCGGTCAGACATTTCTCAACTACGCATATAGCTGGGGCGCTTCCATCGTTATCCTTGGTGCGCTCTTCAAACTGACCCACCTTCCGGGCGGCAACATGATGTTGTTCGTCGGTATGGGCACAGAAGTCGTCGTGTTCTTCTTGAGCGCCTTCGACCGTCCTTTCGACAAACAAGAGATTGGTAAAGAACTCCCCAAGAACTACCTCACCGACGAAGAGATTGAAGCACGGATGAATGAGGACGAAGAGGAGGAAGAGGCTCCCGAAACCTCCACTTCAACAGAAACCATTACTCCGGCAACAGTGCAACCAGCAACCGCCTATCAGCCTGCAGCAGCTTTTGCTCAGCCCGCAAGTGCTCCAGTTCAGCAAGTAGCTGTGGCCACTCAGTCGCAAGCTGGCAATGCTCCCGCCGAAGGCATTAGCATTCCGCACGATGCAGATGCAGAACAGTTGGCAAGCATCATCCGTTTGGCCAATGATGAATTGCTCCACCGCGCGCAAGCTGTGCTCTCTCCCGAAATGGAGGAAGCCACCAAAGTGTATATCGACAAACTCAACACGCTCAACGAAACATTGGCGAGAGTGGACGAACAGAATCTCAAACTCACCCGCGACAGCGAAGAGATGGAGAACCTCAACCGCACCCTTACGGGCATCAACAAGGTTTATGAGCTACACCTCAAGAGCATCTCTCTGCAAGTGGGCACGATTGACGACATCAACAATCAAACCAAAATCTTGGCGGAGCAAATTCAACGCCTCAACCAAGTGTATGGTCGCATGATTGACGCCCTCACCGTCAACGTTGTGCGTAACGGAGGCAGTGTAGACCAAGCCCCGCAGTAATAATTTGCATGAGAGCATTCCCCCATTAGCACATTAGCATATTCTCACTCTGCATTAGCACATTAAAAAGCGGCCCTCGCTGCTCCTCATTAGCACATTCCCTCATTAGCACATTAAAAAAAGCGGCATTAGCCGCTCCGCATTAGCACATTATTATAATGTCCAGCACTATCAAAAAAAGACCGGTTTCCCCACGTCAGAAGATGATCAACCTGATGTATGTCCTCCTCTTGGCCATGCTCGCATTGAATGTCTCCTCCGACGTGCTCAAAGGTTTCCGCCTCGTAGGCGACAGCCTGCAGCGCACCACAACCAACGCCGACAAGGAAAACCGCGACATATACGACGACTTCGCCGCTCAGATGAAGCTCAACCCCGAGAAGATTAAGCCCTGGTACGACAAAGCACTCAGCGTGCGCAAGATGTCTGATGGACTCTACAACTTCACCGAAAAAATGAAATGGGCCATCGCCCGAGAAGCCGACGGAGCGGAAGGAAAGCCCGACGCCCTTAGAAACCAAGAGGACTTGGAGGCTGCCAGCCGCGTTATGCTTGCGCCTGTCAATGGGAAAGGTAAGCAACTTTTCGAGGGCATCAATGCCTACCGCGACTTCATCCTACAATTCATCACCGACCAGCGCCAACGTGCCATCATCGCCTCCGACCTCAGCACCGCGGTACCCAAAAACGACAACACGCTATTGGGCAAGAACTGGCAGCAGTATATGTTCGAGGATATGCCCGCTGTGGCCGCCATCACGATGCTCTCAAAGCTCCAGAGCGATATTCGTAAAGCCGAGAATCAAGTGCTCCACACGCTCCGCGCCAATATCGACCTCAAAGACATTCGTGTAAACGAACTCAACGCTTATGTAGCAGCAGAGCGCACCACGCTCATGCCTGGTGAAGTCTTCAATAGCAAAATTTTCATGGCTGCTGTCGATACGACACAACGCCCGCAGATTTTCGTCAACGGCCGACAGATAAGTTCGTCTGGCTCTTATAGCTTCACCGCTGGAGCACCCGGCGAGTATAGCTTCTCCGGCTACATCCTCATGCCCAATGCCGCGGGCGACATCATACGCCGCAACTTCACCCAGAAGTACAACGTCATTGCGCCCCCCTCCGGAGCCACCGTAGCGGCCGACTTGATGAACGTGCTCTACGCCGGATTCAACAACCCCGTTAGCGTAAGTGCCAGCGGCATTAGTAGCGACAAGGTCCACTTGAGCATGAAGGGCGGTAGCCTCACGGCACAAGGCAAGGGCAAGTACATAGCACGCCCCGCCGCTGTGGGACAGGACGTCACCTTCACTGTGACGGGCGAGGTCAACGGCAAGCAAACCACCATGGGTTCTTACACCTTCAAAGTGCGCCGCCTACCCGACCCCACCGCCTATCTCGCCTTGGGCGACACCCGCTTCAAAGGCGGTCGCCTTACGAAAGGCGCCATCCTCAACGCTGGAGGCCTCAATGCAGCTATCGACGATGGACTGCTCGATATCGAATTCCGCGTGCAGAGCTTCGAATGCGTCTTCGCAGGCCGTATGGGCGAACTTCGCGTAGAACGCTCCGCAGGCTCACGCTTCTCCGAGAATCAGCGTGAACTCATGCGCCAGTTGCGCAACGGCAGTCGCTTCTACATTCGCGGCGTGGTTGCTACCGGCCCCGATGGCACCACGCGCACACTTCCGCAAGCACTGGAAGTCATCATCAACTAACTCTCCGAAAACATAAGTATATGAAACGAATCATATTGTTCATCGCCGTCCTGATGGGGCTCACTGCCTCCGCTCAGCCTCCCAAGCGTCAGGCTGAAGCAGCCGCCCAGCAGCAACAGCGCACCCAGAACGCTCCGCGCGGCGTGTCCTATCGCGACTTCCCCGTGGCTGCTGAAATGCCCACCGACGTTAGTTGGCGCCGCGACATCTATCGCCGCCTCAACCTCAAGCAGGACAGAAACGCTTCGCTCTACTATCCCATCACGCCGCAGGAAGGACGCGTCAATCTCTTCACGTATCTGATGAAGCTCATTTTGCGCCAACAAGTGACGGCTTATGCTTACAACGTAGCAACGGGAAATGAGGACTTCAGCCGTTCCAACGCCATCTCGGCAAAGAAAATTATGGACGATCACTCCATATACTATACCGTGACGGATGGACGGATGCGCGTGGACGATGCCGATCTCTCGCTAACCGATGTGACACGCTACTACATCAAGGAGAGCGTCTACTACGACCAACACACCGCCACTTTCCACACGCAAGTGACAGCGCTTTGCCCTGTCCTCGTGCGTGGCGATGCTGACTTCGGCGGCGAGGAAACGGAATATCCACTTTTCTGGGTGAAATACAGCGATGCAGCCCCTTATTTGGGCAAACTGATGCTCATGGAGAGTTCGCTGAACAATGCCTCCACCATTTCCGCCGACGACTATTTCACGATGAACCGCTATGCGGGCGACATCTATAAAGTGGTGAATCTTCAAGACCGACTTTTGGCCGAAACAGCCCGCACGGATACCGCTCTGAAAGCTGCTCAGAACAAAATCGAGCAGGAACTCACGGCTTTCCACAACCATGTATGGGCTGGCGACAGCGTGAAGCAAGACACTACCCAAACTGACTCCCTCGCCACCGAAGCCACAAAGCCAACATCTGGCCGCCGCGGCCTTCTCTCTCGCAGCTCTTCTGGCACCAGCCACCGCAGCTCCAACGTGAGCCGCCGCACCCCGCGCCGCACAGCAGGTCCGTCCACTGGCAACGCCACCTTCTCCGTTCGCCGCGAACGCCACTAAAATAATAGCAAGCAAGGAGACTCCGCGTCTCTTAAAAATATACCTCCCGATAGCCCACGCCATCGGGAGTTTTTTTATTTGTGAAAGGCTTCATACCCAGCACACGAGAAGAGACTCACGCTGCAGAGCAAAGACGAAAGCTCGCGGAGAAGAGGATAGAGGAAACCGCCTCCGGCGGCGTCGCACTGAAAGCGTGGAGGGGTAACTCTGACGTGCAGAAGTGAGCTGCTGTGCGACGCCGCCGGCGTCGGAGAATTGTGCTGTCATCTGTCCACGGGTTCGCCCTTCGGGCATCACCCGCGGTTAAGCATGGGGTGTCCCCGCCGAGAACAGCGGGTGAGTACGAGGGATACTCAGCTCAATTCCATCCCTGCATATCATCTATGCTCTTGTGGATACTCTCGTTCTCTACTTCGCCGATCGTCACTTCTCTATAGTATGTATGCTTTTGTGGATACCCTCACCCACTGCACCTCCTCCGCATCCACACAGAGTAACGCCTCCGGCGGAGGCGCACCATGCGTAACCGCGGGTGATACCCGAGCAAAGCGAGGGGGAACCCGTGGACAAGCAGACTACTCTGATCCCGACGCCGGCGGCGTCGCACTGAAAGCGTAGAGGAGTAACTCAGACGTGCAGAAGCGGGGCTGCTGTGCGACACCGCCGGTGTCGGAGGTTTGTGCTGTCGTCTGTCCACGGGTTCACCCTTCGGGCATCACCCGCGGTTAAGCATAGGGTGTCCCCGCCGGGGACAGTGGGTGAGCACGAGGGATACTCAGCTCAATTCCATCCCTGCATATCGTCTATGCTCTTGCGGATACTCTCGTTCTCTACTTCGCCGATCGTCACTTCTCTATGGTATGTATGCTTGTGTGGATACTCTCACCCACTGCACCTCCTCCGCATCCGCATCTACACAGAGCCGCCTCCGGCGGAGGCGCACCATGCGTAACCGCGGGTGATACCCGAGCCAAAGCGAGGGGGAACCCGTGGGGGAAGTGGACAAAGGACACTCCGACGCCGGCGGCGTCGCACTGAAAGCGTGGAGGGGTAACTCTGACGTGCAGAAGTGAGGCTGCTGTGCGACGCCGCCGGCGTCGGAGGGTAGGACTGTCGTCTGTCCACGGGTTCACCCTTCGGGCATCACCCGCGGTTAAGCATGGGGTGTCCCCGCCGGGGACAGTGGGTGAGTACGCTGTGTCGCTGGGGAGAGTGAATGCTATAAGCGGGCGAGCGGATAGAATAAGGGCGCGAGCGAAAAGGCCTAAGAGATTCTCAAATGCAATAAGGGCATTGGCGAATGCGATAAGGATGTGAGCGGATAGGATTATTGTATTCTCAAACGCAATAAGGATGTGAGCGGATAGGCTTATTGCATTCTCAAACGCAATAAGGGCGTTGGCGAACGCGATAAGGATGTGAGCGGATAGGATTATTGCATTCTCAAACGTAATAAGGGCGTTGGCGAACGCGATAAGGATGTGAGCGGATAGGATTATTCTATTCTCAAACGCAATAAGGGTGTTGGCGAATGCGATAAGGATGTGAGCGGATAGGATTATTCTATTCTCAAACGCAATAAGGGTGTTGGCGAACGCGATAAGCGCGTGAGCGGAGAATCTTATGGGATGAAGCTTCAGAAGCTATTTGGGAAAACTCTGGAAAGAGAAAGAAAGGGGGAGATGGGCTGGGTGTAGCCGCTGTTCTGACCTATAGGAAAAGCAGTTCTGCTCGAAGGATGAGCAGAACTGCTTGATGCTGGTTGGTCAAAAAGGCGTGTAGCCGGTTTTACTTCGAGCTGAGTTTTGGACCAAAACTGAGGTCGCCTGCATCGCCGAGACCGGGGACGATATAGGCGTCGTCGTTGAGGCAGGGGTCGATGGCGGCCGTCCAGAGAGTTACGTCGTCGGAGGGGAAGCACTTTTGGAGGTGTGCGATACCCTCTTCGGCAGCAATGACTACACAGATGTGGAGCTTCTTAGGCGTGCCGTTGTTGAGGAATGCCTTGTAGGCGAGTTCGAGACTTCCGCCCGTTGCCAACATGGGGTCGACCATGAGGAAAGTAGAGCCATCGAGCTGTGGTGCGGCGAGGTATTCGAGATGAATCTTGAGATTCTCCTTTTTTCCCTCTTCGCGATAAGCTGCAACGAAAGCGGAGTCGGCTTGGTCGAAGACATCGATGAAGCCCTCGTGGAAGGCTAAGCCTGCGCGGAGCACTGTGCCGACAACAATGTGGTCGTCATAGGTTTCCACCTCTTTCACGCCGAGCGGCGTTTGGATAGTCTTTGGAGAAAAGTTCAGTGTTCTACTCACTTCATAAGCCATGGCGTGGCCTATGCGTTCCAAATTATTACGGAAAAGAGTGCGATTGCCCTGCACGGTGACGTCGCGCAACTGGGCCATGTAGCAATTTATCACGGAGCTTGTTGCTCCCAGATTGATAACCTTCATGCGGTGTTAGAAATTTTTCAAATTGGGCAAAAGTACTTATTTCTGCTTAAAAGACAAAAAAAACGGGAATTTTATATAGAAATGTTAGGAAAAGGGCTGATGATGGGAAAGGAAGGAGGGGGTGACGAGAATTGCAACATAAGGCTATCAAAGTTGGGGAGGAGAGAGGCATTATGGGTAAATGTTGTTAAATGGAAAGGCTGTGCGTTCATTAAACACATTAAAACTTTTGTTTGATTGAAAAAATAAGTATTTTTGCGCTGTGAAGAACTAAGATTTAGTTCGAGCACACCATATTGAAAGAGAAAATTCATAAATTTAAATTCATATATTGTAATATGGCAACATTAGATTTGACCAAGTACGGTATTACCGGTACAACGGAAATCGTTCACAATCCTTCTTACGAACAGTTGTTTGAAGAGGAAACGAAAGCAAGCCTCCAGGGCTTCGAAGTAGGTCATCAGACAGAACTCGGCGCTGTAAATGTAATGACAGGCGTTTACACTGGCCGTTCTCCTAAGGATAAGTTCATCGTTGATGATGAGACTTCTCACGACACCCTGTGGTGGAACACTCCTGAGTACCCTAACGACAACCACAAAGCAAGCAAAGAAGCTTGGAACGTTGTTAAGGAACTCGCAAAGAAGGAGCTTTCTAACAAGCGTCTCTTCGTTGTTGATGGTTTCTGCGGTGCAAATGCAGCAACTCGCCTTGCAGTTCGCTTCATTGTTGAGGTGGCTTGGCAGGCACACTTCGTAACAAATATGTTCATCCGTCCGACAGCAGAGGAACTCGAAAGCTTCGAACCGGACTTCATCGTATACAACGCTTCTAAGGCAAAGGTTGAGAACTACAAGGAACTCGGTCTGAACTCTGAAACAGCAGTTGTATTCAACGTAACAACTAAGGAACAGGTTATCCTGAACACTTGGTACGGTGGTGAGATGAAGAAGGGTATGTTCTCTATGATGAACTACTTCAACCCACGTCGTGGCATCGCTTCTATGCACTGCTCTGCTAACACAAGCATGGACGAGAAGGAAACAGCCATCTTCTTCGGTCTCTCTGGTACGGGTAAGACAACTCTCTCTACCGATCCGAAGCGTAAGCTCATCGGTGACGACGAGCACGGTTGGGACGATGAGGGCGTGTTCAACTACGAAGGTGGTTGCTACGCTAAGGTTATCAACCTCGACAAGGAAAGCGAACCAGATATCTACGGTGCTATCAAGCGTAACGCTCTTCTCGAGAACGTAACAGTTGATGCTAACGGTAAGATCGACTTCACCGATAAGAAGATTACTGAGAACACTCGTGTAAGCTATCCTATCTACCACATCAACAACATCGTTAAGCCTATCAGCAAGGGTCCTCACGCAAAGCAGGTTATCTTCCTCTCTGCTGACGCCTTCGGTGTGCTTCCTCCCGTTTCTATCCTGAACAACGAGCAGGCTCAGTACTACTTCCTCTCTGGCTTCACCGCTAAGTTGGCAGGTACTGAACGCGGTATCACTGAACCGACTCCTACATTCTCTGCTTGCTTCGGCCAGGCGTTCCTCGAACTCCACCCCACGAAGTATGCTGAAGAGCTCGTTAAGAAGATGGAGCGCGTAGGTGCTAAGGCTTACCTCGTTAACACTGGTTGGAATGGTACTGGCAAGCGTATCTCTATCCGCGACACTCGTGGTATCATCGACGCTATCCTGAACCACTCTATCGAGACTGCTCCAACGAAGACTATTCCTTACTTCAACTTCGTTGTTCCAACAGAGCTCGCAGGTGTTGATTCTCACATCCTCGATCCTCGCGATACTTACGCTGACGCAGCTCAGTGGGAAGAGAAGGCTAAAGACCTCGCTGCTCGCTTCATCAAGAACTTCAAGAAGTTCGAAGGTAATGAGGCAGGTAAGGCTCTCGTAGCTGCTGGTCCTCAGCTCTAATAGGTTTTCTGACCACACAACAACTAAATATTGATGGCGGCTTGTTTCTTCTTTCGAGAAACAGGCCGCTTTGTTGTTTTTTACTTTTTTCTCGTACTATACGAGGCTTTGGCCCAAATAAACAAGCACAGAAGTGGCAGGGCACGGAAAATTACTTAACTTTGCCCGCATAGACAATCACAAAAAGCAGATCTCGCTATGAGACAAATCATCAAACATTTCACCGATGACGACCTCTATAAACTCACGATGTGTTGCGCCGTTATCGACAACTTCCCTCGCGCTCAGGTAAAGTACTCCTTTGTTGACCGCAACGACACCATTTATCCAGCAGGTTTTGCCGATTTGCTCCTCGAGCAGGTGGCGATGCTCGAGAACGTTGTTTTCACCGATGAGGAGGAAACATTTATGCGCCGCCGCTGTAGCTACATCCCCGATTGGTTTTTCAAATATTTACGCGGCTTCCGCTATCGCCGCGAATGGGTGAAGGCGTGGCAAGACGAGGAGGGACACCTCCACGTGGATTTTGAGGGCGACTGGTCCGACACAATCCTCCTCGAGGTGAAGATACTTGCCATCATCTCCGAACTCTACTATATAGTGACAGGTGAAGACAGTCGCTTCGATTATCAAGACTACTACCAGCGCAGTTATACCAAAGCCGAACGCCTACTGGGAGCAGGCTGCGTTTATAGCGATTTTGGCACGCGCCGCCGAGCCTCCCTCCAAGCTCAGGATGTGGCTGTGGAGGCGATGAAAGACTGCTATGCGTCCAAAGAATGGGAAGGTCGATTTGTCGGGACGAGCAATGTGTATCTGGCGATGAAGCACGACTTAGTGCCGGTGGGAACAATGGCACATGAGTTTATTTGCGCTATCGGCGGCATGTACGGCCCCCAAATGGCCAACCACATGGCAATGGAAGCATGGCGCAACACCTTCCGCGGCGCACTGGGTACGTACCTCTACGACTCTTTCGGTTGGAATATCTTCAGCCTTAACTTCTCCGAGGATTTCGCCAACCTCTTCAAGGGTTTACGCATCGACAGTGGCGACAACCGCGAACAGCTCCAGCTGATTGTCAATAAATACAAGAGCCTCAACATCGATCCACGCAGCAAGCAGGTAATCTTTAGCAATGCGCTCGATACCGACCGCGCTATCGAAATCCAGCAATACGCAAAAGAACTCTGCATCCCGAGCTTTGGCATCGGTACGCATTTCACCAACGACTTTGAGGGCGTCGACTACCTGAACATCGTTATCAAACTGGTGGCGGTGAAAATCACCGAGTCGTGGCCGTTCTACAACGACACGTGCAAGATTTCGGAAGACAACGGGAAGCACACTGGAAAGCCCGAAGTGGTCAAACGATTCATGGAGATGCTTCACATCAACTAAACATTCTTTCCACCCAACGGAAAGAGCTCCACAACCAGCCGGCAGCTATAGGGAAATATCCCCTTCGAGCTGCCGGCTGTCGCTTTTGCATTCTCGCGCATTCTTATTACATTTGCACCACAATAATCGATTATATTTTAATATGCAACAAGAACTTTTCAGTAGGTTGCCCTACAAGGTAGCCGATTTGTCTCAGGCCGAGTTCGGTCGCAAAGAAATTGCTATCGCGGAGCATGAGATGCCCGGCTTGATGGCGTTGCGCGAGAAATACGGAGCTGAGAAACCGCTTCGGGGCGCACGCATCATGGGTTCACTCCACATGACCATCCAAACAGCGGTGCTCATCGAGACGCTCCTCGAACTGGGAGCTGAAGTGCGTTGGTGCTCTTGCAATATCTATTCTACGCAGGATCATGCCGGGGCAGCCATTGCACAAGACGGCGTGGGCGTTTTTGCGTGGAAAGGCGAAACACTGGCCGACTACTGGTGGTGTACACTACAAGCCTTAAATTTCGACGACGGACATACACCGTGCCTGATTGTGGACGATGGTGGCGACGCTACACTCATGATTCACCTCGGTGTACAAGCTGAAAAGGATATCACCGTGCTCGACACGCCTAGCGAGAGCGAGGACGAAGCCGAACTCAAGCTTATCATTCGCCGCGTTCTCGAAGAGCGCCCACAGTTCTTTAGCAACATCGCCAAAAACATGAAGGGTGTGAGCGAGGAAACAACAACGGGCGTACATCGCCTCTACCAGATGATGGAGCGTGGCGAACTCCTCTTCCCTGCTTTCAATGTCAACGATAGCGTCACGAAGTCGAAGTTCGACAACCTCTACGGTTGCCGCGAGAGTTTGGCTGACGGCATCAAGCGCGCCACGGATGTGATGATAGCCGGAAAAACCGTTGTTGTGGCGGGCTACGGCGAAGTGGGCAAAGGCTGTGCACAAAGCATGCGCTCCTATGGTGCTCACGTCATTGTCACTGAGATCGACCCCATCTGCGCCCTGCAAGCCGCCATGGAAGGTTATGAAGTCATGACGATGGAAGAGGCCGCTCCGAAGGGAAATATCTTTGTCACCACTACGGGCAATATCGACGTTATCTGCGTTGAACACATGGAGCAGATGCCCGATCAAGCCATTGTTTGCAACATCGGCCATTTCGATTCAGAGATTCAAGTGGCAGGGCTGAAAAAGTTTCCTGGTATCAAGGTCACAAATATCAAACCGCAAGTGGACTCTTACCTCTTCCCCGATGGACACCGCATCACGCTGCTTGCCGATGGCCGTTTGGTCAATTTAGGATGTGCAACGGGGCATCCCTCCTTTGTGATGTCTAACTCTTTCACCAACCAAACACTGGCGCAGATAGAGCTCTATAAGAACCACTACGAAGTGGGCGTCTATCGCCTGCCGAAACAGCTCGATGAGGAAGTGGCACGCCTCCATCTCGAACGCATCGGCGTCCACCTCACACGCCTCACCAAAGCTCAAGCCGACTACATCGGAGTGAGTGTTGATGGTCCTTACAAGGCAGAACATTATCGTTACTAATATCCTTACACGAATGAATACTCTCAAAAAATATCTCCCCGATGCTGCCGCCGTCGTTTTGTTCCTGCTCATCTCTCTGGCGTATTTCTTCACGCCGCTGAGCGAGGGACTCGTCCTTGGCGGCCACGACGCACAGGCCTCCATTGGGCAAGGACGCGAGAATATGGAATACACGCAGCGCACGGGCGAAACCACACGCTGGGTCAACAACGTATTCAGCGGTATGCCTACTTACCAGATCGCACCGTCTTACAAGTCGTCGTCCTTCTTGGGCTTCTTCCAAAAGATTTACGCCGTAGGGACGAGCGGCCCACTCTGCTATCTGTTCCTCTTCCTCTTAGGTTTCTACATCCTGCTGCGGGCGTTCAACTTCAAGCCTTACCTTGCAGCATTGGGCGCAATTCTCTGGGCGTTCAGTAGCTACTTCCTCATCATCATGGCAGCAGGCCACATCTGGAAAGTGATGACGCTAACGTTCATCCCGCCCACCATTGCTGGTCTCGTGCTGTGTTATCGTGGTCGCTATCTTTGGGGCGGTGTCGTCACAGCACTTTTCACCGCCTTCCAGATTCAGGCAAACCACGTGCAGATGTCCTACTACTTCGTGTTCCTTATGCTCTTCATCGTCGTGGCTTACGGCATCGACGCACTGCGCAAGAAGGAGGCGAAAACATGGCTCAAAGCTACGGGTGTAATCCTCGTGGCTGGACTTCTCGGCATAGCTGCCAACTTGCCCAACCTTTACCACACTTGGCAGTATTCTAAGGCCTCTATCCGCGGTGCGGCCGAACTCAGCCCGTTGCCGCAAGAGAAATCACAGAACACCAATGGCGGTCTCGATCGCGACTATATCACGCAATGGAGCTATGGCGTTGACGAAACGCTCACACTGCTCATCCCCGACTTCAAAGGTGGCGGCTCTTCCTCCATCCTTGATCGCCCTGATGCTACCGACCTCGAAGGCTACGATCAGTTCTATCAATGCGCAGGAGCCACACAGCAAGCTCTCCAGCAGAGCAATCAGCAAGCTACGCCTCCAGGACTTATCCAATACTGGGGCGAACAACCCATGACGGTTGGCCCTGTCTATGTGGGCGCACTCGTTTGTTTCCTCTTCATCTTAGGCCTATTCTCTGTCAAAGGTCCAATCAAATGGGCGCTTCTCGGGGGCACACTGCTCTCCTTCCTCTTTGCGTGGGGTCACAACAGTCCGGCGTTCACGAATTTCTGCATCGACCACCTGCCTATGTACAACAAATTCCGCACTCCTTCCAGTGCGCTCGTTGTGGCAGAATTCACAATGCCGCTTCTGGCTATTATGGCGTTGGCGCGCATCCTCCGCGAACCTCGTTCGCTTTGGGCAAACCGAAGAGAAAAAGTTGGTCTCATCGTCAGCTCTCTCCTAACGGCGGGTCTCTGCCTCATGCTGACTTTATTCCCGAGTTTAGCGGGCAACTGCATAAGCAGTCAGGACCAGCAGGTTCTCGACTATCTCACCAAAGCTGGCGGACCAGAATTCACCACGGCCTACTCGGGTGCTATCACGTCGATGCACCACGCTATCCTCAGTGCGTCCGCACTGCGCTCTTTCTTCGTCATCCTCCTGGGCGGTTTGGCTATTGGCCTCTACTATCTGCTCAATAAGAACCGCGAGAAGGCACAAGGCGGATGGTGGCTCGTCCTCGTTTTAGGTGTTATCAGTATCGTTGACCTTTGGGGCATTGATAAACGTTACCTCAACAACGAGAGTTTCACCGATCCTGTACAACTCCAAAATCTCACGCCGACAGCAGCCGACCGCGTTGTGATGCAAGATAAGGCAGACGGGCGCGTACTCGATATTTCGCAGGGCAATCCTTTCAATGAAACGAGCAACCACAGTGGTTACTTCCACCAGAGCATCGGTGGCTACAACGCTGTGAAACTCCGCCGCTATCAAGACCTCATTGATCGTCAGCTCAACAACGAGATGAGTCGTTATCTCTCTGCTATCTCGGAAGCGGAAGGTGATATGACGAAAGTGCCTGGCGACAGTCTCGCACCTGTACTCAATATGCTCAATACGCGCTACCTCATCTTCGGAGCCAACGCCAACCAGGCCGTTCGCAATCCTTACGCCAATGGCAACGGATGGTTTGTCCGCAAACTCCGTTTCGTCAAAGGTGCCGATGCTGAAATGGCGGGCCTCACGGGGCTCGATACGAAGCACGCTGCAGTGGCCGATGAGAAGTTCCGCGCCGTCCTCGAAGGCTCTCCGCTCGACAGCGGTAGCATACAGCTCACTAGTCGCCAGCCCAACGAACTCCACTATCAGGTGGCAACTCCAAAGGGTGGCATAGCAGTTCTGAGCGAAATCTACTACCCTGGATGGGAAGCCACCATCGATGGGAAACCCACAGAGATTGGCCGCGTCAACTATGTGCTCCGCGCCATCAAAGTGCCTGCTGGCAAACATGAGTTGGTGCTCACCTATCGCCCCGCGAGTGTATCTACCACTGAAACGGTAGCTTTCGTCTCCATCGCTCTCATCCTCTTGGGCTTCATCGCTGCTTTCGTCATCGCGCTTCGCAAACCTCGCAAAGAAGAAGAACCAGCATAACCATCGCTGACATATAAAAACATGAAATCCTCGGACAGCTCCCACTGAGCCTCCGAGGATTTTTCTATTGTATAGCGATTTCTCCTAAATGATTTTTTCGCATTCTTGCAGATAAAACACTTTCGAGTTTTAGAATCTTGTGTAGATATCTTTTTATTTACAACCCTACTACTCGATACACCTGTTTAGCTATTTTCTGTATTACATATCCCGACATTATACTAACAGCAAATTCCACAACTAATATGAGCATCGGGTAATGGAAAGCATAAATAAAATCATGAAATAGATAGTAGCAGAACCATGTATGGATAAGCCATACGGATGTACTGAATTTACCAAGAAACATCATACCACGTTCAATCCATCCCCACCACCTTATCCTGAGGAAGAGAAGAACAAACATGCAGACATAGAAAGGAGAATACACAGCAGAAGATATTACACAACAAGAAAGAAACAACAATAAAAGAACAACAACCAACATCCATTGTGGCATACCATTCAAGCAACGCATACAAAAACCTGTATGCTCCTTACCCGCATACTTACAAAAAATAGCTCCTAATACAAATGGTAACAAGAACGAGAAATATACTACTACATGATAAAAGGTATAATGACTGTCAAAGAATGAAGCATAATATCTACTAATAAGAAAACAACTGATAATGTAAACAGCCACACAAACGGAAAAGGTCTTTAATCCTCTAAAACGATCAAGGATTTGAAAAAGGAATCCACATGTCAATGACATAAGGAGATATGGAAACAAGAACCATGCTTCACCATTATACGTAGTACGAAAAGCAGTGACATTTTGGACCAAATCCCACATACTTCCTGGATACACTCCTGGTTTCATGAAATGCCCCATCGTAACAAAGACAAGTAAGATCAGCCAATATATAATCACTAATCTAGCAAGCCGCATAAAATTACCCGCTCTCGTCTGCTTTTTAGATTTATAAATATAGTAAAGTCCATATCCACTTAAAAACAGATAGAAATCTACAGGAGACATTCCTCTTGACAAAAAATTAACGAGCGGAACTCCGGCTACATCAAAGAGACTAAACGTAGTCTGTAAATTAGATGATTTATTGAACAGATGGAGAAACACCATCATAAACAATGCACACCCTTTTAGTGCTTGCGACTGCGATTTTGAAATATAAGTAAGATTCATGATTCTATCATTCAGTTGGTACTTTGATTTGATTATATATTAAAACTGCTAAGTCTTTTTCTTAAAGGTTTCTCAACCTCATCAGAAAAAAACAACAGCTTAGTATATTTAAGGAATACTCACACGCCATACCGAGTACAAAGGTAAGACCTTTTTTCTTCACCTAAAAACAACCTCTCATAAAAGATTTCTACACCCTAATTGCGCAACCTCGCTCATACAGTAGAAAAACATAAGCTCCCGCCTCTGGCGGCATCGCACTGCAAGCGTTGAGGGAGAAACCTTCATCTCCCCCACCTGAAAAAAACTCGTTTTTTGTTGTCACGTTGTCACGCAGGAGGGAAGGTACTGATAGATAGGTACTTAGATGCGTGACAACAAAATTTTTGTTATCACACTGTTGTCACGCGTCGTCACGCTTATAATATAAACGTTCTCAGATAGTTATACTCAAAGTGTGACAACGTGACGGCGTGACAACAGAAAATAAAGACAAGGAGGAGGTGCTGTGGATGCTGTGCGACGCCGGCGGCGTCGGAGTTCTCTTTTTCACTTTCCCACGGGTTCGCCCTTCGGGCATCACCCGCGGTTACGCATGGTGTGTCCCCGCCGGGGACTGTGAGTGAGCACGTTGTGTCGCTGGGGAGAGTGGATGCAATAAAGATGCGAGGAGATAGCCGTATTGCTTTCCAAAACGCAATAAGGGAGTGAGCTGACACAATAAGGATGCTGGCGGATAGGTTTATTATATTCCCAAACGCAATAAGGAGATTTACGAGCATCGCTATTGCGTTTGTGCGTCTCTCCCTGCAAATGATTCAAAGAAGCATTAGAAGCTTCACCGAATAGTGCAGAGGTTCAGGCTTTTCGGGCAAGAACATTGGGCCGTTTAGCTGTTTAGCGAACAGCCTTTATCATTCGGTCTTTCCCATAAATATCGCGGCGCAGTTCCACGTTGGAGTAGCCGCTTAATTGGAACATTCTGACGGTTTCTTGCCCGTAGGCTTGATTGATTTCCACCAACACTGCGGCGGCGTGGAGTTGCTGACCGAGGCGCGCCAAAGCCCGATAGAACAGAAGAGGATCGGTATCGGGAACAAAGAGAGCCGAGGCCGGTTCATAGTCCAAAACGTGGGCTTCCATCTCCGTGCGCTCGCGCTCACAAATATAAGGGGGATTGGAAACGATGTAGAGAACATCACTCGAGGGCGCGCTCGCCGCGCTCTCATTTACTACTTCCAACACATCCGTTCGGCGAAAATCTACTACAACGCCATTGGCTTGCGCATTCTGCCGCGCCACGACCAACGCCCCTTCCGAAATGTCCCACGCCGTGACCTGCACACGTGGAAACTGCTTGGCCAGAGAGATGGCAATACAGCCCGTACCCGTTCCCACATCGAGAACAGAGCAAGGAGCCTCGAAGGGCAGCAGAGAAGCCACCCACCCCACCAGTTCTTCCGTTTCTGGCCGAGGAATCAAGGTGTCGGGCGTCACACGAAAGGTGAGGTCGCAGAATTGTGCTGTACCAATGACATATTGCACAGGTTCGCCCTGCTCTAAGCGGCGGAGAATTTTTTCCAGCCTTATTGTATCGTCTTCGGAAAATGGCGTATCTTTGCCCAGGTAGATGTCGGTGCGCGACAGGCCAAAGGCATCTTCCAACACGACAAACGCCAGGGCGCGGGCTTCTCGTTCTTCCACTGTCGGGATGAGCGTATCAACAATTTGGCGAAACATAGATTTCATAAGGCAAAGGTAATGAATAAATCAAAAAGTACAACGGACACTTTCTATATGCACCGCTGCCTCCAACTGGCTCGGCAGGGCGAAAACGGAGCAGCTCCCAACCCGATGGTGGGCGCGGTGATTGTTGGCGAGGGACGTATCATAGGCGAGGGGTATCATGCCCATTGCGGACAGGCACATGCTGAGGTGAATGCTATCAACAGTGTGCGCCCCGAAGACCGCCCGCTCTTGCAGGAGGCCACAATCTATGTGAGTCTCGAACCTTGCTCTCATTTCGGCCGAACGCCGCCTTGTGCCAAACTCATTATCGATTGCCACATACCGCGCGTGGTTGTGGGCTGCGAAGATCCTTTTGCTAAGGTTCATGGGCGCGGCATACAGATGCTGCGCGATGCTGGCGTAGAGGTGGTTGTCGGCGTTTTGGAAGAAGAATGCCGCGCGCTGAATAGGAAGTTTTTCACGTTTCATACTCACCGCCGTCCCTACATCACACTGAAATGGGCGCGCAGTAAAGATGGTTTTCTGGACCGTTGGAGAGAGCCGCTCCTCGATACGGATGCTGCCGCTCCCCTCCCCACCCAACCAGCAGAGGAAGGCTCTGAAGAGGCAACCTCTGAAGCGGCGCAACAACCCGCCCTACTCTCCACACCGCTCACTCAGATGGCCGTGCACCATCAGCGGGCGCGACATCAGGCCATCCTTGTGGGACACAGCACGCTGCGCCTCGACCGCCCGAGTCTGACGGTGAGAGCCTGGGACGGAGCCGACCCGCTACCCATTGTCTTGGGGCGCGTGGCCGAGGGAGAACTCCCACGCGGTTGGCAGTGCTTTGCGGACATCGAAACCATGCTCGATTCGCTCTTCCGGCAGAACGTGCAGAGCCTCCTCGTTGAGGGCGGCGCGCAAACCTTGCAGTCGTTCATCGATGCGGGCCTCTGGGACGAAGCGTGGGAGGAATTGTCGGCCACTATGCTGCAAAGCGGTGTGCCTGCCCCGCGTATGCCCTACGGCGTAGAGAAGGAAATCGTCCAGAAATTCGGTGTTCCTTTCAGTCATTGGACAAATAGTTAACAACATATTTTATATCATCATGAAAAAAGTACTCTTACCCATTTGCCTTGCCCTTCTGACCTGGACTGGCAGCGGCTCTGTCCTTGAAGCGCAGGCACAGAGTGGTCCTCACAAAGTGGTGGTTGCTAAGAAAAAGGCGACCAACAAAACGAACACCAACGAAGTGCGACAGTTCTATAAGCACTTCCTCAAAACCTATATTCTGGGAGGCAAGGATGTAGACAGCAATCCGAAATTCAGAGCACACTTCTCCGAAGAGTTGATAGAGAAGCTCCACGAAAGATTTGTGAGCGAATATGACGACGAGGACGGAATGGGCCTTGCCGTATGGCTCTTCCGTGGCGGCGGGCAGGATCCCGACGACACCGAGATGCTGCGCACACTTTCGGTACAGCCAGCGAAGGACAACTGGTATGTGGTCAAGATGACCTCCAGAGGAAAGCGCGATACCCTACGCGTGAGAATCGTGAAGAAGAACAAAAGCTTCCTTATCACGGATGTGGAAAACCCCGATTGGTGAAACACGCCATAACGGCTTAAGCATAAGAAAGTCCCCAGTATTTGTAGATACTGGGGACTCTTCTTTTCTATTTGTCAAGAGCCACTAAGCCATCAGGTGCATAGAGCCAACGAAGTAGAGCACCAAGTAACCGAGCACCATAGAGACGATGCCCATTGTTAGCCCCACTTTCAACATCTCGTTTTGCTTCACGAGGCCCGTACTGTATGCAATGGCGTTCGGCGGAGTACTGATGGGGAGACACATCGCACTGGAAGCAGCAACGGCAATACCAATAAGAATCGTTGCCGTGCCGCCGATAGAGCCGAGCGCACCGCCCATACCTTTGCACACAACGGCCAGAATCGGAACGAGCAGGGCTGCCGTGGCCGTGTTGCTAATGAAGTTCGAGAGGAAGAAGCAGATAAGGCCTGAAATGAGCAAGATAGCCACAGGGCTCCAAGAGCCAAATGGGATACTGTCGATGGCATTCTCTGCCAAACCTGAGCCATTCATGCCGAGACCTAAGGCGAAACCGCCCGCTACCATCCAAATGACACTCCAGTTTATCTCCTGCAAATCCTTCGCCGTGATAACGCCCGTCACCGCAAAGACGCCCATGGGCACCATTGCCACAGTGTTGGAATCGATACCCGTAATCTCCTTCGGAATGACCCACAGCAGGATGGTAACAATGAAAGTGGCACACACCACCCACATACGCCAACCGCGGTGTACTTCACCGGTGATGTGGAGGTCGATAGTTTTCTTTGTAAAGGGGAAGAAATAGAGCAACACTCTCCAACTGATGACGAGCAGCAGGAGGACGAGTGGCAACATAAACATCATCCACGTGCCAAAGCCGATGTCCATGTTCAGCCCCTCCGGACTGTTGAGATACTTTAAGGCAATCATGTTGGGAGGCGTGCCGATGGGCGTTCCCATACCGCCGAGATTGGCTGCAACGGGGATACTCAACGTCAGCGCAATGCGCCCCTTACCGCTGGCTGGGAGAGCGGCAAACACGGGAGTGAGAAAAGTGAGCATCATGGCCGCCGTGGCCGTGTTGCTTACGAACATGGAGAACACGCCCGTGATGAGCAAAAAGCCCAACAGCACATTCTCACTCTTGCGACCGAAGGGCTTGATCATAGAGCGAGCCAGCAACACGTCGAGTCCCGACTTAGAGGCCGCTATGGCAAGGATGAAACCGCCCAAGAAGAGCATGATGACGGGGTCGGCAAAGGAAGCCATGACCTCCTTCGACTTGAGCAACTCGCCCACGCCTTCGCCCTTGAAAGGAAGGAGGGCATTGTTGGTCACAGTAAGACACATCGAGGTGATGATACCGAGCGAAGTGGCCCAGGAGGGGATACACTCCGTGAGCCAAGAGAGCGTGGCAAACACGAAGATGGCAATGATGCGCTGTTGCACAACTGTCAGTCCGTTGATACCGAAAAAGTCGATAGGAAGATTCCAAACAATGGTGGTCACAAGGATGATGCCGACGAACTCCCAAAGCTTCTTGGGGGAGAACGCCGCACTTAGGCCGGGGGTTTTCTCTTCTGCCATAGTATTACGTTTTTTAGAATTAGTTTGCGAAATATTAGATGGGCCAAAGGTAAAGACTATTCCATAAATTGCAAAGTGAAAATAGCAAAAAGATATATACTGCCGTAAAAACACACAGGAGAAGCCACTCTCCTTTCCGACTTTTAGAACAATTCTGCGGGAAGCTATCCACTCTCCCAAAGAGAAAATCGAGCCTCGTACAGAACTGATTTCCAACACAATAAGAAGGGCTAAAAATATCCTTATTGTGTCAGCTGGCTTCCTTATTGTGTCAGCTGACGCAATAAGGCTGTCAGCTGACACCCTTATTGTATTTTTCAGCTTCTCCTTTGTAGAAATCAGTAGGTGAAAAAGGAGAAGAGAAAAAGACCCATCTTACCAAACAACGGCAGGGAGAAAGCCGCCAGGCGAAAAGTTCTGCCGAAGACTCCAAATGCTTGATTCTTGCTTTTTTGAGTTATTATTGTCGTTTATGTGTCAGATTCGGAGGGGAATCATTATTTTTGCAAAACACACATTTATATATAAGTATGAAGCGAACAATTCTCCTGATGGTTTTGCTGCTTGTGGGCTGTGCCGCGATGCAGGCGCAAACCGCTCTGAAATATGGATATTTACACTACGACTCGCTGCTGGTGAAGATGAGCGACTATGCTGCTGCACAGGAGCAGCTGGCAACGCTCCGCAAACAATATCAGCAAGAAACGGACTATAACGAACAGGGATTCAAACGGCAATTTGCCGAATTTCTGCAAGGCCAGAAGAATTTCCCGCAGAACATTTTGCTGAAACGTCAGCGCGATTTGCAGGAGGCTATGGAGAAAAGCATCGCTTTCCGCCAGTCGGCTGAAGAACTATTAAAGAAAGCTGCTGTCGACCTCCTGCAGCCCGTTCGCCAACGCTTGGATGCTGCTATCCGCGAAGTGGGCATGGAGCACGGCTATCAGTTTGTGCTTAATCTCGACAATAATACAGTGCCCTTTGTGCATCCGCAATTTGGAGAGGATGCCACGCCCTATGTCAGAGAAAAACTCCAGCGATAAACACCCTGAATTATTCCACACGCTGCGCTATATCCACAGCACAACAGAAGAAGAAAGATGTCTGAAGACTCTAATAAGCAACGCTATCCCATCGGTATTTTCGATAGTGGATACGGCGGACTCACCATTCTCCGCCAGATACGGCAATACCTGCCGCAATACGATTATCTCTATCTGGGCGATAACGCCCGCGCACCTTATGGGCCTCGTTCCTTTGAGGTGATCTATAAATATACGCTCGAAGCCGTGGAGGCGCTCTTCGCCCGCGGCTGCCGCTTGGTGATACTGGCGTGCAACACGGCATCGGCCAAAGCCTTGCGCAACATTCAGCAAATCGATCTCCCGCGCCTCGGAGCGGACCGCCGCGTACTGGGCGTGATTCGCCCTACCGTGGAAGCTGTGCCTGAGATAACGCGATCGGGACATGTGGGCCTTCTCGGCACACCTGGCACCGTCAACTCTGGTTCGTACAAAATGGAGATTTGCCGCTTGGAGAAATATGTCGAACTAACCTCGCTGGCTTGCCCCATGTGGGTACCGCTGGTGGAATACAACGAATATGACTCGCCCGGAGCCGACTATTTCGTGAAGAAACGCATCGATATGATCATGCGCCTCGACCCAGAAATCGACACGCTCATACTGGGTTGCACTCACTATCCCTTGCTTATCAACAAAATCATGAAGTATGTCCCCGAGGGGGTCCGAATCATCGAGCAAGGTGAATATGTGGCGCGCAGCTTGGTGGACTATCTCCAGCGACATCCCGAGCTTGAGGCGCAGTGCAGCAAGATGGGGCAATGCCATTACCTCACCACCGAACAAGAATCTAAATTCCGCGAAACAGCAGCCATATTCCTCCGCGAATCCCACTTACAGGTGACGCAGATTGAACTACCGGAGGTGATGGCATAATATTTCCATAAAATTTTGGAAGAGCCGGACGAAGCAATACGTACACACCTGCTCTTCCATTTATCTATCTTGTAAATACCTACTCACATGAAAAGAATCACCCTTCTTATGATGCTGCTCCTGAGCGTTGCTGGATTGCAAGCCAAAGACCTCGTAGTGGCACTCAAAAACGGACAAAAAATCACTTTCTCCTTGTCCGACAACCCTGTCATTACTTACGCTGGCACTACGTTTAAGGCAGTGGGCGGTAGCAATGAAGTGACGACCGACTTATCGAACGTACAGAAATACTACTTTGTTGAATCTCCCACCACAGGCCTCAACGCTCCCACTACGCACCCCACGCTGCAAAACGGGACGGCACATTTCAGCGGCTTACCTACGGGTACGCTCGTTAGCCTCTATGCCACTGACGGTCGCCTGCTGCATAGCGCAAAAGCCAACAGCAATGGCGATGCCCACATCAGCTTCGGCCAATACCCCGCCGGCACTTACGTAATCACAGCTGGCTCGGCCATCATCAAAGTAGTAAACAAATAAAGAACAGCGACATAGAATGAAACGACTGCTCTTATTGGCTCTCATAATAATAGGATACATCACCACAATTTTCGCCCAGCAATCCAATCCTTATTCAGGCAAAAACATCGTTTGGATAGGAACGTCTATTCCTGCTGGCGTACCGGGTCGTCAGTACCCTGAACTTGTAGCCAAACGTCTCGGAATGAATTTGAAAAACCGTGCTATTGGTGCTTCCTACATATCAATGGGCAGCATCAAACCAGGTAATTCTTTAGACCCACACTCATGCCTATCCATGACCAAAGCTGAGATGGAAAAGATGTGGGGCGCATCTGCTCCTACTCACGCTTCTTTTGAAGAAGTTTTCAAGGAGATCAACTCCAACACAGATATAGTAATCTTCGACCATGGATATAATGATAGAGAACTGATTGATAAGGAACTGGCAACGCTGAATAATAATCCCCATGCTTTCGATATAGATAAAAACACCTATGCCGGTTCTGTAGCATTTCTCTTCAATGAAATCCGTAAACGCGCACCTCATGCCAAAATAATTCTGGCTGGCTATTTTTCAGACAACCATGAAGCGTGGATAGGCGTTAATGCTGATGGTACGTCCAAGTATGTAAATACCAAAGGCGTTTGTCAGATGCAAGAATGGTTAGCCAACAAAGCACAAGTGCCTTTACTGCGTGTGTGGGAATTACTCGATGTTTCCGACCATTCTCCTCTCACGGGTCGCAATACATTCAAAGAATTCTGCCCTGATGACGTACATCCCCATTCCGACGAAAGTGGACGCAGCATAAAGATGTATGCCGATGCGTTGATAAATGCTCTCCAACAGCTCACCACAGGGCTCAACGCTCCCACTACGCGCCCCACGCTGCAAAACGGAACGGCACATTTCAGCGGCTTACCTACAGGTACGCTCGTTAGCCTCTATGCCACTGACGGCCGCCTGCTGCATAGCGCAAAAGCCAACAGCAATGGCGATGCCCACATCAGCTTCGGCCAATACCCCGCCGGCACCTACGTTATCACAGCTGGCTCGGCCATCATCAAAGTAGTAAACAAATAAAGAACAGAATAATGAAAAAGATGCTTCTTGCAGCCCTATTCATCATGGGCCTTACCACGCCAGCGGCCGCACAGCACTACCACATGGTTGTGAAGCAGAAAGACGGGAAGACATTCCGCATACCAACGGATAGCGTGAAGAAAGTGACATTCACAACGGGCGCTTCGGCTCAAGCCTCTAAGGTGTCGACCAATAAAAACGCACAAGCAAAGGCGCAAACAAAGATGCGCACCAACGAGAAAGCAAGCACCAGCGCAAACAATGGTCGCACTTTTTCGCAGGTGGTAGTTGCCAATCAGCGCAACCGTCGTGCGTAAGGCGATGAGCCACTAACAAAGAAATATCAACGGTGGCGCGACAAGCTTTTGCCTTTGCGCGAAAGCTTGCTGCAACAAACCGAACATAAAACGCCTGCGGCGAACACACAAGCTATTCCCTTTGATGGGTAGGATACTTGCGTGTTCGCCGCAGGCTATTTTATTGTCGGACACTCGGGCTTTGCTGCTCTGTCCGATACAGCTGATAAAGCAGTGGATAAGGCGAAAGACGAGCCGCCAGCAGTTGCTCAGCGGCAAGTCTCACCCCTTCATCATTTCGCGCTCTTCTTCCCGCGCGAAGTACGTTTCTTCTTCGCCGCCGGCTTTTGCGGAGCGGGGCGCGATGCCGACTTAGCAGCAGGTTTAGCCGACTTGGCGGGATGCGCCTTTTGTTCTTCGGTTTCCACGAGCGAGAAGTCGAGCTGTCGGCGGTCTAAGTTGGCGCGCTCCACGCAGATGCGCACCTTGTCGCCCAAGGCGTAGCGCTTTCGGAAGCGGCGGCCGATGAGGCAGAAGTTCTTCTCGTCGAACTCATAGTAGTCGTCCTCCAAGCACCGCAGCGGAATCATTCCTTCGCAGCCGTTCTCCGTCACTTCCACATAGAGGCCGAACTCCGTTACCCCATCTATGACGCCATCGAACTCTTCTCCGAGTCGGTCGCCCATAAATTCGATTTGCTTGTATTTGATGCTGGCGCGCTCTGCCGTTTCTGCCAGTTGCTCCATGGCGCTGGCGTGTTCGCAGAACTCTTCAAAGCGCGGACCGTTGGCACTTCGACCGCCCTCCGCATATCGCGTGAGCAGACGGTGCACCATCAAATCGGGATAGCGACGGATGGGCGACGTGAAATGTGTATAGTAATCGAACATCAGTCCGTAGTGGCCGATGTTGTGAATAGAGTAGCGCGCCTTCATCATTGCTCTTAGCGCCACCATTTCCACCATATTTTCTTCGGGACGATTATGAACCTCCTCGAGCAACTGGTTCAGACTCTTGCTCACCTCCTGCTTAGAGCCCTCCGTCCTTAGTTTGTAGCCAAATCGGCCTATAAATCCATTCAGTTTCTCCAGCTTCTCTGGATCGGGAACATCGTGAATACGATAGACAAAGGTTTTGGGTTTCTTACCGCGAGGCACCTTGCCGATGCTTTCTGCCACGGAGCGATTGGCCAGCAGCATGAATTCCTCCACAAGTTTATTGGCATCGCGCGCAATTTTGAGATACGTAGAAATAGGATGGCCTTTGTCGTCGATTTCAAAGCGCACCTCAGCGCGGTCGAAGCCTATAGCTCCGTTTTTGAAGCGTTTGTCGCGCAGGAGCTTTGCCAGGCGGTTCAGCACAACGAGTTCTTCTGCAAATTCTCCCGTAAGCGGTGCTCCCTCGGGCAGGACTTCTGGATGGTCGCCCGGCGTTTGGAGATCGGCCGCCGAAGCCTCGCTGTTGTGTTCCAGGATGTATTGCACCTCCTCATAAGTGAAGCGACGATTGGAACGTATCACGGTGTGCGCCAAGTGCCAATCCAGCACTTCGCCCCTCTCGTTGAGATGAAAAATAGTGGAATATGCCACCTTCTCCTCGTCTTGTCGCAACGAACAGAGTTGGTTGCAGAGTTTTTCGGGCAGCATCGGGATGGTGCGGTCTACAAGGTAGACACTCGTGGCTCTATTGTAGGCTTCACGATCTATGGTATCGCCCTCCTTCACATAGTAGGAAACATCGGCAATGTGTACGCCAACTTCCCACACAGCCTTACTGCTGGTGGTTTTAGGGCGTGCAGTGGAGAGCGGAAGGCCTTTGCCACTGATGCGACGTATAGAAATGGCGTCGTCGAAGTCTTTAGCGTCGCGCGGGTCAATGGTGAAAGTCACGGCATCACGGAAATCCTCGCGCCGCTTTATCTCCTCGGCTGGAATCTCTACGGGGATGTTGTCCGCAGCCAGTTCCACCTTTTCGGGATAGGAATACGGCAGATTGTACTCCGCAAGAATGGCGCACATTTCTGCATTGTTTTCACCCTGATGTCCAAGGATGTCGACCACCTTGCCTATGGGGCTTTTCGAGTCGTGCGGCCATTCCATGATTTTCACTACGGCCTTGTCGCCTGTCTTACCGCCTTTCAAGAATTTCTTTGGGATGAAGATGTCGGCAGCCAGCGAACGACTGTTGGTGATAAGGAAAGCGAAGTTTTTGTCCACTTTCAACTCGCCCACAAAGGAGTCGTTGCGACTTTCGAGTACTTCCGTCACTACGGCCTCTCGGGTGTGGCCTTGTCGGCGGGCCAGCATGGTCACTCTGACGCGGTCGCCGTCGAGAGCATGGCTCGAATTACGTTCCGTCACAAGGATGCTCTGCCCGCCATCGTCTGGAACGAACGAGTTGCGGCCGTTGCGCTTGCGCACAAACGTACCTTCCATCACTTGGGAGCGCACCGCATAGCGGTAGTTACCGCGATCGTCACGGGCTATATAATCGTTGAGAATGAGATCATCAATGACGTCGAGCATCAGCATTTTCTGCGGATGATTGGTAGCATGAAGTTCCTGAAAGAGTTCTCTCACCTTGAAATCTTTCGCTGGGTTCTGTTCGAAGAGCTCTAACAATTGCTGCACGATGTCTTTTTTAGACAATCGGCGCGAGGTTTTCTTGGACTTTGCCATATATGATATAGTTTTGCGTGAGCCAGAAATAGCTCACTTTCTTGCAAATATCCTTAAAAAAAACTACTTCTCCTCTCATTTAATATAAAATAACGCAGGGCTGTGACAAATATTCCTACTTTTGCAGCCTATGAAGAAAGAGATTAGAGCCATACTGCTGTTGCTCTGTGCCACATTCGCAGTGACACTCCAAGCGCAAGACATTGAAGATCCTGGTTCGGGCAAGAACTTGGAGAATGTGGCTATGCCCCACTTTGTGAAAGTGGAGAAGACACTCTACAAGGGCGACAGTATCCCAGCTATCCGCCTCGTCGACCCTGTATATAAATATCCCCCGCTTGTTTTTAAGAACGACGAGGAAAAGGCGCGCTACAATCGCTTGGTGGAAAACATCAAGAAGCTCCTACCGCTGGCTAAAATGGCCCGATATACCATCATCGAGACTTATAACTATGTGGAGACTTTGCCCGACCAGCGAAGCAGAGATGCCCACTGGAAACGCGTGGAGCAGGACTTGGTGAACGAGTACAAGCCTATGGTGCGCCGCCTGACTCGCTCGCAGGGCCGCTTGCTTATCAAGCTCGTGGATCGTGAGTGCAACCAGACGGGCTTGAGTATTGCGCGAGCCTTCCTCGGTACTGCACGGGCAAATTTCTACCAAAGTATCGGCTGGATGTTTGGTCTAAACCTCAACAAACACTACGACCCGAACGGCGACGACCGCCTGACGGAGCGCGTGTGCCGACTGGTGGAGAGCGGGCAGATTTAGGGAATGTGCTAATGCAGCAAAGAAATGTGCTAATGTGCTAATGGGGAGCGGCGAGTGCCGCTTTTTTAATGTGCTAATGCCGCGAGGAAATGGGCCAATGGAATGTGCTAATATGCTAATGTGCTAATGAGGAGCGGCGAGTGCCGCTTTTTTAATGTGCCAATGGCTAAGAAGGATGCACCGGAAAGCTTTATTTTATCGTCTGATAATTTGACAAGTGAATCGGACAATCTAAATGTTAAAAGAAAGGGATTTTCGCGGCGATTTATTAGATGAAGTTTGAAATAAGAGAGTTTTGATGAAGAACACCTAAGAGGTGCGAAACTGCTATAAGGAAAAAACGAGAAAAAGGAGGGAGAAAGAGGTGATTCTGTACCAGTAGAGCGTCGATACAATAAGGTGTCCTGTACTAAATAAGTTGACAGTTCATAAACTCAAAAAAAGATTATGTCAAGATTAAAGTACAGCGAAACAGAGAAAGTTCTGTTATTGCGTTC
>QWCO01000050.1_pt1 | contig 76088 bp, 66 predicted proteins | sample 1972611 | NCBI WGS metagenome assembly QWCO01 (sample SAMN09866706, study PRJNA288562) | Human oral metagenome isolate term1_saliva, whole genome shotgun sequencing... | reverse complement strand
CTCAGAACATAGAGAGTAACTCTAGGACTTACTGGATAGGGACTGAGGGAAATAGGTGTATTGAGTTGTAGGCTCTTTTTTTCGTGTTTAAAAGACAACGGTGTAGGGGTAGGTGAGGCTCTTGTCCGTGTGGATGATGGTCAAGCCTATGATAGCTCTAGGTAGTATTGAATTAGTAGGTGCTGAGGATATACTATCTCATGGAAAAAAATAGAAAGATAAGAAAACCCATAAGGGTTAGGAGGAAGTTAAATGACAAAAACAAATATTACATATCCACGCTTTGTGGACATTGACCGAAATGGTGTTTTTCAAAAGGTGTTTGTAACATCTAATGGAAACGAGGAGTGGTGTTCTCCAACTGGACGTGAGTTACAAAACAGTCCAGAACCTATGGATCACTGGCTCGAAATTTATTTTAGAAGCCCAAATGGGTCGGAGGAAAAACATGTTTAACAAAGTTATTCTTATCGGACGTACAACGTCCGACGTCGATTTACGCTATACGCAAGGTCAAAAGGCTGTTGGCCAAGTGTCACTTGCAGTTAATCGTTCATACAAGAGCGCTAACGGCGAACGTGAGGCAGATTTCATTCGCCTCGTAATCTGGGGTGAGCAAGCTGAAAGGTTTGCTAGCTGGATTAAGAAAGGCGCATTGGTTCAGGTCGAGGGTGAGTTACGTACTCGTAGTTACGATAATCCTCAAGGTCAACGTATCTATGTGACCGAGGTTTTGGTAGCACGCTTCAACAACCTTGAAAAGCGTGATGATAGTCAAAATCAACAAAACCAAGGATTTGGTCAAGGGTTTGGTAATGATGCGTTTGGAGCAACCAATCCGTTGGATATTTCAGATGATGATTTACCATTCTAATCGAAAGACGAAAGAAAATAACTTATAGTAATAGTAAAGGAAAGAAAGACTATGCAAGGTATCACGCGCATAGTCTTTTTTTATATTTAGAAAGCAGTAGCATAGGCTATTGTATGGAGGAAGTTGAAAATGGAAACTAGTCTAGTAAAAAAAATCGAATCAAAGATTTCTGCAATCAAAAGCGATAGCACAAGAAGTTTATCAAAAGGTCAACTTGACCTACTTGTTAATACTAATGCGTCAAAACGCGCATTGGAGGACTTCCTTGAGGATGTTACTTTCGTAGTCAAGTACCAATAATAGAGGTAGTTTTATGGAAATGGAACTACCAATATTAACGGAGGAAAACTACTATGATGATGTATTCTATATGTCTAATAGTAGATTCAAGGAGTACATAGCTTGTCCGTTAAGGCAACAAGCTATTGACCTTGGGTTCTGGAAAGGGAAAAAGTCTACGGACGCTCTTTTGTTAGGAAACTACGTTCACTCTTACTTTGAGAGTGAAGAAGCTCACGCTAAATTCTTAGACGAGAATGGAGCAGAGTTGGTTTCTAATAGGGGAGCTACCAAAGGTAAGCTAAAGACCGCCTTTAAGATAGCTGATACAATGATTAAGACCTTAGAGAAAGATGAATTGTTTAACGCATTTTATCATGGAACTGAGGACGATATCGTTATTAAAGAAGCTATCCTTACAGGTGAGTTGGAAGGGATACCTTTTAAAGCAAAGGTTGACAGTCTGAATATTTCCAAGGCTTACTTTGTCGATTTAAAGACAATGGAGTCTATTCGGAAAGAAGCGTATTCACCTACTCTTAAAACGTACACGAAGCAAGCTATCTACAACATTGTAGAATATAGCTATCATATGCAGATGTACGTTTATAGAGAGTTGCTAATGCAGCAATACGGATATGAATTTACTCCGTACATTGTCGCAGTCAGCAAAGAGGGAGTACCAGACAAGGAAATCCTTGCTATAACTGATGACATCTTGGAAGTAGGCAGAGAACAATTTGAGGCACACGCTGAACTTATTCGTGAAGTGTTCCTTAACGGTGCTACGCCAGACGGTTGTGGGCATTGTGATTTTTGCTTAACTCACAAGAAGCTAGAGCGTGCGATCACGCTCGATGAACTACTAGATAAATAATAAAGAAATCCTTTAATAAGGATATGGAGGAATGAAAAATGACTAACACTAACTTTGAGCAAAATACTGATTTACTTCAACGTCTTATCGACGCTGAAGTGGCTTTAAAGGTTAAAGAGAGCCTTGAAGGCATGACACCTGTGGAAAACACAAATAAGTCAGAGCTATTTGAGGCACTTGCTCGTGCGCAAGGAAACTTCGACCAGGTTAAGAAAAGTGGTAAAGCTAATATTCCTACCAAAACTGGTGGAAATTATAGCTACAACTTTGCTAAACTTAGCGATGTGTTAGCTGCAACAGTACCAGCATTGAATGCTGAGGGTATTTACTTTAGTCAGCATCCAAACTATTCATTGAATGGTAATGGAGCGATGGTGACTATTGTTAGCACCTTGAGTCACAAGTCTGGAGCTGAGCTCTCTCACGAGAGCATTCCATTGTTCTATAATATGAACGATGCGAAGCAAGCAGGTAGTATAATGACGTATCTACGTCGTTATGGCGCGTGCCAATTACTTGGTATTGAGGGTGATGATGATGACGACGCTCAAGTAGCAACTATGAACAACTCTTATAACAACTATAAGAGTAAACAACCAGCTGCTAAACAAGTGCCACGTCAAGCGCAACAAGCACCTCGCCAACCACAACAAGCACAAGGGCAGGCTAAACCAGTTGAAACTACTCAACCAGTAGCAGAACAACCAAAGCCAGAAACAAAATCAGTTGTTGAACCAGTTGTAGAAAAAACACAAACTGTTGAAACAAACCCAGTAGAGCAAGTGGAAACACTACAAGCGACTACTGAACCAACAGAACAAGTGGGCCAAACACATACGACTGAAACAAAATCAAGCGTAGTGGAAACTATGGCTATCCCAAAAGCGCCTAAACGCGACATGAGTGTCGTTTTCCAGAGTGGTTTAGATAGTGCCAAACAATTTGGTGCTACTGATGAACAACTCGCAGAATGGCAATCGATGAGTCATGAAGAGGCTATCCGTGAGATGAGTTCTTTCGTCCGCGATAAAGCTAGCGGGAAGTAAGTAGATTAGTAATTTTATAAAGGAAAGAAAGACTATGCAAGGTATTACGCGCATAGTCTTTTGGTTTTAAAGAAGCAATAGCAGAGCTATTGTATGGAGGAAGTTGAGAATGAAAGAATTAACAGGTATTTGTGAAAATATCCAAGTAGCAGAAAGTATGGAAGATGAAGATTTATTCGCTTCTATGCTAGAGAATTTGACACGTGGACGATTGGATAGAGGACAAGTCTATGAGGTAGCAAGAAAAATGCTTGATAGCAGAACATTTTTTGCTCGTATAGATACTGTTTCTGTCTCAGAGTTTATGGACTATGGCCTTGAAGAACAAGAAGCAGTAGCACTTGTTTCAATGGCTGAAATCCTTAGACGCTCATTAGTGAAGAAATCAGAAAGAAAAGCTGTCTTTAGTAGCCAGAGTTTTGGTGCTAAGTTGATTGCTCAAATTGGTTCAAAAGAACAAGAGCATCTCATGGCAGTTTATCTGAACACTCAAAATGAGATTATCGACGAGCGTGTGATCTCGATTGGCACTAAAAATCGTTCCTGCGCATCACCGTCAGATATTCTACGGTATGCAGTCAGATGTAATGCGTCCTCTATCATTGTGGCGCACAATCATCCGTCTGGTTCGGTTATGCCTAGTGCCAATGACAGAGAGTTTACAAAAGTTCTCATGGAATGCTCAAAGCTATTTGAGATAGTCTTGCTCGACCATATTGTAGTAGGTAGAGATACATACTACTCATTCAGAGAGCAAGACTATCTGTTTGATTGATTGAAATTAAAGAAATCCTTTAATAAGGATATGGAGGAAGTATAATGAATTACACCGAACTACAAACCTTGTACTATCATTCGATGGTACAAGTAATGACAAACGTATTCTTTGGGATAATCACCTTTATGGTGATCCGTAGAATGCTTCAAAACAGAAAAGTATTTAGGTTGCTATCTATCGTAGTTCTAATCATTCCTTTTTCAATTATGGCTATCTCATTGTCTATTCTGGACTATGTACGCCATTAAGGAGGAAATGATATGGCTATGACAGATTTAGAAAAAGCAAGGTGGCTACGGAAGAACTATCGAGACTACGCTCTTGACTGGTATCTTTCAAACCACAAGCGTTTGAATGCTATCTTCCAGAAAGAATATGACAAATATCTTTCTGGCCTTAACAACCAAATTGTAGAAGAGCAGCAATCTCAAATCAATCAAATTGAGGAGAGAATGTTCCAAGCCTACAAAGAGGTTTACGGTTCTGACTATCTCGTAGATACGTTGGTTGACCGTAGAGGCACTTTTGAAAGGGTACAGGAAATCCGAGACCTTTGGACACCTGTACTCGCTCACTAGGAGGAAGTTATGGAGCGGAAAGAACAGATTGAGCTTGTCTATCACTTGTGCCAGAGAAAAGGGTTTACGTACTACAAACTAGAGGATAACTATAATGGAACTGGTATGGTGCTATTTACTGCATTCAATGCAAAAGATACACCGATCATCCGTTATCAGTTCTACCCTTGTGAAGTAAATGCGGTCACAAGCCTACTAGATAGCACATTGATAAGACAAGCGGAAGAGAAACGAAAGTTTCTATCGTTGTCGTTATCAAAAAGGATAAAAGGTTGTAACATAAAGTAAAAGCTATCTAAAAGATAGTATGGAGGAAGTAAAATGTTAAATTGTATTTACAACAATTCAGGCAATGACCTGAAAAGTGCTAGATTGCGATACAATAGCTTGCTAAAAGCTGGCTACAGTGTCGCTCTTCATGGAATGACCGATGAGGATTTCAAGAACTTTGAAAAACTCAAAATCAACCCCTTTGCTCATGCGAAAGAGGGTTGGAGGTTCATCATCTATGACGACCAATCTGGAAAGTTCTTTGTGGACGGTATGGAAGAAATGTCGCCTAGAGATTTTCCAGACTACTTTCGACCTCGGTTAGAGCGTCGGTTAGCTTTGGAACTAGCACTTGAAAGAGCTTATGCTTGCGGAGTGTAATAACTGTTAATGGAAAGAAAGACTATGCGCGTGATACCTTGCATAGTCTTTTGGTTTTAGTAAGTCTGCATCAGCAGATATGGAGGAAGAAAGAATGTTTGAAGAAAAATACTACAAAAATAACACTGGCCACATGATCCAAGTTTACGCAGAGTCTAATATAGACGAAACTTCCAACCCAATGAGTTTGGATACTGCGTTTAACTTTAATATTTTTCATAATGGGTACGAAAGCATGCAAGAACACTCTTACAAAGGAGTAGATGATTGGTTTGATGCTCAGACGAGCGAAGGCGCATACTACTTATTGAAAGAGCAAGCAAGTTCAGAAGGGAAACCTCTTAAAGAATTTGTCAATACGCTTTGTACCACTTTGGATAAAGTAGGGATTATCGCCTTTCCTATCCGAGTATATGAACAAACCGACAAAATCACTTATTATTTAGGTGAGTGGTTTGACAGCAAACATGGTAGCTTAGTTGGGTTTGCATGGCAAACTAAAGAGAATATTTACAAAGAATATGGTTGTGAACGGATTACAGATGAACTCCGTCAGAAACTTACTTCTAATGTGAAGCAGACTCTTAAAGACTATTCTAACTATTGCAACGGTTACGTTTACGGTTATAATCTTTTTGACCGTAACGGAGTGGAGATCGATGGAGGCAGTGGCTTTATCGCTGATACTGAAGAAGAATTACTGGAGTATATTATCCAGTACCTTCCGTCAGATATTACCGATAATAATTTTGTAGAAATGTCAACTGAAGAAATAGAAGCAGTAGCATAAGCTATTGTACGGAGGAAAGAAAAATGGAATTTGAAAAACTAACTGCATTGCTAGCAAAAAAAGGCGTAAAACTTGTTTGTCGTGACACTCGTACTAATGAGTGGATTGACTGGACACCAGATATTACAAATACAAACTTTATTTATCTTTATCTGGAGGAAAATGAGAGCTTTGCTTACTTATCCCGTGTTGAACGTTGTATCTCATGGAATAGTAAAGGGGTAACTCTTTCTGAACTGTTAAAAATCCGTCTAGCTTTAGAAAGTATTAAAGCAGACAAGGAAATAATTCCTTTTGTGGAGTTGGTTCGTCACCTCATTGATGAAACTGGTAGCTGGTCTGACTATATTAAGGCCGTGATCCAGATTGAAAATGAGCAAGCATCACCAGAAACTATTGAAAAAGCCTATGACTTTTTCGTAGAAAAAGATGATTGCACTCTTATTAGTCCTATGATTGACGAGTATATTGCTGAAGTTAGTTCAAATGAAGATGAAGCAGTAGCATAAGCTATTGTATGGAGGAAGTAACATGAAATTTGAAACTATTTTATCTAATTTTGAGAAAGAGGGTATTGAGGTTGTTATCAGTAAGGGCGAAGAAGTTCTTACTGGCAGCACAATCAAAAATGGTGAGCTTACCTGGGACAAAGAACCAGAGCGTAGCTATGATGATTGGCAGAATTTCAGTGTTAATATTGCCTATGTTTATTTACAGAAAGACGAGGTGCTATCCCCTCTTACTGCAATAGGTAAATTTAAACACTGGAAAGATTGGGAAATCAAACTGAGTGACTTGTTACAAATTCACTCAGCAATAGATTATCTTGATATCGAACCAGAACGTGTAATTCCTTTTAGCGAATTACAGAATGCCCTGGAATTAGAATATAAAAAATAGAAAATAAATTGAATAAAATCCGTAAAAACGGATATGGAGGAATGAAAAATGGTTAATCTATTAAAAGGGAGAAAAGACTTGGAGAAAGCACCAGCTTTCCCTAAGTTTACAACACAAGATGATGCGCATAGCAAGTTCAAGAAACTGGTGCGATACTATAACAAAGTTATGGATATTAGCGCAATTAAGTTATCAAATATCCTTGACGGATTGGAAGAGTGCTATCAATGGTATCGTCATAGACCAGAAGATTATTCTGGTTATAAATGTTACGACCTTGAAGGTAGTGATGTTTCAGAAATTGTTTATGATAGTGTGATTAGCATTCTCATACATAGAGCGAAAACTAAAAGCGATGATTTTAAAGACACTAAAGTCTTTATTGCTGAAGGGCAAAAGAAAGTGTTTGCAATCGTCCCTCGAGTAGCTTTTTCTAAAGAATCTGCTTTTTACTCTCTCAGAAGTGGAGTAGAGGAACATTACTATGTAGGCTTCAACTCATTAGGTTATATCTTGCTTAAAAGCAAGATCGCTGAACTGAAAAAAGAAAAAGGCTACGACTTTGAGGGTGCAGTCAATCACATCGCCTTTGTGGAGCATAACTTTGTTTTGAACCAGAAATATTCAAGACAAAGTAGTGCCACAATCGCCACTATCCAGACGGATAAAAAATACCAAGACACCGAGTTAAATAAGAGTACAATCTTTAATCAACTCGGTTTTCGTAAGGTAGAGGTTGACACGCAGATGTATGAAGGGAGAGAGTTTGACTACAATCTTTTCAGAAAAGTCGAAGAGGACTTTGAAGAAATCTGTAACAAACTACCTCACGCATCCGCTCAACCAGAACTGAAACTGAGGAAGTTAGGAAAGCATAAGGCTACTGGCCTGTATGCACCATTCCTCAACATTCTTGCAGTGGACGTTCGTAATACTGAGAGCTTTATCCATGAATATGGTCACTACTTAGACTATAAGCATGGTGGTAAGGAAAACTATTCTTTAAGAGATGATTTTGAGCATATTATTACTTCTTATAGCAATAATTTCAAGATTATTTCTAAGAAAAAGGAAGATGATTTACTTACTCGCTTGATGAAAGCAAGTAAAGAGTCAATTCCTAGTGTTGTTTCCTTGGAAGAAAAACGCTTGTCGAGTGAATTAGAATTATTGAAACAAACTGAAAAAATGTTTGACTATTTTACTACACCGACAGAGATCTTTGCTAGAGGTTTTGAATTGTGGGTATTTGAAACAATTACCTCTAATTCCTCATTGCTGAAGAATAGAGAAGAATACTCTAATCGCATTGAGTACACCTCTTTCAATGGTATTAAAGAAAGTCTATTTGCTTTCTTTGCAACAATCTTCCCAGGAGAAACAATCAAAGAAAATAGCTTTGCAGCAAGCAGAACTATTCTCACACCTAAACGTGAATGGACGTTTGTTTCACCTACAAATGTAGGAGAACAAATGAGCCTATTCTAATCTGGGTAGAAGAGTAACAGGGTTTAACCTTGTTGCTCTTTTTTGTTGTAATTTTTTATGATTTCATGGCATTTATAGTTGCCTTATGTCATACATTATGATATAATAGGTATATAGAGAAAGGAAGAAAAAATGGCATTTGGAAAAAGTAGATATAACGCATACAGAAAGCGTAGTTTTAATCGTAGTGATAAACAACGCAGAGATTATGCGCAAGCGATGGACGAGCTGGAACAAGCCTTTGACGAGTTAGACGACTGGTACTTATCCAGCATGAAGGATAGTGCTTATAAAAACTTTGACAAATATCAAGTCCGTCTATCTAATCACTCTGCAGCTAATCAATATCACGACCTAGAGAACGGATACTTGATTGTCAACGTCAAGGCAAGTAAATTGAACTTTGTAGATATTATCGAAAATAAGTTAGATAAGATTTTGGAAAAAGTTGATAAACTTGATCTTGACAAATATCGTTTTATCAATGCAACCAATCTGGAGCATGATATTAAATGCTATCTCAAAGGCTACAAGACTAAAAAAGAAGTAGTGTAAAGGAGGATATAAAAAAAACAATGAGAAATCATTGTTTTTTTGATTGTGAACTAAAACTTAGAACGTTTGGATAATTTGACAAAATGTCCCCTGACCACGCGCATCAATTAAGATATTTCTTATTTTAAAAAACCATAATGTACTCTTTTAATTGCATCTTATATAAGAAAAGTGCAATTTTTTGTTTACAGTATGATTTATCGTTGATATAATGGGGTTATGGAGAAAATAGTTATAAAAAATAAAGAGAATATAAATCAGACCTTATTTGTTGATTTTTTTAAAAGTTCTAAAAACGATATTTTACCAGAAATTGATTTGAAATCTGACAATATCCCTAAAAAAAATTTTATAAACGAAATGAATTATGCCTATTTATTTGCATTTGATGGGAATAGTTACTTATCTGCAGAACAGTTAAGAAAACTTCAGGAAAAAGTTCTGGGTAACTTTAAGGAAATATATCCTTTTGCAGGAGCAAGTATTGAAATCAGTAACTCCCCTTATAATTTCTTGCTTGTGGAGGTTAAGGAAGAATGTTTAATTCTAAGTAAATTTACTATCAATCTGGTTGCTTTTAGTGAGGATGAGGACGGAGAAGTAAAAAGTTATTTTCTGTTTAAAGAAAAGGATAAACATATTTTATTTTATGAAAGTCTTGATGTAATGTTTGTAAAAGATAAGCATTATAAACCTGTACGTCTAGGATTCGGTGGGATAGGGGCTACTGAAATGAAAGAAACAGTATTTAAAGGAATGCCGCTATTTTATCAAGTAGAGGATTTTGAAAGGGATAAGGTTAGAGATTGGCCAACAACTCTAACTTATGGCGACCTACTAAGAGCGCAGAGAGATTCGCTGAATAGAAAAGAACTATTACAAAAACATTTAAAAAAAGCAAGTGACCTAGATGGAGTTATAAACTTCAACAAGTTTACAGTAACAGAAGTCTATACATTAGTAAAAGCAGCCACCGAGTTTGAAGAAAAAACTTTTATCAATTTTGTTAAGTGGTTTAGAGAAAAAGGAAGGTATATAAAGCTTTTTTCTTATATCCCATATAAATTTAAAAATTATCGTTCAGAGATAATGATTGCTTTTGTATTGGATTCAATAGGAGAAAGTGGAATTTATGAAGATGATGACATAGCTTTAGATGATACTTCTTATTATTTAGCGAGAGATTATATAAGAATGTGCAGAATGAGAAGAAGAAAGGTGAAAATTGATTTTTCATCAAGTAGAAAACTAGAAGAAAAGCATGATAAGCTATTTGCATCTATTGAAAACAAAAACTTAAAAGAAAGACACGGAAATTCAAAATTTGAAATATATGATGAATATCGTCCTTTGATAGAAGCTGTTAAAAAGCATAGCAATCCCTTCAAATATCTCAAGAAACCGATTGACCTGGTAGTTGAAGGTAATAAGATGGGACATTGCGTCGGTTCTTATATTGGATCAGTAGAGGAGGGAGAGTGTGTTATTTTAACTGTTGATTTAGATGGTATTCATTATACTTTAGAAGTTAGCGCTGTTGTGAAAGACGAAGGATTAGTTGGATATCATTTGTGTCAAATGCAGAGCAAGTATAACGGTGGCGTAAAAAATCCTGAGCATAGGAATCAAGTGATTACATTTCTTAACAATATTGAACTGAGTGTTAAAAAAAGGAAAAAGAAATAAGGACTTCGATGTATCGAGGTTCTTTTTATTTAGCGTGTGATCCGATAAATCGGACACAGAAAAAGCACTGTCGGAGGAAGTTTTAGCCCACAGTGCTTTTTTTCAGTTTTATTAGCGAAGGATAGTAGGAAAATTTTAGGAATGATACTATTCTTAGCTCGATTTACTAGAAAGATAGTAGGAGAAAGTTTTTATTACTATCTAATAGTTTAATATAAAGGAAGTTAATGAAAAATACTAACAGGAAGGAGGAATAGTTTAAAAATGGAATTTGAAAAACTAACCCTAACTGAAAAGGTATTTTTGTACTGATATCTCATCGGTACAAGAATAGTATATCAGATAGTCTATAAAAATTGCAAGGAGTTCTACGCAAATTTGAAAATTTTTTTAAAAACTTTTTTTAACGTACGATTTTATCTATCATAGCTTGCCTTTTTGAGTGCGAGTAGGTACAATAATAGTATGAAAGAAAATGATTTTTACGATAATTTACCAAAGACCAGAAGAGAGAGGATAGTTGATTGGTTTATCAACCTAAAGAATATCGGCTTTATCCGTTATCTTCGTAGAAAGGTACTCTTTAGAAAGAGCTTAGTGGCCTTTACCTTGCTGACTTGTTGTCTCTTGCTCGTATTGAACGGTCTGACTTCACCTAAACGTGTTACGTTTAAGGCAGAGCAACTAGAAACTGAAAAATCCTTTGCTAACGATAGTGGCGATATGGAATTGGTAAGCCAGAGATATTCAAAGGAAAATGGTATCGCAGTCCTAGAGTTTGAAACAAAGGACAAGACTAGTGCTATTGAAGAGGGTATCAAGAGTGACAATCTGGAGTGGCAACTTTTTTTCCCACCGAATATCAATGCTAAAAATGCTGAAATGCAAGTAGTTCCTCTAACAGACAATAAGATCTCAGTAGTTGTTAAGAATATCCCAGAGAATTATGGAGTATTCATTGTCCGTGCGACAAATAACTCACCTGTCGATAAGAGCGTTGACGTAAACTACAAGAGTTACAAGAAACACTTGGCAGAGGAAAAGAGCAAAGAAGAAGCGAGTGGGAAGAAAAAAGAGGAACAAGTAGATACCAAACCTACCAAGGATAATATTCTTGATTTCTATGTTACTCTTCAGAATGAAAAGCTGATTGAAACAAGCATCCAAGACCAGACACGTGAAGAGTTTGCCCTTTCTATCTTTAATGCTGAAATTGATTACCAGAAAAGCCAAGTTACTCGCCTAGAAGATGCAATCAAGACCTTAAAGAATAGTGCAGCAAACGATAAGAAGTCGATTGATGATTTAAAGAAAGAGTCTCAGTATGCAGTAGGCGATGAACTTTCTGAGAAGCAAGATCAGATTAAAACCTTAATGAATAGCATTGATGGAAAGAATACTCAGATTGATACTGCTGAAAAGAGTATCAAAGTGACGAAAGAAAACATTGCTAATCTCGAAAAGAATGTAAAAGCAGTCCAGGACGGAACATTCCAGTTTAAAGCACCAGTTCGCTCAGTAAATGCTAAAATTGACTAACGTAGTCAATCGCCTAGTGGTTGCACTAAGGGTTCGATTCCCTTAGAGGCGATAGGGGTAGTAGCACCCCCTTAAAAATTATCTAGTTCTCAACGAATAGATATTCTTTTGTATCGTGGTTTGGCAAGGTTGTTACCACCGTAATCTCCACACAAAAAACGAAAAACACCTGCGGTTACTCAATCCGTGTCGCCAAGGACAAATTGAGTGAGAATAAGCTACGCTCATGCGTGGCTTTTTTTGTTTATCATAGCTTTACTATATAGACAATTAGAGATAAAATAGTAGTATGAGGTTTTAAACTGTTTTAAAGGCAGTAAGACCAGAGAACTATCTTATAGAAAGAAAGAGGAAAACATGGCAGAAGATGATTACAAAGTGTCCGATAATATCTTTGACGGAAACTACGCTATCACTCGTGGTTATCACTCAAAGCTAAAGTATTATGGAGTTAATATCCAAAAAGGATTTATTGTGTTTGGATCATTTATGTTAGCGATACAAACGCAAGACGTAATCTTTCCAACAGAACAATTCTTTCAGTTCGTTCTCTTCGTGATCCTATTTACTAGCTTAGTAACTTATCTAGTTTTACCTGCTCGTACAGGAGGAACAAATGCGAATTGTATCTGGTATTTCCTAACGCATAGAAATAGGCACTATTTTCCTATCGACACAGGAACATATCCAGAGTTTCATGGAGGGGCAGACAAAAAGAATAAGAAACGATTTAGGAGGTAAGAATGTCAAAGCAACATAAAGAGAAATCACAAACACCTTACCTCGATAAGTACACTGAAGATTTAACTGCTAAAGTCAGACGGAACATAGAGGATTTTGAGGCCTATGGACGTGAAGCTGAAATCAAGCAAGTCTTTGTGTCTTTGGTACGCTTGCATAAGAACTCGCCTACCCTAGTCGGAGAGGCAGGGGTTGGTAAAACTCACATTGTAGAGGGAGTATGCGCATCTATTATCAGAAAGAAGAACATTCCAAAGGAATTTGAGAATGTAAAGGTGCGTAGTCTATCTCTAAGTGCGATTACATCCAAGACCAGAAACCAGAACGGTGAGGAAGAGGATATTATCTCTAAACTACATCATATCGTAGAAGAGTTAAAGGCACATAAAGAGGAAAATATCCTATTTATTGACGAGGTACACACTATCATGGGTACTGGTGCGACAGACCAATCTACCCTTGACGTAGCCAACCTCTTGAAGCCAGCCTTGTCACGTGGCGATATCTACTTCATATCAGCAACAACTCACAAAGAGTTTCGTCTGATTGAAAAAGATAGTGCTATGGAACGACGCTTGCAACCTATCTATGTTGAAGAGCCAGACCGTAATTCTGCAATCCAAATCATGAGCAAGGTCAAGGCAAAGCATGAGCGTGTCAGAGGGATTGAGATTACTGACGAAGCAATTATCGCAACAGTTGACCTATCCACGCGCTACATGGCAGACAAGAACCTACCAGATAAATCTATCGACCTTTTGGACGAAGCAGTAGCATCAGCTTACTTGAACGGTAAGAAAACCATAACCTATAAAGATATTGCCCAGGTAGTGCATATCCGAAAAGGGATTGACCTTGAAATCCTATTACAAGGAACAAGAACTGAACGGAAAGACTATGAAGAGGAAATCTCAAAGGTTGTCAAAGGGCAGAAAGATGCAGTCAAGGCGATTGCAGATATCACTTATCGTGCCAAGACCGATATGCAGAATAAGAACAAGCCTTTAGGTACTATCTTACTTCTAGGAACTACTGGAGTAGGTAAGACCGAATGCGCTCGACAGACTGCTCGTGCTATCTTTGGCTCAGTAGATATGATGACAAGGATAGACTGTTCAGAGTACACTGACAAGAATGCAGTACCTAGACTAATTGGAACTAACGGTAACGAGGGTACACTAACTGAAAAGGTCAAACGTAAACCTTACCAAGTATTGCTCTTTGACGAGATTGAAAAAGGGCATCCCTCTATCCAGAACTTGCTCTTACAAATAATGGACGCTGGCCGATTGACAGACGGTAGTGATAGGCTAGTCAATTTCAAGAACGTTGTTATCTTTGTTACAACTAACGTAGGTCATGAAACCATTAAACAGAAATTTAGAACCTTAAATGAGGGACAGACCTTTGAAAACCTAGACCAGACTACAAGAAAATCATTCATGTCTAACGTTGATGATGATTTAAGTGTTTATTTCAGACCAGAGTTTATCAACCGTTTTGATAAAAAGGTAGTCTTGAATATGCTGACTGGTAATGTTATTCAAGAGATCATCACCTCTAAAATGAAAATCAAAGAAAAGTTTTGGGCAGAACGTGGCTTGTTTATTAAGTATGTTGGTGAGGGAACTCATGACGATATTAGCAAACAAGAGCAACAAGAAGCGCGTGAGCAATTCTTTGGCTACTTACAAAATATCGGTACAGACGAATACAATGGTGCTAGACCACTAGAAAGAACCATTGAGGATGTACTGGACTATCCAATCACTCGTCAATTCTATTTCCTACGAGATAAGAAAGCTATTGATTATACCGTAGAGGTAGCCTTGACTGGTACACCGCCACGCACTTTATTAGAGGGTAGTGAGGGTAAATACACGGTTAAAGACCGTAGAAAAACTCATGTAAAATTGATACCACGAATTTAGCCTATCATAGTTTTACTTTTTGGCGAAATGACGGTAAAATAGTAGTATATAAAAAAAGAAAAGGGGAAAATATCCTAATGAAAAAGAACTTTTTCAAAAAAGTAACAACTTCAGCAACACTTTTGGCGCTTTCTGCTCAAAACTCACTTGTCTTTGCAGACGATAATCCGTTTACGAAAACAGGTTCAGATGTTACTAAATTTGGTGCTGATTTAAAAGTATTGGCTTACATTGTTGGAGCTGCAATTATTATAGTTATTGGATTTTTATTCATGTTAGGCGACCAGGCTAAACAAAAAGCTATGAAGTGGCTTCCAGCTGTTATTGGAGGTTTGCTCCTTATTGCCCTTGCAGCAGCAATCGTCGGATACGTAAAAGGTCTCGGAGGATAATATATGACTTCTAAAGTCCAAGATTTTGGATTTAGAGGGAAAAGGAGGGTTTCAATTCAAGAGCCCTTATTTCTTTATGTAGAGTGGGGCGAACAGAACCCAGATAACAATGAGGAGATAAGAAATATCATTGATGAAATTGACCTCGACCTCTATCCACATGATCCAAGCAAGAGTATCAAGAAAAACTTACCTTTCTTGACATTCGTACAAGCAGAAAGTCTGTTTGAAGCACTGAAAGAGAACTTTAAGAACTTTACATTCAACGGTATCGCTTTAGTGTCACAAGCAAATCGGAACACCTTGATTAGTGGACGTGTTGTATTCGGAGAAGGGCCACGGATTTCACCTTTTGTCCTTGATGACGAATATCAGAATATTCCACTTGCTCTAATCTATGCAACTAGACGTGATCCACGCTTTAGTCATTACTCTTTTGACGATTTAACCAAGTATTTCTGTACGATAGAACCAAACCTCATGGACTGTTATCAACACAGTTTAGGTTTATCTGTTACAGATATGCCAATCTATCCACCTAAAAATACCATTAAGGGCGAACTAGACCGCGAGGGAGTGTTAGGAGTAACAGAACAAGAACTTATCAATAACTCTACCGAGCCTACAAATGTAGGCTCTGGTAAAGGCGGAAATTCTTTCTGGTTGAAATTTTTTGGATTTCTTTCTTTATTCCTTTCCTTTATATCTATTGGTATCGGACTTGTTAATTTAAGTCATATCAGTAAACATGAAGAGAAAATCAGCTATGTTTATAAGGAGCAGACGGAAATGAAGCAAATCCAAGAAAATGAACATGATATTGACTTAGTTGCTAGATACTTCGTTACTTACTACTTTAGTGGTAGTAAAGAGGCTATTACCCCTTATCTTTCAGACGGTGACGCTAAGTTTACTCAGCCAACCAAGGCACAAGTAACAAGCACTATTCTTGAAAAAATCTCTTTGAACGAAGACGGTGAAACCTATTCGGTATCCTATATCGTAGGCATCCGTACAGATAAAGGGGCAACTTCTTTAGAACGTATCAGTTTTGATATGAAAGCAGACGAGAACGCTCGATATAATTGGGTAGTTACGTCAGAACCTCTAAAAGAACCATATCCGTCAACTAAGGATAAGAAAAATTAGGAGGTGATGCTTTGGCTCTCGAATATGTAGTAGATGATGCGAAGCAAGTCTTTGCCAACTTAAAGGAGTTGACAACCTACTGGACTGCCGAGCATGGATTTGATAAAGTCTATGCACCAGAAAAGCAAGTCTGGAAAGATAACGCATTATCAACCCAAAAAACAGTTGAATTTTTCAACCAATGGAGCGTTTATCTGCATGATGTTTACCCATTTATGCAGATGCTCTATGTTATCCCTGCCTCTTTTGTCAAGTTACTTTTCTTTGTTTCGTCCTCGATAGAAGCATTATTTGATAAGATATTCATTCTCTTTGGATTGTTTAATTATCTGAGTGATACAACAACTTGGCTTGGTAAATTCTATTTCTGGGGTAGATTTATAGGTATTGCAATCTTTGTAACTATGTTGATCGCTCGAATAACACTTAGCTTTATTGGAGGTTCTTTCAAATACAAAGAGTTCTTTAATAACTTAATTATCATCAGCTTTGCCTTGAACGTACTACCGACTGCCCTTGTTGCATCTGGGAACTTTATCTCACACGCGACAACGACCTTACGTACACATAGTACAGATAGCAAGGTGAAACAAAGTCTATCCTTGCAACCAGTTAAGAGTAATATTGTCGATTTATTCTATATCATAGATGAAGATTTTGACACGAAAAAGTTGCAATATGATGTTAATACTGGTTATATACAAAAAGATCCGTCTAAACTTAATGACATAACGGACAGAAATCTACAGTATACGAAGTTAGAAGATTTTATCGGAGCGTCAACAGAGGAAATGTTGAATTTCTATATCTATAAGGACGACGATAAGAAAGAGAAGCGAACAAGCTCAGATGATTATTATGGAGTAGCCACCCTTTTAACCTCAATCAAGAAACAAGGTGAAAAGAGAAATGGGAAAGACCACTACGTTATTGCAGGCGTAGAGATATCAAGTATGTTTGGTATGGACTTCTCTATCTTCACACCAGTCTATCCAAGGTATAAGGTTGACTACCTTGCTATCTTCATCCAGCAGATCATGTTGATTAGTTTAATGCTCGGACTGTTGATTTCTATGCTTCAGACAGTATTCAAGGTTTTGTTATCTTCAGTAGTAGCGCCTTTTGTGGCTTATACATCCGTAGAAGATAGTACAAAATTTATGGAATTGTTACAGACTATGTTTTCTGGTATCGCAGGTATTTTCTTTGAAATCGCAATACTTCAGTTTGCTTTGTGGTTCTTAAAAAATGCGCAGACCATAGCCATAGGAAAAGCGACTTTACTAAGCGACCTCGGTTGGTTCAGTAAGGTCATTATGATTATTATTCTCTATATTGTTACCTACCTTGGTGCTATGCAAGGATCTAGTGCGATTAAATCATGGCTCGGAGTTTCTACTGGTGCTAAATCTGGTGCAATGACTGCTCTAGGTGCTGGATTTGGTGCATATCAAGGCGCTAAAATTGGTACTAATGCAGTTCTAGGTAGAAAGAATCTCATGACTGGTAAGCGTCATGGAGGTTTAGTAGGAGCATCCAAGAAAGGCTTTGGAGCTGCAGGTATGGCTGCTAAATTCGGTACTAAAGGTGCTAAACGTGGCTTTGGTATGGCTGGTACTGGTTTAGGTAAATTGTCTGGCGGTTTTGCTAATCTTCATAGTGGGGCTAGATCACATATGTCTGCTTCTGGAGTTAGTTATGGAGAAGGAATGGCTAAAACAATAGGGGAAAGAGCTATTGTTGGAGGAAATAATGCTATTGGAAGTGCTAAGAAAGGCATCAGAACTGGTACTCGAAAAGTAGTTGGAGGAATTAAGTCTAATTTCAATAAGGTAAGCGCACCAGTTAAAAAAGGTTATGCTAGCACGCGCAACGGTCTAACTAAAAAGAAAGCATTGCCTCTTGAAGCAAACAAGAGAAAAGGAAATACTATTAAAGTTCCTAAAAATGTTATGAATGATTATAGAAATAGACTGGATGCTGCAAAAAAACCAAAAGAAAGTGGAGCGAAACCAGTTAACACAACCCATTATTCTAAAGTTCAACCACCAACACCGAAAAACTCTCTTGAAAGCATTCCAAGTCACACTGGAGAAGTAGAAGAGTTCTAAAATCTAAAAAGTTAGGAGAAATCCTAGCTTTTTTTGTATAGTAGCGTAGAACTCGTTGCATTTTTAAAAAATATCCTATACAATAAGAATATACAAAAAGAAGTTAAATGAATTTAGGAGGTAAAAATATGTTTAATGAATTGTATGTATTTTTAATTGAATATGGAAAATCACTATTGTTACACCCAATCACACATGGTTTTGGATTGCTATTCTATATTTTTTTGTGGCAAGTGATCGGTATTCCAATTATTTCTGTTGTCAGAGATTTAACAGAACCGTTAAAAACAAAATTTAATATGAAAGTTAATTATTTTGTTTTAGTTTTTGGTTGCTTGACTGGTCTATTCTCTTCAATTTATTTCCTGTCTGGATTAGAGGGAGAGAATAATGTATATGACCGTTCCTTTAGATTGATTGGAGTTTTTGGAACTGTCTTTCTTTTCTTTATCCCTGTAACTGTTATCTTAGGCGCAGGGATCATCATTCCTATCTTCTCATTTACCATGTGGATTGTGAATGGTATCATCAGCATCCTACCAGTTCTGGCCGGACTTGCAGTTCTCGTGCCTATCGTATTCTTCGGAGGTATCTTCTCTATTGTAGGAGCAGTAGCAGGGCGATTGTAGTCATACATAATCTTAGGTCACTTGTTGAAAGTGGCCTTTTCTTTATCATAGCTTTACTATCAAGCGAATTAGAGATAAAATAGTAGTATAGAAAAAAATTGGAGAATTACATGAGATTAAATCCTTTTAAAAAGAGAGATAAGGCAAAGTTGCCAGTTGAACCAGTTCAAGAAAAAGGTAGTTTGAATATTATCGCAGACGACCATAATCTACGTTACAAGTATGACGAGAATTGGGAAAATCGAACATTCCTAGATACAGTCAAGATTGCTAACGTTAAAGCAATTCTCACAAACGTACCTGGTGCACCACTTGCATTGGCTAACGGTTTTGGCTACATGCAGATTTTATCTATTGAGGGGAAAGACCTCTTAGCAGCATCTTACGCAGAACAAGTTGAAATTATTAGTGGATATAAACACTGGCTTGACACTATGGAATTTGACTTTACGGAGTTGACTACACGTCTTCCAACCGACTTAATGTTCCAGATCGCTGAATTAAGAGAGTTACACGAAGAGGTTACACAAGAACTCTTATCGCCTCACATGGACGAGCGTAAGAGAGCGCAGAAAGAATATCGACGCGATGTTTTAGAGCATCAGATCAGAATTCTTGAAGTTGTGGCGCGTGACCACTTCAATACAGAGTTCTTTATCATGTTTCATGGACGGACACTAGCAGAGTTAGCTTCTAAGGTAACGGCTTCAAACAATGCGTCCAAAACATTTAGACCAAGAATTGTATCTGTCGAGAAAAAGGAACAGATTATCAGAAACCTTAATAACCCAAATGGAAATGGAGAGTAATAGTAGAGTATGTTTTTATCAAGAAGAGTAATCAATGCATATATTAGAAATGGTTATGATCTCAATCTCCAAGGTAGAACACAACCGGAGGGAATAAACTTTAAGGAGAATGACACTTACGTTAGATACTCTAATGGAGTACGTTCTGTCCTCTATATCGCAAATGGTGACTATCCAAAAGGGAGTCTACCACCATTCTGGGCAAGTCCACTGATACAGATAGACGGAGCAACTGCTTTACGTTTCTTTTCACCTAATAATAAGGTTTCTGAAGAGGTTGATAAGTCTATTTCAAACTTGGGACATTCTTCTAACCGAAAAGGGACAGATGATGTAACAGATAGTAAAGAACTTCAATCCTTGCTTGAGTTGAAAGAAGCTGCTGAAAGCAATGGTAAAATCAAAAATGTAGCAGTCAGCTATCTAGTTGACGCTGACACAGAGGCACAACTAAAACAAAAAGAGCATGGAGTGAAAGCTAATTTGTCTGGATATTCAGTTCATGTTAGTCAAGGTATGATGCAAGCAGAACTGGATGCTAACTTTGCACCAGCAAGCTATCATTCAAGTATGCCTCAAAGTAGAAAACCTCAACCAATAGATACTGGAACATTGAGTATAGGATTTCCCTACATTCACACTAGCTTGATAGATAAGCATGGTATTTTCTTAGGATTTACTCGTACTGACGGAGTTGTTCTCTTTGATATGTTACAACGTGATAGTGAGCGCTTATCCCCTACGTTATTGATTGCAGGGCAGAATGACGTAGGGAAAGAAAAATTGCTTGGGAAGTATTTAGACGGTCTATTTGCTAAAGGACACACTTTGATCAATATTGATATTTCTGGCGCTTTAACTGACCTTACTAGAAAACAAGGTGGTCTGGTTATTGATATCGTGGATGGAGAGAGTGAATACCATATCAATCCTCTACAAGTCATGCCTACACGTATTTCTGATGGTCTTAAAACGGACGAGGTTCGTAGCTATAAAGTTCACAAAAACAAAATGAAAGTCTTGGCCAGTATAAAGGACGAAAGCCTTACCCAGACAGACTACAATAACCTCACGGAAACAATGGATAGTCTATACGCTGACTTTGGACTTTGGGAGTTGAATGAAGCGAAACAGAAAAATGATTATCTAGTGACTACTAATGTAGTCGAATCTGATTTCCCTCTATTGAGTAATCTCGTGGACGCTTTGGATGCAGATTGGCGCAGAGAAAGAAGTAGAGGGGAAGCAGGGCGCTCTAAAGCAGAGAGTTACGAAAGATTATTGAATGCCTTCCGTGCTATCCTTAATGATTATCGTTACATGAACAAGCACTCAAACTTTGTCAATATCGAGGACGAGCAAGTCGTTACATTCAACCTATCTGCTATTGATGATAAAGCCTTGCTTCACATTGTCCTTTACCAACTTTTGAGCTTGGCATCTGCTGAGTCCGTCAAGAACGGTATTAAGAATATGCACGAAGTGGTAGGAGTAGATGATGATAATGAAGTTCCAAATCATGTAATTATCACGATTACTGGTGCTGACAAGCTATTTGAACCAAGCTACGCTCAATCTCTTACTTTCCTTGCTGAAATGATTGACGAAGTGACTAGGAATGATACTGGAATTATCATGGAGGTATCTTCACTTGATAAAATCCTATCATCTACTGAATCGAATGACTTGTCGCCTTATGTCCTGGCAACTCGTCGTGTATTCTCTAGTATGCGCCAACGTATCCTCACTCAACAAGACGTACTGGTTATCCCTAAGATCGCGAAGAGTTTCGGAGATTTAACTCAATCCGAACTAGAAGCGCTACGATATCTACAATACGGACAATATTTCTTGAATATTTCTGGAGTGTCTAATTACACGTTTGAAATGCAACTGACAGACAGACAAGATATTGATTACTTTGCTTTACCGTATGCTGAAACCGCAAGATACTCTAAAATGCGCTAGAAAAGAGGTTCAATGACATCAGCTTTTGAAATGTATTATAAGATACAGAAAAAAATCCATAATACCAGAACGCTTCATTATCTCAATCTTCTAGCGTTGTCTGGAGAAATAGGCTTTCTCTTTGGTAGTTTTTTATCCTACTCTTACCATGTTAGCGAGTTAGTCGCTCGCTACGGTAAGGAGATTGTCTTACTAGGCTTTATGCCTTATGTATTAGTGGGGATAGTAGCAAGCATCTTCTTGCTCATTGTCGGTAAGAAACAATCTATCCCTCTAGTATTGATACTGGTATTCTTTCCTTCTGCTTTGTTAACGGAATCTGGCTTAAATGCTATCTTCCTAGTCGCAGTCGCTTATACAATCCGACGAATTGAACTAGGACATAGACAAATGATTGTGAGTGCAATTTCTGGCTTTTCAGAGAAGTATTCACCACTTTATGAAAAGCGCCTAGCGAACAAGCAGAATTACAGAGAATACTTTCAAGCCTTTATGCTCTTAGAGTTCTTTGATGCAGAGGATTTTATCCTTTTAAGTGAAAAGGACGAGAAATACACGCATAAGAAACTAGGAATTTATGAGCGTAGATTGACAAGAACCTTTAAAATCAAAGGAGTGTGGGGCAAGGTAACGGTTATGGACGAACTTTTTATCGCCCCTCAAAAACGCTCAATCTGGACTAGAATAAGGAAAGGAGTTCGATATTTTGGATAAACACGAACACATAGAGGAACTGGAAGAGGATTTATCTTCTAGTGACTATGCGGAATACTATGACGAGTATTATAGCGAATTAGACGAACAAGAAATCGAACGAAACCGTAACAGACGGTCTGGTTTATTCTCACGCAGTCGCATGTATGTTGAGGATATCCGAAGCAGACTGACAGATGAAATCAGTGGCACGATTGACCTACAAAAAGAGTATTACAGTCAAGATGATAACCATTTCTTGTATCACGAGCAGATAAACCGGAATAAAATCTTTTATCGTCAACTATTGAAATTTCTTATTACTGGCGCAGTCCTTATCGGTATCCTATATCTATTCTTACTGATAGGGAGTTAGTGCATGAAGTTATTAAAAGCTAAAATATATCTTATCTTAGCAGAAGTGGGCGCAGTAGCGATACTAGCTTATATGCTCTTTGTTATCCTGGCAGCAATCTTCACCGCAGTTACATCTGAGCAAGCTCGAAAAGCGCATGATTGTAGTGTCAAAAAGACAGAACCGTCAGTAACAGTAGCTTCAGAGAATAAATCGGTTGACGATTTTGTTTCAGAACATGAAGAGGCTTATATCCTATCTTGGAAAGCTGGAGGGTATCTGCCTTCATTTTCGATTGCTCAAACTTATGTCGAGTATGGTTTTAATTTTACTAATCCGTCCGGGACTAGCTTTTGGCTCGCTCACAATATGGGAGGGGTTAAAACTGGAGGAAGTATTGATAACTTTCCTATCACACTCGAAACCTATGGTAAAGACTCGGTTGATTTATCTGGAACAAAGTTAGGTACAAATGTAGGAGATAACACTGGTGGAAATTATGCGTGGTTTAAATCCTATGATGCAGGTATCGTAGCGAAATCTGAGTTTATGGCTCACCAGACACTCTATAAAGGAGCGATAAATAACACCGAACCTAGAGAAATCTCAAAAGCTATCGCACAAGGGGGTTGGGCGAGTGATCCATCAGCTTATGAAACTTCTTTGAATAACGCTTACGATACAATAGGCGCTAAGTATAAGTGGCTTGACGAGAAAGCTATTAAAAGATATGGCAAATCGCCTTTTGTAGAAATTGGCCCTGTTCAACCGTCGAATAGCCTTGGAATTACTACACCTAAATCTAAAGGGAAGGATAAGTGTAAGAAACGTAAGTCTGCATCAGACGGTACTGGTAAAGTTCCTAGTGGCGTACAAGTGGACGGTAAGGGGTATCCTCCTAGTGAATTACCAGCAGAATTAAAAGAATACATCATTGAACCAAAGGGATTGGGATTAGAGTATAATTCGCCAACTGGTTGGGTTGAACAAAGTGGTGAGTGCGTTGACCTTACTGTCAGTTTAGGAAATATCCTTTGGGGGCATTCTGGAACTGTTATCGGTGACGGGAAAGACCAAGCGAATGCGTGGTCTAAGATTTTTGGGAATAGTACAACTTCAAAAGCTAGAAAAGGAGCTATCTTCTCTAGTATGGAAGAGGCAACCTACGGACATACTGGAATTGTGTGTCACGTGTTCGAGGATGGTACATTCTTAGTTGTCGAGCAGAATTATTCTGTAAGTGGAAACGCAGTCGGTAAAAAGAACACATATAGCTACCGCCTTATCAGCCAGACTGCTAGTGAAAAGAACGGATTTACCTTTGCTTATGGGAATGAATCTAACCTAAAATTGACTAAACAATAAAAAACAGTGACAAGATCACTGCTTTTTATTTATATTTGCGCCTGACCGTTATTTTTCTTGCAATTATAACGCCAAAGCGTTATAATGAAAGTGTAATCACAAAGAAAGGGTGAATAGTAGTGGTAGTAATCACGTTGAAAGAAACGCTATCAGAACGTGGAATAACTCAGTCAGAACTATCTAAACTAGCAGGACTAAGACCGAGTACGGTATCATCCTTATTAAATGGTAGCACGCGCATTGAGTTTGAAACAATCGAGAAGATAGCGAAAGCATTAAATACAGATGATATTAGAGAGATAATCTCATTGAAACAAGAAATAGGAAGGGAGAAAGATTTATGAACGACTTTGATATTTTTGACCTTTGGGAGAATGACACACCTAAAAGTGAATTTGAAAAACTTTCTATCGAGGAAGCCATTGAAGTTAAAAAACGCGAACTCTTAGAGAAAGAGGAAGAGGAAAAGAGAGAAGCAGCAAGACGGAAACAAGAACTTATCAAGGCAAAAAGGGATAAGGAATATAAAGAATATAGCGCTAAAGTAGAACGATTGATTAAGTGGATGATTGGTTTCTCTTTATTTGTGACTGTATCTGTCGCATACTATCTTTATAAGGACTATTTCTTTATGACCGTACAAGGAGAACTGCTATTTACAGGGCCTACGAAAGAACTTGGGAAAGCGATCCTATCGGTTATTCTCTCAGTTGTTTTATCTTTTCTTGCACCAGCACTAATAACATTCTTTATTGTAGATTTACCAGATAACAAGGAGGAATAGGAATGACTAAACTAAAACTATTATTGATTGGTTTCTTTTCAGTTACAGTAGTGACTATTGGAGCAATCGTTTATATCCAGCACGTCAATAAGACAAAACAAGAAGCGCAGACCGTAGAAACAACGGAAGAGAAAAAAGCGCCAGAACAGACTGCTGAGAGAGTAGTGATTACTGAAGATGATAGGAACTACAACCAGGCTTTATCTGCTCTTGAAATGGCAGGACATAAAGCAGAGCCTAGTATTGAGAAAGAAGTCAAAGAGGCTTTTAAGGTTGTTATCAAGGAGTGTAAGACTGCAAATATCTTAGAGATAGACTACTCGCATGAAAAACATCTTAAAATGGCTAATCACGACATGATCATGTCCTTTGCAGTAGCATTGCAACAAAACGAATATGACGTTAACGTTGATGATATCGAGGTATATGAATCGAAATCACCTGGAGTAGTGCAATTTATTGTTAAATCGACTAAGAAAGATGCGGATAGCATTTTCTGGGTTGGTAACTATATGACGCAAGAACACCAAGTAAGTATCGAGCGTTACTATGGAGGACACGTAGGAAAGGCTTTTGGGTAAGGAATATGACTACATTATACTTATATCGTTCACTCGTTGTTAAGACCACAGAGAAAGCTATCCTTGTACGCTTTCCTAAGAAGAGTGAATATAACTACATGGCCACGTGGATACCTAAGAAGCGCGTGACCGTCATTAAGAATGAGGACGGAGAGGAATTTTATAAGCTAGAGGTTAAACCATTCTATACTTATGAATTGCACTCTTTGAACAATTCACATGAAAGTACACTATTGATCCGTGCTGAACAATTTATCGAACTGTTTAAGGGAGTTGATAGCTATGCACGAAAGGAACTAGATATCCAAGCTATCGATGAACAAGAGGAACTGGACTTTATTTCTCTTAAAGCTATCCGTGGCTTATTGTTTGATACTAAATTTGATAGCTCACAGTTGGCGCGTGATACTGGTATTTCTCGTCAGACACTTATTTCACTGAATAAGAAAGAAAGACCGTTATCAAACGTGAAACTGGAAACTCTTATCAAGTTGCAGAAATATATCTACTCTAAAGGACGTAAGGAGTAGTATGTTAAAAAAAGACCGTGATTTCTTGAAACAACTCTATAAAAGCTATCTGGTAGTGATGATTGGTACAGGTATCATTCTATCGAGTATCTATCTGACAGTTGAATATAAGGTTATCTATCATTTATCGCTATACGGAGTTCTAGCGTGGCTCATTCTATCTATCGTCTTATCGCCTTTATTTATCTATACCAAGGGCATGAAACACGTACAAGAGCATTTTGTCTTATCTAATTGGGGTTCACTTCTATTCTTACTGCCTACTTTTGTTGCTTTGGTTATAGGAGTGGTTGTCGCTCACCAAGAAAATAGACAACAAATGACTAGCTATAATATCGGTATCTCGTTTATGGACTATCAAAAGTCCACCTTTAGACCATATACCGATAAGCAGACCACGGAACTTGCTGAAAAGTTAGAAGCAGCAAGCCAGAAAGAACAAGTCCTTGATGATAAAAAGTATTATATCTTCTATAAATCAACTTGCCCTTATTGCAAGGTAGGATTGACTTCCTTACTCGAAAGACTTCCAGAAGATAGACAACAAGACCTTGTATTTATCGACTTGAATAGTAACAATGCTGAAAGAGTAGCGAATGCTCTAGGAGTTGAAAGAGCTGGCACAGTAGTTGCAGTAGTAAAAGATAAGGAGAATGGAAACTCTAAACTTATGAAAGAAACAATCGCTTTTGATGATGATAAGGACGAAATCGTCGCTAATAAAGACCTTATAGACAAGATAGTAGCAAAGGAGAATGTATGAACCTAGCTTTACTCATTCTACAATACTTCCTATTTAGTCTATTCCTATTCTGTCTAAGAGTAGCAGTCCAGGTTTATCGCTATCGCTTGCCAATCATCAGACATGAATTTGAGTTCAGTCAGACAACTAAGCTGCTTATCTGGGCAATCCGTAGAGTAGTTTTACCCTTTACTTTTCTTGGAATAGTCATCGAGATCGTGAACACGCAGAATTTCTGGTTAATCATTCCCTTGGTAATCGGATTTATCTTACCATCATTCTTTTTCTTAGGAAAGAAACCTAAAAACATTTTTCTATCCGCAGTAGATGAATACTTCTATACACGTAGAGCCAATCTCTTTGAGAAATGCCCTCGTTGTAAGGATAGCAAAGTATTCTATTGTAAACTATACGAGGTAGAGCCTAGTGATATGGAGATAGGAGAGCAGATTGATGATAACTGTTACTACTTAATCAGTAAAGAGGGGCAGTTATACACTCTAGGCTTCCTCTATGATATAAATAGCCTTGCTTTAGCCTTTATCGAAGAACCTCACAAGTTTAATAGCTATATCAATCAGTTTTATCCTTTACTAGAGCCTTACCAATCACTTGCTAATATCATTGAATTGGAAGATGAAATCTTCTGGCAAGAACCAGACCTATTCTGCTCTAAGTGCCACGAACAAGTGAACCAGACACCGATTTATCTCGGTAGGACGTTTATAAGATAATGGATAGTAAATGGATAAAATGTATTTACTAAGTAAATAAAAAATGAATGAAAATGATTTAATTGTTAAATAAAAACTAACAAATTAGGAGAGCATAAATAATGAACGAACAAGTTAAATTATCAAAAAGCGAAGAACAGCCTATCAGAAAGTATCGTACTGTATTTACAAGCACTAAAGGGCTGTTTAGAAAGAAAAGATGGGTAATGTTGGATATTGATGAACATGGCATCACTTATCGTAGTGAACCAAACTATGCAGGAGCTATGTTTTCTTCAATGTATCTTGCTATAGAGGAAATTGTCATAGATGAACTTGCTTTTACAATAACCATTAAAAAGGACGAATGGGATGATCATAAAGTCTATGTTGTTGACTTAAAAAGACTAGATGGAGATTTGTGGACGAATTTCACTATCATTAAAGAAACAATATCTAGATTTGTAGAAAATAAATTGGTTATTAAAAGGTAGTAAACAGAGGAATAGGAGTAAATAGAATATGAAGTCATCCAGTAAAAACAAGCGAATTATGAGTATCTGCCTATTTATGTTAATTGCTGCTTTTATTACATTTTATTTGTTCTTGAGCTTTACAACGTTCCTTACTTATCAATGGTTTATAAATATGGATTTCAATACTGTAAGAACTAATTATGATTATGATGCGGCAAGCGTAGCATGGTTCAGCGTTCTAAGTGCTATTATTTTAACAACAGTGTTGTATCGACCATTATCTCATTCAATCTGGTTCAAACCACTTTGGGATAAATTGGAACAGGAAGTTATAGAAAAATAATGTGTAGATAAAAGGAGATAAGACAATGACAAAAGACAGTGTAGGAGTTGTTAAACTTCAGCCGTGGGTTATGTTGAGTGGAGAGAAGTATAGTTCAGAAGGAAATTTAGAGGCACATTATTATCATGCAAAGGATAACGATGGCAAGGTGCTTTTTACTACCAAATCTGGCCAACTTAGAAAGAATCCTGACTATGTACTACTTGCTTTACCAGAAGGGCAGAAAGGGGTAATGTATAAACTAGTTGAGCAAGGACGCTATCCAGAGCTACCTAGTAATCCATCTTTTGAAGTTCCTTCACAATGGAAGGTTCAAAATGTAGAACATGAACAAGCAGAACGTTACTACTGGTACGCTTTAGAGGTAGTGTCAGACATTCTAACTAACCTAGACACCAAAATAGAAGTACCAAGAGGGCAGAGTCCACGATATAGTGATATAGACTTGTTTAAAGATAGGGTAAACGTGTATATTCAACAACAATAAGTAACATTGACAGACTAGAGATAGTCTGTTTTTTTGTTTGACATTATACCCCAAATGGTGTATAATATTATTATAGAATAAAGGAAGGTAAAAGATATGGTAAGATTTGAACCGACTATCAGTTATTCAGATGAAGCCTCTAAAATCTTTAAGGAGTATCGTGAGTTAAAGGATAAACAAGAAAAAGCAGAGAAAACACGTCTTTCTAAAGCGATTGCTTATGCTACGTTGAAACTCGATGCTCTTACAGAGGATATGGACGAACGTGTAAAAGAGTTTTACAAGGATAATAAAGATAAACTTTGTTATAGTGGAGAAATCATCACGCGCGAATATTGTAGTCAATATTTGAGTGGTAGGAGAGGTGAATTTTTCTTAACTGAAGATTTAATTAACTTTCTCCAGCTAAATCTTGAACACAAAGTAAAGGTAATGGCCATCTATGAAGGTTTTGCTATTATCGAAGTATATTCCAAGGCTTATATCGTTCCTGAAGAATTATTAGCAATAGTAGAGCAGACAGATGATGTTGCCATTGGAAATGAGATAGTTGTAAAATCATACAATCAACTTGTCTTAAAAGATCAGCTTGAGGATGCAAAAAAGTTAATTGAAAAAGTTTCTAAATTTGAAGATGAAGCTTTCGCAGAGCAACTAGCAGCAATCAATAACTTAAAAGCTGAAATGGAAGCTCGAATTACAGCTATGTATGAAAAGCAAGCTAAAATGATGGCAGAGTTACAAGAGAAGATTAAAGCCTATGAGCATGAGCTTCTAATCATGCGTTCAGACCTAACAGCCTTTGAGTATCGTAACGGATTGACAGTTAACTTTATGAACATCCATAAAGGAACTAATGCGCCTACTCAGCAGCCTATCATTATTCATCAAAAACTTATCTATTTGGACGAGGATCTTCCTCGTTTGAAAGACCTTTATGACGAGTATGCAGGGAGCTTAGAGGTGGCAATCAAACACTCTCCAGCTCTGCTTGAGCATATTTGTCCTACAAGCAAAGGCATTACATTCCTTAAAATGCGTAATTCTGCTGGACGATTTGACTTGAATAATACAGTTATGGAATTTGTTAGGGATACGATGCCAAATGAAGTAGGAGTTTTGGTTCGCAATGGAGAGAATACCTGGTTGACATGGCTAGATAGTCAGGATATTTCTTTATCAGAGGACTCTTTCACATCAAAATCTTCTGATGAAGAAACTTCGCTATCATTGGTTCAATCTCGTTACTACTTATTTAATCTTATTATGGGGTTAATTGAGCGTAATCAAATCTTGCAACTAGACCATGTTCCAACAAATATGTTTTCCGATCCAGGTATTATTTGGTCAAATGCTGACTCTCAGATTACAGATTCAACTTATGTTGAATTAGGGGAAATTATCCCTATCTTAAATCAATACTCTAAGACTGATGATCCAATTTATGTATTGAACTCCTTTACGGATAGTGCTACATATACAGGACGTTATGGTCCTGGTACAACTGAACGTGGACGTGGAGATAATGCTTTAACAGATAATACTTCTGTAAATAAAGGCTTAAATAAAATTAAAGGGATTGACTATTTTTCTAATTTTACCTATCGCTTTTATGTTGGAGGCGAGAAAACAGTATGGCTATCTCATTGGGATGACAATAAAGGTAAGATCAGTCCTAGTCTTTATATCGAAAATGACGAGTTTATCAATCTTAAATTTATCAATAGCAATCTTATCAACTATTACATCCACACCAAACGCATTGGTAATGTTTCAAATTCAGGTCGCTACGTTGATTACTCACACATGCTTCCTATCCTTTTTGAAATGAAAAAAGCCTTGGAGGAGCAGGAAAAAGTTGACCGTCTCCACATCGTTGCGCAAGACTATGATTTAAACTTGTTAACCTCATTCAAGATTATTCATGACGTGCGCGTGGTTACTTCTTACCAAGCTAAACGCTACTCTAAGTGGGTTGCTGGTTTGAGTGAAGATGATAAATCTTACTATAAACAGTTGCTCCTTATCAATGACCTAGAAAATGTTATCCGTAAGCCTAAAGTTTATGCTGCTGTAAGTAAACCAGTCTTTCTTGATAGCGAGGAACGTAGGGAACTAAAAACAACTGAATACGCCATTTTTGCAATTTGTGAAGCAAATAGCTATACAGGAACTATTTTTGATGAAACAAAGGGGTGGCGTGGACAATATATTTCTTTTGCCTACGATGAAATCGAATTGAAACATTCTTATTATTGGAGTGGTGAAAGTCGGATCAAAACATTCTCTAGTCAAGAAAGTTTTGATAAAGCAATGGCTAAAGAAATGGTCTACCAAAATATTATATATCGTAAAAGTGAAGAAAATTGTACGATGGCTAATATCCAAGAATGTTTTGGAGAGCGAGAGTGGTTCTTAGTTGATTTCTTTGATTATGAAGGCAACATTCAGCTGGTGAAAAACGTTGAAGAAATGAATAAAAAGTAGAAGGAGGGTATCTATGAAAGTAGATACAGAGAAAATCAAAGTGCTATTTGAAAAGGAAAATCCTTATCGGATAGCAAAGGATACTGGACTTGCAGTGTCCGTAGTGCAAAGGCTCGCAAAGGGCGAAAGGAAGTTGGAAAATGCAAGCATCCGTGTAGGTGCGATACTGACTGAGTATGCTAACAATCGTAGATTGAAATATTGAAAGAGGAAACAATAATGGAAGGATTTTTAAACTTTTTATCAGGAAATATTTATTTGCTTATAATTTTTATAGTTTTAGGCTTTATAGCTCATATTTGGGGTTTGTTTTATATTCGTGAACATAGAAACGAGGATTTTTCTTATTCTGGTCACTTACATGTATGGTATGAAGGCTCTGAATTTATATTATCACTGGCATATATAGCGTGGATTTTGGGACTGTTGGTTGCAATTTTCGCTATGAAGGCTCTGTTTTATCTGGTTAGAACATAAAAGGTTATATTAAACAGAAAAGAGGAAATAACAATGATAGAGATTACAGTTAGTGAAGGTGAAAATTTAAGAGCACCTTCTTTAAAAGCACCTTTTAAATCAATAGATTATGTTTTTGACGGTTTAGAATTGTTATCTGGAAAGACGAAAGATAATGTAAAAGTCACTATTTATAGCCCAGATTTTAAAAAGAACCTTAATGCTCAGTATTTAGAGGATTTAGCAAAGCTACTAGCTGAAGCAGATGCTAAAGGTGAGGTAGTTGAGGAATATGTAGGCAAAGATGTTTATGGTGAAGAAATGTCAATCAACTTAGCTGATGAAGATTTAGAGTATTGCTATTATTCAATCGATTACCGAGGTATGCGCAGAACTACCTTTAGCCAGAAGTTAGAGGATTTAAAGAAATCTTTACAAGGAAAGTTGGAAAATCGTGACCGAGCAGAACTAGAGCGATTTATGGAAGATTTACCACGAAAATTCTTATCTGATACTAGAGCCACTGTTCAAGTTTTGAACGAAATTAAAAGAACGTATCATCCAAGGAATAAATACAACGACACGTGTATGTTCACGAATTTTGAAAATCAATTTTCGTACTACTTTGCATCATGTAAGTTTGATTTAACTGGAAATTATGACCGATATAGTTCTAATTGGTACGTGATCCGTGATATGTTTTCTTTAGGACAATTCTCAAAACATAATGCACAATCATTATTGTATGTAGAAAGTAGCGATTTCAAGACTGTTTTATCTCATGTTGAACGTGGCACTTGTAGATTTTCAATTTTTGAAGATGAACAATACTTTAATGCTTTATCAATGAAATATCTAACTGTTTTAAAAGGTAAGTTCTCAATCACAACAGGGGGACATGATATTGAAGAAGAAAGCAGCAAGCTAATTGAATTAAATGGAACATATCGCGTTTTAAGTTATGAAAATAATTTGTTTGCTTTTTTGAGAGTAACAAAAGGGATAGATGAGATTGTTGATGAAAATTAAACTTAGAGCAGACCAAATGACACTGGTTGAGTGTGTCTTTCAAAACATAAAAGAAGATAATCTAGTAGTCAGTCCTTCTGGTAGTGGAAAAAGTTATATTTTAGCATATCTGGAAAAACTACTTACTGAACAAGGGTATCTGGTATATGTTTATGCACCTACCATAGAGGTTAGAGAGCAACTTGACGAACTAATGAAAGCTAATGGTAGCAACAATAAAACAAAGGGCGTTATTGAAGATATAAATAGCGACAATGACGAACCAGATTATCTCTTGATTGACGAAGCACACCACTCAGAAGCTGACACGTATCAGTTATTGTTTGACAAATATCCAAATGCTATAAAAATTGGCTTTTCTGCAACCCCAGAAAGATTGGACGGAAAAGGTTTAGATAACTCATATCAGAATATCATTATTGGTAAGTCGGTAAGAGAACTAATTGACAACCACGTTTTATCTGATTATAGGTACTATGCACCTAGCACGTCAGAGGGGTTACAATATTCTGTTAGTAGCAAATATCTTAAAGTCAGAGGGGAAACTTTTTTTAAAGCAGTAAAGAAAGATTCTAGTTATCAGAAGAAGATTTATGCAGACATACTGAAAACGTGGTTAGAAAAAGGGGAGAATAAGCAGACCATTCTATTCGCCCCAAGTATAGCGATGTCGAAAAAATTTGCCAAGGAGTTTAACCAGAACGGTATTAAAGCAGAACATATCGACGGAAAAATGAAAAAGGCAGATAGAAAAGAAACGCTTGAAGCCTTTCGCAAAGGGCAAATCAAAGTTATCTGTAATGTAGATTTAATTTCAGAGGGTTTTGATATGTCGGATGCTGATTGTGTTATCTTAACCAGACCAACAGAAAGTCTTGCTATGTTCATGCAGCAAGCCTTTAGAGCTATGAGATATCGAGAGGGGAAAACTGCAATTATCCTAGATCATGCAAACAATATCGCTTTGCATGGAGAAATAGACCAGATTTTCGACTGGAGATTAGAGGGGAAAAACACCAGAGGTGAAAACGAGGGATACGAGCGTACCGTCTGGGAAAGATTTAACTCTAACGCAGTCTTTGAAAAAAGCGTTGAATTGAAAGAGGTTATCAAAGACTATAATTCAGTTTATGACAAACTTATAGAGAGAGCGTTGACTAAACGTAATATAGAGGGTTATAAAATATTATTAGATATAGAACGTGAAGCAGGTATCAAAAGCTATGGAGAATATACATGGTCATATAGTTTCGCTTTGGAGTATGGCTTTGATATTCCTTTTGTGGAGAAATAAGAAATGGTACTTTTTGACAAAAAGAGAAATATGGTTATTAAAACGTCAATCTTGACGAATATGCCAAATATATATTACAGGAATAGAAAAAATAACAATACTTATACCCTACACTTGAAAAACAAATCTGAACAAAAATATATCACTTCAACAGATTTAGAATTGCTGATTGATAAGTGTGTAGAAGATTATGGTTATATTCTTGAAACAGACCTTGTAAAAGCAACAACAGAGGATTTTCCTTATGTTGTGATTGATGAAGTTTCCGAGGATATAGTTCTTTGTGATGACGGTAAATTTAGATTATATGGATACCGTGATGAAAAACCATTTGTCCTCTTTGACGGTAGTTCTGAATTGCTTAAAACAAAGTTATGGAATAAAAATCTTGCAAACGTCAAGAATGTATGCACTACAAGAAAAGGCGTTTTGTATAAAGGGGAGTTTTTCGGTGATTGGAAAAGTTTTTGTAAGTATGTTGATATTTCTCCAATCACATTAGGAGATAGAATAAGAAACGGTAAAACTTTAGAGGAAGCAGTAGATGTTAAAGTTAAAGTTCAAAAAGGCATTGAATATGAAGGAAAAACTTATCAAAGTCGCTCAGCAATAGCCTCGGCTTTTGGGATATCCCAAAGTTTACTGAATTTAAGATTGAATAGCGGTATGAGTATAAAGGAGGCAATAAATACTCCTGTTAGAGAAAGACTGGAATATCTTCTTGACGGTAGATATGTAGAATACTCAGAGGTACAGAAATATTGTGATGAACACAATGTAAATGTAGCTACATTTAGAGCACATTATTTAGATAGTAGAGGAAAAGAGCGAGATGTAAAAGATATTGTCAAGGAAATATTGAATGATAAAAAAAGCAAGATTGTTACATATCATGGTAAAGAATATCCAACTATGACAAACGCTCTATCTGAACTAAAAATAAAGGAAAGCCTTACTACAATTAAAAGTCGTATGGAAAAGCACAGAATGAGTTTTGAAGAAGTTATTGATGCAGATCCAAGAATGTTTAAGAGTGGACGTATTTTTCATTATCGAGATAGGATTTATTATTCATTTAAAGAACTATGCGAAGGGACTGGTATTCCAGAGGGGACTTTAAGAAAGAGGTTAGCAAAAGGAATGAGCTTAGAAGAAGCTATTGAAATCAGAAAGGAAAAGAAAATATGACAGTATTAAAAATACATGACAATGAATGTTTTAAATTAGCTAAAGGGGTTTTGAAAACAAATATTGACACCCCTATATTAGCAAAAACCAACTCGTACGATGGAGTGAATTATATCATTTTCATTGACGGCGAGAAACTGGCTGAAAATCTTAAATTAAAGGTTAAAAGTAGCTTGAAAAAGAGTGTACTATCTGACAGACATGACAAATATTGTTTAGAGTTAGATTTTGATAACCCTTATATGCAAAATATAAGTTTGTACTTTGAAAAGATTATCGAATCAGCAGTCTTCTATATGGCCCCAGAAAGTATTTCTGAGAATAAAGACGATTTAAACTGGTTTAAAAAAGTTATTTATGAGAACGGATACTCTAAAGAGGAGTTGAGAAAAGACTTTGGGATTATTGAATTCAATCCTAAATTATACTTAGAATTTTTAGACTTAACAATCGCATCACCGATTGAAGTAGAAACTGTTTTCCAAAAACGGACGACAAAAGTTGAGGCTGGACGGATTCAACAGTACATTTTGCCACATGAAATAGGTTATGAGCCACCTGTTGAAATTATCGAACATTATGTAACAAGACGTTTTGACCGACAACAACCAGTTCAATTTCTTTCAAAAAAACCAACTACAATAACAGAGACGTTATCTAAAAGATATACTTGCAATAACTTTTTTGGTGATGTAATCCTTAATCTTATTCATAGAGAAAAAGAACACGTTATTGAATATCAAACATATAAAACAATAGCTGAATTTACCGTGGATCAATTTTCTTTTGTAAATTGGGCGAGAGAAATTGTTGAAACAGTAGATAAATATATCCGTCGTTTTAACAAATTATATTACACTGAAGAAGAACTAGAGGAATTGTTCAATCTATCTCGTGAGAGTGTAGAAATTGTTTATCTGATTGAGTTTTACGGTAGCGACCAGGGCAACAGTAATCTCTTAGTGAAAGCGGAGCGCTTGAAAAAAATCCTTGCTGACGGTAGCCTTTTAGGTCAGAAAGAAGAAATTGAACTGAAAGAAACAAGCACTGGTCTGGAAGTGAAAGATACAGACATTGAACGCTTAGAACGAACCTATCAAGGAAAAGGATTGTTTATCAACGCAGTACCACTCTATCTTTAGAATAATAACAGATTAGCGCTTCTGGAAATCCCAGAGGTGCTTTTTGCTCTATCATAGCTTAACCTTTAGAAAGGCTTATAGTATAATTGTAGTATGATTATAACCGCATTAGCAGAGAAAGAGAGCCAAGGGGTAGAATACTACCTAGCCTTGTCAGAAACCACTAGCACGCGCGATACAGTTACTAAGGCTGCAAAGAAACAAGGATATCTTGAAATCAAAGCGTGTAAATACCTTAACAATAATACACTCATTATAACGTGGGCGAAAGGGCATCTAGTCCGATTGAAAGAGCCAGAGGAATATAATGAGAAATGGAAAGACTGGTCTTTGGAAAATCTTCCTATTGTACCAGACAACTTTGAGTATGTAGTTGATGAAAAGCGTAAGCGACAGTATGAGATAGTCGAGAAGAAACTGAAGATTGCTCAACAAATTATCTGGGCAGGCGACATTGATCGTGAGGGTTCTTATATATCCTATCTTATTTGTAAGCAAGCGAAAGTATGGAATGACGAGCGCAAGACATTTAAGAGCCTTTGGATTGACGACCTCACGACCAAACCTATTCGCAAGGGATTTCAAAATCTAAAGGATATTGACTACCGTTACTTACAAGCACAAGAAGCACAAGCACGCGCGATTGCTGACTGGCTTTTAGGCATGAATAGTAGCAGATATCTTTCTAAGTCATTAGAGAAGAAACTAGGCTTACGAGTTCCAGAGAAAGAGGGTAAAATCGCATCTGGGCGCATTATAGGCCCGACTACTTACTTTATCTACCAGAGAGAGCAAGAGCGAGAGAACTTTGTAGAGAGAACTTACTATGAACTGGAAGCAACTTTCACACATCCAAACGGTACATATATTGGTAAATACATTCCAGCCGATATAACCTATACCAAGGGAGAACGGAAAGGAAAGAAGTGGAAAGGAGATTGTGATACCAGGGAGCAGTGGGAGAAGTTGATCGCCAATCCGTCTTTTATCGGACAATTTGATAAAGGAGAGATAGTAGAGTTAGAAAAGGAACTCAAAGAGTCACGCTCACCTCGATTATATAGTCTTAGTGATATGCAAAAAGCAATGGATAAGAAACTAGGTATTAGTCCGTCCGAAACACTTGCTATCCTACAAGAGTTATACGAAACGGATAGATATGTTACCTACCCACGTACATCATCTAATCATATATCAGTAGAGAGGTTTGATTACTTACATGATAGCCTTTATACTATGACACAGTTAGTCGATATCCCTCTATCTGAATGCGTACAGTCTGGTAAGGTTGACGGTTTTTACGTCAATAACAAAAAGGCAGCCATACACGCTGGCTTGACACCGACCACGGAATTCCCTACCTTAGAAGAAATTGCATCCTGGAGCAATGAAAAGCGTACTATCTATATGGAAGTATTGAAACGTAGTCTTGCTATCTTCCTATATAAATACCAGTACGAGCAGACAAAGATTATCACGCAAGTCGGAAATGGTAAGTTTCAAACGATTGGATGCGTAACTGCTCGCAAGGGTTGGAAAATTTTGTGGGAAGATAAAGAAGCCTTATTTGATATAGATAGTGTAGAAGAGAAGTCCTTAATTAAAGTGGCCTTGAATGATACGGTTATCCCAATTTTGACACCGATTGAGAAACACACCTCAAAACCTCAACTCTACACAGAGGGTACATTGATTGACGCAATGGAAACTGCTGGCAGACATTTTGAAGATGAAGAACTAAGGGCAATCATGAAAGAAACGCAAGGTCTCGGAACTGAAGCGACCAGAGCGCCTACTTTGGAGAAAATCAAGAATTATCATTGGTACGTTGTCAAGAAAGGGCGCATCCACCTAACAGAGTTAGGACGATTACTTTGTCAATCTTATTCAAGTGTTAAAATCCTTAGTGATGCGCAGACTACTGCTTTGTGGGAACAATCGCTCAAAAAAATCTCAAATGGAGAGAATACCAAGGAGCGCTTTTTGGCGAATATCATTAGATACTTGAATAGAGAGAGCGAGAAGAACCTTTTTAATGACCTTGACAATTCTATGAGTAAGGTTGATTATCTTCCATATAAAGAGTACATGGAGAAATTGAAACAGTCTGCAACTGGAGAAGTAGGAGAGTGTCCGAAGTGTCATGCACCAGTACGCTATATCACAAGTAAGAATAAGAAAGTATTCTTGAAGTGTCAGAATGGACTGCTGACACAAGAGCAACTAGCAAATGGAGAAGTGGCATCTTGTGACTTTTTCTTGAATATGGAAGTGGCCAGTAAGAAGCTCACGGAAAAAATGGCGCGTGATCTACTATCGAAGAGAAGAACTAGTCTAGTGAAAGGATTTAAAAAATCCAATAACAAAGGTACGTTTGACGCACGAGTTATCCTCAATGATGACCTAAAATTAGCCTTTGAAAAAAGCTAAAGTCCGATTTAGGCTATCATAGGCAAAAATAGGCTATCATACTTTTACTTTTTGTTAATTTTAAGGTAAACTATTATGTATAAAATAAAAAAGAAAGGTTTAGTTACAAATGCAAACTAAAGACTTAGTTCCTTCGGACAGTCATACTGTCCAAAAAACACTTGCTCTTGGTTTACTTGCTAGCGCGATTTTAACTGCTAACGCAGTCGCAAACGCTGATAGTAACACTAACGCTAATCTACCTACGTCTGAGCTCACACCACCATCAGACACACCGACTGCGGATATTCCAGTCACTACTGAAACACCACAGACGGAAGCACCTAGCGAAGTAGTTACTAGCGAGGAAACGCCAGCAACAACCACGGACGCACCTTCTACTGATGTTCCACAAACAACAGAAGATAAACCGTCTGAGTTGAAACCAGCCGAGGACTTGCCAGTTACATCAGCGACATCAGAAACAACTGAGCAACCAACTACCTCGACTGAAACAACAGAAGCGACTACAACTACAACTGACAAGGCTGACATTCCTGTTGTTACGGAAAAGCCAAAGCCAGCAGTAGAAGTTCCACAAACAAACGATACTGGTAGTGAAACTATCTTGCATCCACAAGAAACTGGAACACCTACTGTTACACCTACAAATGACGAGCCAGTCATTACAGACCAAGGCTACAAGATCGTAGATATTGCCAAGTCAGTTCTTACACTTGAAAATGCTGACGGTTCACGTGTTAAAGTAAACCCAGAACTCGTAGGGGGAGTTACTAACGAGGACGGAACAGTTACTATCAAGAACTCTAAGGGGGGGCTTGAAACACTCCCAGAAACTGGACTTGTAGAAAGTATGTTAATGACATTCATTGGATTCTTACTTTTGATTTTTGGTTTCTCTCTGGTTAACAAGGCGAAACAGAACAACTATACTTATTTATAAACAGAAAGGTAACAAATGAATAAACAACAATTATTTAACAAAGCATCAGAAACACAAGCACGCGCTCGTTTGGTTAATACCAAAGCATACGGATTGATTAGCGCAGTAGTATTGGCTGGAGCAGTTAGCTTGGCAGTCGGTACAGGAAACGTTAGCGCAGATGAACAAGCAGTAACAACAGTTACATCAGCAAAAACTCCAACACCAGTTAAAGACGGTGAAACTATTACAATCACATCAGAATCAACTTCTGCACCAGTTAAAGTAGAAGCCGTTTCTGAAACTGGTTATCCGTCAACAAACTTGACTGAAAAACAACCAGAGCCTACTGCTGAACACGTTGAAATGACAAACAACGCTAACAAGGCAGGCAAAGAAATTGTTACACCAGTCGAAACACCAGAACTCGACAAAGCAGTTAAAAAAGCTAAAGACGCAGGCGTAGAAGCGACTGAAAAGCCACAAGTTGCTCATAATACATTAGCTGAAGCTAAAGCTGATGAAAAGAATCAAGTAAAAGCTATTGATGAAGCAAAAGCTGAAAAAGTTGAAAACACTGAAGCGATCAAAGAAGCTAATGACACAAATGCGAAAATCAAACAGGCCAATGAAGATGAAATTGCACGTGTTAAAAAGCTAAACGAAGATGAACAAGCGCGTGTTAAAAAGCAAAATGAAGATGAAGAAGCGCGTGTCAAAAGAATCAATGAACAAATCGCTAAGGATAACAAAGCGAAGATGGCAACGCTTGGCTTAACTTATACAGGCGACATTGAAAAAGATAAAAAGGCTATTGCTGATTATCTTAACAAAGCAAAATTAGAAAACCAAAATGGTCTGAAAGATTTTGAAGAGAAAAAACGTCAAGCTAAAGCTCTTCATGATAAAAATAGAGCTATCATGGCAGCTAAGGGACTTAAGTACACTGGAGTCTGGGAAACTGATAAGGCAACAGTGGCTAAGTGGAATAAAGAAAACGCTGGTGAAAGAACAGTTACAACCAAAGAAACAGGGTTGACTGCAACTTCAAGCACAACTTTTGAAGTGGTTTCTGGTGCGTCTAAAGTAACACCACCAGCCTACGTTCAGAATGTTATCCAAGGTTACGCTCGTAACACAAACTTGGACGCTAAGTTTGACAATGTATTCTTATTTGACTACAAAACTGGAACTGCAACTATCAAAGTGAAGAACACTTCACACGGTGATGTTACGCTTAGTTTTGACAAAGTGACACCTTCTGCTGAATCTGGTTTCGTTCGTTCATACGTTGCCTTGTGGGCAGCAGAGGACGGAGGAATTGGATACGGAGTATTCATTTCTGCTGGTGCAGGCGAAGCCAACGGTGGCGGTGGAGTTGACGGACAAGGCGGAGGCTACGGTGCTAGTGGTGCTTATCTTAATGACCGTCAAGGTTGGATCAAACAAGTGACTGTTGGAGTGATTACTGACGCTAATGATGTTAGTGAGGTAACTCTTAACGATGTTGATAGCAACCAAGTTATCAAGGCTTCAACAATCAATGGTGCTAAAATCACAACTGGTAAAAACATCACACAAAGTGGTAACACATTTACTGCCAATGACTCAGCACAATCTCAAAGTACAGCGGGAGTGCTAGATAGCAATGGTATCGGTTGGAGTTTGGATAAAGGTCAAAAAATTAACTTCTCATTCGACCATATCAACAGTTCTGACACTTCTTACTCAATCGTAGGAGGTATCTTCGGACGAGCTTCCCAAAAAGAAGTGAAGGAGAAGGTTAACCCGATTTCTATCGAGCCAGTGAAGGAACCGAATTTTTCACCTAAGAAAACAGATCCAGTTGAACTTAAAAAACCAGTTGTACCTGAAGAATTTAAGCCTAAAGAATTTAAGCCAACTCTCAAACCTTATGTGAAAGTTCCAAATGAAAAGAAAATTTCAGTGGAATATCATAAAACTGCTGTCAAATATGCCCCTAAAATCTCTAAAGGAGTAGTAAACGACGATAACAAAGATATCGACGGTAAACTAGTTCCTAAAGGCTCACTCGTTAACTGGACACTTAAAACTGGCTTGCTCAAAGCTGGACGTGAAGCAATGACTGCTATTGAGCTAAATGATCCACTTGAATCTGGCTACAAACTTGATGAAAAGGCAACTGCTAAAGCAAATCCAACGTTTGAGTTTACTCATAACGGACAAGGTAGAACTCTTATCAAGTTTGGTGCTAGTGAACTTGCTAAAGCAAATGCAAACCTTGACAAAGACTACGTTATGCCACAAATCAAATTGATTGGTACAGTCTTGAATGACAATGGTTTCTACAACAACACTTACTCAATGACTTTGACAACCAAGTCTAAGAAGAAGTATACAGTTACATCTAACACACCTAAAGTTAAGACACCGGGTTCTAAACCAGTCAAAGACGTAGTTGATGATAAAGGAGTTTCAATCAATGGTAAGTCAGTTCTACCTACAACAGAGTTGAACTATAAACTTACTCAAAACTTTTCTCATTACAAAGGGGTTGAAGCATCTAAATCAGCAATCATGAAAAACTTTGCCTTGATTGACGATCCAGACGAAAACGCACTTGACACTAGCTCAATGAAAGTTAAATCTATCATGGCTGGCAACAAGGACGTAACAGAATTGTTGGAAATGCGCCACGTTCTTTCAAAGGATGCCTTGGACGATAAACTTCGTCAAATGGTTATCGACTCTGGTATCTCACCAGTAGGCGAGTTCTACATGTGGGTTGCTAAAGACCCTCAATCATTCTACGAGGCTTACTTGAAGAAAGGTTTGGACATCACTTACAACCTTTCATTCAAGATTAAAAAGACATTCACACAAGGTGATATCGTCAACGCAGTACACCAAATCGACTTTGGTAATGGATACGCAGGTAACAAGGTAGTAAACCATCTTCCTAAACCAGAAGTCCACAAAGACGTATTGAATGTTAAAGGCGATAGCATTGACGGTAAACGTGTTCAACTTGGCGACCTTCTTACTTACAAGCTAGAGGGTTGGGTTATCCCTGCTAACCGTGGTTATGACCTTTGGGAATACCGCTTTGTAGATAGCCTTGACGTAGAACATGATGAATACCAAGGTTTCACAATCAAAGCTAAGAAAGACTTTGTATTTGTGGACGCTAAAGGTAATCAAAAATCTATCAAGGCTGGTGACGACCTCAAAGCCTATACAGAAACAGTTTACAACGCTAAGACTGGATTGTTTGAAACACGCTTTACAAAAGAATTCCTTGCCTCAATCCCTCGCACAAGCGAATTTGGAGCAGATGCCTTTGTAGAAGTGAAACGCATCAAACACGGTGAAGTTACTAACGAATACACTCTATTCGTAAACGGAACACCTGTACTTTCTAATGAAGTTAAGACATATAGCTTCCCAGATCCAGAACCTAAGAAACCACAACCTAAGAACGAGCTACCAAACACGGGCGAAGGTGAAAGTATGTTAGGAATGGCAGGATTGATTATGTCACTTGCAACTGCTGGATTTGTAGTTACAATGAAACGTAAAGAAATCTAATAGTATAAAAGAGTTAGCTTTTGCTAACTCTTTTTTTGTCTATCATACCGTACAAGTCCTTGCACAAATATTTGAATTATTATATAATTAAATTATGAAATTCTTAAAGAGTAGGAGGGCTTGAATGCAAGTAGTTGTGAAGATAAAGCTGAAAGAGATTTTAGCAGAGCGAAACATGACACAAAGCGAACTAGCTAAGCTATCAAATCTAAGTGAAACTGCTATCAGTATGTTTGCACGTGGTCAAGGGAACTCAATCAATAAAGAGTACCTATCAAAGATCGCGAGCGCTTTAAACATCACCGACATTAGTGAGATTTTAGAATTAGAATTTATTTAGATTAGGAGTACATAGCATGCTTTATAATATCAAAATAGGAGCAATGGTTGTAAAAATCTTTATTTGGAGTTTAATTCCAGCCATGCTTTTATATCTAATTACTGGTAGTTTCTGGTTTTCATTTATCTTGTGGAGCTTGACGTTAGTTTCTGAGTTTTTAGCGGTTGCTGATTTTGAGATATCACTTGAATCTGAAAAGCAGAACAAGAAAAATATTGAAATTGTAGAAGATTTTGGAAAAATGGAGTAAAAATATATGACTAAGAAAACAAACATTGCAGTAGTTGGAGCATCTGCTCTTGCTCTAGGTTTAGGAGTTACTAACGTACACGCAGAAGAAGTAACAACAGTAGCACCAAAAACTACCGACCAGACTGTTTCTAAGGAAGAAACAAAGCCAGAAGTCAAAAAGGAAGTCACAAAAGGTCAAGTTGACGGAGCAAAGGACAAACTTGATAAATCTACTAAGAAAGTAGAAGAAGCACAAGCGAAACAAAAACAAGCGCAGAACGAAAAAGACCAAGCGCAGAACGAAAAGGATAACGCTCAGTCTGAAGTAGATAAGGCGCAAGAAATCAAGGACGAAGCGACACCAGAAAACATTGAAAAGCAAAAGCAAGAAGTTGCCAATGCTGAAACTGGTAAGGGTAATGCTGAAAAGCAAGAAGAAAATGCTAAGAATGACCTTGACAAAGCTAAACAAGTAGCAGCAGACCAAGAAAAAGTGGTTAAGAAGTCTGAGGACAAGGTAGAAAGTGCTGAAACTGAGGTCAAAGACGCTCAGACTAACGTAAATAACGCACAAGCAATCCTTGACGGTACAGGACAAGCACAAGTTATCGCTGAAAAGGATAACGCTGAAAAAGCGCAAGCACAAGCGCAGACTAGTGTATCAAACGCTGAAAATTCTTTGACACAAGCAAAAGCTGATGATAAGAAACTTGCTGAAGATATTTCAAGCACTCAGAAAGAACTGACACAAGCTAAAAGTACCGTAGCAAGCACTCAAACTACCTTGACAAATGCAACGAATAAAGCTAGTCAGACACAAGCTAAACTTAATCAAGCGCAGACTAATTTTTCTAAGGCTGAAAGCAACTACAAGGCTATCAACACTTTCCAAGTTACAGATGACTATGTTAACGCCTTGAAATCCTATGTAAATAATCCTTATAACATTTTGGATGACAGTGCTAAGTGGAAAGAACATAGAGAAAAAGTAGAGTCTATCTTAAAGTCGGTTAACCAAGAAAATTTGAATTTGAATAAATTCAAAGGAAATGTAAATGATAAAGCTATCAGTGTTGATGCTAATAACTTGACAACCGAACAAATGACAGAACTTTCTCTATTTGCGAGTGATCTACTTAACCAAATCCGTGAGCGTTTTGGAACCCCTAAGACTGTTGTAACAAAAGGCATGGTAAAAGTAGCTGATGAAGTGACTGACGGTTATGTAGCTGACGGTTGGGAGTATGGAAAAGGACATGATAGCAAAGCAGTAAATAACGTGGCTCGTAAGTATGGATTGCCTGCTTATGAAGATGATACTCAACAATACCTTGAAAACTTAAACAGTATCAATAGTGGTGATGAAATTCATACTATGTATGATGCTAAAAAATGGGTTTATGAAAGTATTTCTGACTTACTATTTAATGGTTGGGAGTGGGCGCATGCTCAAAACCTAACAGGGTTATCGTCTGGCGGCGCTAATAAAGAATATCTAGGAGTGGATGTATCTAGTCGCTTTGGACGAACTAGCGCTCATTTCTTGACTGTATCAGACAAACAAGTATCTGGCAACAAGCTAGATAAGACTGAAGTGCCTAACAATAATACAGCAGAAAGTATTGTAAAAGCCTATAATACTGCTAAAACTGCCCTATTAAATGCTCAGACTGTAAATTCTCAAGCACAACGTGAGAAAACAAGTGCCACAACAGAGAATATCAAAGCTAAAGGAAAACAAGCGACTATTGAAAAACGCTTGAACGCTCTTAAAGCGACACCACTTAAAACACCGACTGCTGAACGCAATCTTGCAAATGCAAAAGACACGCTCGCTAGTGCGAATAAGCGCTTGAAAAATGCTGAAAAAGCACTAGAAGCCTTGACTGCTGACGTAAAAATCAAGCAACAAAACCTTGACAAAACGAAACAAGAACTTGATAATAAGCAGACTGCCCTTGCTAACGCTAAAAACAACCTAGCAAATGAGAAAGCTAAGTTGGAAGAGTTGAAATCTCTAATCAAGATCGCCGAAAAAAATCTGGCGCTATCTAAAGAGAAAGTAGCACAAGCAACTAAAACTCTTGAACAAGCCAAGGCTGAACTTGAAAACTTGCTCAATGCAGAGCCTAACTTAGCTAAAGCTAAGAATGTCCTTGCTCAAAAAGAAGCTACGCTTAAAGAGAAAGCAACTGCTTTGAAAGAAGCACAAGCAATCCTTGATAAGTTGTTACAAGAGCAGAAAATCGACCAAGAAACTTATGACAAGCTCTTTGCCTTGTATAGCGCACAAGTAGAAGCTAAACGTTTAGCTGACCTTGAAGCACAAAAACAAGCTATCATCCGTTCTGGTGAAACACCTATCGAAGTCTATGACGAAACTGGTAAACTTGTAGCGTATGAAGTTAAACCTAAACCAGTCGCTCAATCACCTGTATCTTACAATGGTGCATGGACTAAGAAACAAGACAAGGCTCTTCCTAATACTGCCGAGGGCAAATCTACTGCTCTAGGATTGACTGGACTAGCTATGTTCTTTGGAGCGCTAGGCTTGGTATCACCAAAACGTAAAAAACAAGCTAAATAAGGAGGGAGCATGGGTAAAGCAGGTAAGTATATTTTCTTAAAGCGACTAACAAGCATCCTCTTCCCTTTTAGTTGTACTGTTTTAGTATCTATCATCAGTGCGCTAATTCTCAGTAGCTTTATTGAGAACACGGAAACAGTCCGATATATCGTGTTCAGTTTGTCTGCATTCATTCTGATTGCAGGTACAATCCTTGTCTATAATTCTGACAAGCCGAACAGATATATCAAGCCAAGACGATTGGTAAATAATGCGATTGGTTTAGCGCTCATTGGTTTTCTATTATGGAGACCTATTGCAATTAGTTATCTAACCACTACACCAGTCCTTGCACCTCTTGTCTTGATTATCCTAGTCACTCTATTATATGAGAAGAAGTTCAAGAAAATCATTGTCAATGAAATTCTGAAAGACAATCTGGACGAAGATTTTGACTTTCTGACGAATGATAACGAAAAGACTGCTGAAATGCTTGCTGAACAAATGACAAGTCGCTTAAAGGACAAGTACAAGGATAAGATCCTTGTTAAGACATTGAACTACGCTAAAAATAGCACGAATAAGCTGACTGAGTTTGCAGTAGGCTTCCTAACCAATGGCAAGCAACCAAAAATACTTTTTGAAATCATCATCGGTCTGGATATGGACTGATAATACAATAAACTAGAAAGAAAGAGGGAAAAATGACCGAAAACAACACACCAGTATTGACGAGAGAGCAAGCACGGTTCTTGCTCGACCTCGAATTAGACACTTATGCTAAGAAAGCACGTGCAATCGCGAAAGCAGCAAGAGAGCTGACCTTTAGCGATCAGTGGGACGAAGATAATTTCCATGATGCAATCCGTCAAGGATATTGGGACGTACAGACTGACTACTATTTTATCAATATCCTTGCACCACTAGGACGAGTTGGGTTTATCTTAAAGACTGAGTTCAGTCACCCAACCACTGCCAAGCCAGTATATGATGTCACAGAGGATTTTACCAAAGCAACACGCTTCTCAATGGAAGAATTAGAGGACTTAAACTCTAGTGATACACTCTTCCCTTATAATCAAGCGGAGTTCCTGGTAAGTGAATATAGCGCAGTCATGAAATACGGTGATATTACTGAGTGGCTAAAACAAACTGATGAAGAAGTAGCTGAAGTAAGTCCAGAAGTGACTGAAGTTGAAATCGTGGGATTTCCACAAGCGGAGCCAGAGGAAACTGTCGAAGAAGTAGCTGAAACGCTCGTTACAGACCAAGAAACTGTCCCAGAAAAGCAACTAGAAGAAAAACCTACTAATGTAAAACATGGTAAAGCTCAAATCAGTCTGAAATTAAAATAAAAAGAATGCTCGTCTATCTGACGAGCGTTTTTAGTTAGTTTTAGCCTATCATAGCTTTACTAACTGCTATAAATGGTTTATCATAGATATATACAATTATTTTCGATAGAAGTGTGAGAGTATGAAAAAAAGTTTAAAGAATGCTTTTAAGGGCGTAGTTGGAGAGTTAATCGGTACGCACGCGCCTCATGATCCGTTAGGAATACACGGACACGAGCAAGAGCCTAAGAAGAAGTATCAAGTATTGAAGCGCTTTGGTATCTATAAGTCTGATAGTGATGATGAAGAAAGATTTAAGTCACCAGCAGTATCGAGCCTATCTGAAGAATACTACCGTAACTTTTCAATGGAAGCAGTCAAATTTCCAAACAGCTATCCCTTTGCTATTGTTGTTTCAAGGGATAATATCAATATCGTATCAAATACCGCTTTTAAAGGAGGGGGAGTAGAGGTAGAAGAAGAAAGCGCCTTTGCCCTTAATACCAGTAAGAATGTAACGCATATCATAGATTATGAAGATGAATCTGCCTATGATGTAGTTTATAACCTCTTGTCTGACTTTGACAAGAAGGTGCTACGTACGATATCAGAGTTCAGAAACGTACAACACCTACAAATCCTAAGAGAGTTCGGAAACTATACCAAGAGAATTGAAAAGTCGCTAGAGCGCTTAAATCGTCTTTATCTTATCCAGAAATTCAAATTTAATCTGCCAGATGAAGTTGAACAAGAGTACGGATATTGTTACGCTATCTATTCTCACGGTTCATACCTCTTAATGAAGCATATGGACTTATCGCCACAATATGCTTATAAATGGAAAGAGCAGCAACGTCGAGAGGATGATTATTCGCCTATCCGTCATTGGAAAATCATGGACGCATACCTTAACTTTAGATTTCATAAGGAGTTCGCAGGGTTCGTGTCTTACTCTTATCTCAATCAGTTCACTTATACTGAGAAAATTGAATTGAGAAAAGCCAAGCACCAACCATCATCTAAAGATGAAGAACAGTTCATGAAGTCTGCTGATGTTAGAACACCAGAGAAAACCAAAGAGATCACTCGCCTTGTCCGTCGAGTGAGATTTAACGGTCAAATCCTATTGCACAATCAAGAAACCAATAAGATAACTAAGTTTGACCTTTATCCATTTATCACTACGGATAAACAAGATAGCGACCTAAGTAGATTAGAAACTATCTTTAAACATTATGGACGATTTAACAACGGTCTGGACGCAGAGGGTAATAAACGCTTCTTACTAATCATTGTAGATAACCCAGGTGTAATTTCATTGATTGAGGAAGAGTACAGACTATCTGACCGATATGTAAGCCTAGAGAATATTCTATTTATGGACTTATCTGAAAGTAAAAAAGACTTTTTCTCTTCTATCAAACGGATCAAACATTTTGACGATAGCAACCCAGAACTAAGAACAGTTCAGTTTAAAATTGCAGATAATATGTAGGAGAGAAGTAGCATGGAAAAAATCAAACAGATTAGAACTATATGTATTGATAGTTATATCATTAAAGATTTTGAACACTCACCATATTTTCAGAAGTTGGTAAGTCTATGTTCTAAGCGTCATAATGCAAAGAAAATTATACTTGTTAACAGTCCAAACGAAAGTGCTATTTTTACTTATTTGAGACAAACAGGATTGAATATATCAGCTAAGAATCCTAAGAACTGTGGTGATGCAACCTTTATTGGCAGACGACCTCAATCTTTGCATACCAAAACAGATGATAATAAAAATGGTTTTGAGTTTAAAGATTTGAATGTAGATACAGTATTTATCATTGACACTTTAGGCAACTACACTGCCAAGGATTTAGAACAAGTGTTTGAATATGCTAAGAAGATCTATTATCTAACGACTGATATAGCCTTTAGAAAGCCAATAATCAACGAATTTAATGCGAAAGATTTCTTTATAATCAATGTTCCTCTACTCGTAAATCCGTCAAACTTAGCAAATGTATCTGATATCCTAGAGGAACATACACCTTTTTGGAACTTATTAGGAGCGAACAATCTCTTTAAACAAACATTCTATCATCCAAATAGTTATATATACTACAACCCAGAGAAATCATTATCTATTTTCAATGGAGAAACAAGAGATTTTACAGAGATAAATCCAGAGGACGTTATCTTAACGGATGCAGGGGATGTATCTAGTAAGACTATGAACTCTATCAATACTTTAAAATCTGAAGTCAGCTCGAAAGAGCAGCAGTCTCAATTTCAGGTTGCACTAGGACAGATTATGAAGTATAATGAAAATCTAGTAAGCAATACTATTCAAGCTGTGAAAGATTATTGTATTCCTATCCAGGAAATGCTAGCAGAATTGCATACAGAGAATGAGAGTCTGAAAGAATTGATAGACACAAGGCTTACACAACCACAAGTAAACAGTGAGATTGCTGAATTTTACGAAGAACTTGACGACAGTGATCCATTGAAAGCCTTCAGAAACTAAATATGCCACCAATCGAGAATCAGTGAAAGGAGTAATCAACGTGAAAAAATGAGAACCGACTATCCACCCAATGAGGAATGTATCATCATATGTGATGATAAACTCATTGAAGAAGTAAGAAGTGAAATCGCGGTTGATATTTATACTACCGACTACAAACAATTCTGTATTATCCCTATCAGCAAACTACACGAATTGTCACAATCCCTATTTCAGACTTTAACCGCTGGAGTTAGCGTGATTTAGGTCTAAATAGCACAAAAAAAGCCTAGTCTTAATTGACTAGGTTTTTCTTTTTATAACATTGAAAGGCCATCTTTGACTTGACTATCTGCTATATGCGCATAGTGACTGACGAGAGCAGTGCTAGCGTGTCCTAATTGTTGCGCCACGATACCCTCTTGGCCAGTTTTCTTGTATAAATCAGTAGCAAGTGCGTGTCTGAGCATATGGGGAGTAATCTCAGTACCAAAAGCCTTAGAATACTTACCTACTAAACGCTCGATACCAGCACCTTTTAACCTCATAGGTACACCAGTCTGGACTGATAGGAATAGTGGTAGGTTAGCATCTTTACCGTCAATCTTGTATCGACTAGCACGAATTTCAAGGAAAGGCTCGATATATGGAATGACATAAGGAGCGATATTTACATAGTCCTTTTTACCACCTTTGCGAGTGACCTCGACAGATAGTGTCTGCAAGTTAAGGTCTTTCAAGTCAGTATTGACTGCCTCACTTAAACGGATACCAGTACCAATGATTAAGGCAATGATAGCTACGTCACGTTCCCTATCTCGATAATAGGTAGATAAGGCACGATTGCTCAAATTAGCCTTTTTAACGTAACCTTCAGCAGAAGTATCATCTATAATGAAGTGTAGGAATTGCTTTGCTAGATCACCGAGGAAGAGTTTAGGAGCAATCTTGTTGGCCTTGGCAGAGAGTGTTTCTTTTTTCTTTGTCTTTATCTCTAGCTTTTTCATCACGTTACGATAGAAATAAGGCTCACCATTTTCATTTTCAGTCTGCTCAGTCAGATATTTAAACAAACCAGACAACGCCCGGTACGTCCTATGGATCGTAACTTCAGATACGCTCTTATTAGTCGGTTTATTCGTGTTTAAAAGGTTGCGTTCGCGTAAAAAAATGAAAAAGCACTCAGCATCAGCCTTAGAAAGATTTTCAAGAGCAGATAATGGAATATCCTTAATATCTTTTACTGGAACAATATCAGCATCAAGCAGCCAGGTAAAAAATCGACGGTATTCATTTAGATATTCATAGAGAGTACGCTTGCTACGGCCAGCAATCATTTTAGTCCGATACCATTCTTTAATGTAAGGTGGCAGCTGGCCAAGTTGCTTCTCGATGTTTGATTGTAAGGTGAAATCATCAGCCATGTTATTTTGAACCTTTTCTAGTGTTAGTAGTACCATTGTACCATATTTTCTTTTAGTAATAAAATTATACTTTTTCTACCAAAAGATAGTGCGTTAAAAAATACCCCTTTCCAATAAGGTCAAGGGTTGGTAGTTTTAGTATTTGTTATTCTTTAGGTATTCTACCTATATACCTCGATATTTTGTATCAGTACAAACTGAACACGTGGCTTTAGGAGTTTTGTTTCCAGTAACAACCTTTTGGCGAGTTGCTTTGTCTTGTAGTCAGTACACAAAATAACCAGGCTTTATCTAAAAACTTGTTTTGCTACCAGTACATACAGAACAGTTCCAAAGCAAAGTAAGAAAACTACAATCGAAAACATATGTTTTGTTACCAGTACATACAGAACAGTTCCAAAACGATGAGCTGAACCAGGCAGAAGAGCAGGCAGTTTTGTTACCAGTACAGATAGAACAGTTCCAAAACCTCGTAGGTTGATATTGGTTGTACTGCATTCATAGCCTGTCTGCTTGACTATAGCGCCTTTCGATTAGCCATGAATGATTTTTGTATTTAAACAACAGTCCACAAATCGACTTTAGTATAGTATACCAGATTGAGATTGATAAATCTAGTACATATTGACTATGGTGTCAGTAATCACTCATTCAATCATTGTTTTTCTTTGGTAATTTCTGAATACGATATACCTAGATAGGTTGCTTTTTGCTTCAGCAACTCTATAAACTCATAAGGTGCATTGAACATGATCTCAGCGCCTCTTTGTTTACGAGAGTCAGTCCACTTCATATCTTCTGGGTTGTAGTCTTTACGTTTTTGTAGCGCCTTGAAATCTTCTTTGATAACAACGATTTCATCACAATTTAAGACAATAGCCTTTGCTATGCTATGAAAACGGTCTTTTCTGGACTTCTTGATTTTATGCCAGAGAGTGCGTTTACGAGCGAGTAAGGTATTGTAATTTTTTGTCTTTATCCAACTTCTCTTACCCTCTTTAACAGTACCGTCCGCGTTGTAGTTATCTGGGTTAGATTGCCTACGACTTTCCTCTAGCTTCCTATCGTAATAGGATAGCTTCTCAGAGTATCCAAAATCATTAGCAATATCAAAGAATACTTCTTCCTCAGTATCTACATTCAAGGTTTTTATAGCTAGTTTATCGACATCTACGCTTACTACTACTTTTCCTTGCTTAACTGGACTTTCTGGCAGACCGTAAGGCACTTCACTAAAGACAATCAGAACAGAATAGAGCCACTTGTTATGGCGATCCAGAGTTCTCTTGACACCATACCAAGCAATTTTCTGTCTTTCTAAAGCATAGGTAAAGCGAATTTCATCCGAACCTTTAAAGATATAAGGGAATATAATGTAGTTCCCTCTTTTTCCAAATCGTAAACCGTCTGGAGTGATATTGTTGTTGCATTTACGATACCACAATGTATTGAAATCAACATAACGTGGCACTTTTAAAGTATTGTCAGAGTCAGCTTGTTTTCTACGCTTCAAGTAACCTTGTTTCGTAGCTTGCGCCATACTTTCAAAGCTAGACCAGTTTATGATACCCTCGCTTGCGTACCGCTCGTACATCACACTAGCTTGACCGAGTTTTTTATAATCTACAAACTTGCCATTGCCTAGACCGTAGCTATCGTTTAACTCAATCCAACCTTTTTTGACTTCTTCACTAAGTTCTTTGTAGGCTTCTTTAAGTAACTTCTTCCTACCTTTATCCTTAGTATCTTTGATGATATCTTGCCGAGTGTTTAACTCTTGCATCCGTTCGGCCAGTTCTTTGTATCTGTCAGAATTGACACGTCGGTTCTCTTGCATATTAAAGTAGTTTACCAAGGCTCTTTTTAACTTGTAGCCATATTTAAACTTCTTTTCAAGGTATTCATCATAACCTCTAGTATCTAATCTCAATTCAATCGTATACATATTTAATAGCCTCTACTACTTCTAATTTTGACCTGGATTGATTGTTGTAATAATTTTTCCAGTCAAATCGTCAATCAGTTCAGCATTATCATTGATTGAGATTTCCATTTTCTTCATAGCGTTAGAAATCCAACTATCGAGCTGGACGCTATCAAATCCAATTTCACTAGCGAAATCACTCAGTTTGCTATCTTGCGCTTTAGCGAGTTTATTAAAAAACTCACTCAGTTGGTTCACGTCCGAGGTAATCGGTGAGTAAGCGAAAAGAATAGGCATTGTAATAAAATTGCTTGCGATATTGTATGTCAGAGTTCCAAGATATCTACTAGCACCTTCACGAAACACTAAGCTAGGTTTGAACACCTTTTTAGGTTTCTTCTTTAACAAACGTAGTTCATTATACTTCTCGTTTAGATAAAGTTCTGCCGATTGCAGCATTGGGAACAGTAACAAACGATAGTAATTCGTCATGATTTCATCTACATTTTTTAAACCATTGTCGTTTAGTTTACGTCTGATCGTGCGCTCAGCCAAAGATAAAGTAGATTGCATCCCAAGTTCTGAAACGATAACGTGCAAGCCATATCCTAAAATCATGTACTCTAGGATATTCTTAATTTCCTTTTTATCTTCGCTAGAAACTTCATACTGTTTCATCTGCAAGTAATCTGTTAAGTAGTCTGGTTCAAGTAAGTGTTTTTGACTTGCCAGACTATCTTCATGTAGCAAAATTTCTTGTACCATTATTGTAATCTCCATTTTTTCAGTAATTTATATATACCGAAATAATTAAATTTAATTATTTTTATATTCTTGACCTTATTGTATAATATTCCAATTAAAAATACAACTATTATAGAATATATTTCTGTACTTTTTTTGGAAAGTTTTTAAAATGCGATAAAAACAGTCCTTAAAGTACGTTATAGAGATAAAATTTTAGGATTTTACCTCTCAATAACAATCCAATTTTGTCTTAGATTGCTATTGAGAAGCATCTAATCATTAAGATTAGATACCTCTATGTAAGATTTAGAACAATTCTAGTTGCTCACACACCGTGATAGTAGTTTCAGAAGTGAATACTACTTCTGTCGGTTCGTCAGCTTGACCTAGTAAGAGTTCTGCATCTGCAAGGAATTGTAGAGCGAGTTTCAACTTATCAGAGTTATCAGAATTATCTTCTTCACGTTCTGGACGCTCAGAATCTTCCTCAGAAGGAACTTCAACAGTTTCATTTTGAGGTTCTAATAGTTGAATTTCTTCTACATCATCTTGGCTAACTTCAAGATATTTGTCTAGTACATTGACTGACTTATCTTCAGAGCCATTCTGTTTTGAAAATTCTTCAAGAGCATTTTCAATTTCCTCTACTGATGCGTCATTATTAAGCAAAGGTAACAAGACATTGTACTTAGCTTTAACGTAAGCTAGGCGCTCTTCGTCTGCAAATTCGCTATCTGCAATCCCTTTATCAACAATAAGCTGTTGATTTTTGACAAGTTGCTCTAAGCGAATTTTTGTTGTTTCAAGGTTATCAATAACATTATTGATCCGTTGAATTGTGCCGACCGGAGAGGTGAAATCAAGTTCAACAGTGTACATATTCTTACCAACAACTTTCAACTCTAATGATTTACCTTGGCAATATGGAGCATCTAACGTGAGTGCTTTGAGTTCAAAACCACGATATTTAGCTAAAGTTACAAATTTAGGAGTTTCAGATAAGTTGTATTGCATATTGTATGCAAGTTGATTACCTGCCTTAGTGGTTGAGTCGGTTGTATATCCGTCTGGAAATTCCATGACAAATGGATTTTTTACAATCGTCTCTTCATCGATAGTAAACTCTACTTTCTTCGTAGCTTTCGCCTGCTCAATATCCATATCAATCTTAGCAAGTTGACGGTTAGTAGCTTCAATACGCTCTTGCGCTGATTTAACACTCTTTTGTGAGAGTTCAAAGTCACGCTTCCATGCAACTTTACGCTTGCTCAACAAGTCCAATTCATTTTCTAACTCAATACGCATCTTCAAGAAAGGATTTCCAGTTGCAATAGCTTTGAAATCTGAAGCAGTCATAGCTTGCTCGTCGATATCACTTGCTGAACGGACAGGAGTTTTACTAGTCATAATTTGACTAATATAACGTAGTTTAGTTTCTTGAATTTGCCATAAGTAGTTATCAAACGAACCTGTTGTGATGTAGTAGTAAATTTGTACACGATTATACAAGTTTCCTTGTCGCACGATACGTCCGTTACGTTGGATAATATCAGACGGTTTCCAGGGCACGTCGATGTGATGTACTGCTTTCATACGTCGCTGAACATTCAATCCAGTACCACCTTTTTCAGTTGAAGCAAGTAAGATACGAACTTCACCAGCATTCATTTTGCGTTGTAGCTGCAACTTGGCATCTTTATTCTTCGCATCATGGATAAAGGCAATCTCTTCTTCTGGGACACCACGTTCAATAAGAAGATTTTTCAATTCAGAGTAAATCGAAAATCCGTCAGTTGAGGGAGTACCAATGTCAGAGAAAATCATCTGAGTACCACGGTTAATAGTTTCACGTTGATAAATTTTAAAGACATTATCAACTACTTGCATGATCTTATTGTTATCTGCTAGCGTGTAACTTGTATCCAATAAGCGCATATCCGTAGCCAATTTACGTGCTTCAGAAGTAATTTTCAACATGTTATCTACCGATGGATCAACACTTCCAGTCTTGATTTTATCAGTACGTTCGACCAATTCCCCTAATTTATCAGTTTGCGAATAAGTCATATCAGACTTAACTGCAATCCTTTCGACATCTGGCACAGGTAAGTCTAAATCTTCGGTCATTTGAATATCAGTGGTACGCTTGTAGAGTTTCATCAACTCAGGTAAGTTTGTAAACTTCGTGAAACGTTTACGAGCGATAAATTTATCACCTGTCGTGTTAATTTCAAGGTTATTCTCAATAACTCCGAAAGCACCAACCCAGGCATCAAAGTTATCCATCCCATACTCACTAAGGATATCTGGTTGGATATAGTTCATCATTACATACATTTCACTGATTGAGTTAGAAACGGGCGTACCAGTTGCAAAGACAACATTAGTACCGTTATGCTCATCTTGTAGGCTACGGATTTTCATTTCCATATCCATGTTCTTCTGAGCGGTTGTGTTACCAATACCAGCAACATTGCCGAGATTTGTAACCGGACGGACATTCTTGTAACGGTGAGATTCATCAACAAATAAGAAGTCAATGCCAAGTTGCTCGAATTCTACGAAACTATCTGCTTTAGCAAGTTTCCCTTCATCCAATTTTTCAATCTGTTTTTCTAAACGTGCTTCCATACGAACAGTTTGCTTAAAGGTAACACGGTCTTTTTCACTTTCAGCATAAGCCATGATGCTACGAACTTCATCAAGTCTATCTTGATAAAAAGCAAGTTGACGCTCTTCAGATACCTTGATTTTCTCAAACTGGCTATGGCCAATCACGATTGCATCGTAGTTGTTAGAGGCAATACGTGAAATGAATAGCTTACGTCTTGATTTCTCAAAGTCCCTTTCGCTTGTGATAAAGACTTTCTTAGTTGGATAAAAGCGCAGAATTTCTTGTCCGAATTGGGCGGTCAAACTAGACGGAACAACATACAAAGGCTTGTTGATTAGTCCAAGTTCTTTCAACTTAAACCCAGCACTTACCATTGTTAGCGTCTTACCAGTTCCTACCTCGTGGGCAAGGAGCGCACGTTTATCTTCCAGAATGCGTTGTACTGCATTTAATTGGTGAGGACGAAGCTCGTATCCTTGCGCCAATCCCTCGATATGTAAATGACTACCGTCATATTTTTTATTGACGATACGGTTGAAACGTTTGTTAAACGTAGCTTCAACCAATTCTTTTACATCTTCGTTGTTTTTTACGAAATCAAGGAACAATTTCTGCATCTTACGCTCAACTTCTCGTAGTTCAGCAGTTGCTACTTCATTTACAACCTTTTTCTCTTTACCGTCCTCAATGACAGTTTTTTCGATAGTTGGTTGGTTAGAGCCTAGCAAACGCTCAAAGATCGCATGACCTTTACTATATGCACCAGCACCATCAGCACGTAGTCCCATACGGATATTCTCAGCCGAGTATTCTACCTCCCTAACAAAGTCATGAGTTAGTCCTCGACCAATCTTACTTGTCACTACTGCTTTCTTTGCATAGTGCGAATCAAGAGAAACTTCATAACCGTCTAGGATTTGATAAGCGAACTTACCAAGTACACAGTTTGGAATCCACATAGAGCCGATATTAAATTCCATATCAACCATTGTGACTGGTTCTGGCACTACTTCATTGATTAGTGATAGGTAGTATTCCCAATCAGCTTTAGTATCACCCTTATCGACTAGCAGTTCTAGCAACTCTTTCTTAGTTACTACATCACCAGAGAGCAGGTCTGTTTTAAGTTCCCACTCAAAAATACCTTCTTTAGAGTATTTCTGGATATTAGGTGCTACCTCGTTGAAAATCTCAGCGAGTAATACCTCTTTATTTTCTGCTGAATAGAGGGTAAGCATGAAATCTAAATCAACCCCTCGACCTTCTGAAAGACTGATAGATAAGGCTTTTTCAGCACTATCTACTTGCTCTAGTGATTTTTTAGGACGGATAGTTGGTTCAAAGAATGCTTTAGCTTTCTCAAAAACAACCTTTGTACTATCGTTATCATCTAGTGCTTCTTCTTCCAGACTGGCAATTAAAGGAAAACGGTCATCACGCTCAAACAAGCGAGTGTTGACTGGAGTATTGATATACCCATATTCTTTAACAAACATATCGTATGTTTCGTTAAGTTCAGTCAGCAAAGATTGAAACTCGTCAATATCGTAATCGTCAGTTGATTGGATATCAATAACAGACTGGTAAGCCTCTTTAATAGCAATCATACCTTTAACACGCGCCACTTCTTTATCTTCTAAAGGTTTCTCATAGAAATAGACACCTTTATATAGACCTTTGTTAGCGCCACGTACTGACGGTTGAGGACTGATATAAGTGCTTGTTACGACACTTTTATCCTCTTTTCTGAGTGCTTCAAAATCTTCAATCACTGCTGCACCATGTTTCTTATCCCATGATACAAATTTTCCATTAGCATCTTGATAGAATGTAATCTCAGCACCTTTTGACAAAACACGTGTTCCGTGTCCGTTGTGATACACTACCTTGCCATCTTCAAATCCGTACTCGTAAGGACGGACATTAGATTGTGATTGAACTTTAGACAAGATCGTGACATCAGCTACGCTATACCCTGCAAATGTAGGAGCATAGATAGATGATAGTCCCTCTTTAATATCCAAGAACAAGTCAGAATCTTTCCAAGGCTTAACAGATAGTGTTGCACCGTTAAAATAACGGATTTCATAGTCACCCAATACTTGATTGTTTTCAAAGTAAGGGTTAATAAAGACACGTCCCTCTTTGTCAAGGTCAGAGCGGATTGCATCTTCAAAGAAGATTTCATTGCTACTCTTTGTCTTTAGTCTATCCTTTTCAAAGAACAGGATATCAGATGATACCTTAGTACCAGCCAACTCTTTGAAAGCAGAACTAGGTAAGCGTACACCACCAAGGAATGCTACCTCATCTTTGATTTCTTTCAAGATTGAGTTAGAACGTTTATTAGCAGTACCCATAGAGGTTACAAACCCAATCACACCGTTTTCGTTGAGCAAATCGACTGACTTTCTTAAGAAATAGTCATGGATAACATAAGGCTTCTCGTAGTTTGTATCAGAAATACGGAACTCAGAGAAAGGCACGTTAGTCATGATTAAGTCAAAAGGTTTACCGTCAAATTCGACTGTTTCAAATCCTTGGATAAGGATAGTTGCTTCTGGAAACAGTTGTTTAGCGATTAGTCCGCTAATTGTATCTAATTCAACCCCTACAAGAGTAGAATTTTCTTGAATTTCTTTAGGCATTGTACCAAAGAAGATACCAGTTGCCATAGATGGATCAAGAATATTTCCACCTTTGAAACCATTCTTGATAAGGTAGTCCCACATCTGCTCGACAATACGAGTATCCGTGTAGTAAGCAGTCAAAGAACTTTTTTGCATCGCTTGATATTCTGTTGGAGTGACAAGACTTTCCAAGCGCGTGCGCTCTTCCTCAAACTTGCCTGCATATCTATCAAAGAACACGTTAGCAAGTCCACCCCAACCGACATACTTCGCTAATACTGCTTGTTGCTCAGCAGTTGCTTGTTGTTGAGTTTTTTCTAACTCTTTGACAAGTGCTACTGCTTCTACATTAGCACGAACTTTTTCGGCATCAGTTTTTGGGAATTGAAATCCCTTGAAGTTAAAATTTTTCATTGTTTCCTTATAAAATAAAAAGGCCATGAAATATATATCACGACCTTTTCCCTTTCTTCCTTTTAATTTTAGACTGCTATCTTATGCTTTTTAGCAAATGAAAGTAATTTCTTAGATGCTTCCCAAGCATCAGCATCAGCGTCTCTATTTCTCATTCCTCTAAGTTGAACAATCTTTCCATCACTTATTTCTAAGGTATAGAGTGGATTGTCAACCTTCTCTTTTTGACGGACAAAAACAATAACAGTTTCACCACAAGCAACACTGTCAGCATAAGTACCGACACAATGTTTTAGGCTTTTACCTTCTTCTTTTAACTCTTGCAATTCTTTAGGTAGGACAAAGGTATAATTACCGATAGTCTGTTCCAATCCCAAGAGTTTATGAAGTCTTTCGTGGTATCCTTGTTTTTTGATTTTATCCTTCATGTTATTGTAGGCTTTAACTGACTCATCATGAGCCTGCTTGAAGTTCTTTGGCATAATTCTAAAGTCACCTTCAAAAGCTACACCAAGTCTTTCAAGCATATTTTGGTAGTCCCTATATTCATACGCTCTCACTGAGTTTTTGATAACCCAATTTTGAAAACGAATCAACTTTATCCCTTTAGGAATACATTCCAAATCCTCTACGTTTTTGAAATATTTAGTGAACTCTGGGACTACCTTCACACCTAGTGCTTTTTCAAGATGCTGTCTAATCTTATAGTCCTCAAAACCTTCGTCTGAATTTTTGAAAACATTTTTATGTGTTCGTAAAAACTTAAACGTCAGCTTTCCCATGTGAGCATGACAATGAGTATAACTGTAACCATACCCATATGTTATCCCACCAATCAAATCTTTGTGAATACCACGCGCATTTATTTTCTGCGCATATTCAATGATAGCTCGATATTTATAGATATGAGGCATCATCGTTGGTAAACAAAAAAAATATTTTGATAAGGAAATAGATTCTTTGATCTTAGCAAAGTCTAAGTATTTTAGCGCATCATTTTTTTTGAAACGCTTGAACACATCCTCTAAAGATTGTAGTAGCCAATAGTCTGAGTAAGCTCCTCTAAAAATACCAAGCATCTTTAGTCCAGGCACATATTCTATACCGTTGTAAGAACCACTTAGCTTGATATGTTCTTTCTCAGTGAACTTTTCAAAGTTGTAGAGCGACGCATCGAAATGCTCTTGCCCATTTACAAAGTATTGTTGAATACGATACATCTGAAATTCAACTCTTTTCTTTGAAACTCCTACCCAGAGGAAATAGTCATGAGTATCCCAGAAATCAAGTTTGCTTTTATTTGTCAGACGCTTTTGAATAACTTTAGCATCTTTTTGAGTGCGTTCAGAACTAACAATCTTGTCAGTTTTATTTTCCCAAATGTAGATAGGAAATTTCTTATAACACTCCGTAAAGAAAGACTTAGGAGGTCTTAAAGCATTTTTAATATGTTCGTTGTTAGAGTTAGTAAAATCAATCATTCTACTTCACCTCCAAACAAATCAAATGTCACTTGCCCACCTTTTTCAATTCTGAGATTTTTGTCTTCTGCAACTACTTCCAGCACCTCTTCGACTTTTGGAACTGAAGCTAATTTTCTACGTAGCATCTCACTAGCAGTCAGATTAGCCATAGGTTTTGGTTTCTCAACTTCAATATGTTCTAACTTGAAGTATTCAACCACCCACTCAAAAACTTTCGTGTGATGCAATGCTGCACCATGCACGCCAGTTACCTTATGTTCCATTGACTGATATTGCTTAAAAGCAAGATCAAATGCGTATTGATACGCTCCACCAATCGAGCGACCTTCTTTTAAAATACCAGTCACTAAATCGATGTCATAAGGCAACTCGTCACAAAGTAAATTGTGAATCAAGTCAAGGTCTGGTGAGTGTGGCTCACTCAGTTCTTCCAAAAGTTTAGCTTCAGCTAGAGTAAGCATAAACTCATTCACTACTGCTACTTTTCTTTCAATAACATTTTCCATTTTTTACTTCCTCCGTACTATCTTTTAGATAGCTTTTTTAATACAAAAAGACTATGCGCGTGAGTTATCAGTTACATAGTCTATACTTCCTTAATTAAATGATATTTTTAAAACTTAAAAATTGTGAGCTTTGACGGTTTGTGTCAAAGCCTCCTTACTTAGCAAGAAATCATCTAAGCCTTTACCAATTTCCCAGGTAAAAACAGACACTTGTTTGTTTTTATCCTGTTGGTGAATGTATTCGATAATTCTCTTCAAGTAAGTATAAACAGCATCATTATCCTTGAAATCACTATCAAATGCGAGAAATACTCTAGCAAATGTAGTTTTTTTCAAGTGATATGCTACTTGTTTCCAAGAGTTCACACCTGCCATTGCTAAAACTAAGGTAGAACCCAACTTCTCTAATCGAGTGTTTGGAACTTGCGTAGCGATAATATCGCCCTTCAGCAATCCCTCAGTTACAATAACGCTTTGGCAAAGCGAAACAAGGTTAACTAAACCGTTCCCGTTTTCGTCAAATCTAGCTTGCGCTAGAACAAGGTCTGGAAAAGCATAGTGCGGAACATTTTTAGCACCGCAGCCATACTCTTTAGACGAGGTAGATAACCAAACATACTTAGCTGATGTTTTTATCTTAAAAGATAAGCCATTCGGAAACGTTAGTTGTTTCTTTGGCGTAGTTCCCTCAGAATACACATCATAGTCTGGATACATGTAGATAGTGTAATGGTATTGACCGTCTACATGTTTAATGACAACCCTAGCTTTATCTTGCCAGATATTATTGACTTCAGCACTATATTTCATAGAAGCCTCGTCAACTCTAATCTGGCCACCAATGATTTGACCGAACTCATTTCGGTTTGGAATGAAAATTCCACGGTGAGTTGGCATGAAGATCGGCGTTTGGTTTTTAGTATCGTACCAGAACCCAGCGACACCTTTCCAAGCGTCACGAGGTAAACCGTTTTGCTCAAACAAATCTTCCCAGACAGTTTTACCGACGGTCTTATCGCCAACTGTTTCTTTGGTCTTGATTTGTTTTCTCAAGGTTTCTTCTGTAAAAGAGGCATAACCTCTTAGATAAGTCTGGTCTAAGCTAAAACCTCTTTGCATCATAAGATGAGTTAAATGCTCGTTATCTAAACCGAAAAGCTCAATAACAAGCGAATACACCTTATGTAATACATTAGCAGGCGCTTGCTCTAGTTGTGGAATTTCCACAATTTCAATGTCCTTAACGTTTGAACCGTCAATGACATACTCAGTAGCGCCAGCAACACTAGGCTTGTCCTCGTCTAATTGACGGCAGCAATAAGCCTTTTTACAATCTGATGCCAGAAAGCACCAGTCCGTTTTTTTACAGATAGGACAAGGGAATGTTCTATCTACTCGCAGAAACGTTTGTTTCCCAATTTTAAAAGTTTTCATTTAACTTCCTCCGAACCCTTTTGGGCTTTCTTAACTTTCTATTTTTTTCCATGAGATAATGTATTCTCGACACCTATCAATTCAACATTACCTAGAGCTACCATAGGCTTGACCATCATCCACACGGACAAAAGCCTCACCTACCCCTACACTGTTGTCTTTTAAACACGAAAAAAACTATCCAGTAAGTCCTAGAGTTACTCTCTATGTTCTGAGAACATAGAGAAAATAAGTGGTTAAATCTTCTGCTCTTTACAATTCTTTCAATATCTAAAAACAACTCATGCTATTATACACGACACTAAAACACCAAGCACGGATTGGTTTTATATTTAAATAAGTCTTAGTTGAAAACAAGTAATCTGCTTTAGAAAAATAAAATGTTCTAAAGGCTATGCAGTTACAAGAAGTTTTTATCCAGACACCTGTCCAGACAGACATATCATAGCGATAGTCTTGAAAATATAAAATATTTTTACCGTTTTAGTATATCACATTTAAGACTGTTTAGCAAACTCATTTATAGATTTTTGTGACCTAATCTTTCCATAAATCCATAGCGTTTTTGAAATCTCGGGAGATTTCTACGTCTTTTTGAATGAGTTCATATGTATCGCCATAATTACCGTCATGGATTTCCCTTGCGTCCGCTACGTCCCTTACACCAGCCAATGCCCACTCGTTCAAGACTTTTTCAATATAACTTGGTGACTTCGCTTCGTTCTGAGTATATAAGTGGTACGCGTAATCAAGCAGTTTTTCTCTTTCGCTATCTGGAAACTCTTGAATAGCTGTCAATATATCGTTACGCATCTTAGGTACGATTATAGGAAAATTATTAGAAAAGAAATCCGAATATCGTTGTTGCTCAATCTGGACTATCGGTTCTACTTTCTTCTTTTCGCCAATCAACATTTTTTCTAAGTATGATGCCCTTGCGATCAATGTGCCTGCCTCATTCCTTGTATGTCGTTGTCCGTTTTTTAAACTTTTCAGAAGTTCTAAATGTTCCTCATCTGTAATGTTTAACTTCGATAGTTTGACATACAACTCTTTCATATATATAACTTGCTTTTCAGTTGGAGGGAGTTCTACTTTATCCACCAACCATACTAAACTTACATGCGTTACCGACCTACCAGATTTTATATAATTGACCTGAACATCTAGATTTGTGTGTGTATTTATATCTTCTATCGCTGGCGCTAGATATTTATATCTAATGACTTTAAATTGACTTGCATAATCACTTGTTGCTTTAAATATTCGAGCTAAATCCTCTACACTTAATACTAATTCGCGCTGTCCGTAACTTGAGGCTATCAGTAAATGTTCATAAAGTATTTGCCCTACTGCTCTTAGTTTTGCAAATTTTTCTAAATTATAGATAACAGGGTTTTGTTCTTTGGAACGTAATAATTTTACAATGTCACTTTCTTCATCATCATTCATACTGGTATTAAAATAAGCAGTGTATTTACCTTTTTCATATCTTATCTTACTAAATATCTGAATTGTTTCTCCAACTAATTGTGTTCCAGATACGGTTTCATCATCCACTAGGTTTATATAGGTTGTTGATACAACAGTACGGTCTTTAGTTATTATTTCTTTAGTATAACGCTTGTAATGATTATTGTTAGTAAGTTCTATAACTTCGTTAATATCAAACTCAGCTTTTGCACTCTTACCTTCAATCTTAGCATATAAAAAACATAATGAAAGCAGAATATTTTGAGTTGCAGTCATTTTGTTAGTTAAATTGCTCATCATCAAATATTTACTTTTAAATAGCAATTTTTCAGAGGGGTTGGACAATTCCCAAAGTTCCTTACTTTCCTCTAATTCATTTTGGATTTCTTGATTATCTGACATCTTTTTACCTCACTAATACTTCCTTTTTCTCTTATTATATCAGACTTTTTACTTTTCGGTAGTCATACTGCTACTTTTTATTGTTTTTTTATTATTTACCCTCATTTCTGCTACTTTTAACATGAACCACCCCTCATTTCTGCTACTTTTAGCATGAACTACCCCTCATTTCTGCTACTTTTAACACAAAAACCCTCATTTCTGCTACTTTTAACACAAAAACCCTCATTTCTGCTACTTTTAACCCTCATTCTTACCACCTTTAACCCTCGTTTCTGCTACTTTTAACCCTCATTCTTACCACCTTTAACCCTCATTTCTGCTACTTTTAAAATCAAAAGCCTATACCTATGCGGTTTGTGGACTATGAAAAACCGTCCTACTATTACTATTACTCTTAAAAAGAGGAGAAGAAATAAAAAGAGACTTATCCTATCATACTTTGATTTACTAATGATTTTTTGTTATCCTAGTAGTATAGAAAAAAGAGAAAATGAAAAGAATTTATGAATAAATTAGAACAGAATTATCAAGAATTGGAGAGCATTCTTTCTCCAGATATTCATTTATACCTGGATTACTTTTTCACTACGAACAAGAGGAATACTTCTAGCTACTATAAGCTAGTTGAGTTGAGAAAGTTTCTGGACTTCTATGCGACTGAATATCTAAAGAAATCTATCAGCGAAATCACTATGGAGGATCTAGAGCAGACACCTCTTGATGCAGTTGTTAATTATGTAGGCTCACTAAAGCTCAAACCAAATGGCAAGAAGCTAGTCATTAAGATTTTAAGTGCCTTCTGGAACTACTACACCGTAGCATCTTTTACAATCGAGAAACAAGCACCTCACTTCTATCGTAACGTGATGAACGAGTGGGAGGTTGTTTATGGTGCTACTACTCTTTCCTCACAAAGCAAACCAAAGGAAAATACAGGCTATATCGAAAGTTACAATCTTCAAGAAATCCTTGACTATCTGGATATGATAGACAATTCTCTTGTTACCTACCTTACCAAAACAAAAGCACGAAATTGGGAGCGAAACAAGGAACGTGATTTGGCTATTGTTGCCTTACTTGCTGGAACTGGAGTTGATATTGAACAACTCGCACAAGCTACTTATCGAGATATCGACCTTAAAAAGAAAACTTTGACTGTTTCTACTCACAGAGGGGAACTCATTCAAAAGTCTATCATTAAAGAATTTATCCCTTATATCTCACCTTACGTCAAAGAACGTAAGAAATGGTATAATGCTGTTGCTACTTTTGGCTCACTATTCTTGAACTACAAGAAGCAGCCACTATCTTCCCAAGGTATTGCATCCGTGATCCATAGGATTTCCACGGTTGCTAAAAAACCTTTATCAGCTATCATTCTAAAACAGACACACTCAGTCATTCTCTTTGAGAAAAACAAAGACTTGTCTGACTTAACAACGGCAGAGTCACAACGATTGACTAAATCTATAAAAGAAAGAGGAGGAATACTATGAGAAAAAAAGAAAGAGGTTGTGGGTTAGGTTGTCTAGCTAACGTCCTCATAGGACTTCTGCTTATCGCTTGTGGTTTTTGGTTAGGAGATAGAGTTGGAATAAGTCCTATTGATATCTTCAATCAAGCATCCTCTTTTGTCAAGAATTCTGGAGCTATCGAGGACTTTAATAGCCAAGCAGATAAAGTAAAGAATAAAGTAGAGGGCGCAGTATCAGAGAATAAATCAGATACCTCTAAGGACACCTCAACTACTTCTACTACTTATACCCCTTTAGCATTCAATGGTAAGAAACAACTAGAACTTGGAGAATATGACAGTCTAGGACGAGCAACCTACTCGCATATTCAATTAAACATCAAGGACGCACCAAAAGAGGAACGCGAAGGGAAAATTACCTACGATCCTGTCGGTTGGCACAACTACAAACTGCCAGCCACTATCAACGGTAAAAAGACTGAAAGTTGGCTCATGAACCGTGGGCATCTAGTAGGATATCTGTTTTCTGGACTGAACTCAGAAGGGAAAAACCTTGTACCAATCACACGTTATCTCAACGCTGGTACAATGGACGATAAGAAGATTGACCGCAGCAACTACTACTCTATGATTTTCTATGAAATGAACCTCAAAGAGTGGCTACGTGATAACTCAGATAAATACCTGGACTATTATGTAGTCCCTATCTACCAAGGCAATGACCTACTACCTAACAAGATTGCTATGTACTGGACTTCCTTTGATAAGAATGGCAATCAACAAGCTATTGAGTTGAAAAGCAAAGGTCAAGCGACCACAGAGGGCAATATCTCGTATGTTATACTGGATAACACCTCACCTAATGCAACAATCAACTACGCAGACGGAACTGCTGAAGCTAAATAGCAAATCTCAAAGATGAATGTTTTACGCATTCATCTTTTTATCTATAAAATGGATAACTTTTATTTATTTAATATCCACTATATATTTATTAAGTGGATATTATTTATTTACTTAATAAATATAAAATAGATAAAAATTATCCATTTCTTTTGACAATCGAAAACACTTCTGCTATAATGTATTCAAATTAAACAAAATAGGAGAAAAGATATGAAGATTATTTCATTCAATGTTAAGGCTGGAGGGGTTGGGAAATCTACCCTATGTTTCAATACTGCTTGTTTACTTGCAGAAAAAGGATATCGTGTTCTAGCTCTAGGAACTGATACAAACATGAACCTTACAAAACGTTTTGTAGGTTACTACGCTAGAAAACATGGTTTGAGCCAAGAGCAACTACTTTCTGAAATCAAACCAGAGAATACGGTTGAAATGCTTTTTCAAGGTTTACCGTTTGCCCCTATCAAGATCGCTGACAATATCGACTTGATAGCAGAAACTACTACGCTATATGGTTTAAAGAAGATTGTTGAACCTTCTCTTATTTACTGGTATTGGGATAATGAGGATTTTCTTAAAGAAAACTATGATTACATCCTTATTGACACACACAATGATGATGAAATTCCTACCAGAGCAACTTACGCAGTATCAGATATTATCGCAGTTGTTGTTGATGAAACTAACAAAACCTATGACATCATACCAGTTATGCGACAAAACCTTGCTGAAATCAAGAACAAGAACCGTGATAGGAACGGTAGTTTAGTAAACGCTAAGATTGTGTTGCTAGGAAATCGTTTAAACACTCAGAGTGAGTTAGGGAAAAGAATGATAAACAAACTCAACAAAATCCGTCGTGAAGTCCCAGATGCTTGTGCAGGGTACATTGAAGAACGGACTGCTGTAAAGAAAGCTGAAGAGTTGTATCTGCCCCTTACGGAATTTAAGAAGAAAGAAAAGCTAACTGCAAGCCTAGAACGTTTCTATCGAGAAACAGAGAGAACTCTACTAAGGTTAGTGGATATGTAATATCCATAGAGTGAATAATAAGTGGATAAATAGTGTACTATTTATGGATACAAAACGAACAAAATATATCCATAAAATAAATAGATGAAAAAGGAGAAAATCATGGTAGTAGATAGACCAGCAGGATTTCAAACAAGAGAAACTAGCGCACCAGTAAAATCAAATTCTTTTGATAGCTTAGACATTACTGATAAGTTAATGACAGAACAAAAAACCGCACTTGGCAGAGGAATAGTTCAAAATGAACCAGAGCCACCGATTGTAAGACCGAAAAAAATCCCTGCCTTACACTTGAAACCAGATGAACAAATGTATGACGATATGATGACTATTATGGAATTGTTAGGTATGAAAAACAACAAGACCTTGACTATCCGAATGGCGCTATCAAATTACCGACAACAACTAGAAAGAGAAAGAGATAGTCGCTGATATACAAAATGGATATACTCTATCTATAAAGTGGATAGAGTAAATTCACTAAATGGATAACTGTTATCCATTTTATAAATATCAACTATCCATTCTTGAAATTGAAAACAGATAGGAGAAGAAGCATGATGTATGTAGTTCCCAGTGTAGTGTTACTCTTTACACTCATTGGAATTTTTCAAAAAAAAGTCCGTATCGGTGCATTGGGAGTAGTAGTTCTACTCTATATGCTCGCCCTAGTTTTTGAAGTTATTTTTTAATCAAACAAACGAAATCCCATAGGCTAAAATAGGCTTGTGGGATTTTGTCTATCATAGCTTGCAATTTATAGTGGGTAGAGGTTAAAATATAACATATAGAATAAAATAAAATTTAGGAGATATTATGCTACCCTTAAAAATCATACAGGAAAAACACCCAAGTGCGTCTTACTTAACTAAAGACAAAAAACGTATCCGTGATATTGTTGTCGCTAACAAGAATAAAGGGGATGTATTTTGGTACGATTACAGTAAAAAAGATGAATACAAACTAGAATTTATACCAAAAAACTTGGTTGCTGAAATCAATGACCTATCCAGACCATTTATAACGGATACGCGACCACAGACATATCGTGATAACATTGCCAGGACAAAAGTATTTCCAGCATTGGTTGAAAGCGTGATTGAATCCATGCCTACACCACACGAAACAGACGATAGCAAGATTGTCTTTAAAGACTACCTTGTTTTAGTTCCTCTAAACCCTATTTACGCTGAACTGAAAGTCTATGTCCCTTCTGATAAAGCAGGTATGCTTAGAATCCCTCGTACTAACATAAGAGATATGGTAGGGCGCTATGTAAGTTGTAAGATTATCAACTTACAACGTTGTGTATTGCCTAACTCATATGATACCAAAACGATCTGGAACAACTTCTATGCTGAAGGCAGCATTGAGAAAGCCGAGCAACTAGCGTGCGCTGATATTAAAGCGACAGTAGCAGAAGCACAAAAAGGCGAAGTGAAAAACAATGTTATTCTCAATCAGAGAGTTATCGAGCGTATGAAAGAAGAGAAAGCTGAGATCCTTTCTCGTACCTATAATGGAGTTATCGCTCAAACAAGCAATCGTGGTATCTACGTTGTTTCTACTGAAAAGGAATATCATTACTTTACTGTATTTATTCCTAGAACAAAAATTAGTTACTTATACGAATCAGTAGTCCCTACTGCATCTTTAAAATTCAAAATTGGTGAGCAAATCCAGTTCAAAATTTTACCAGAACAGATTTACTTACAAGGTGGAGGACTGGAGAACCAAATCGTCGCTGACGCTAAGTGTTTAGAAGTTCCACCAAGAGAGCGTATTCTTAGATTGATTGACGAGAATAAGATAGTGGGAACAACTCACAAGGCTTATGTAGTCGCTTATGACGTTACACGTGGACACAGAATTGAGTTTGAAGATATAGCAGGCGCAATTGTCAAACTTAATGCTAACGCACCAATTACACCAGACTTTGTGATTAAACAAACGCCTATCTTTGTTAAAGTTGAAAGAGCAAGAAGAGTTCCTAGTCCAGAGAATGATCCGAGATATACAGTGTACTGTTCTTATATCTCGGATGCTGGAACAAAGGAAAAAGCAGTTAGTGCGTTCGAGTTCTAATTAAACCAGAAACGAAACAAAGACTTTGTTTCGTTTTTTTTGAAAGGAGTATCATGGTACACAACATTTTTTCTTGGATAATATTATTTTTCCAGATTGTCCCTTGGATAGTAGTAGTGGTAGGATTGTTAGTTTGGTTTATCAACCGACAAACCACGAATATCAAGTGGAAATATCTATCGTCCCTTTGGGTGATTATCGCTTTAATTGTCATTTACTTGTTTAGGTTCATACCTTTACTAGCTATGTCCTATCTTGAAACTATGAAAGTCAGTTCTGGTGACGCATCAGAAATGTTTAAGGGGATGCTCACAGTTATCCAATTCTTGATAGTTGCAGTTATCTGGAAATTTGCTCAGATACAGTCAACTATATTCTACTATCAGCAAATTATAACAGAGAATGAAAAGCATAGCAGCGGACTTCAAAGACGGTTCTTTCTTTTCGGAGGAATTGCTTTAACCGTATTGACCGTAGGCATCATTGAAATGCTTAAATTTATTTTTTAGAAAAGAGGCAAGATTATTGAAATTCATTCTAAAAAGACTTCCATATTCAATAAATAGAAAGGCTAGTTTTGACTATGTACTTGTCGCTTTGAGAGGTACACTTGCATTCTTTTTTGTAGCAAGTAGTGGACTAGCATTATTCTCTTTAATCACCCTTATTTTTGGTTATACAATATCAGACACTTCTTATAAGGCTCTATTTTTCGCTCTACTGGCTTTTACAAGCGTTCAGCTATATCTGGGTATCTGGCACACTAGGATAACGAGCAGGCAAGTATATGAACCTTTTAAGCGTCCTAATAAGGTCAAGAGAGTTAAACGTGTTGAACTAATGACAAAGGGGTTGCTTGCTTCTTTTGGAGGGGCAATAATCGCACAATTAGGTTTGATCATTCTGACGATTAGCAACTACATTTTAAAGACATTATCAACTACTTATCATTCAGCATCACTCTTCAGCACACATAACGAAACATTCTTAGGTTACAATAACCAGGAAAGTTTACTTGCTTCACCAATACCATTTATATCACCAGAATTGTATAATGCAATCCTAGTGATTGCACCTATCTTTATCCTAGTTATCTTGTATGCAAACTCTTATATTTTTGATATTAGAAAGTATCACAAATTAGTCGAGCAATGGATAAACAGACGATTTTATAAAGACGAGTGTATCGAACACTTAATCTTTGATACAGAAGCTAAAGGAACTTTCTCTTTAACTATCGGTATCAACTCAGAAACACAGTCACCAGTCATCATGGAGCCTAACACTCTAGCTTTAAATACTGCATTCTTTGGATTGATTGGTACAGGTAAATCATCATCACTTGCCAAGCCTATTGTAATCTCAGTATCACAAAACTTTGCTATCTATTTACGTGAGTTTGGTAGTTACGTTAAGAGAGTACAAAAGAAAGTGAAACGACTTCCTCTTTCTGATAAAGCCAAGAAAATCAGAGAGAAAGAAATGATAGAGGAATGGTTTACGAAAGGACTAGGGAAAGACCTCGTAAGTGGTTTTTATCTGAATGAACCAACAGGGGACTTGGTAGGTGACAGTCGCTTTATTTTAGAAAAGGTAGGAATACCTAAAAAGGCTATCTGGGACATTGATCCGTTAAATCCTTACACGGATGCAATCAATATCTTTGACGCAGATATAGAAATGGCATCATCACTTGCTGCAGACCTCTTTAGAGATTTCTCGGAAGGGAATAATAGTAGTGGTAATAGCTTTTTCCTTAACTCAGAAGAGGCACACACAAAGAGCCTTGTAACGCTTCTGATAGCTTCGTCAAAAGTACCAGACATAGATATCAATAAGCACCTAAACGGAGGCGCACCGACCTTCTCAGAGTTCTATCAACTACTAACAGATAACAACTTCATATTCTCACGTGTCAACATTCTACGAGTACTCTATCAGAAAGAATTGAGAGATTACAATAACTGGAAAGCTGACTATGAAACAATGTACGAAAAAGCCTTTGACGAGTGGGTAAATTCTGGTAGAGATAAAGAACTTTTCAGAGGAAATCAACCACTAGAATTATGGAATGAAGGGCGAGAGTTAGAAGATAAATTCTCAGAGATTAGCAACCTAAAAAGTGCTATTGATTATTTCACTAAATCATACTATATCGACCAGAGAACAAACAAACCAGCCTTTGCCTTTGATGCAAATATCCAAGGTCTTGTGGCAACTATCCGTAGGCTTGCAATGGATAAACGTGTCAGACGTGTATTCTTTTCTCAATCAACTAAAAACATTGACGTATTATTGAAATACGGAGGGGTGCTATTAGTCAATTCTTCATCTGCCGAATTGGGAGAAAATAATAGTAAAATGGTTGCCCAAGTCGCTGAAATCATCATGCAAAGTTCTGCCTTTAGACGACTGCCTAACAAGTATCCTTTATTCGCATTTATCGAGGACGAAAAGAACTCATTCTTAATGACAAGGGATAGTGGATTTATTGATAAAAACCGTAAAGTTAGAACACCAGTTATTCACTTTTATCAGAACTACGAGCAAGCAGTTGCAACGATAGGAGTAGAGAAAGCAAACGCACTTTTCCAATCTTACCGTAACGCATTTATGTTCCAACAACAAAGTCCAGAAACAGTAAACTACCTAAACAATCGTGCAGGGAAAAAGTGGGCACTATCTTCTAGTTTTCGTGGAGCAGAGGGAAGATTATTAGCTTCCAATGACGATAACAAAGAGCAGTTAAGTGAAACAATCGAAGAGGTTGACCAAATCACACAAGCTGACGTTAGCAAGCTAGAAGAAATGGAATTTTTAGGTATCATGGTAGTAGAAAATGAAGTAAGCGAACCTATGAAAGTTACCTCAGTACCAAGTTTCAAAATGCCTATTTTCACTGATAAAAATTATCAACCAGAGTTCGATATTTCCAAGAAGAAAGACAAAGAAGTTTTTGAAATCTGGCAGAATTGTGTTGATGAATTTTATATCGAAAACATCAAAAAAACATCTTACTATGAAGATGATTTTACACCAGAAGAGTGGCAAACTTTATTGGAAGTTATCAACCCTATCAATCTATCTTTAGCATCTTTTGACAACCAAGACGAAGAAGAAAATGCCTTTGCAGTTGGAGAAGAAAGAAACAACTATTCTAAACAAGATCTCGGAAAAAATAAAGACATAAAAGATGATAGAAAAGGAACTACTACGGATTTATACAAGGCTTCAAAATCTGAAACTTTAGACGGAGAAGAAGTACATATAGAAGTACAAACTGACGAACCGAAAGAAGTAAAAGAAGTTATTCCAGAGGTTACAAAAGAACAACCAAAAGAAGAAATCAATCCAGTTGATAGGATACAAGAAATTGATAAAACTATCCGGCCAGAGAAACAAGATACAGTCGCTCAAAACGTTCAATCTTATACCGACTTAACAGAAGTGGTAGAAGAAAAAGAAGATATGTTTTAAAAAACAAAAGCTAGTGAACCATCACTAGCTTTCTTTGTTATCCTTGTTGATTTTGCTCTTGCGATTTTTGGTTTTTAATCGCTTGTTTTTTATTCTGAACATCCTTAGAAATGTTCTTTAGAATATCTTCAACAGTTAAATCTTTATTATCTAAATTGACAAGTTGCGCATAGGCTCTACCAATTTTCAAAAGCACACTTTCCTCATGCTTTTTACGGTCTTGTTTAATCTTTTCAATCTGTTTTTGTAGCTTCTCGATATCACTATCAAAAGTATCTAAAGACTTAGTTTTTACTGCCATGATTTTTTTCTCCTTTCTTTATGACTATTTCATTTTATCATAGTTTTTCAAAAAAGAGAAGTTATGATATAATCTTAGAAAAAGCACCAAGAAAAAAAGAAACCTTTAGGGGTTATATGAGGGCATCTAAACCCTTGATATAACTGCTTGTATCCAGTTTTTCAAGTTCCCCGACAAACGTGTTTCTCAAAAAAAGAAACCTTGACTGCCTATATAGAGTGGTCTAAACCCTTGATACGACTGCTTGTATCCAGTTTTTCAAGTTCCCCGACAAACGTGTTTCTCAAAAAAGAAACCTTTAGGGGTTATATGAGGGCATCTAAACCCTTGATATAACTGCTTGTATCCAGTTTTTCAAGTAAGGGGACTTATGTGGTAAATTTTGGTTGTTTTTAATAAAAGTATTGATGAAAGGATAAAATTAGTGGTTAAAAGTATGTATAGTGGAGGTAGCACGGAGAAGAAAATAGAGCATGTGCCTAAAGATGCGATTGCTTATTATCTACCACACCCAAACGGAAATAAGAAAGTGTTTTTTACCAAGGACACACTCTTACTTATGTATCATCTAGTCCGTCTAAAATTCTTTTCAAGAGAAATGATTTTAGATCAGTATTACATCTTAACAGGTAAGGAATTATATAATGACGCATTGTATAATCTGATAGGAAATAGCAGAATGCCTATCTGTTATTTTAAGCCTAGCTATAATATCGGTTGTACTAAATTCATGTACGTTCCTACGGTATTTGCGACATGGCTATTGGATATCATTCAAGAGATACCTGAACTTGCTGAACTGACAGAGGTAACAGAGTTTAAAGGTTCACATTATAGCCTCATGACAAATAAAATGCGAGGGGGGACTTACGGTATTAAGAGTATCAACATTCATGACTTGAATACTCGTAAGCTGACACTCAAAATTGGCAGAAAGATTGTAGATCAGTCCACGGACTTTTCACCCAGAGAAATGAATATCACTTGTTTCTTTCCTACCAATCCGAAGCTCATATCACTTGTACCAGATGCAGTAATTTTTGTAAACGGCCAGAGGTATTTCATCGAGTACGATAGGAACACAGAGCAGCACTATAAACTGCTCGGAAAGATAATCGGATATTTTGAAGAGAAGTATTATAAAGGCGATACAATCTTCTTTGTGTTTGCGAATATATCAGAGCCAAAAGATAACCGTCTGCATAAGCGCGTGGTGAATTTTATTGACAATTTATATACCGTACCTTTTAGAGATAGTGGTTTTTCTTATTATGAAAAAGCACAAGGGAATAACGTGACATTGTTTGCTCTTCCAGAGGTCAATGCACTATCCCAAATCACAGAGGTTATCATACACGATTTAACGATAGACGATAGTCCGGAAAATGAAAGATTGTTAGAGAAGTGTAAGAGTGATGATATCTTACCTTAT
>QWCO01000030.1_pt1 | contig 81836 bp, 109 predicted proteins | sample 1972611 | NCBI WGS metagenome assembly QWCO01 (sample SAMN09866706, study PRJNA288562) | Human oral metagenome isolate term1_saliva, whole genome shotgun sequencing... | reverse complement strand
TTCTTCTTAATGGTGATTCGTCTCCAAATGGGAAATCAAAGGAATCCTGTCCAATAATTTCACTAGCCTTCTTTCCAATCGCTGTAAAAGAATACATAGGATGATTACTACGAATAGAATCAGGCAAAATTCCAATCAATTGACTAAAAGCTCCCATCGCTTTACTATACGATAACTCCTTTGAATAGGCAGGCATAGCATCACGAATAACATCATGCCACTCTTCTGGCACTGGAGGATATTGCCAACTAGCAGGATCTGAAATTTCAACCGTTTGAGAAGGCACAACAATCGTTCCCTGTTCTCCAATAATTTCCGTTAAAGCCAAAAACAAAGCAACTGTTATTGAAGTTCCGGCTCCGGAAATTCCAAAAGAGATGATGTTAGGAGACCTCTAATGGCTAATTCCTACAGAGATAATATCAAAATCAAAGACAAGCAAAAGTCTCAACAGAAAGACTTGGAGACTTTACTTGGAATGCTAAACCTAAAAGGCTTCCAAACCAACAAAGGTTCGAATACTTATATGTTGGCAAGCACGGTAGTAGATTTCATCAACAAAGTTATCGATCAACGACAAAATGATCTAAGCATTCTCAGTCTTTGGGATACCCAAGATTTGAGCGCTTTGGTGCCTTTGTTGTATGATCGCTATCGTTTGTATAACGAACGACATCAACCAAAGATCTACGATATTAAAAATTTGTATTTGAAAGATCAGCCAGGTCAGTTGGAATATTTCAAACCGGTTCCGAGCTATCAAAAATTAGTATGTTTCGATCCTAAGAACGAACTAGCCTGTTTGGCGTTTACCAAAACCGTCATTGTTGCTAGATTGGACAACATTGCGCCAACTCCGTTAGGAATTGAATACAATGAACTCTTTGCGGGTTCGCAATTATTACTGAACGGTAAAGGTTCTGGCGATCGTGAATTCTTCGAATCTTATACGAGTGAATTTGGAGTCCATCAGGAGCGTGACTATATCATTCTCCCGAATGAAACCGGAGAAGCGGTGTTCTACCCGATTACCGACTTTCGTCAATATTCGGAGAAAACCGATGATTCTATGTCCTTAACTCTGTTAGTAAGACCTAACGATATGCGCAACTACGGAGAGGATGTCCAATTCCCGTTAGTTAAAGATTACGTAGAAATCACTCCGGATTTGTTAAGATTTACCCTAACCCAACTTATGCAAAACTTTGCAAAATTTAGAGGTCTAAGTTTGCAAGAACTTGCAGAGTTTGTAGTTTATCGATATCAGGTAGATCATAAGCTAACCGAGGAAGAGCTTGTAGTAGATGCGTCAACCGCAATCCTACGAGAAATCCGAGAATTTGCCGATCGTAATCTTGGTTACCCGGATAAGATCAAAAACGTTAAGATTGTAGAGCCTAGAGTCTTTAAGGTGAATACCGTTATAGAGGAATCTGTATTAAATCAAAAATTGCAAAAATATCTGGAAGATAATTTGGCAAAATTTGAAGATATTGCAAAACTCAAAGAGCGAGTCTATCAATTAGTGGATATGTTCTATGCGGTGACATTCGGGCTGGATGCAAACTTTGCGAAATCGCAAACTCCTTGCACGATCGAGGTAACAGAGTTAACCAAGGATGAGGAATCCACCGATACTTTCGTCTCAGAAAAATGGGCAACGGTAACCGTCACTTCTCATAAACTCACCGAGGAGGAAGAATTTTGGAGAACCCGACTTTAAGTTTAGAAATCGACTTCAAAATATTAGCTACTGGGGAAAGCGTTAAGCTTTCTCCTATCACTTCTCAAATTGAGAAAGCCGCGTTAGAAGCTCAAGCTATCCAAGAAGATGAAGATATTGCGTTTACGCATATTTGCAAGTTGTATGGGGTACCGGAAAATCTCCCGGAAGATTTGAAATTAGCTTGCCTGCTTAAAGTTCGCGAGATTTCAAATGGTGGGGATTGCCATCTAAAATACAAATGTCCAAAATGCAATCGGGTAACCGAATCCGTCATTATGTTGGAAGATATGTTAGACTTTAGCTTGTTTGATAAGATTGAAAGATTCCGAGATGCTAGATTGAAGAGTTTGGGTGACCTAAAGTCTCTAGAACTCGAAGAAATCAAAATGTCGGAAGTGTTCGATTATTTTGAGCAGAGACCAGATCTCAAAAATATGGAAGATGTTAAGGATTTGACTCTATCGCTGAAAGCGAGATTTCCAAAGTTTAAACATACTTTAACTAGCAGATGCATTTTATGTGACTTTGAGAATTTGGTTAACGTAGATCGTCAGTTTGTAGTAAAATCTTTGAGCACCCATTCCATCGCGGCAATGTACCAAGTTTACCACAAGTTAGTCATTAACGGATTTACCAAATTGGACGTAGATTCTATGTTGCCGTTTGAACGGGAGATCCAATCAGGGCTGATCGACCAAGCAGTTCAAAATCTTAAACAGGCTCGTGGTGAGACCAATGCCGGTAACTAAAAGTTGAAGAATTTACGCGTCAAGCGTATAATTTCAAGATATAGTAAAGCAATAGGAGCAAATTATGGAACAAAAATCAGAATCCCAAAAGTTAGGTGAACAAATCTTGGAATCCTTGCGTAAGCAAGGAGTTTCAATTCCGGGTGAATTCCAAAAACCTAACAAACCGGATGTACCAGACTTCGATAAAATCTTCGAAGAAGCTTTTAAACGTTAAACTTATTGGTAGAATTTTTATAGTAATGGTATTATTATAATATTCAACAGTATTATTTTTATAGGAGTACAAATTGAAATTTTTAGATTCATTGAACGTTATTGGACGTTTTACAGAAACGGCGATCGTAAAGGATGGAAAAACTTACTTTACGGATGCATCAAAAACCTTTTTCGGTATGGTAGAATCCGAGACTCCGGATGCGAAAGATGTCGGTTTCTACGACAACATTTCGAACTTCCAACGAGTCATCTCGTTATTCGAAGAACCGGAAATTGCTTTGGATGACGCTTCGTTAAAAATCAAAGATGTTACTGGTGATGCGAAATTTGTGACCTCGGATATCCGATTAATTCAAAATCTTCAAGATATTGATATCGAACGTGCCGTAACCCAAACCTTAGCGGTAAATCCAACCCTGAACGCGACTATCACTAAAGATACCATCAATCGCATTAAAACCGCGTCAGCGGCGATTGCGAATTCTAAAGTGGTTATTCATTCTCGTAACGGTGAAATTGAATTTATCGTTAAAGATGTGGATGTTTTGATGTCATCATCGAACTCATATAAATTCAAAATCCAAGGGGAATCTTCAAAAGATTGTTCGGTGGTAGTAGATGCAAGTTTCTTTGGTAAATTAGGCAACGAATTTAACTTAAGTTTAGTATTCTCTGAGAAAGCTAGCATGTTCCGTGCAATCCTTCAAAGCGAAGAAGCTACTATCGTTATCCCGACTGCGCACACGGCAGTGTAATACCTAAGGAGTTTTGATATGCAAGACCCGCAAACCCCACAGAACCGCAAGTTCAAACTAGGTTTCAAAACTCCTACATCCTTAGTGGAATCTGTAGAACCATTACAGGATGTAGATTATTTTGATGCTAGCTTGTTTAGCTACCTCGATTATTTGACAGCTTGTGAAAATCAAATCCGTAAAGCAAGCGAAAGCGAAAGCGATAGTGAGAGAGAAGTTTTCGTAGATTTTGCCAGCGTGCAAGATCACGAAGATCAATATTTTTGGTTAAAATATTTGAAATGTTATGGCCAATTCATTCCGGTTAATATCGACTTGAAATTTGCTTCAATCTTTGAAAAAGTCGCATTTGGGGGCCAACCTTGTAACACAACCAGCGCATTTAAAGGTGCGTTAGAGTTTGTTGATCGGGTTGGAAACGATAGAGCTATTGTGTTCTTTAACCCAGAACATTATAGCGTAATCAAAAAGTTGAATAGTTTACAAAAAGGACTTTTCGATGCTAAGATTGCTTTGTTAGATTCAAGTAAACGCGAAACTAATGAAAAGCTTTTCTATGATATCGAAAATGATACCATTAAAGTGGACTACGTGATCTCCATTTCTCCAATTATGCAAGCCGCTAGCGGTATCCGCTTAGATCGTGCAGAAACGGAAATCGTGGGTGATTTAGGATTTGCCCAGATTGCCAAGATTAATCCGACTTTAGCGATCCAAAACATCAAAGCATTTAAGAAATTAGCCGAAGGCTTAGAATTATCGCAGGAGGATTTCGTATGATTTTGTTCCTTTGCTGTGATAGCGTAATTGAAAAGGCTATTCTTTATACTTCGCTTTCTATTGCTAAACCGGATAATTTCGAAGTTTGTTCGACTTGTTTAGTAAGCGGAATTAAGAAGGATTCCGGAAATAAGATAGTTCTTAAAACGCCAGTAGAAACGAAAGAAATCTACGACACCAAGACGGTTAATAAACTTAAACGTTTAGTCAAAGACGATCAAGTTCGTTTCTTAGAGATCCCGCGTTACGCGGAGAAGATCAAAGAAGCGGAAACAATGGAAGTGGAAGAGCTTAAACTTCTTAAGATCGACACTTTATCGATGAACGCACCGGAACCCACCGCAAAATCAGTAGGAGAAGCATTCCAAAATTACTTGGAAAGTGAATTTGGAACGAAGTTTGTAGTTAATGTATAATTTAAAAGATCTCTCCATTGTGAGATAGTTGAAATCTTAAAATCTCCAAGTTATCACTAAAGTGAAGGTTTGGGGATTTTTTTTTATTCTCAAAATATTTTGAACCTTTCAAGTTTTGGTAACCGAAACTTTGATGGTTGATTTTTAATTTTAGTTATATTATAATACATCAAAATTCAATAGGAGATTAGGAGATCATAATGTCAAAAGAATCAAAATTTGAAATCAAAAAGCTGAGCGATCGTGAACATATTGTTCATCGTCCAAGTATGTACATTGGTTCTGTCAGCAATGAACAACATGAAACGGCTATCTTTGAAAATGTGTTTGAAGAACCAAAACTTCAAACTAAGCAATTAACGTATGCACCAGGATTAATCAAAATCATCAACGAAGTTATCGATAACTCAGTTGACGTAATCATCAAAACCGGTAAAGGTTCCACTATCAAAGTAAAACTTTCTGAAGATAAGGTAGAAGTTCAAGATGACTCTACTGGTTTCCCAATGCCTGAAAAATTCAAAAAACTAGCAATGAATGGTGGAACTTCGAAACGCGAAGTCTTCGAAGATTTGCCGGTAGTGATTGCTTTGGGTAATGCTCGCGCCGGTAGTAACTTTAATGATGAAGATAACTTAGGGCAAATGGGCACTAACGGGGTTGGGGCATTCGCCACAAACTGTTTTAGTAAGCGATTTGTTTGTGTCACCAAAACTCAAGACACTACCACTAAAGTGGAATGGCGGGATAATGCTTTATTGCACGGTTGCGACATCCAATATAAGAAATCCGAACCCGGTACATCCATCACATTCTGGCCAGATCTCGCAAAATTCAGCCTAGCTGAGATTAGCGAAGATGTTAAAGATGTAATTCGTACTAGATTGGTAGTACTATCTTTAACATACCCAGATATCAAATTTTTCTTTGATAGCAAGCGAATCAAAACTCCGAAGAAAATCGCAAATCTCTTTACAACGGAAGAAACTCCGTTTGTTGAGCATTCTACGGATAACTATCAAGTACTAGTCATCGCTAACAGCGAAAAAACTAGTCATTTTAGCGTAGTAAACGGTTTGAATACCCCGGATGGTGGTAGCCATATCGATCTTATCTTGCAAGAAATTGTTAAAGAATTGTCAGAGACAAAAGGCCTTAACTGTACTCGGGCGGATGTGTTGAATACTTTACAGATTGTCTTTATTGGAAGAGGCTGGAAGAACCTACGATTCAATTCTCAAACTAAAGAGAAGATTACGAACTCAACAAAAGAAACGCGCGAATATCTTGGTGACCTAAATCCGTTAGTTCAAAAAGTTAAGAAATCAAAACAGATTAAGGATTTTATCAAAGCGACTACGCAAGCACGTGAGCTCCGCGTAGAGAAGAAAGCTATCAAAGATGCGAAAAAGACTAAAATCAAATCTGATAAGTTCTTAGACGCTCAAGGGGATCGCGAAATCTTAATGTTGGTAGAGGGGGATTCCGCGATGGGCGGTTTGGTTCCGGCTTTAGGACGCAAAGGAATCGCATATTACGCATTAAAAGGGAAACCCTTAAACGCGTATAAATCGAGTGCTCAAAAAGTCGCCGCAAACAAAGAGCTTAGTGAATTGTTAGCTATTATTCATCAGAACGATTTCAAGAAGATTGTAATCAGCTCGGATCAAGATTTGGACGGCTTCCATATCCGCGGGCTCTTGTTAGGCTTTATAACCCAGTTTCTCCCAGAACTACGCGAACGCGTATATTTCTTACAAACTCCAGTTAAGGGGTCAATGAAAGATGGTAAGCTAGTTCGTTGGACTTTCGATATTGAAGGCTCCTTGGATATCAAATCTGGCGAATCTTTAATGTACTTCAAAGGTCTTGGTACATTAGATCCTCAAGATATCGAGGCAGTGATTAAAGCAGACGGCTTGGAAACTATTATGACCCCAGTAAGCTTAGAAGATCCGCGTTTCGCGGAAATGTTAGATGCTTGGTTAGGTGACGACAGTCAAAAGCGTAAAGATATGATTTTAGCGAACAACTTTAGTATTGCGAGTATCTAAGAGTTGACCTAAACTCAAAAGTATACTATAATACCACATATCGTTAAACAGGAGAGGCGATTATGAAAGTACCTAAGCAGCTTAATTACTGGTTCAAAAAACTTGGGTTCCGCCCAGAGCGTCGAGGGTCTTTGTACTTCAAATCTAAAAATCGACACGCACGTGTATTAGTAAAGGAAGATTTCCTTATTGTAGAGATCTCGTTAACTAATAAAGATTGGGATAGATGGGCTAATTCAGTTCAAGTAAGATTTGAAATCACCAGAGATCAGGCGTTTGAAGATATGTTCCGGTTCAAATTCTTCAAGGCGATGTACGTTCAAATGTAAAAAAAAAGAGGATCGATAGGAGCACTCGATCCTCTTGAAGGTCTCATCAATTTAGGAGCGAATTGACGAGATATTTCTTTTGTTATTATTGTTATTCGTTTATAATACATCTAAAGTAGAACGCCTTCGCGTTCACACAATACATTTATTTATTGGGAGTGTAGAATGACCTCAAACATCATCAACGCGGTTCGCTTCTTCGAGCAGGACTACGTTAATCAAGCAAGTTATGATAACTTACGAAAAATTGCCAGTTTAGTCGATGGACTAAAGAATGCAAGTCGCAAAGTGATTCATACGGTGCTAGACAAAAAGATTACCGAATTAACTAAAGTTTCCCAATTATCTTCCAAAGCGGCAGAATACGCTGATTATCTTCATGGGAGTTTAGATGGAGTAGTAGTGACCTTAGGTCAAGATTACTTAACTACTAACCAAATTCCATTATTAAAACGCAAAGGTAACTTTGGTACCCGCGCTATTCCAGAAGCTTCGGCTAGCCGTTATATCTTCGCAGCTGGGAATAATCGCTTACGCGAAATTTTCCTCGATATCGACAAATCTTTATTAGTAGGTCAAACATTCGAGGGTACTAAAATTGAACCAATGTACTTTACTCCGGAACTTCCCATTCTTCTCGTAAACGGAAGTAAAGGGGTGAGTTCTGGCTTTGCTCAAAATATCCTAGCCCGCCCAGTAGATTCCATTATCAAATGTATCGAAGTTTTCTTAGAGTCTGGCGATTATAAAGCTTTAGAATTAATCAACAAAGTCAAACCTTTTATTGGAAATTTCAACGGTACGGTTGAGCGGGATCCAGAAAATCCACAAGCTTTCAAATGGTTATTCACCGCAAACTTTACTATCGATAAGAACGTAGTAACTTTGTTGGATATTCCTTATGGTAGCGATTTAAGATCTTACTTACAACACTTAGATAAATTAGATGATGATAAAAAATTCAAAAAATATGAAGATTGCTCCGAAGGAGATAACTTCAAATTTGTAGCAACTTTTGATAAGAAGACTACCCTAACTAAAGATCAAGTTATCAAATTATTCAAATTGCAGACTTCGGTAACCGAAAACTTCACCTGCATGGATGAAAATAATAAGATTTTCGAAGCCGAGAATCCATTCGATATTCTAAAACGATACGTAGATATCAAACTTAGCTATATCGAAAAACGTAAGGCTCTGATCTTGGAGAATTTGGAGACCAAAATATCCAAAGATCAATCGATCTTGTGGTTAATCTTAGAAGTAATTAATAATAAAATCGACTTCAAAAAATTAAAGGCTTCCGATTTGAATAAATTATTCAAGCAAAACGAACTCTATCAGGATCCGAACGATTCGCAAGAAGGCTTTGGTTATCTCCATAGAATTCCGATGGGTAAAATGGTCAAAGAAGAAGTTCAATCGCTGGAAGCGAAGATCAAGCAAACTAAACAAGAAATTAAAGAAACGGAGAAGACTACTATTCAACAAATGTGGTCAACTAACCTACATAATTTAGTGGATTTATAAGGAATAAACAATGGCAAATTGGTCAAATTCTACCAACTGGAACTCCACCGCGTATCGCGGACAAATCCGATATGAGGAATTCAAACAGGATCACCCAAACGCGGTTTTCCTTTTTAATGGTACTCGCGTTCTGGTTAACGATACTAAAACTTGGGAACATGCAAAAGAGCTTTTAGGAGCTAAGCAGGGTACCAATCCTTTCCGCGCTAATGTGCAAGTTTTGATTAATGATACCCCGGTTGCATTCGACAAGATTGAGCGCCCTCGAGGTCGTAAATCCGGCCAAGCCGCAGAGAATATGGAAGCATTAGTTGCGGTCGCCACTTTAGTGGATGTAGCGAACTATAAAGAGCTCTCAGATTTGATCAACAATCCAAAATCTCTGGAAGATATCGTTAAACGCTGTCAAGGGGTCTCCAGGGATCAAGTTTACAAAATTATCGATGCGGTGGCGGATGACGAAAGCTACGGGGACACGTTTATTCGAATCGGCAAGAATATCCGATCTGGTACCCCAATCTCCGGTAACATTGACAACTACGTGGTAATCAACAAGCAAGTTTGGGATAAACTAAAAGCTAAAGCGGCAGCGCTATTAAGTTTAGACTATGGTAAAGTTCAAGGCGATAAATGGAATCCTTCTGATATTTTATTTGTTCGTAAGTCTTTCGACTTTAATCAATTCCAAGTAGAAGGCAATATTGCTGAGTTTAATGAGAAATTTAACAGTTTAGTTAAACAAAGTGAAATTATCCCCGTTAGCGTTAAACAAAAAGTAGACTCTATCAAAGGCTCTCGTGGTATTGCCACTGAGATTCCTACGGATATCTCAAACATTAGTATTCGCGATATCGCGAAGAAAGGAAGCATTGCGGGTATTCCGGTTAAGCTAAGTTATGAATATGGTAAAGCAACCGATGATTCTACTATTCAAAGACGAGCATTAGGTTGGATTGAATCCAAAGGTAAAGAACATGTTGAACAAACAGTAGCTTTAGCCGCAGGCTTAATTCCGGATTCTAGTATTTGGTACTTAGCTAATGATCAGTTTGTGCAAGAGCACTTTGAAGATGCTAAACGCCCACCAAAAATCCAAGAAGTGATTATCTCGCTGAACTCAAAAGCAATCTGGTTAAAATTCGATAATACCTTCGCTATTGTGCGCACTAAAGGTGGTAATATTCAGGTTAGCATCGAAAAAGAACGCATAAGCGCGAAATTCGTCGACCCGGATGATGTAGATCCCAGCGACTTCAAATTATTGGAATCTTCGGAGCTTGAGACTCAACTACTATCTGAATACACTTTAGTGGAATCTCTTTAGGTGTTTTGGTGACCAAAACTTTAACCCTTCATAATCTTAAAGATCTCCGCATCTGCGGAGATTTTTATTGCTTGAAAATTACAGTAAGTGGTATTATAATAACAATCTAACTAAATTATTAGCACAATAGCACAATAGCATTAGGAGTAACAAATGTGGGATGAATTAGATGACGAACTAACCACGAAACCAAAAGATGGTTATGATTCGCTGTTTCATAGTTCGGTATGGTATGAAAAATACAGACCGAAAACTTTAGATGAAATGATCTTACCGGATTATATCAAAGATAAGTTACGCGTTTACATTCAAAATGGCGGTAAGAATTTACCTCATCTTGGATTATTCTCAAGATTACCGGGTACCGGTAAATCGAGCTTAGCCAAAGTTTTGATGCGCGAACTCAATGCAGAAGCTCTTTGGATCAACGCTTCTTTAGAGCGTGGTATCGATGTTCTACGAACAAGAATTCAACAATTTGCTAGCCAAACAGCTTTACGCGATTGCGTAAAAATTGTAGTAATGGACGAGTTTGATGGGTTCTCAAAAGAAGGTCAGGCGGCTTTCCGTGGATTTATCGATAGTTTCCCAACTACCCGATTCATCTTTACCGGAAACTTCAAAGAGAATATCATTGAACCTTTACTGGATCGCTTAGAAGTTTATGATTTTAATAGCTTTGGTCCGGCTCAAATCGCCAAACCAATTCTTAATCGCTTAGAGTATATTTTAGGTGCGGAAAATGTCCAGTATGAAAGAGATGATCTTCTTAAAGTAATCAAATCTAACTTCCCGAAAATTCGTTCAATGATTGGAGCTCTTGGAGCTGGATTGCATACCAAAGAAGATGGAACTAAAGTATTTGAATATTCTTATGTTGGTGACTCAAATAAACTCGATGAATTGATGATTTTGATGAAACAAAAAGACATCAACAAAGTAAGAACTTTAGTATACGGTTTAGGATCTTGTGATCACTTGTTTGGTTATCTTGGTGAACATATCGAGTTAATCTTTGGAGATAAACAAGAAAACTTGATCAACGGAATCATCGCGTTAGCGAAATATCAAAGCTATCAATCAACCGCAAAAGATAAACAACTTAACGCGTTAGCGTGTTGTTTTGAATTGATGCGTTTATTATAAATACCTTCCATTTAAAATTTTAGGAGTATCATAATGGAAAATCAAATCAAAATTCATTCAGAGCGTACGTCGGGAGACGTAGCTCTCTGTAATTTGGCGAGCATTAACACCTATGAATGGTATTACTCAACCCCCGAAGAACAGCAAGAAATTGCGCAATGCGCAGTAGATGCATTAGATCTAGCTATCGAATTTGGTATTTGCCCGGTAACAGAAGGTCAAATTACCAACGATGAATTCAAATACATGGGCATTGGGTTAACCAATCTTACCAACTTATTAGCATCCCAACAAATTGCCATTGATACTAAAGCCGCGGCAGAATTTCAAGCCGAATTGATGGATAACCTTAGCTATCAGCTCTATAGAGCAAGTATGCTACGCGCCAAGAAACTTGGGGCATTTAAGCAATTCAAAAACACAAAATGGGCGGAAGGCCTTACTCCGGTTCACATGTCATTAAAACACTTCCCGCAAGCTTGGGAGCTTACCGAATACGGTAGAAATTTCGTTAGTTCTGGTAAACTAAAACGTTGGGATGAACTAGCAAAAGAAATCAAACAATACGGTATCCGAAATGCGCAAGTTATGGCGATCGCCCCGACTGCGAGTTCCGGTAAAGCTATTAATGCTACCGAATCTACTGAGCCGGTGCATGATTTAGTTTACAAGGAAGAAGGTACCAAGAATTTACCGGCATTGGCTCCAAATCTTCGCCAAAATCACCTATACTACAAATCTGCGTTTGACTGCGATCAAAAAGCCCTTTTAACTAACGCGATTGTACGAGGTTGCTGGATTGATCAGGGTCAATCGATTACGTTATACTTCAAGAAAGTGGATAGCTTGCGGGAGTTCACGGATTTGCATACCTATGCAATGAAATTTGGCATTAAGTCCCTGTATTATATCAAACAAATGAAGGCGATTGAAACTGAAGATGAATGCGTAGCCTGCGCGGTATAAGGTAGTAAGGAGTATAATATGTTAAAGACAATCAAAGAAATCAAATTTATGAAGCGCGATGGTCGCATCGAAGACTTCAACGAAGAGAAGATGTTAAAATTCCTCACGAAAATTGGAATCCCCGCGGATGCGGCAAATACCATTCTTGGTGACTTCTTCGAAGAAATTGGTACAACTCTTCGCACTAGCGAAGTAATTTCCGCTTTAGAGCGCGTAGCAAGTCGTCGAATTACTCCGGCAAGCCCGCAATTCGAAGATTATGCCGGTATCCTATATTTGGAGGGGGTTAAGAATAAAGATTACCGTGGGAAATACCCGCATCTTAACATTCTTAAAGAAGCTAAAAACATTAACTTTCCGAGTTCGTTCACCGAAAGTGAGATTGAAGAGCTTAACGATTATCTGAAACCGGAACGCGATCTTAAATTCAATTACAAAGCGGCAGTTATTTTCCATTCGAAATACTGCTTGAATTTACGAGATGTAAAACATCCAGCTAACGGATCTATCGCGACGATCAAAGAGCTTCCGCAAATTGCGTATATGCGCGTAGCGATGTTCTTAACAGCCAATTTACCAAATGAAGAACGTTTAAAAGAATGCAAACGAATCTATGACAATATCAGCTTGCATAAATTCACGTTAGCCACTCCAATTATGGTGAACGCGATGACTAACCGCCCACAGACCTCAAGTTGCGTATTGATGACCGTGGGAGATCATACAGATAGTATTTTAGACATCAACCACAAACTTGGCGTAATGTCCAAGAACATTGCTGGGGTAGCTATCGATATTTCACAATTGCGCGCACGCGGAAGCTTGATTAGTAATGGGGTGACTTCTGGTCCGGTTCCATTCTTAAAATTGTTTGAAGCTACGGTAACCGCATTCAATCAGGGTGGCACAAGACCTGGAGCTCTTTGCATTTACTACCCTTGGTATCACCAAGATATTTTAGATTTGTTAGTATTGAAATCTAACGGAGGAACCGATGAAAACCGCGCTCGTCGTTTGAAATATGCGTTAAAAGTAAATGATATCTTTATTCGCAAAGTGGAAAATGATGAAGAAATTGCGTTAGTAAGTCCACACGAAGCCCAAGATCTTTACGGATTGTATGGTGAAGAGTTTGAGAAAGCTTATCAAAAATACTTAGATGACCCCGCAACCAAGAAAATCAAAGCTCGCGAAGTTTGGAAATCTTTCTGTAAGCAGAGAGCGGAAACTGGTAACATTTACTTATTCCACACCGACAATGCTAATAAAGTAAGTATGTTGAACGAATATATCGGTTCCAGCAACTTATGTACTGAAGTTTTCTTACCTTCAAGACCTTCTAGCGATTTCGTTGATGTAAGAGTATAACTTAAAAGATCTCCACTTCGGTGGAGATTTTTTTTTTGAAATATTAAAGTTTCGGTCACCAAAACTCAACAACTCTAAATTTTTTTTTTTTGAATCGGGTTGATTTATTATAATAAACATACTATAATACATCCATATCGCGAACATATGGTCGAAGACCAATTTCGCGTGCATACTTTAAATTTCGGGAGAACATTATGTTATTTGCTGAATTCAGTGCTATTATTCTTATGATGGTCCTAGCTACGCTAGCCTTGATGTTTGCGTTCGGGGTCTTATTATTAGGTTGGTTGATCGATGTGGTCTTATCGATTGTAGATGATTTAAAATTATTGAAATCAAATGGAGATAAATCAAATGTCAAAAACAATTAAAGGTCTTAAAATTTCCGCTTTAGCGGTAATGTTAACCGCTTTAAGTGGTTGCAATGAACCACAGCATCCCGCCTACGGGTTTACTCAATTAGATCCGTATCTAGCGATCTTTGTTGTATTTGCGGTATTCGCAGTAGGTTCCTTCTTATGGGGAGTCTGGAGTATGATCGACTTCCGCAAGAATCTTACCAATCAAAGCTATCGTGGTGAATTCTTTCAATGGGATAACACCGATACCAGCATCCCTAGCATCCCTAGCATCCCTAGCATCCCCAACTCTAAAGGAGTAATCAATGACGTCGAAACAAGATAAAATCTTTTGGACTGTGGCTCTTTGCGTAAGTCTTGTACTATCTTTGGTTTGCTTTGGGTTAACCGAACTTTACATCTTCTTGTTATTCAAGGAACCGGGTAACCCAGAGATCTACAATTGGCATACTGCCAGCATTGGAATCTTAGGTTGCTTAGCGTGTTGGTGGAGCTTATGGTTTGCTTACGATAATCTCAATAAAGTAAGCAATCCGGGTTGATTTCTAATTTTAGATGGATTATAATATCTGTAAATTAACAAGGAGCATTAGGAGATTATTATGAACTCTGCAACATCCCCAGTTTACGAAAACGCAATCCAATTCATCAAAAACATCGCCAACGGCGAAGAATCTGATATTTTGGTAGACAATCAATTCTTAATGAGCTATCGCGAGTATAATACTCGAGTGGATATCACAATCTACAATGGTCCGGATTATGAGAAAAATTTTAGCACCAAAGCAGCAAACTTCGAGCATTTCGATCGCGAAAGTTTCGAAAGATTGCTAGATACTTCATTGTTGAAATTCCTCGGAATCGATAAAAATTTCAAAATCAAAGTGGGTGGTTTCTCTCAAAACAACTTTGAGTTGAGAGGGTTGACGAATGCTCAAATTCCGGTTACAATTGAAGACTTGTTGAATTTGATTGATCAAAAACTTTACAGATCTTCAGATTTGAATTTGTTTGTTTACAAAAACGGTGAGATTCACATCACAATTTAGGAGTTTAGATGTCGAATACTGCAATTACCCCAGAACAGAAGTTTGAGAGAATTCTCTTAGGCTCGCTGACCGCGAATAAGGAATATTTCTCAAAAGTTCTGGGTATCTTAAAGCCGGAGTTCTTTTCGCAAGAGCGAAGAGATATCTTCAATTCTATTAAGAAACATTACAAGGAATACTCTCTACCCCCGAGTTTGGGTGATCTTGAAATGTCCATCAAAGACACCCAAAATCAAGATCAAAGAAATCGAATTTTCCAAGAAATCCAACAAATTGGAGAATTGGATACTTCGAAATACAATACTGATAAATTATGTGATGAAACTTTATCGTTTGTTAAAGATGCTTTGTATTTGAAAGCGTTGGAGATTGGTAGTGAAGGCTTGTTAACCAAAAACGACGATCTTAAACGAAAAGCTGAGCAAATTTTAGATGAACGAGCTAAGGTTAACATCGATAGCGATCTAGGTATCGAGTTTAGTGATGCTACCGCAGTGATCGACTATTATTCACAAGAAACGACTGGTTTGCTGACACAACATTATTCGTTGAACGAAAGATTAGGACCTGGATTCTTACCAGGAACTTTGAATTTGATCTTAGCCCCTTCCGGGGTTGGTAAATCTTTAATGATGACAGATTTAATTTCTGGGTTTATCAAAGCTGGGAAGAATGTATTATTAGTGAGTTTAGAGATGTCTGCGGAAGAGGTAATGAAGCGAGTACACTCGAATACTTTAGAGATGCCAATCGCGGATTTCGTTCCTAGACATTTCAATAAAGATTTGTTCATCAAAAAGTTAAACGGGGCTAAATTGAAAGGTTGCGGAACCTTCTGGACAAAAGACTATCCACCAAATAGTTTCAGTGCACTAAATCTCGAAAGTTTAGTAGAATCGTTTAAAAACGAAAAGAACTTGTCTTTCGATATTGTATTCATTGACTATATTGGCATCATGAAATCAGATTTATTGTCGCCTTCTGCTGGTTTGTATAGCTATGTCAAATCGATTGCGGAAGAGGTTCGCGCGGCGTCTAAACGTTTGAATTTAGTAACAGTTAGCGCTTCACAATTAAATCGTGGCGCGACCAACAACTTAGAGGCAGACAACTCTGCGGTTTCGGATTCTATGGGTAGCGTAATGACCGCAGACTTTTTGATGTTCTTGCTTCAAACTGAAGAAATGAAAGAGAAGGGAGATATTATCTGTAAGATTACCAAGAATCGATATACCGGCAAAACGGAAACATTCCCGATGCGGGTAAATTACGAACTGATGAGATTTGAAGATCCGGAGATCCCAAAATCTTTGGAAGCTCGAAAAGAATTACGGGACGTCTTTGAAACTAACGTTCAACAAGTCGAACAAATCTTGGAAGAGCATCATCGAATCGACAAGGAAAACGCGAAAGCGTTAGATCAAAAGATGCGTAAAGAATCGGAACCAACCAATCCCGTGAATCCGACGAATGCCTTAGAAGTCATTGACGAATGGGCTGGGTTGTTTAATTAATTTTTTATAGGAGAAACGTATGAATATGTTACCGCAACATCAAGTAGCATTAGCGGCTATTTTAACTCTTTACCGAGCTGGTTTAGAGAAACCAGAACCAGAGGTTAAGTTCGATAAGAACACTTTCAATTTTACCGTAAACGGTAAGTTCTTTGATGAAAATGAATTTTGTTTGGATAGTTTAATTACTTTACAAGATGTTCATCTTTTACAATCTGCAAAAATCCAATTAGATCAAAATCCATTATACTTTGTAGTAGGTAATCGAGTAGTTTGTACAGGCTCGCTGGAAGCGAATTCTTTGGATACTTTAGCGGGTTTTGCTTTCCAAAACTTAGCATGTTTCAAAAGGGTAGAAGATGCAGAAGAAGCTTTAGCGATGGCTAAACGTTTGTATGAAGCATTATATCCAAACAACAAAGCGGTAGACCGCGTTACAATCAAAATGATCAAAGATCACCCAGATGCGAAAGAACCTCGTTGCGCTTATAGCGGAACTTCCGCGGCTTTCGATATCGCAGCAGTAGAAACCGTAGAAATTCTTCCGGGTAATGATGCCGTGGTACCCGTAGGGGTAAGATTCTCAATTCCAGAAGATCAACCATATTATATGCAAATTCATTTAAGATCGTCACTGGGATTTAAGAAGTCACTGTTGCTGCATTCTGGAATAGTTGATGGAGGTTACACCGGAGACTTCGGGGTAAAAGTAATGAATCATACTAAATTCCCGGTAACTATCGCCAAAGGCGAATACTTCGCGCAAGTAGTAGTTCACAAGAAACCTCAAATCTTCTTTGAGGAACTCAATCCTTCGCAATGGGCGAAGTATGAGGAATCCCAACAGCGTGGTTCTGGTGGTTTTGGATCATCCGGTAAGTAAAGTTTAAAGAATTAAAAATCTCCACTTCGGTGGAGATTTTTTTTTATTTTGCGATTTGAGAGTTTCGGTAACCAAAACTTCGTATGTGGGTTTTCAATTTTTTTCAGTAATCACACTTCAGTGTAGATTTTGAAGAAACCGAAATGTGGATTGAAATGATAATGATATGTTTATTATAATAAAACACCACAATTAAAATTCGATATCTTCGATTTGTACACTAAAGTGTAATTCTTGAAAAAAACTTTTGAACCGTTCAAGTTTCGGTTACCGAAACTTCTCACATATGAAAAAAAAAAAAAATTAAAAAAAGTTTCAAAAGGGGGTTGCCATCTGGATTTCGATGCTTTATAATACCTCCCATAAGTTAAGCAATTAACGCAAATTCAAACGCAGGAGATCAAAATGAATACATTATCAAAATTAGCTTACACAGTTATCGGCGCAATCTGCTTAGCAAGCGCTATCTCAACGGCTTACATTTTCACAACCGTTGAGCCTACTGCTAAAACTGCACAAGAAGAAGTTAAGTTAATGGATTTCTACAAAACCCACAATCTTCAAAATAATCAACGTTAATCCGGAGGATTGAATATGAAACTATCTGCAGTATACTGCACAGATCGACGCGGCGTAATTGGTCTCCGCGGGGAGAATACCAATTACTATCAACCAATCAATTCCAAATTGGATAAGCGCTGGTTTATACAACTTACTAAAGGTAAAACCGTATTGATGGGCGCTAATACCGCGAGAGCATTGGTCGAAGAGACTGGTAAGCTATTACCAAATCGCAAGAATATTGTCTTAACAACGAACAATGCGCTAGCTAACAAACTTGAAATCATAGCTGCCGCGAATGATCAACAATTGGAAATTTGGGCTAACCTTTATCATCTAAACGACTGTATCGATGAAGAAATCATCGTGATTGGCGGAGTTCATATTCTGGATCAACTTTATGATAAGATTGATACCTGGTACGTGACGGAATTTGATTGTGATGTGACTACTCATCGAGCTTGTTATTATCGTAATGGGGAAACCGCATATACACAACACGCGTTCTTTTTCCCGAATATCGGATGGACCGCGGATAATTTCATTCAAGAAGGTTTCCAAAGAGTCGCTTACAGCGGATTCTCTGATGTTGACGGGTATACTAATCTTCCGGTTACCGGATATTTTGTAGAGTATAAACGTGTATAAAATTTCAAAACAATATATTAAGTACTGATTAACAATTATGAACAACAAACAAAAAGTGAAATTAGATTTTACAGACGAACAACTCACCAAATTCGATAACGCGGTAGATATTGCTTTCAGCAAAGGCTACCAAATCGAGAAATTATTCCAGCCACCAAAGATGGTCGGGGATACTTTGATTACTTACGTAGTAATGCGAAATTTGCAAGATGCAAATCAAGCATATGACGTGCTAGTAATGATGAAATTGCAAGGCACAAACTGTGAAGTTTCGTTCAACCGACCACCGAAACCTGGAGAGTTTGGTTTAGTACCAATTTCTTTCAAAGAATTCTTAGCTCTTCCGGATGTGGAGTAATTGAATAACCTTTACCTATTGCATCGATAGATAAAAACTTTGATTTAACGCATTTTGGCGGGTGTTTTAATTTTAAGTTTCTATTATAATACATCACATAAGGAAGAGAGATTAAAGTGATCTCTTAGAAATTAAATCCAACTTATATTGAGGGATATAAAATGACTAAAGTATTATTAAACGACATCAACTTAGCAGCGCAAGATTTAGCGTCAAACGGCGGTTTTTGAAATTTGATAAAGACTCATACAATCGTCTTTGCGTTATTGATATGCGCGCCAACGCAGAATTTTTTGAAACTCATCGCGTATTAGGTCGTCGTTACGATGAACTTGACGCTGTAGATAGCGCGTTAGATTCCGTAACTGCAGAGGATGTTGAAGCTAAAGCTTTCTACGAAACTCGCAAAGCCCAATTAGTTGTTTTAACTAACGAGTTAAGTGACAAGTTAGAAGAAATTAAAGACAATATGAAAACTCAGTATGTAGAGTTATTAGAGGTGATCGGGTAATGAATCTGCAAGGGCCCGCCAAAATTTAAAATGCCTGAGTGGTGGAATTGGTAGACACGTCGGATTTAGATTCCGATGCTCACAGCGTGAAGGTTCAAGTCCTTTCTCAGGTACCATACCCAGCAATCATAGGAGCAAATATGTACAACGTCGAAACTTACACGTACCGTGTACTATTCCAAACAGAAGAAGGTTACAAAGTTTTTAAATTTGTGACTGATTTTACAAAAGATGAAGTGATCGATCGTTTCGCGCAACTTGCGAATACGCACAGTTTGCGAGGTTTGATGGATGTGTTTGCTATGTATCCGCATACAGTGCATTACGTTAACCTATATCGTAACGCGGATGAAATTGCGTTTACTATTTTGCAGGAAAATCGTAATAATCGAATTTCGCAAGATAAGCCAATCTTCTGGGAAATTGACAAACAATATCGCGATTACGGTTTACCAACAGAAAAGAAACCGGTAGATTTCCTGTGGGATAATAGCATGATGTATGCTCGTGTTAACAATACCTCGGATTGGATTAAAGTAACGGATTATCCAACGGAATATGCGGTAGAACAATATAAAGCAGAACAATTTGAAGGCTTCTTAAAGCAGTGCTTGCATGGCAAATGGTTCCGCAAAGGTTCGGATTATTTCCAAGTATTGCGCGGACTATTAGAATATTCGAATTATTCGCTGGAAGCGGTGGGTTTCGCAGAAACCGATGCATTGCTGTTGGATGAATTAGATGCCATCTTACAACAAGAGCCAGTTTATGTAGAGTATGATCTCATTACAGTCCCAGATCCGTGGGATGATTACGGAGATGATTATGCTCATCAACTTCGAATTGTTCAGTTGCCTGAATGGCTAAAGTAATAAATAAACTGTTAAATTAAAATGTTCCCATCGTCTAATTGGTTAGGACATCACTCTTTCACAGTGAAAATCCGGGATCGTGCCCCGGTGGGAATGCCAAATTCAATGCGGGTTGGAGAAGTAGAATCTCATCGGACTCATTATCCGAAGAACGCAGCGTGCAAATCCTGCACCCGCAACCATAATTCAAAGTTTTTCAATTCTACGCTAAAGCGTAATTTTGAAAATCTTGAAAACTCGGATTAGCTCAGCCTGGTAGAGCGCTCGCTTTGGGAGCGAGAAGCCGTAGGTCCAAATCCTGCATCCGAGACCAAATTTCAAACCTCTACGCTTTAGCGTATATTTTGAAAACTGTTATCTCCTGTGTAAAAACTGCTTTAAAATAAGCGGAGTTTCAGTGCTGATATCACTGACTTGATAACAAATCGAGCTCATATAAGGCCTAGCAGTTCTCCGACCTATTACGCTCATTCGAGCGACCTCTCCAAAGCTTCGAGGCGACTCGAGGCTTTTTATTTCCGATCAGATCCGGAAATCAAAAATAATCGTTGAATAAAATATTGTGAATTATTATAATAAACAATGTAATCAATTACGATTAAAAGAAACCGAAAGGATCTAAGTCAAGCAAATTTACACCGGAGGTGTAGATCTTGCAGACCTCAAATCTTTTCATAGACTAAGTATCCAACAAACAAGGAAACTCTATGACAACAAAAACCAAACCAAATTTCTTTACCGGTCAAATTGACGCTCTTACGCGTGCTATCGGTACCGAGAATGCTATTGATCATAATCAAGCGGCGGATATCATCGATTATGTTCATAATGATCTTAAACTTTCATCAGAGCAATTCGAAAATCTTCAAGAGTATTTCAAATCGAAATACCCTAATGAGAATTTGTTAACCACTTTATTGAAGTTACGCGATTTAAAACCATTCGCCGCTGGCGGTAATGTGTTTGAATCTGGTCAAACTATCGATGAACCTACCTTATTGTGTATGCGTTGGGTGGCTGGTTTAAAAATGGAAGAAGTTTTAGATATTCTGAAATTCGATCGTACTGATTCTAACTTAGTTCAAGATCTTTCCGTAGGAAATATCGGGACAGCTCAACGTTGGGCTAAGACGGTAACTGGCGATAGCTTAGAATGTGATGATGAAATTATGTGTGGTCGTTATGCTAAACCTCCGCGTATCGCGACATTCCCAGCAACACATCCAGGTGAAGATCTAACTCCGTACGAACCATGTCCAGTTACGAAGCGCGTGGATTTAAGCTCAGTTTGTAGCCACCATTTCCTACCTTATGGTACATTGATTGGTGAAGGTTCATATGCGATTATCAGCTATGTTCCAGGTGATTTTGTGTTAGGTATTTCAAAATTACAACGTGTGGCAGATCATATTGCTCGTCGTCCAACTATCCAAGAAGACTTAACTAAAGAGTTATATCGCGCGGTAAGCGAAGCGGCTCAAACACCGGATGTGTATGTGGGCATCTTTAATGCTCGCCATACTTGTGAATACTTACGCGGTTCGCAATCTAATGATGGTTCATTATCAACTGAATGGTTCGGTGGTAAATTTGAAGATCGCAAATTACGCGAAAGCGTATTACGCACCGTTCAAAAATCTTAAACTTTCAAATCCTACAAATTATACGCCTTTGGCGTAGATCTTGAAATTATCAGTAAACTGAAGGCCTCTTAGTCGAAAGATTAAGAGGTTTTTCTTATTGCACCAATAGGTAATACCATTTATGGTAGAGTTGATTCAATGTTAAGTTTCTATTATAATATAACACATAAATGAGATATTGAATCACAGGAGAATTTAAAATGATTATCGAAATTACTACCAATTATGAAAACAACTATACCTTTACCGCAGTTGAAGTAGCTAGCGTTTTAGAACTTCAATCAAAAATCGAAGAGATTACAGGTGAAGTAGTTTCAGAAGCGGAATTAGAAATCTTATGGAATGGTGAACACGGTACGTACACTTACGTAAGTAATATCACCTCAGAATTAGCACAACCAATGTCTTGGATCTTCCGCAAAACTACTAAAGAAGCGTACAATGCGCGTGTAATGGAAGAAGTGCAATCTAAATTATTGAAATAGTCGGGAGTGGGAGTATCAAATGGCTAAAACAGCAAAATCATTTTCGGAAGTTGAACCAATTTCAAAAACTTTTAAAAATCAACCGGTAGAGATTTATGTTCAACAAAACGACTTCTACGTTGGGTTTAACAATGTATTCTTCAAAGGTGAATGTCGGTATAGCACTTTCGAGAATAAGAAATTTCTATGTATGGATATTATGCTTACCGCAACAACTCCATTATTAGAAAGAGTTCCGGCTACCGAAGTCGTTAAAATGGTAGTAGATGGAGAACAATACAGTATCAATGATCCAGAATATGTGCATAAGCGCTACGTTTGGGATTCTGAAGATTTAGAACTTTCTAATCTTGGATATGTTCGCGTAGGCGATATTGTCAAATTGAAAGATGGTTTTCACTTATGCGTAGGGACTTTTAATGGAAACTATAAACTGTTAGATTTAGAAGAACAAACCTTAAATGATCTTGATTGGGTTTATGTTCGCGAAAACGCAGAGATCTATCAACACAAAACTTTATGGGAGCGCGTGGTTAGCGTGGTAAGCGAGGTACTATAATATGAAATTTATTATAATTGACAATTTTAGAAATCAACAAGACCGCGATAAGTTGGTTGATGCTTTGCAAACAAACTTCGGGGAGGTTGTGGTATTAAGCTTAGGAGAACTCCATGATTTTCAAAACTTAGCTTCTCAGCTAAACAGGAAATTTGGAATGATGAAGTCATTCTCCAACGTGTTTTGGTCACCAAAATTAAGACGGATGAAGAAACAGAAATTTTCCAACGGGATTTGGAAGATTCACAAATTAACATTTTGTTAGAGTATTACAAACAACGTCTAAAAGACGAATTTGTAGAGATTGTGGATTTAAGAGTGTAGGAATTAGTTATGAGTTATAAACTTTTTATCGACGACTTAAGATTTCCAGTAACAGATGATTGGGTAGTCGCAAGACAATCCGGAGATGCTATTAATATCGTTCAACAAAACGGATTTCCACAAGAAATCTCTTTTGATCACGATCTCGGTTACGATGATACTTCAATCAGATTCTTACACTGGATTGCAGAAGCTTTAATGGATGGGAAACTTACTATCCCTGAGAATTTTACGTATAGTGTACATTCTCAAAATCCGGTAGGAGCTAAAAATATTCACAGCTACATGCAGTGTATTTTGAAAGCATTTAAGAAATAAACGTTAAGGATATTATAATGAAACCTAAATTTAAACCAAATTCAAACGTTACTATCGTAGTAGCAACTTCGGAAGATTTGAAAGATCAGATTGTTTATGTTAACAAAAGCGCACTAAGCTATGATCCATGTAATACCAAACGCTTCCGTATTATGCGTGATGGCGTAATCTTAGATCGAGCAGAGCGTGTATATGATGAATTGTCTGATTATTATTTTGATTCGTACACTAAACGTTTCATCGATAGTGAAGATTTAATGGTTATCAAACCGGAAAACGTTAAAGTCGGCGACTTCATCGATTCGCCTTACGGTTTATTCTTAGTATTGTCTGAAGATTGCACGGAGATGCTAAACGTCAATGAAGTAAGCTTTTGCACTTCGAATGCGGTCGATCTTTTATCTGAAGCTTTCGCTGAAAGCGAAGTTTCAAGATTTTAAAAGTTGAATTTATTTTGATAGTAGTATAATATAGTATTTTAACACTCGCGCGTATACGCGAAACATTAGGAGAAAATTATGTCAGGAATTTTTGAGATTGATAAGCAATTTGACTTTTGCTATGGTCATCGTGTTTACAATCAGGAGTTGGATCCGGAGCTTTCAGTCAATGGTTTATGCAAGTGCAGACATTTACACGGACACAATGGCCGCTTATTAGTGGGTCTAAAAGCGGAAAATTTAGAGCGCGGAATGGTCACCGACTTCAAAAACTTGGAATGCATCAAAGTTTTGGTAGATGATGTATTAGATCACAAATTCATCGCAGGTTTTGAAGATCCGTTGTTCGACGAATTATTCAACAATTCGAAAGAGAACATCCAATGGGATGAATATGATTTGGGTCATGTACATCCGGCGCATATCGATGTGGTGTGCGAAGCACAAGAATCCGAAGAAATGAAACGAGCCATGCGTGATAAATTAGAAGGTTTGGTAGTAGTGAATTTTGTTCCTACCAGTGAAAATCTTTGTAAGATGTTCGCGGATATCGCTGGTAAGCGTTTAGCGAAAATCTTCGGTGATCGTGTATCAGTAAGTTATGTGGATTTCTGGGAGACTCCAAAATCTCATTGCCGCTTTACCGTTAAAAGCGCTAAATTGATTGGTTAATTTGGAGGCATCGAATGAGTTATAGCGATGAAGCTGACGGTGCCCGCGGATCTAACAATGGTCGCTGGGCTGATTTAGACAAATCTTTAGAAGTTCGCCGCACCGGCGACTCTGTATGGTTGCTAATGTGGAGAGATTGCACCCACTCCGCTTCTGGGCATAATCGAGCTATCAAGGTTATTGATGGTGAGAAAGGTCGAATTGTAAGAACTCCGGAATATCTTCAAGCAGATGAAGTTTTCGAAGTTCCTAATGGCTGGTCTTACTTTATTGATAGCATCCAGGATCCAAACTTGCATGAAGTCGATTTCGAAGAATACCAAGTCGGAGACTTAATCGTTCGCGATTCAGATGTTTTAGTGATCGTGGATGTATACGACGATGGAGATATCTACGCCTACTCGATGTCCGAAAAGACCTCTTGCGTGGAGAATATCGAAGATTTGTTTTCCGAGAACCGGAAAGTAATTTCTTTGGATGATCTAGTGCTGTAAGCGCGGATTCGTTAATTTTATAATACAATTGTACAATTTGCTTATAAGGAGCACATATGAAATTTGATTATGATCAAGTGTCTACTGAAGAGGAAATCAAAGAAGCGGCTGAGTATTTAGCCGAATTAGTTGATTTTCCGATGTCTTTATCCATTCCACCGATGCTGGGTGAGGATTTCGTTAACGCTATTCTCGCGTACCGCGATCAATCTGAAGGCAAGAAACTTAACTTGCGCCCTGCGTTACGCAAAGATGTGGATCTCTTAACTGAAATCTTGGCAGATTATTCTCGTCATGTAGATGGGGTCGATGCGCAAGAAGCGTTGACAGGGTTCCCAACTCACGAAGACCATGTTAAAGAAGAGCTTTCTCCAGTTTTAGACGCGTTAGCAGAACTCGGTATCCCACAAGATGCGTTAGACAAAGCGGTTAAATTTACCGCAGTAGTAACCGAAACTTTAACAGATCTCGTCGGAGACGAAGACTTAGCAATCGAGGTCTACAATCAATTAGATCCAATGTATGCGCCTCTTGCTATCCTCGCGTACCGCGAACAAGCAGAAGGTAAAGATGCGCGCTTAGAACCGGAAGTTCGTAAAGAAGTGGATCGTTTAACTGAAATCCTAGCGGATTTATCTCGCGAGCAAGATGAAGAATTCTGCGGCGAAGATTGCGATTGCTGGCATGAGTTGGATACCCACGAAGACGATTTACCACCGGAGGTGAAAGATCGTATTAATCGATTGGTAGATCGCTTGGTTGAAGCTTTTGGTAAAGAACCGGATTCGCAAGATTCGCACGATCCTATCGACCACTACGAAGACTATCGCGTAAACGCGAAACAATGGCCTTCAGAAGATCGCGAAGATCAAGACTCGGAAGATCTTGATGAAGTGGCTTACGAACGCCACCAAGAAGACATTCTACGCGCAGCGCGTAAAAACGGTGGCTATGTGTTAGCAACTCGCGAAGTTTGGGCTAAACCTGTAGCTAAAACGGATGATGGCCGTTGGGTATTCGAAACTGAATATGGTTTAGAGTACTTAGACTTCGAAGATTACGAATTCGAGCCAGAATTTGATTCGTTCGAAGATGAAGAATCTTTGGTGGATTTCGATTAAAATCGTAATCTTTAAATTGTAGTTGATTTTGTGTTCTTATCATATTATAATACTTTATGTTTAAGAACACATCATCTATCAATTCACAGGAGATTATTATGGTAGTTCAAAAATTCAGCATCGAACAGGCTCTTAAAGGTCAGCCAGTAGTGTTGCGAAATGGTAGTTGTGCCATCATCGTCTATAGCGCGAATAAACACAATATTATCCATTCGATAAGCTCGGAAAGGGATGAACCGTTAGTTGGATTCTTATTCGATCCTAAAACTAACACGATCAATTTTGATTGTACTTATTTCTGGGGCTTGGATGGTTCCTTCGGTTCTGAGGATCCAGGTGAGGATATCGTCGGGATGTGCGAAATGCAACAACAAGATATCCTGGAGTATGCGTTTCAAAACAACCAACCTCTGAAAGCTTACCAGGATAAATTCGGGTATAGCTCGGTCAAGCCGGTCGCGAAAACACGTGATGCTAAGTATCTTTTTATTACTGAAGATAACGAAAAAACATTCGTGACGCTCGAACCTCTCGAAGACTACAAGTTTGAATTGGTGTAAGGTATAGGAAAATAATATGTTTTTAGATTTAGCTCAATGTAGTTCTTGCCAGCTTCCACTTACGGTTCTATTGTGGCTAGCGGCCATCGCAGCTGGAGCGTGCTGTGCAGCGATTATCGTTTTGGTGTTCAAAATGGTCTTTGAGAAATATTAGCAGGAGATTCTTATGCAAGGTTTATTGGATGGATACGCGGCAGCGTTAACCGCGGTATTGGTTGTAGCATGCGCTGTTATGTTCGGCTTGGGGTTATTAGCTGGTAAGTTAATTTGGGGTTAAGCAACTCTACAGGAGTTGCAGGAGAAATTATGTTATATTTTATTGTTTACTTATTTGATGTATATGGTCCAATTTTAAAAACGGTCCTGGGTTTCGCGATTTTCATGTTCGTTGGGGTTATTGCCCTTTTAATGCAAACCAAAGAAGCCGGTGAAGATGCCACCCCGGAAACCATTAAAGAGGTGGAAGATGAAAACCAGAAAATCACAGAGAAAGCTGGTAAAGCACTTTCAAAAGGTCTATTTGCTTTGATTCTATACATCTTATTACCATCAAAACAAGGCTTGGCTATGCTAGGTGGAGTATATGTAGGTACCGAGATCTATGAAGGATTGAACAAATCCACTTTAGTGGAGAAATCGGTGAAGATCCTAAACAAAGAGTTGGATAATTACTTAGACCAATATTTGGTTGAACCGGTAAATTCCGCTAAAGCGGCAACTTCCGAGACAACAAAATAATTTTTAACACATAGAAATAAGGAGCTTGTATGTTAAAATTAGTAAAAATCGCTGCAATCGCAGCAACAATGACCGGGTTAACCGCTTGCGGTAACTTATCAAAAGTGACGGATGAAGGTACTATCAAAGAGGGCGCCGAGATCGTTTGGCCTCAAATTGATAAGTCAAAATTCAATCACGATGGCAGTCAATTCGGTTCTTGGCCTAACTTAGAAAGCTTAAAATTGGTTGAGCTTAACGGCAAAGGTATGAACAAAGACCAATTGCAAAACCTTTTAGGTCGCCCGCACTTTGCGGAAGGCTTGTATGGAGTAAGTGAGTGGGATTATGTTTTCGACTTTAACGAAAATGGTCAACACAAAATCTGCCAATATAAAGTTTTATTTGACAAAAACCACAATGCCCAATCTTTCTTCTGGCACCCGGAAGGTTGTTACGGTACGCAAGACACTTTACCAGCGGATTATCTGTTTGATTTCGATTCTGCAAAATTAACCGAACAGGGTAAAACTGCAGTAACCGAATTAGCCACAAAATTAAAAGATGCTAAATTAGTCATCGTTAAAGGCTTTACTGACCAATTAGGTTCTGGTGCGTACAACGCAAAATTATCTAAAGAGCGCGCAGAAGCGGTAGCTAAACAATTAAAAGAGCAAGGCTTACAAGCAGAAATTATCACTAAAGCTCACGGCGAAACTCAACCAGTAGTAAAACCGGAAGAGTGCAAATTGGATAAAGAGACCAAACTTTCAAAAGAGCAACTAATTAAATGCTTGGCCCCTAACCGTCGTGTAGAAGTGGTTTCGCTCTAATTTTAACAAGGAGATTTGAGATGTACAATATAGTAAGCGGTATTATTAGCGAACGCGATAAATCAAAGATGCCCTAGCAAAATTACCTTACAAGCTTCCAAAGGCTTCGGTTACCGGATCTTTAAGCCGCAATATGACATTAGAAGGCATCTACAATGGGGAATTTAATGATCGCGCTGAACCATTCCGAGTAACATTGACTCTAGGTAGCGAAAGCAACAATCACTGGGTTAATGCAAGCCGAACTAAAGTGGAGAAGATTGATCATAAAGAGGTTCACTTAGTTTTAGATGTGGATCTAGCGCATATGCTGAGAAGCTTATTCGCCAACACCCTTCATGATGTCGTGGATTATGAGCCGTTCGGTGAAGACTACGAATATAACGACATGTATGAAGAAGTGGAAAAGGTAGTCGATTTAGAAGAAGGGGAGATCGTGCTGGTTATCGAACGACCACAAACTTTCTAAAAATTTTAGCAAATCATAGTTGATTTTCGATTAAGAAAAGATTATAATACATTTTTATACAATTTCATATGTCATTTTGTTAACAGAGGAGCATTAAATGAAAGTGACTTTCAATACTAAAAACGTAGCAACTACATTAGTAGCCGGTATCTTATCCGGTGCAGTATTCTCCGCGACCGCGGCAACTACCGGTAAAACGTTACCAACTGAACCGTACGTGGTAGATGGTTATACCGCAGATACGCGTACCGCGGAAGCCAAAGAAACTTACGCGAATCGCGTAACTAAATCCGATGTGGAAGGTAACAACCATTCCGTATTTGGTCAGGATAATACCGTTCTTGCTGAACACGGCAGTACTTCGGTTTTCGGTAACCAAAATACGGTTGGCGCAAATGCAAAAGATGGTAACATCTATGGTGACGGCAGTTCAATCGATGGTTACCAATCACAAGCAGTAGGCGATAACAACCACTTATCTGGTGAACAAAACACCGGTATCGGTATGAACAACATTGTTACCGGTAACCATACCCACGCTATCGGTGGCGGTAACAATGTTACTGGCGACCAATCAACGGCAGTTGGCCATTACAATCTCGTAAAAGGTCACAACTCAGTGGCTGTAGGTTACGACAACAAAGCTTTAATGAACGAAACTACCGTTATCGGTGAATCTTCCGTGGCTAACGGTCTTAACTCATCAGCGTTTGGTTCAAAAACTATCGCAACTGGTGAATCTGCGTTAGCAGTAGGTACTGGTGCTCGCGCGACTAACGATACCACTGTAGCAGTAGGTAATGATAGTAACGCGACAGCGAAATCTTCCGTAGCTTTAGGTGGTTCAACCAACGCGACCGGTGTTTACTCTACTGCAGTGGGCGATACCGCGACGGCGAAAGGTAATCGTTCTATCGCGATTTCCGTAGACTCTGTAGCTAAAGCAGACGAATCTATCGCAATTGGTCACACTTCAACATCAGAAGGTATTCGTTCTATCGCAGTTGGTGCGAACGCACAAGCTAAGAATGAATCTGCAACTGTAGTGGGTACATTCTCAAAAGCAGAGATCCGCGGTACTGTAATCGGCGCTGAAAGCGAAGCTTACAATCACGGCTTTGCGGGTGGCTATCAAGCTAAAGCGACTGGTGAAAGCTCAACAGCTATTGGTGTTCGGGCAAATTCCACTGGTTTAAGTACTATTGCAATTGGTAGCGATGCGGTAGCTAATAACAAAGCGTCAACTGCAGTCGGTCAAGGTGCAGTAGCAGAGGCAAATTATGGTGTGGCTTTAGGTAAAGCGGCAAAAGCATTACACGGCTCATCAGTGGCTTTAGGTACTGCGGCAGAGACTAAACAAGCGGTTTCAGTAACGGAAGCGACTGTTGGTAAAATCACTTATGGTGGTTTTGCGGGCACCGATGCTACTGCTAGTGTCTCTGTAGGTAAAGAAGGTGACCATACTCGTCAAATCCAAAATGTTGGTGCTGGTGAAATCTCTGCTACTTCCACAGATGCTATCAATGGTTCACAATTGTATGCAACTAATGATGTGATCAATAACGTTGCTGGTTCGGTAACCAATATCTTAGGTGGTAACGCCGCGTTAGACAACAAAGGCAATATCACTATGACCGATATCGGTGGTACTGGTGAGAATACAGTACACGATGCAATTAAATCTCACACCGATAAGATCGCCGCGAACGCGGAAGGCGTTAAAACTAACGCTAAAGGCATCGCCGACAACGCTCGTAATATCGCCACTAACACGGCAGATATCCGCGCAGCGGAAGCATTAATCTATAAAAATGCAAAAGACATCGCCACTAACACTAAAGCGATCGAAGCTAATAAAGCTGGTATCGAAGCTAATAAAGCTGGTATCGAAGCTAATACTAACTACATCAAAGCGGTAGAACAAAAATTACCAGAAGTTAAAGCTGGTGAAAATACTACAGTTGATGTAACCGTAGATGCGAACGGCAAAGCAGTTTACACTGTAAGCTCGAAAGATTTCCAACCGGCAATTGACAAAGTAGATGCTAAAGCCGCAACAAACGCGAAAGCAATTGAAGCTAACAAATCTGCTATCGCAGAAAACACCAAAGGTGTTAAAGCTAACGCAGAAGGTGTTAAAGCTAACGCAGAAGGCGTAAAAGCGAACACCGCTAAAATCCAAGAAGTGGAGAAAGAAGCTAAACGTCATTCAGTAGTGAAAGCGGGCCAAAATGTTCAAGTAACCAAAGAATTTGGTGAGAATGGTGAAGCGGTTTACACCGTAGGTGTAGAAACTAACCACTTAGCAACCAAAGCTGAAGTGAACAAACACATTGGCGCAATCAACGATCGTATCGACGGCGTAGAAGGCAAGGTGGCTCAAAATACTAAAGATATTCGCAAATTAGATCGCGACGTTCGTAAGAACCGTAAACGCGCTGATGCTGGTATCGCTTCTGTAGCCGCAATGGCTAATATCCCGCAAGTATACCTTCCAGGTAAATCTGGCGTGGGTGTTGGCGTTGGTCACAAGCACGGCCAAAGCGCTTTAGCAATCGGTTACTCACGTACCTCCGACAACGCACATCACATCATCAAATTATCTGCTGGTGTGGATAGCCAAAAAGATGTGACTGTGGGTGCAGGTTACATGTACCAGTGGTAGTCGATGGTAATTTAATCTTAAGGATTAAGTAATAAAAGATCTCCGCAATCGCGGAGATTTTTTTTTTGATTTCAAAACTTTTGAGTTTCGGTTACCAAAACTTGAAAGGTTCAATTTTTTTTTTTAGAAATTTCTACGATAGTAGTTGATTTCTTGTTTTAGATGTATTATAATACTCAACATAAGATAGAGACATATCAACATAGGAGATTAAAATGAACATTTAAAAAGCCATCGTAACGTATTCCGCTACCGCGGATGATTTCGACAGCGTAGAAACTACCCTTCAAAATTTATTGGCGGAAGCGGAGAATAACTGCTACCGCAGAGACTTCGAAACCTCATTCAAATATCTTAATCACACTATTACTCACAATCCGTACGATAATCGTTTTCTTGTAGTGTTAGTGGTAGAAGAGACAACCCAGGTTGAACGCGAATATTGGGAGGAATAAAATGACAGATCAAATCAAATTCACATTCAACCCAGAACTTCAAAAAGAACCGGTATGGTGCTATGATGATGTATTCTACTCACTAACCGTAAGCGGATGCATTGATCCTCGTAAGATGTTGTTGGATCAATCACAAATTGAGCAAGTCGAGAAAGCCATCGAACTTATCAAAAACTTCGTAGATTCCGCGGAACGCGAAGGTGTGTTAGAATTGGATTAATTTAGGAGGAATAAAAATGAAACCTTTTGATTTACAAGCTGCCTTAAATGGTGAATTAGTTCAATTGCGTAATGGCTGTCGCGCTCGTATTGTTTACGTGCATGATGCTGGTTTAAAGAATGTCTATGGGAATGAACTTGAGCATATCCTTATCGGCTTTATCATCACTAAAGATGATAAAGTTCTCCGCGGGGCGGAAACTTGGACTCTTGAGGGTAAAGTAGGTCATTTATCCGATGAAGATCCTTACGACATCGTTGGAATGCACGAGAAACCTACCAGATTGGAAGTTCTTGCAGCGGCGTGGGAACGCGGAATGCTAGTTCGTAGTACAGAAACTGGAGCAAAATACAAAGTTATCGCGAAGACGAAAGATGATGATTTTATTCTGGAGAGCGTTGAACGAGGTTGGATGTCACGCTTAAAATACACAGATTTCGAGCTCGTAGAAGAGTATAAGAGTAAGGAGTAATCAAAATGCAAAACATTATTAACTTACCAAAACCTTTCGATCCACCAGCCGGAGCGTATTTCTATTATGTTACTCCTTACGGAGTAGTAAGAGATGCAAAGCCAACCGGTTATACCGGAGAATTATACGGTTGTTTCCGCACCGAAGAAGAAGCTATCGAATGGATGAAATTATTCGATAAAATGCGCAGGATAGGTGAAGTCGCGGAGTTGTTGGGGGACGACAAATGACTAAAAATAAACTCAAAGAGATTGTTAAGCTCGTTCAACAAGATCCGGAATTTATCAAAGCGGTTTTAGCGCATTCGAAACCCGCAAAGCCTAAGGAGCAATTAAAATGATCAACATCACCAAAATGCATCACTATCAGCGCAGTGATTTCTTAGACCATGTTATTTGGCATCTTAAAGGTAATAATTTCTACACCTTTGAAGATAGCGATAAGCGAGTATTCGAATCTAACGCTTTAGTAGTAACTTGGAGGTCCGGAGTCGGGCATGATATCACGATCAAATCAAAGTTAACCAATATGGAATTTGAATTGCGCGTTAGAGTTGGATGTTATGATTTTGAAGAGCAATTTGTTCATAAACTAGCGGAGTTATTCCGCAAGGGTAGTGAATGGACTGCTATGAAAGATGATAAATTCCACAAAGAATTCTTTGGTTTGAAAGATTAACTGATTAACAACATTGAACAAGGAGCTTCAAATGCATTACGATGATTTAGAATATAATTACGGTTGGGATGAGGATCGTCGATGGGATGAAGAACCAAAAGCGGTTACTTCCCTTTCAGAGAAACGTTATCTATTTGAAAAAATCGATCATGCCACTCAAGGAGCTTACAAGTTCCGCGATTCGCACGGTCTTTTCTGGGTTCCAAAATACGCGGTTGCGGGAATGGTTCACCCAAATGAAGACCATCCGGGTTATGTGATTATTGATCCGTATGTAGAATTTAGCGCTCGCTATTGGAATGGCATGGAGAATGTGACTACAAGCGATCCGGTACCGGAAATGCGAGAAAGTGGTAAGGGTTACCGCAAATATGAAATTCAAGCCCCTGCCAACATTCAACCGGTAACAAAAGTAAAAGTGTTAAGTTTGCATTCCCATAACGAAGAACTTTTCGCAGTATGCGAAGATGGCAAAGTTCGCGGTTTTGACTTTGATGATAACGAATGGTATGATTTACCAGCAGTGACGAAGTAAAAGCGAATTTAAATTGAATAAAATTGGATAGTTTATTATAATAATATTCTATTCAATTTTAGTAATTTTTAGGAGTAATAATTTTCAATGAACGAGATTAAAGTTAAAAATGTACCGATTTTCAAAAATCGACCGTTACCGGTAGTTGAGATTTTTGGTAATACTATTCAAGGGGAAGGTCCTCGTTTAAGACCAGCTATCTTTGTTCGCACCGGGATGTGCAACTTAAAATGCGAAGGTTTCGGGTGCACCCGAATTGCCCCGAACGGAGAGACTATTGTCGGTTGTGATACTATTCATGCGGTAAGTCCAAAGTTCAAAAGTGCCTGGACGGAGTATACTAAAGCGACAGATTTGATTGATAAGATCAATTCTATTGCAGATTCAATGATTGCGGAGTCTAAGTCCCTGGGTATTGAAAGTAAGCCGGATGTGGTGTTAACTGGCGGAGAGCCCCTAATGCACTGGGATAATGAAGTTCTTCAAACCACCTTGAAATACTTCCACGATCGTGGATTCCACATTACCGTCGAAACTAACGCCTCGCGTATGATCGAATTCACAGAAGATTATCAACGCGCTTTACAATTTTCTATGTCGGTAAAATTGTCAGTTTCCGGGGAGCCGGAGCGTAAACGCTTAAACTTCGATGCTATTAACGACATCATCGAGAATTCAACTGGTAGCTATTTCAAATTTGTAGTAAATCCGGAGACCTGGGATGAAACAAGTAAAGAAATCTTAAATATATTAAATTCAACCAATTCTTCCAAATCCCATAATACTCAAGTTTACTTGATGCCTTTAGGGGAGACCATTGAAAAGCAATTGAAGAATACCAGATTTGTTTTCGATGTATGTGCTAAGTACGGTTTTAGTTTTACGCCAAGAGCGCACATCTTAGCTTATGATGATTTAGATGGGGTCTAGGAACCCCATCCTACTAAAAGGATCCTTAATATGAAATTTACCCATGTTGTAGTAAAAGAAGGTAATGGTAAACCTTCAGACAAACAAATTGAAGACGCCGCAATGGTTAAAAACGCTGGTCAAGTTTTCGCTATCGTAGCTACTTTCAAAGATGATGCTAAAGCATCCATTTTGATTGATTCTAAAATTGCGAAAGATATTGAAGAGCACGCGGAAAGCCACGGCTTTGAAATCCACAAATTGGAAGAGCCGGAAAATGGCGAACCGGTTAAACCAGGTGATGCAATCAATGAATCCGAATATGGCGAATATCGCTTAACCCAAACTGCTATCGACCTTTTAGAATCTTTCGCGGCAAGCGATCATGCTAATGTTCGTTTAATGGGCGAAGTTTTAAAAGCTGAAATGCAAACTTCAATCTAACAAGGGGCGCAAGATGGCTATCAAAGTAATCAGTGAACGTAACTTGGATAACAAAACTATCCGCAAAACTGCTTCTGGTACCGCAATCGAAGTAGCTGTCGCGGAAAGCGAAGATAACGCACTAAAATTAACCGATCAAGGCCTTAAAGTGGAAAAACCACAGACGGTTCAATTGCGGTCTTTAGGTGGCGAAAAGATCGGGGACGTAATCGTTCAGTAGATTTCAAACAGGCGCAATTTGCGCGATTTAGCGCGCTTATATGCGATGTTTTAATGAGGTTAAAAATGAAAGCAATTCAAATTATTGATGATTTCTCCAACAAGAGAGATGTTCACTATGGTGATTTATCCGGTTCTATTTGGTTGATCGAAGACAATAAAGCTCGTTGTTTAGTAGCTAAAGAGGTTAAAGAAGATACCGTAATCCCAGCAAATCATTTAGATGGTTACGAGTATCGCGAAGTCGAAATTCAAAATCAACCTACGGTTAAAGTGGAAGGCGGTCAACATCTTAACGTAAACGTTCTCAATCGCGAAACGTTGGAAGATGCTATCCAAAACCCGGACAAGTATCCACAATTAACCATCCGTGTTTCTGGTTACGCAGTACGTTTCAATTCGTTGACCCCGGAACAACAACGAGACGTTATTACTCGTACATTTACCGAGTCGTTGTAATTTCGGTAACCGAAATCTCCGAGTTCAAAAGATCTCCGCTCTACGCGGAGATTTTTTTTTATTGGTAAAAACTATTGCATCGATAGTTAAAACTTGTTGTGTTATGTTAATATTTCTATTATAATACATCACATAAAGATACAAAACAAAGTTTACACTAAAGTGTGATTTTGTAGAGTTCAAACTTCAGCAAACTTCAGGAGATTACAAAATGGAAAAATTCGAATTATATTCAACTTGCGCAACCGTTACTTGGTGTGGTCGTTTAATCGCTTTGAATAACCTTACTCGCGTATACGTTGAAGTAAATCACGATAAAGCTGAGATTAGTATTCGCGAACCTGGTAAAAATTTCGTTACTTTAGCGGAAATCGAACTTAACAAAGATTTTGAATCTGTTGCATTAAAAGATGCAAAACGTATCTTAGATTTCATTAGCGAACACAATAGTGTGTTAGTAGATGGTTATGATTTAGATGGCTTAGCCGATACCCTTCAGGAATTATTACGATGTGCGGGATTACTGGCTTAGTAGATGTTGAATAAGGTTAACAAGTTATGAAATTAAAAGATCTTTTCAAATTAGAAACCGGTGATAAGGTTCGCCTTAAAGGAACGGACATGATTTTTGAAATTGTGGAGTTCGATGAGGAAGATCATAAATGCCCAATACTGGTTGAATTGGTATCCGGATCTTCAACTGAGATTTCCGCAATTCATAATTTTATGGGTAGAGACCCGATGTTCGTAATGCCAAATTCTGCAGTATGGGTTTACAAGAATAAGAAGAGTTTATGCCGTTATACTACGTATAACAAATCAGGATTCGGTGATTTGTTTAAAGATCATAATTTTCTAACCGTGAGAAACTTAGAGGTCGTGTAAAAGAGAGGTGGTTAAAATGGCAAAATTAACACATTCAGAATATTCAATTCAAGTTTTAGAAGAGGCGTTTGCAAAAGGTCGTGAAGTTCGCCATAATGTGCTAGTTAGCTATCTTCCGAATTTTCGAATTCTTTCGAAAATAGATGATGGCGTTTTCAGAATGGAATGCGATGGGCGGGAAATGATCTATCCGCGAGATTTCAATCCGGAAGTAGATTGGTACATCGTTTAGCAATAAGGAGACAAACAAATGATTCTATCAATTTTTCAAATTTTAAAACAAAATGTTCATAGTTTCGGTTACCAAAACTCTACACCGGCAAAAATCGAAATTTGTCAAACTTCCGTAGACGGTTTTGATGACATTTTTCGAATCTGCGATCGATTAGGTGTTGAATTAACGGATGATCATGTGGTAGAATTACACCTCGATGGGCGTTTGGATTATGAAGATTTTGAAGTTACTGGGCGCCTTTTCAAATTGGAACTTATGTTGGAAACCAAAGAAGAGTTCCGCCAACGATTAGAAGATGAATTAAAACTTAAGTATTTGCAAGCAACTGGAGAATCTTATGAATGATTTAACCCCAAATGATGTAAAAGAAAATGAATTTGTTTATTATACAGATCCTATTACAAATCAAGAATTAAAATTCTTAGTGGTTGACGTTGAAGATGAAATATTTTCAAACGGATTTACTTGCCGCTTGATGTTATTAGATGAGCCTAAACGCATAGTTAAAATTCTCAATCGTCAAGATTCTAGCGCATTTTCGGTTCCACGACAAATTCGCCAAGTGGCAGACGACGCTTATAAATTCCGCGACGAAGTAGGGGGATGGCCAAGCTCGGATGTGATCTTATTAAGTCGTTGCTACACCAAGCAATATGGTGAAGTAATTGAAGCGGTTAACAAGAAATTATCCCTTCCAGATGCCTCTACGGATTTTAAAGCGATCACGAAGACGGAAGCTTCCGCAGTAGCGGATGATTGCGATACCCCGTTTATGTCAGCGGATAAAGCTCGCGAATTAGCAGAGAACTCTTTGAATGTTAAAGAACGAGTAGCTCTTAGAATCGAAGATGCCGCTAAAAGCGGAGAATTCGAAACTTATCTAACAGATGAAGAATTCAAAATCTGCAAATCGGATTTAGTTGAACATAACTACGAAGTCTCAAATAATCGAGTATCTTGGGGCGATCAAGGTGATTGGGGAGATTATGATGCGTAAAATCACCGATACCTCGGATATCAAACAAGGTGATATCTTACGAGATCCGGAAACCGGGACCTTTTTCGAAGTGCTTAAAGTAGATTTTGGGATGGCGCTGTTAGAGCTCAAAAACAAAACCTCACAAATTTGTGCAAGCCCTCACGAAGAATTTGAGGAGTGGTTCACTAATCCAGGTGATAAGTTTTGGGTTTACTTGGATTATGAATATGCATGCGAATGGTTCCAAACAGATACTCAAATTCGCGCATGGGCGCTGTATTTGAAGGATATGTTGGTAGTAGAGCCGGATGTTTTGACCGAACCTAAAATCCGAGCAGCTTCTATTACTGGTAGCAAGTTGGAATTGGAGCTTTCCGGTGGTGGGAAAATTTCAACGATTATTCCGAAGTTAGAGTTACCAAAACCGAAAGATCTTCGAAAAATCCGCGAGCGCGGAAACGACGAACTTTTAGAATCTACGATTGCTAAAATCGTTGAGCATAATGCCGAAGGTAAAACTTCATTAAAAATGGAATATGCCGAGTTGTTAACGCTAAAATCTAAATTGGAAGAATCTGGTTACCTAGTCGATTTAGCAGATTGCGAAATTAGTTGGTGAGGAAAAAAGTATGAATATTGAAGAAATCGAAGAATTGAACCGCGGCGATTTAGTACGCGACCGCGTAACTGGCGCTATTTTCAAAGTTTGTCAAGTGGATGATTACAATGGTTTGTTCGAACCAGAAGATGGGGTTATCATTCCGTTAAGCTTGGAGTTAGTTTACAAACCGGATAACATTGATGCCATCTATTCGGGCGACCACGAAGATGAGAAATTCGAAAAGGTTGGGGACTGGGATTGGATCTTTTTGGATATGGCTTCTTTCCGTAATGCCGCAGTCAACCCAGATCAAGCAGATCGATATCTAACTTGTGAAGATTTGGAACCGACTACAATGGAAAGATTGTTAAAGCCAGAAAACATCACTTCTTTCAAAAATGAAGGTTTGATCGAAAAGGTCGACGAAGATCCGGAGTTAGCAGAAAACTTAATATTCCCGGTAGAAGAAGCCCGAGCTAATAAAGAAAAATTCCTTACTTTGAAACGCGAGCTAGTTCAAATTAGCCAGCTTATCAAAGAGGCTAGCGCGCAAGGCAAATCCTGTGTTAGAATTCCAGCGGATTTAGATCGATTGGAAATCACTACCCAATTTTCGAGAGCTGGTTACAAGATTTATGCAGGATGCATTGCTTGGTAGCGCTGCGTTTGGTAATTTAAAAGATCTCCGCAATCGCGGAGATTTTTATTAATAGCAACTATCGCAGTAATAGGTAAAAACTGTAAGTTTGGTATTGATTTTAATGTTATGTTCTATTATAATACATCACATAAAGTGATTAAGAGGATTTCAAAATGGAACATTCAAAATTATCAGTAGGCACTAAACTTAAAGACTTACACGGCAACGAATTTGTCGTGTCTGCAATCGATTGCGAAACTGACGGTCGCGCAGCTTTGTGGTTATTAGAAATGACCAAGTTTGTTAAACGGGTAAGAACCCCAATCGGCAGCTACACGTTCCGTGAAGTCCAAGATGCTTACTGGTTCCCGAATCAAGCCGTAGAATCTTACGCGAAGCGTACATCTAACGATTGCCCACAAGTTTTCATTATGGATATGCAACTAATCTAATACTTTTACACTATTACGTAGGAGAAAGAATATGAAATTAACCGAATTACACAAATTAGAAAAAGGCACACTATTACGCTTAAAAGGTACAGATGTAATCTTCAAATTGCATGAAGTGGATAAGTATGATGATAAACGCCCGTGCGGTATTAAGGTTCTAGAAGCGGATGGTCCAGTTCTTTACGGCATCGGTTATACTGCTGACGACTTCATCCTGGATGTAAACGACGGCTACTATAACTCCGGTTGGATCCATAACAACAAAACTCTTATGCGCGAAGCGGCGAATATGACTCGTTATGAGTTTGACGAGTATGTTAAACAATATCGCTATGTAGTAACCTTGCGCGATTTAGAGGTTTATGAAGAAGATATTGGTGCGTGGTTTGATGAGCATATCGATCCTAGAGATCTCCTACCTTACAGTCCATCAGAAGAAACTTACACGGCGAATGAATTCGATCCGTTTGACATTTCAAAAGCGCGTGAACTATCGGAAGAGCACGAGAATGATAGAGAAACAATCGCGTTGATTAATCATGCTATTGAGTTTGAAGCCAAACGAGGCCTGCGCACGGTATTATTCGAAGAGCTTCCAACTATCTCAGAAGCGGTCAAAGAAAAATATCGTCTAGCTGGTTACACCGTAACTAAACGCGCAATTGAATGGTAAAATTAGTAGAGGAGGCGCATAAAATGAATTTTGAAGAGGTAAGAGTAGGTCAAATTTTAGTTGATAAAGATGGTAACCAATTTGAAGTGATGGAAATCGATCGCATGGACGATGATCTTCCGGTCTGTTTGAAGTTAGTAAAGCACATTGCAACCTTCGCGGTGCCGGGGAATGAATTCGAAGTAATGGGACCCGGTCAAGGTTTCTTAGATTCTGAATTTTGGGTTAATCGCGAACTTGCCCCAGCTCAGAAAGAAGAATTCTCCGTTGCTTGTATTGATGTGGAATCTTTGAGCTTGTTTGTTGGTGAACCCAAATCACCTAAACACACAGACGAAGTCATTAAAAACGCCAAACTTGCAAGCTTAAAAGCATCCGATCCTCGTACACAAGGCGATTCAAATCACGATCGAAATTTCAAACAATCAAAAGCTTGCGCGGAAGAGGAAGAACTTCGTAATATCGTACACGATATGTTTGTGTTACCAACACCGGAAGAAATGCGCCAATTAGTGATGCAACATCAATTAGATGATGTCTCGCAAGTTATCCGAGATGCCGCGAAACGCGGAGAATCTTCAGTAAATTTGCCGGAGGATAAAGTTGATAGAATTGGTGGAGCTTTGATGGCGGCTGGTTATCAAGTATACTTTACAAAACATCCACAACGTTGCATTATTAGCTGGTGAGAAGCGTAAGAGGATAATTAAAATGGCATTAGATTTAAAAATTGAATTCCGAGACATTCCGGATACCAATGAAATTCACGAGAAGCTCCAAGATGCGAAACTTCGTCATATCAAAGAGCAAATCCAGGAAGCGGTCAATCGCGGAGATAGTTATTGCTGGGTAAGTGATAAGTTTATGGATGAAGAAATGCAAAAAATCCTGGAAGAGAAGGGATACGTCCTAACGTATAACTTTAGTGATTATCAAATTAGTTGGTAATAGTAAGTGGTTAAAGTATGAAACTCAAAATAGAAGTTAGCTTTACTGATGATCCTGGAATTTATGTAAGTTCGAGCGATCAGAAAGTTCAATTTATTGAGAACTTAGTAGCGAAATCTCCAAATATCGATTGTTATGTGGATACTGAAAAGGGCAAGCAACATTTTGGCCGCGTTAATAAACATCAGCTCAACAAACTTCGCGAAATAGTAAAATTAGCGGACGCTAAAGTTTACTTAATTTCGAGTTGGTCGGTAGCTTTCAAAATTGAAGAGTTCTTAAATGTGCAAGAAACGTTCAATGAATTCTTTGGGTTTGAGGTTCATGCAACACAATGTGGAATGCAAACCGCTAACGGAAGAGCTAAATTTGCGATTGATTTGCTTAACTCCCCGGACTCCACAGATTACCGCGACGCGGTATATTTGGATGATATGCAAGATTTCGATCCGGATATCTCAATCGAACTACAATCCAAATGCTTCGTTCCGGTAATCAAAGGTTCAGTAGGTCTCAGAGATTTTGATTTCGAAGCCATTAAAAGTTATTTTGGAGTCGCGAATATCAATTAAACTAATTGAACATAGATGGGTGTTATATTATAATACTTATTCAAATATTCAATCGCATAATAAAGGAGCATAATATGAAATACGATCCAAACGTAAACTACCTGTTACCAGGAGTTAATGTAATTCTTCGCGACGAAGACGGACATCATTATCATGCAAGTGCGCACTGCGGTGCAGGTCTTGCATATCTTAAATTATTCGACATCCAGGATAAAGAAGGATTCACTATTGATGGTTTAGAGATTCCATCAGAGTTTGAAGTAGTTCTAAATCCATTAGAGCCTTTCGATAATCGTTACGAATTAGTAACTATCAATCAATTGCAGGCTTTAGTAGTTCGTCAAGGTCATGACGATGATTACTATGTTCGCACGGATGAAGATCGTCAGTATTCTTGGCGTGGCCTCATTAGCGAATTGGATGCTATCGAATCTCGCGATTTCAACGCTAAAGTGACCCCGTTTGTGTATTACTTCATCAATGAATCATTAGAAGTTTGCAGTAATGTGGTGATTCACCAGGATTTGCAAATTCCAGATTCTTTGATCAACAAACGAATCAAAGGTGGTAACTTCTTCTTAACTTCGCGCGACGCGGATAAAGCAGTGTGGTGCCTAATGGGTTTTGATAAAGAAGAGCTGTAGGAGATCAAAATGCAAGAAAGATCAGAAAATTCGTTGATTGTAGACTTCAACAATCTCAATTCTAAAAACGATCAGATTTTCTTTGGGGAGTATTCCGGTTTCCAACGCTATGATGACCCTGCGTTCCCTTCTGCGGTAAAATTAGAAGAAAGTATGCGTAACGCATTCTGGAACCCTAATGAAATTTCAATGAAGGACGACGCGGTAAAATTCCATCTTATGCCTACACAGGTGCAAGATGCTATGTGCAGTATTTGGTTCTATCAAACTTTGATGGACTCTGCGCAAAATCGCGGTTTGGAAGAAACTATCTCCTTGTTTGTGACCAACCCGGAATTCGAAGCGTTGTTCAAAACTTGGGGCTATTTCGAAATGATTCATAGCTTGAGTTACTCGCATATCATCCGCGGCATTTTTATGGATAGCACTCCAGTATTTGAGCGCAACTTCCAAAATATGGACATCATCAATCGCGTGAAATCTGAAATCGAGCAATACTCTGATATCTCCGCGTACGCGGAAGATTTAGCTGGCGCAGAGTTTAGCGAAGAGAACGCGAAGAAAATCATCGAGTTGATCTTAACGATCTATGCATTAGAAGGGATCAAATTCTATGCGAGTTTCTTATACACTTACTTAATCCACGATCGTTATGCTTCCATCCCTGGGGCAACTCGAATCATTAAGCTGATTAACCATGATGAAAACGCTCATACTGCGGCTTCCGTGGTCTTGTTACGCGAACTTCGCAAAGATCCTCGCTTTAGCGAAATTCTTGAAAGTGAATGGTTTGCTGAAACCGCTCAAAAACACTTCTTGAAAGTTTACCAGGATGAATCCAACTTCGCGGAATACTTGCGTGAAGTTTTAGGTGAGTATACTCCAATCTCAGAAGAGAATACCAACAAGTTCTTGAAATATTGGGTAGATTCGCGTCTCCGCGATATCGGTGTAACCGGAGTTTTCGGAGATTTCGAAGCGACTCCGATTGTTGAGTGGTTTACCCAGTATCTCGATATGAACAAGGAAAATGCGGCACTCCAAGAAAGTGACTTATCAGTCTATAATATCGGAACGATGGTTGACGATATGTAACATGGACGCCGATCGATTATAATTTTTAAAGGTAATGTTTAAATATTAAAGACATTACCTTTTATTTTACCTGCAGGAGTTATGGGAGTCTTATATGCTTAACAAATTAGTAAAGATGTCATCCTTGGACGATCTTCAAAACGCAAAACATCGACATAATGGATTATGGGCGATTGGCTCCATCTTTAGAGCAACGGAAGAGATCATGCATCTTTTCAAAACTAACTTTATGCTGGCTAACAACGCTTCAAAATATGCCTTTATCGAAGAGTTGAAATGTTTAGTTGACCTGAACGACAAACTTTTAAGTTTAGATATTAGCAATGTTACTCCTGCGAATGCTTTAGAGTTATACGACTATGTCGATAATTTAAGAGCTAATATGATTAGAAGCTTAACCATTACCGTAGACGGTGAATCTTTGCAAGGATTTGCATCTAGCAAAAACACTACTATTGAATTGCTCCCAGCGATCGAAACTTTAACAAACGCGTACCGCGAATTAGTAGATCAATCCCGACATAACTTGCTAGCGAGCATTTCAATTTCACCAACTGCAGACCATAGTGAATTTGATCAACTTCGCAAATTATGCAGTAGACTGCAATGCATGCAAGACCATGAGATTAGAGCAAATTTAACTAACGATACATTCGAATTTTTGAGATTGGCTAAACAAATTGACCCAGCTATCAAAAATTCATTAGCTTTCCAAAACCAAGGACTTTAATAATGACCGAAACTGTCGAAAACTTAGAAACTATTGAAAACCGAAGCGAAGCGATTAATGAAGTTTCGGTGACCGAAACACATCCAGCGCCAACAACTGAAAATACCGCTATCGCGGAAACTTCAAATGCTGAAGAAGCTCAACCAGCGCCAACAACTGAAAATACCGCTACCGCGGAAACTTCAAATGCGCCAGCGCAACCGGAAGCACCAAAAGCTGAGGAAACCACCGAAACCACCGAACACACTGAACCAAAACTATGCGGAACAGATCCAAAAATCATCTGTGATGTAGTTCATGGGCTATTCAGCGAACCAAAAACTGCAGAAGTAAAACCGGAAGAGCCTACCCGCTCATTAGAATTCCAAACCACCAAAGTAGTTTCGAGCGGCGCGGTTCCGAAAGTTCCGGCGCAATACGTAGAAAACCCTCTTAAGTTTGCGAAAGACCTGAAGAAACCAACCGGGATGAGTGCGTTGGATAAAATCAAAGATGTCGCTGCTAACCTAAAATTGATGGGTAAGGAAGCGGAAGGGGAATTTATTGTTAAAGCTTTCGATAACATTACGAATCCAACTTTAGAACGTAAAGAATTTGAAATCAAAGATACCGAAGAATTAGCAAAAGCTTTCTTTGGCCGCGATGCGATAGCTCCAAAAAATCCAGGTTCACTTAATTCCAATACCTTTACTATCACCGAAAATGCCGAACCTGGTAAATCTTTCCAAGATAATAACGCAGGAACCGTAACCGATAAAGTAATCGATTCTGCATATGGAACGATCGCCGCTCAGGTTAACTTCGATATGATCAGCGAATTACGCGAACGCGTATATCACGCAAAATTCGAATTGGATAAAGTAGTCGGAGTTAAAGGTGAATTGTTCGATTCTTTAGAGCAATCTTTGAAGAAAGCAGAAGAGATCTTGAATGTTGAGCGCAAAAACATCGTAATGCATAACCTTCAAGAGATTACTAAAGTGCTGGAAGCGGTTAAAGTGGAAGAATTGGCTCCGGAAGATCGCAAAGCTCTTTGGGATGCTATTCATAATCTTAAATGCGCCAACAACTTAGTTAACAAAGCAGGATTCAAAGATAAAGCCGGAGATAACGAGAAAATCGTTCAGGAGCATGTAGCTAAAGCACTTAAGCTCTATCCTAAATTGAAAGAGGATGTAAGAATGCAAGCTTTAAGCTCTCAAATCTTCGCTTTAAGCGAGTAACGGATTTGATTGAATGAGTAAAGTATTATAATAAAACATCCATTAATAAAAGATCTCCAAATCTTCGCGTGCATCACCTACGGTGTACTGTGCGATAACTTGGAGATTTTTTTTTTATATTTTGAATCTTTCAAGTTTCGGTTACCGAAACTCTTACATCTTAAAAAAAAATTTTTTTTTTCAAACGGGGTGCCACCTCGTTGGGAATGCTTTATAATAGGCCTTGTAAGATGAGGTTCGCGGTGAACTTCACTACAAACAACATAACATAGGAGAAAATTATGATTATCGAAAATGGCATTTATGAAATTGATGGAGAAGTAGTAATGGTGCTTCGTTATGATAGAGCCAGCAACAAGATCGAGGTATGTAAATTAACAAAATTCGATCCTAATTTCTACGGAGAAGGGGATCCAGAAATGGAGATCAATTACAACAGTAGCAAATTAGTTTCACCGGAAAAATTTAGCGAATCCAATCTCAAAGGCCACAAAACTTTCTTATTGGATTACCTCTTAAAGCATAAAGCATTCGCTAGAAAATATGATCTTTCAAAATATGTTAAGTAATAAGTTATGATAAAAGATCTCCACTAGATTCACTTCGGTGGAGATTTTTTTTGAAATCACAACTTGAAAGTTTCGGTCACCGAAACTCTTCAACTCTTAAAATTTTTTTAATAAGCGCGTTTTAGTGGGTGCGTTTTATGTTTAAATGTATTATAATACTCAACATAAAGATACAGTAGCAATAACAGGAGTTATTATGTCAAAACCCGTTTTTAAACCAATGATTGCGGCTTCCGCAACAAATGAAGAAATCGAAAAATTCACTTTTCCTTTGATGGCTAGCCCAAAATTAGATGGGATTCGAGCTATCGTATTAGATGGTGTAGTAATGTCCCGAAGCTTAAAACCTATCCGCAATAAGAAGGTTCAAGAGCTTTTTGGCAAACCAGAATTCAACGGATTAGATGGTGAGTTAATTTTAGGTTCTCCGACAGATCCGAATTGCTTCAATCACTCCACGGCGTTGATGGGTGAAGAACTACGCGAAGAGGTTAAAGATTTAGAAATTACTTTCTTTGTATTCGACGTGATCCCGGATGTTTTAGATGATGAAGCCGTTTTAAGACATGATCATCTTTTATCTTTGAAAGATCAACTTCCAGCGAATATTCAAATAGTTCCACAAGTAATCGTTCAAAGCCTATCTCAATTATATGCATTCGAAACTGAATGTTTAAACGAAGGTTATGAAGGGGTAATGGTTAAAAGCTTAGATGGCAAGTATAAACAAGGCCGTTCTACTTTAAAACAGCGATTACTCACTAAAGTGAAACGCTTCCAAGATTCCGAAGCAGTAGTTATTGGCTGGGAAGAGAAGATGACCAACATCGGAGAACGCGAAATTTCCGAATTGGGTTACTCAAAAACTTCAAGCAAAAAAGCAGATTTTGTTCCGGCTGGAACCCTAGGAGCTTTGAAAGTTCGCGACCTAGAAACTGGTATTGAGTTTAGTATTGGTTCTGGTTATGATGACGCAACAAGAGCAGAACTTTGGAGCTTAAAGGAATCATTAGAAGGTAAAATTGTTAAGTATAAACACTTTAGTGTAGGGGTTAAAGAAGCTCCGAGATTCCCGACCTTCTTAGGTTTCCGCGATTTAGATGATATGTAAAAAAAAGGAGATTGTTATGTTAATGAATGTGGGTAATGTAGGTCTGGCGTTTTTAGGTTTGGGTTTAATCTCGTTTTTGTTAGGAGCGATTTGCTTGGGATTTTGTATTTTATTAGACAGGGATGTTTTGACCGCCAATATTGACAAGTTATTTGGAGTTGCCATAATCTCTTGGGCTTTGGGTGTTGTGATGATTGTGATTGATTTGATTATCAACTACTCAGAGTACGCCAAATAACAGGTTAACGGGAGAAGATTATGAAATTTGAAGATTTACATGATGTCGAAATTGGGGATATCCTAGAATGTAAGGATTTGGGCGCGATGTTTAAGGTGGTTGATATTGATATGGCGGCTAGACATACACCTATTTTGGTAGAAATGCTTTCCGGTTACGCGACTACTGATCTGACTACTGGTTTAACGAATTCTTGTCGATTCGATGAATCTAATAAACAGTGGCTGTATGCAAATATTGAAGCGCTACGCGATCGCGTACCGGATTATAAAGATATGATCGATGCTGACAACTTGATTACCTTAGAACATTTAGAACCGTTAAATTCTTCAGAAACCGTTGAAGGTGTTGAAATTGCAACATCTACCGAATCCGAAGAATTCGAAGCTATTACTGCGAGTCAAGCCGCGGAGCTTTCAAAACGTAAAATTTTACGCGAATTAATGGATCGCATCAGCGAAGCCATTTCAAGCGATTTCGGCGTCTTCGAACTTAAAGTTCCGGATTTGGATTTAGATCCCGTAACTCCGGAATTGGAAGAATTGGGGTATGTCGTGAGATTTAGCATGCAAGATGATGAATTTACCATCTCGTGGGAACCCAAACTTTAGGATAAGGAGTGATAGATGTTATTTGGGGTAAGTGCATTAGTTTGGTTGGGAATGTTCTTGCAAATCGGGGCTTTATTTTGTGTAGCTTGCGCAGTTACTATCGCTTTGGATGGTTTGCATGATTCAATGAACTCCGCTTTAGCGGTAATGTTTGTGTTTATTGCTGGTGTGTTCCTAATGTTAGCGTTTAAGTGTTTTGGAGTTTATTAAAAGTTTTTAGATATAATATACTAACTTTATTATAATAAACAATGCATAGATTAACCATAGCAAGTTGGATTCTTTTAGGATTTGTATTAGAGTTTATGATAGCTTTGTATTTCCTTTGGAAGAATCCGATTTCGAAATTTTGGAAGATTACAACTACGTTGTTAGTGGTAATCTTTTCGATTATTTTATTAAGAGGGGCATATGAGCAACATTGGTAACGCAAATGGTGGGGGTAATGGTTTAGTAAAAATCAAAACTTTGAATTCGAGTTTTGTTCAACTAAACTTCAATGAGATGGAAGCATCTCAAAACGCGCTCAAAACGCTAAAACAAACCTTACAGGTTGAACGAGCAGGATGGCAATATGACTATATGGTCAAAATCGGGCGTAAGAGTAAGTATGATGTGTTCTATCAAGAATACGGAGAAAACACTTTAGTGTTGGATTCCGGGTTATTGGATTTACCGCCAGTTCAAGAGATTATGCAACTGCAAGCATCCGAGATTGAAGACAATCCAGAACGGGTAATGATCGATGAATACCTCGAAGATATCCTGGAATCTGATATTTTACCGTTTGCCCCATATGCTTATCAAATTGAAGCTTGCCGAAAAGCATTGAACAAAAAACGTAAGCTGAGTTTAATGTGTACTGGATCCGGTAAGTCTTTGACTATTTCGTTATGTTTAGAATATTTCCGTAGGAAAGGTCTTAAAGGGGTATTGGTGGTTCCTAATATCAACCTACTTACACAATTTGCTAACGATATTAAGAGTTATAATTTAAATGAATTACACTCTAACATCATCACCTTCGGTGGCGGCTCGAAGAAATTAAAGCAATTAAAAGAATCTAACCAAGCGCTGCAAGCGGGGGATTTGGTGATTACTACTTGGCAGAGTTTAAGTAAATTAGAACCAGATTTCTTCAAATCTATCGATTTCATTATTTGTGATGAAGTGCACAAATTCAGCTCAAGCTGTACCTCGCAATTAGTACAAGATTCGGGATTTGCGGAATATAAGTTAGGGTTTACCGGAACTTTACCGGATTCCAAATCTCAAAAATTAACCTTGATTGGATTATTTGGAATGCCGGAAAATATCATTACTTCCAGTCAATTAATCGAGGAAGGTCGAGGTACTCCAATCCATATTACTGGGGTAAAATTAAAGCATACCGCCTATACCGCAGAGGAATTTAGCCGGTACGGTGAATATCTGGATAAGCTCAAAGTCATGCTAAATGCAGAAGGGCGAAACCAAATCATCGCCAATATCGCTTTACAAGCAAGCCAGCGAAAAGAAGGATCTACTCTAGTTCTGTTCACCTTAATTGAACATGGTTTTGAAATTTTCAAGGAGATCGCTAGCCGCAAAGGCCTCTCCGTAGGAGAAGATACGCCAGATCTCGAAACGATGAAAGCTTACGGGGTTTACTTTATGTCTGGGCAATCCAGCGCCAAAGATCGCGAAGCTATCCGACATTTAATGGATGAAGACCCGGAAGCTATTTTGGTAGCGAATTATGCGTTGTTAAGCACTGGGGTAAACATCAAATCTTTGAGATATGCGATCTTCGCAAGCCCGGTAAAATCTGGTGTAGTAGTAGCTCAAAGTTTAGGTCGAGGAATCCGATTGAATGAAGGTAAGCAAACTTTCAACGTATATGATATTGTCGATGTTATCGGAGGATCCGGAATGTTCGCGAGACAATACAATCATAGAAAACAAATATACAAGAAATCTAACTTTACGTTGGATGAGCGTAACGAGACTTTATAATGGTTTATAAAATTCAAACAAATCCTTATACTTTGCAAATTGGTGACCCGAAAACTTCGACTACGGAGGATATCCGGGATCCCAATTTTGGGAAGGAAGATGGTCACTTAGATGAGATCAATCCATCTACTGAGAAATATTTTCTCAATACCGGTTACAACATCCGCTATCGCGGGGACATTACAATCCCTGCGTACGCGGATAGAGATAAGTTCCCGGAGACTCCAACAAAATGTAAGGTACCGGATACTAGTGATGCGGATGCAATCATATTACCTCCAGGTGAATACAAAGCCAAATTTGACGCGAAAGCGTTGAAAGTGGATTGTATTGAGGATCTTAAAACTTAGGGTTGATTTTATGATTAAGTTATAATATAATACAACCATCGTTCGGCATCAAAAATTTGAAAACGTGCATATTCGAGTTTCTTGGATTCTTCCAGTACTTCCGGTACCTCCGGTACTACCGATACCGCAGGTATCTTGAATTAGTTAAAATGTAAGGAGATTACATCATAATGAAATTAACTAATCTTAAGAGTATCAAAGACTCGACTGTTAAATTTGCTAAGACTTTCGTAACATCAGCCCTGCTGATTATTGCGACAACTTTAGTAACTTCAACATCAGCGTATGCTTCGAGGTTTACCCAAACCGCGCAATCAACACCAAAGGTGTACCACGGCGCAAATTGGGATAATTCGAAGTCTTACGTAATTCGCAAAGTTCGATATCATTTAAAAGATAAGAAACAAGCGATCAAACATAAAGAGCAAGGGAAAGCAACGTGGTATTGTTGCTATCGTAAAGGAACCAAAACCGCAGATGGTGGGGTGTTCTCCCAACATAAACTCACTGCGGCTCACAAAACATTACCGTTTGGCAGCCAAGTTCGGGTAACCAATTTAAAAAACGGTAAATCGGTTATCGTAGAGATTACCGATCGCGGTCCATTTAAGCCTGGGAAGATCATTGATTTGACTCCGGCAGCGTTCGCTAAAATCGACTCAAAATCTACAGGAGTCGCAAACGTTAAATTGGATGTTTTAGGATTTAAGTACTAAGAGTAAACACAAAGAACTAAGGAATTTGGTATGCACGATTTCAACCTCAAAGTTAAAGACAATAAACTCAAAGCTATTGTTACTACTTCTATGTTTCGCAACAGAGTCGAAAAGAACGCTAAAGCGTACAGCCGAAAAACTAAGCATAAATCTAAATCCGTTGAGTACTAAGTTTATGTTGAGTTTATTATTATTACCATTTAAAATATTAAAATTCATCGCTATTTTAGCTTTGAAGGTTTTCATTTTCTTAACGCTTTGCGTTATTATTCTAAATTTAACGGGAGTATCAAATGTTCACAGTTTTCAAGAAAGTCCTAGAACAGAAGGAAATTACACCGCAAGATGCTGATAAAGTCAGCGACTTTCTTCTGCGAAGATGGTTATCTGGAGATAATCGTCTTATCGAATTAGCCAATACGCTAAATTGTCTACCCGGGAAACAATCCAATCTGGTAATCTTAAGAGGGATTTCAAAAGCCCTTAGAGGTCAAATCAAGTTCATCAAATTCCCCTCCGGAGCTAAGAAGGATTCCACTGACGTGGAGTTTCAAGATACTTTGTCCAAATTCTTCAAAATTTCTCCGAAGGAGTCAATTGAATATTTGGAGTGGATGAAGATGCATTGTCCGGACGAATTGGAAACCTTAAAGAAAATTTGTAAAGATTTATAGTGGTTGTAGGTTTCGGTGACCGAAACTCATTAGGAGCGATAGGAGCGAAAAATGAAATATTATGAAGGCGGGTTCTTCGCGAACTTCAAGTATTGGGCAAGATATTACGATACGGAAATAGGAAAATCTTTCCTAACGGATGATGTTCCACAAAAATGGGAATATTATGTCCAGGATGATACCGGGGCATTTACTTCGATCTATAGCAATAAGAAATTTCGCAGAGAACGAGGTTCCTCGAATGATGCGAAAGGTTATGGTTGCACTTCGCAGGTAAGCCCGATAGATCTCGCCATTCGCGATCAATTTAGAAATTTGGGAAATCCAAATCCTCGAATCTTCTATCTGGATATTGAGACCCGAGTAGGCACTGTAATGAAAGGCTTCCCGAGCCCCGATAAAGCGTTAGAGCCGGTAAGTCTAATTCAATTTTTAGACAATAAAACCCAAATCGTTCACTTGATTGGAGATAAAGAATTTTATTATGAAGATTGGTATAAGAAGCAACCGGATCATTTAGGTAAGGAAATCCAATATCATAAGTGCAATAATGAAATTGAAATGTTTAATAAGTTCTTTGAATTCATCGAAGATCTACAGCCAGCTGTAGTATTCGCGTGGAACGGCGAGGGCTTCGACTTTCCGTATTTGTATAATCGCTGTAAGCGAATTAACCAAGATGTGAGTAAGTTCTCTCCATTCTGGAGAAAATTCGGAGAAAATACCGGGGAGCAAAAAGGATACATTCAAGGAAGATCTCAGATGTTTGCCGATCGTTATGCTTTCGATTTGAGCGTAGGTGGTTGTGCTTACATTGATATTAAAAGATTGTATCAAAAGATTGTTTTGGCGCCAAGAACCTCCTATTCGTTGAACTCTATTGCTGAAGTAGAATTGAAATCACGTAAGATTGACCATAGTGAATTCAAAACTTTCGATGATTTCTATCTTGGCAATTATACTAAACCCGAAAAACCAACGGAAGATCAAACAAAAACATTATGTTACTTGATGACGGAAGCTGGTAAACCGGAAAGCGAAATTAAGAAAGCTGGCCACGGGCAATTCGTTTACTACGGCGTCATCGATGTGGTGTTATTGCAAGAAATCGATAAGAAATGTGGTTTATCTGCGTTGATGTGCGATGTATCCAATCGAATGAATTCGCAGTTTAATAGTGTTCTAGGAACTACCAAACCCTGGGCAAACTATATTCGCAATGTATTGTTTGATTCTGGTTGGATCATCGATCCGGAAACTATCCTAGCTCGTGGCGCAGATTTAGAGAAATCCATTCTTGGTGGTTTCGTGCGGGATCCGGTTACCGGAAAGCACGAATGGGTATTATCTGCGGACGTTAACTCGATGTATCCAATTCTCGCGATCGCGGGATCTGGGATGTCTCCGAATAATTTCATGTTTGCGTGGGAATTGAGTAACGAGGGATCTGAGGGGGAATTGAAACGTTTAGTAGTAGAACATCTTCATGTCGGAGATCCTTCACAAGAACAAAACGAGCAAAACTTGTTGAACTTGATTAAGAATCCGGAATTGAAAACTAAGTTGATTAGATTATTAAAAGAAACTAACTTAACAATGGCTCCGAACGGAGTATTCTTTAGAAAAGATAAACCAGGATTCTTACCAGAATTGGTTAAGAACATCTACAAGGAACGTAAAGTAGTGAAGAAAGCGATGTTTAAGAAAGAACAACGAGCTATCAAACTTCAAGAGATTTTACATCATCGTTAATCCCGCAAATCTCCAAGATCTACACTCAAGTGTAAGTTTTTGGAGATTTTTTTTATTTTGAAACTTTCATATTTCGGTTACCGAAACTCGTAAGGTTCAAAATAAAAATTTAAATATTGAAATACGTTATAATAAACACTAATATGAACACTATATTATCACCAGAAGAAATTGAATACTTCAAAAATAATCAACATCTAATTACCCAAGAGCTTTTAGATACTCTAAGATCTCAAGGTAAGGATGGTAAGCGCGTAGCGCTAGAGATCCTAGATCTGGAGAAAAATGAGCGCATGTTCTACCTGGATGCTTTTGGATCCCCGATTAGTTTTGATGGTAACAAAGGTCTTAAAAAGCAAGCGACTACTTTAAAACTCGCCGATATTCACATAAGTGAATTTGAGCGATGCGCTAACGATTTCGAATACTTTCGAGAAAATTACATCCAGATTAAAACCCCGAAAGGTATCGATTTCCCGGATATGCGAGATTATCAAACTCGATTTATCCACAAAATGTTGGACGATGATAAGGAAGAAATCGTAGGACTTTTAGGTCGTCAATGCGTTGCCGGAGAAACCATAGTCGACATGGAAGATCGAAATCGCTCGTTACGAGAATTATTCGTGAATCCAGAACTTTGACGATAATAAATATTATTGATTAAACAATTAAGCAAACCCTTATAAGGAAAAAAATGCATATTACATTAGATGAATTCAATGAAGCCAGTGAGCGCGAGCTAATGAATGAATCGTTCGATGCGTTCGCGGATGAATTAAACGAAAGTTTAGGCAATTTACAACCGGCAGGAGCTTCCCCGGTTTATATTAAAATCATCAAAGCCGCTCTTAAACAAAAAGAAGTGTTTTACATTTCGCCAAACTCTAAAATCATCTCGATTGAAGGTCAAACTTTCGAAGAGTTCGTAAAAGACTTGAGAGCCGCTAAGAAAGGCGGAGAATTCGGTTTAGTTTATATCGGTACTGCTTCCGGTACCCACGTTATCGTAAATAACGAGCCAGGTTTCAGTGAAAAATCAGTAGGTATGAACACCGATGTAAAAACCTTAACCTTAGGTAAACATCCGGTTACCGGTGAAGATAAATTAGAAGTCTATGACGGTAGTGGTTGGAGAAGCACTTTCCGCGCTCAAAAAGTCAAAGATCTTAAAACCCGCCTTGAAATCGAAGCCGAAGGCTATAAAGGTTTCATTGTACTTAAAGATTACGATGTGGTTAGATTACGCGGCGAGCGTCAAGCTAACAAACGCGTAGACGATAAGTATGCAACGCGAGCAGATTATGTGACCGGTGAAGAGGCGACCGATTTCTATCGCGACGCTAAGAAACAAGCTGAAGTCAATCGCAAACTCAAAATGAATGCGTTCCCATCCGTAGATAGATTAACTTGGGCGGATTTAGTGAAACTTCACGAAGCTCTAGCCGGTATTAGAGTTGGTGACGATACACCGCGCACGGCTCAATTTGGAAGAGAGATTGCGAATAACATCACCAGCAATTTATATCACCCATCTTTCACAGACAACGGTCTTGCGATCTTCAGTTTCGATATGAATGGTGAAGATTATCGATTAATTTTAGGCGTTAAAGGCCTTTTCATGGAAAAATGGTAATAAAATGAAAGTTTCATTAAAAGAATTAAATCAAATTGAAAGCGGTAAGGGCGTTCTTAGCGCAGAAGAATACGGTAATGCATTAATGGAAAGCTTGGGCACAGTTCAAACAGCCAAAAGTGATCCTGGTTTCGTCAAAATTATCAAGGCGGAAATGGGCAGATCGGAAGATATCTCTATGAGATCTAAGGTGATCCCAATTAAGGGTGACCACGAAGTGGACTTTGAGAAAGATCTCATTGCTGCAAATAACAAAGGTACCCCGAGCTTCATTTATCTCAACACTAATCGCCGCGCCACCTACATCCACATTAACTCATACGGGGCAGTTAAAATGTTCTCTCCGGTGATCTTCTTTAATGATGTGGTAGATGAAGAAGGCGAAGGTCCAATCGAAGCGGACTTTATGCGTAAACGCAGCCGACCGCAATTCCGCGATAGTTCGTTAAGCCGTGTAATTGATCGTTTAGATTTTTCTCGCGGTTACGCGGGTATTATCGTTTTAGCCGTTGAATAAAAATATCGATAAGATAAAGTAAGCTTCCAAAGCCTCAAGCAGCTCAAAAGCCTCAAGAAATTTAAAATCTTGAGGTTTTTTATTAAATATGTTAATCATAAACTAACTACATTAAGATTAAATGTCTAGTATTATTCAGAACAAATTCCATGAGATTCTAGGGGATGCCGCGCGTACCACAAAATTTACGTTTGTGCTTCCTCCGATTTCCGGTAACCCGGAATTAATGAATCATCTTGTGTACTCGGTTAAGGCTTTAACTTTACCGACGATGGAGCATACCCCGTTTGAATTTAAGCATAAAGGTCAAACGATTCCAATTCGTGGACAAACTAAGTTCTCTCAAAGCTTCTCCGTTACCTTCTATTTGAGCGAAACCCACATTTTAAAAAGATTTTTCGAGGAATGGGCCGCTAGTATTGAGCAGAGACATTTTTACTACAACCCTCGAAAAGAGGCTAGAAACCAGAGACTCGTAGCGGGCTTAGGAAATGAAATGCCTCAGTATATGACTTGGTATAATACTACCGCGTATATCGAGCAATGGGATTTCGATGGGATGAAACCTACCGCGGTTTACGAAATTCATAATGTCTTCCCGATTCGGGTAGAGGCTCCAAGTTATTCGTATGATTCGGTTGGTCAAATTGCCGAGTTTACCGTAACCTTTGCGTGTTCGCATTATAAACTATACTCGAAAGCTCTGAAATCTGGACAAGTCCAAAATCAATTGTTCCATACTACTAACCGTTGGGCTATTATGGGTCAACAAGCGGAACGTGGCAAAGATTATGTTCGTTATGACGGCGAGTACTGGTGGGATGAAGAAAGATATCGCGAGTTTAATAGCTTCCTAAGTTCCGGTGACACGACCCTGGATCAGACTGCGGAGAGGGGTCAGGAAATTTATTGGAGACCGGGAGAATTGGCGAGATGGGACAATTTATGGAATAGGTGGCGCGAGCGGAATGAAGGAGTCAACAGGGACCCTAACTACGATAAAAAACTCAAAGATTTCGACTATGATGAATTGGAAGATAAACGCGCGAGCGTGGATTCCATACTTCAAAAATCTTATAAGCAAATCCCTGGAGACTTCGGTTACAATGGGGATACAAGCTCAAGTTCATAACGTTTAAAATCTCAAATCTAAAATCTTCAAGATAGTCGCTTCCGCGAAAGTTTTGAAGATTTTTTTTTTCATTCCGGTAAAGTTTCGGTGACCGAAACTCTCACATCTCAAAAAAAAAAATTTTTTCAAAACGGGTTGATTTCTAATTTTACTTCTATTATAATACATCCCATAAGAGATAATCATAGCACAGGAGATCAATTATGGAATTTTTCAAAAACGTATATGACGACATTAAAAATGAAATCGAACCTTATAAACCAAAAATGGCGAAAATTTTAGAATTTACCTTTGTTCCGTTCATTATTGCGGTGGGTTCGATCTTATGCGGTTCGGTAGCTAGCCTAATCATCCGATCATTTACCGATTATCGTCCTGTGAATAGCGCGGGGTGGATCTTTTAGTGTTTGGTTATTATTTTGGCGATATTCGGGTTATTACATATCGTTCGCGCTTATCAGCTTTACAGCCGGAACGGGATTATGAATGATCCGAAATACGTTGTAGTAGTTTCAAAACATAAAGATTGGATCCTTAAAGCTAGTACTGGTAAGGTCGCGTTACGCGTAGCCATCAATGCGTTAGTGGTTTCTGTTATTTTCTTGGCGATTGATTTTGATCTTAAAGTGCAAATCGGATCTTGGACTTCGGCGATTGATTCGCGAGCTTTCGCTTTAGCGGCGATTGCAATTTATTGCTGGTCTGCTTGGCTTGAAATGTTTCGCTGTATTAGAAGCTGGGTAAACTGCCGTTGGCATATTTTCAATCGCTTTGGCGTTTAGGGAGATTTAAATGAACAAAATTTACTTACCGGCTAATAAAATGAACGACCTACCTACGATCATCAAGGAATCTTGGGAGCTCAAAGTTCGTTTAAATCAGTTAAGTTTGGATGAGCGCAAAATTATCGTGCTTTCCGGAGATCATGGAGTCGGCAAAGATGTTTGGGCTAACCTAATGAAGACCAAAAACCCGGAAATTGAAATTGTCCGCTTCGCGGATCCTCTTCGAGAAGCGTTTGAAAGAGTTGGCGTTTCGAGTGACTCGATTGACAAGTTAAAGCGAACATCTTACGTATTCCCTGAGAAGATAGTAGATGGATATGATCTAAACGGTATGACAATGCGCGAAGCTTTGATTCATGTCGCAGAGACGAATAAGCAAAAATTCGGGCAGGATTACTACGCCAAACAAGCTATTCAGAAAGCGCAAAAAGCTTTAGAGGTTTCTAAGTTGATCCTGTTTACCGATATGCGATTTGATATCGAAAATCAATTAGTACAAGACTTCGCGAAAGCGAATGCTTTGTATATTGAGAGAATCAATATTCCGGAAGGTTTGCCAAAAATTGAAGTATTAGCGGGTTAGTGAGAGTTTAGATATATCAAACACAATTAAAAGGAATATTATATGGAAAATAAAGTATTAGATTTACTAAAGCAAGCAGAACGTAAAGTAGATGAGTTAACCGAATTACGCAAAGCTCTTTACAATAACGCTAAAGCGTAGAGTAGAGCGTTCCATCTTACTAAGGAGTAATTGAAATGACTGCAGCACAATTTAAACGTCAGCAATTAGAGAAGTTCCGTAACGCCTATAAGAAAGCGAAAGAAAATGGTACGATAAAAGTACTATAAGCTGTACACTTTAGCGTAAAATTGTAGGGTGAAAGAGGTTTAATGCTCAACGATAGTGGTAATTTAATAAAAGAAAACATCCAAATAACCAAAGAGCTTCTAGACTTTTGTTTAGAGGCTGGATATTTTATTGACCTCAAATCCGGTGATTACTCTAAAGAGTGTTCTCCGATGAAACGAAACGATCCTTATAATAGAGATCTTGTGCTACCAATTTGGGAAATGTACACCGGAGGTGTAATGTACCCAGGTAAGTATTACAAGATCTTTAAGTTTAGATTGACTCAATTCCTAACATCCGCGTTCCAATATTGCGGTTTTAGAACTCTTACTCGTTCCGAGTTATTGGCATTGTATAAAGACAACATCACTAATCTGGCTAAGGAGACGTGCCTTGAACATCACGGGGTGGATAATCCATCCAAGAGCAAAGAGCTTATGCAAGAGGCGCATCGCAAAATCCGCGAAACTTTTAAGACCGGAATTCCACAAGCTAAGCATCGCGAAACATATAAACGAAATCATCCCGATGGGCGATTGACTCATATCCAAGTTCAAAAATCGAAATATGGTAACGACCGTTACGAGAAATTAGTAGCCTACGAAGACGCGTTACACGAAGATCCGGATAATGAAGAGCTTAAGAATGAAGTTCGCGAGTTTTTGTATGAGAACTACAGCATTTATCAAGCTAGGGCAAATGCAAAGCGTTTAAATGTATACCAACGGCATGTTTCTTCTTATGAAATCAAAATTCAACAAATTCTTGATAAACACAATATCAAATACAAATCACACTTCAGAAATAAACATTTCCGGAACGAGTCCGGTAATATGTTCGAATTGGATTTCAAATTATTAGATTATAATCTCGCCATCGAAGTGGATGGATTGTACTTCCATTCGACAAAATTCAAAGATCCAGAATATCACGTTAATAAGAGATTGAGATGCGCCGAGAATGGCGTTCACTTATTAAGATTTACCAGCCGAGGGATCGATGAAAATTTGGATTTGGTGGAATGCAAAATCTTAGAAGCTATCAATAATCCGCTAGAGGCGGAATTCTTGAAGAATCTAAAACGCGAAGACCTACACGTAGATGTGATTGAGATGGAAGATGGTTATTGTTATTATGATTCCGGCACAATTATAAATAAACAATAAACATTAAGGAATTTTGACAATGGGTAAAATTTTAGAATTAAAGCAAGCTCTTGGTCCGGGAGCTCGTGCGAATAAGTACAGATTACACTTTAACATCCCTAATGCTGTGCCGAAAACGGCAGATATCCAGACGTTCGATACTTTAGCCATAGCCTCTAGCTTTCCAAGCAAATCTATCGGGATGATAGAGACTTTTAACCAGGGGCGTAAGTTGGTTCTACCTGGTGATACGGTATTTCCTAACACATGGACTGTAGAGTTTTATAATACGGAAGAGCACAACTTGAGAAGAGCGTTGCTTGAATGGCTTCGTTCAATGGATCACTTCGATGACAACATGCACTCTGGGATGCCAATCGAAGTTATGACTGACATGGCGGTAAGCCAATTAGATTCAGCTATGAACGAAACCGTGCGTTATACGTTCCACGGCGTCTTCCCTCAAGATATTGCAGAAGTATCGCTGGGCGATGATCAGCAAGATACCATTACAAGAACAACAGTGACGTTTGCGTACACTTCATGGGTAGTAGGCGATGCGGATTTAGACAAGCCATTGCAATATAACACCCGTACCGGGAACTTCATCGCGTAACGCGAATCTCTCCCGATATCAACAAGAACTCCCACGTCTACACGGAAGTGTAAATTTGGGAGTTTTGTTTTATTAAAACAATTAAATATTAATGTAAATTAAACATCAAATTCTCGGTAACCGAAACCCTAACAATGGCTCAAAAACTAGACACCTTTAAAGGCAAAATCACTTCGAAAAGCTCCCCGAAAGAGATCAACAAAACTCTTACGGAGCTTCAAGCATACTTGGAAAAGTATGAAGAGAAGGATGCGGCTAAAGTTGTTGACGAGCTCAAATCTGGAAGTTCTAAAGGTTCCCACCAAGATAAAATCCTCTCAAAACAATTCATCAAACTTTATGCCCGCAGAACTGATACCTTAGAGCGTATCGCTAAATCTATCAAGCGCATGCAAGAAGATTTAATTGATGAGCAAGATACCAGCATTAAGAAACGCGGAATTATCGGTAAAGCAAAATCCAAGGTAATTGGAGGTTTGCAAGCTACCAAAAATGCGATCTCTACCGTCAAAGATAAAGCGAAATCCGGTTTTGATATGTTACAAGGTTTGATGAGCAATATGCTTAACCTTAAAAACTTATTACCGATGATCTTAGGTGGCATCACCTCTATGATCTCTGGGGTAGTAGGCGGATTAATTTCTACGGTTGTAGGAAAAGTTCTCAAAGTAGTCGGTTGGATTGGTAAAATTCCATTTAAGATTGCGGGTTGGTTAATCAAAAAAGTAGCCAAAGTTGGGGTTGCTGTTGGGAAGATGGCTTTCAAAGCGGTCAAATTTATCGGTGGTATGATCTTCAAAGTGGGATCTAAGATTGCAAAATTTGCCCTGAAAGGTCTCGCAAAACTTGGAGATATGCTAGGTGATGCGTGGCGCAAAATCAAAGCAAAAGTCCAATCTGCGGTTAAGCCAAAATCGAAAGCTCCGGAACCGAAAGCGGATGCGAAATCCAAAACCGGGAAAGCTGGCAAACAAGCTTCCAATAATGCTAAATCTCAAGTTCAAAAAGCCGCGAAATCCAAAGGCAACGAGAAAGGTTGGTTACAAAAAGGTAAGGAAGCGATTGAAAGCGTTAAGAAGAAAATCATCCCATCTTTAGAGAAAACCGGATCTAAAGGGATTGCCAAAGCGGTAAGTGGCGCATTAGGTAAAGTAGCGAGCAAAGCCTTCCCTATTATCGGTTGGGGTTTGTTAGCTTATGATGCTTATTCCGCTGCTAAGAAATCTGATAGTTTAACTTCTTTCGGGGTTAACTTATTGGATGAAGCTTCTGGTGGATTAATTAGTTTAGCTTTAGGTAACACAGATGGTAAGAGCGCTGGACAATATATCGAGTCTTTGATTGAAAGCGGGATTAGCACAGATTCCAACGCTAACAATACTTCGAATTCTTCCAGTTATTCCGCTACCGCGGCGGCTGGCGCGAGTTCGATTGCTGGTGGAGTTTTAAATTCTCCATTGATGTCGATGACTAACAGCGCTTTAACATCGAAAGATTCTTCCGGAGTTACAGTAGGGGAAGTTCAAATGTTGGATAATAAAGGAAATCCTTTAGGTCCAATGTATGATAGATTCTATAATGAATATCATAATCATAAAAGCTTTAGTTACTACAACGACAAAATTATGAAAGGGGAAATGACGGCACAAGAAGCTATAAATGCTTTAGGTTCTCCGGTTTCTCCAATGGTAAATTCTAGTACTAGTATCGTTAACCGAAAATCTGAAGAATTACGAATTGTCAAAGAATCCGCGGTCGCGGAAGCCGTGAAGATTTCGTCTATGATGGATAAAACGGTAATTTCTGGAGTTTCCGGAATGGTATCTGGCGTAGCTCAATCGGTAACGGAAGTCAATATGAATATTGGAGATACAGATCCTAACCGAGCTATTACGTTGAATGGTAATAAAGCCGCTGGTGGTTACCAGGGTTAATGAAATTAGCCGTACCCACAAGGTTAAGCGCAGGAGCAATAAATGAATCATGATGCTTTAGATAATATTAATAACACTTTTAACACATTAAATTCTCGCGTAAACGCGATTGATGAGGGTCTCTACAAACCTCAGATACCCCAAAGTTGTTTAACGGTTCGAGATATTCGAATTTTGAGCGATCGCTCCATTTTCGAAGAGTATGATGCCAGACGGAAAACTTATCAATTTAACAAAGATTTTATCAACGACCAAGATTCTATTGCGGGGCCAAGTATCGTTCATAATATGATCAAAAATGTATTATGCACCCAGCTAGGATCTTTGAGACACGCTCCGGATTTCGGGGTGAACTTAACTTCGTTTATCTTTGAACAATTGGATTGGGTGACGATCGTAGCCATCCGAAATCACATCGCTAATCAATTAGATGTCAATCTTCCACCAGCGGTGGAAATTGAAAATATTGATATCAAGGCAAACCAAGATGGACAAGCAAATGCTATTGATATCGATATTACATATAACTATAGATTAGACGAAGAAGGACGTTTGGAACAATCCCCGTATTTTGAGGAAAATTCACAAGATGGCCCTGGTAAGGATTTGTATACTAAACGAACCACATTTACATTAGGGGTGGAAGGATTTACCGGTTTTGGTTACCCAAATCATACCCAATTTAGACGCGCGAGATAACAAGGAGAATTAGATGGGATTAGCCCCGACACCAGCACCGGGATTGGGTGCAGTAGCTGGATCTGTAGCAAGTACCGCCGTTAATCCTACCGGAGGGACTGGCGGCGTCGCTGGATCTGTAGCGAATACCGCAATCAACATTCAAAAGATCGCCGATCCTAAAAAGGAAGCTAGTGAGGATATTACTATCGCGGTTGACCCAGTAAAAGATATCTTAGTTTTTCCCCATCAAAACAATCGCACGTACCGTGCTGGTTACGTGATGTTGATGGCTTTTGCGAATGATTATAGTTTGAAAGATATCGCTGGAAGCGTAGATCAAACTTTAGAGTATAAACAAAAGAATACCAAAGCTAAGAAACGCGCGCAAACTTTCAATGGCGACGCGTCCGCGTATTTAGCGAATGCCCGCGCGAACAACCGAAGATTTAGAAAAATCCCAGGTACTAAATTGGCGTTCACCGCAATCCTTCCGATACCTTTAGGTATCGGAGAAACTACCCAGATCGACTGGAACTCTTCTCCTTCTGGATTTAACCAACAAATTGTCGGGGCGGCGTATCAAGCAGGCTCTAGTTGGGCTTCCTATCTCAAAAATGGCGGGACTTTTAACGATTCAATCCAAGGCTATATTGGTGACACAAAAGAATTTGCTACTAAAGCCGTGGATGCTTTGGCTAGCTCGGTTCCTGGAGGGGAAGCCGTAGTAAATGGCGCTAAGACTGCCGGTCGATTTGTCGGGGATTTAGTAGATGCTTCCGTTTTAGGTTCTAACGTAATCGCGGGAACCGTATTGGGGGACAACAGTATGCATCAAGCCGCTATGGGTTCAGTAGCTGGCGGTATGGTAACTCGCCCATCTAAGAAAATGATGCAATTGCAAGGCCCGTTGATGGATTACGCAAGGGAAGCCGCTGCGATCAACGGTCGTAGACAAATCATCAACGATCCTGGATTCTGGCAAAACTTCCAAGGGGTGAATCCAAGAAGTTTTACGTTAAGATGGACTGTAATCCCGGAAAATCATGAAGATGCTATGAACGGTCTTGCGCTATGCGCCCGAATCAAAGAATTTAGTTTACCAGAACCTGTTAGTGAAGTGGAACTTTTATCTCCACACTATTGGCAAATTCAATTTAGTAATCCGTTAGTTCAATCTCAATTATTGTATAATAATCTAGTAATTAAAACAATCAACGTTACCTTTATGGAGAACGGGGAAGTTCACCTTTCCGGTACTCCGAAGAAATTTGATATTGAGATCACTTTCGAAGAGGCAAAAGCCCCAAATGCGGAAGTTTACAAGGTTTATGATGAATCGTTAAGACTACAAGGTGGTAAACTTCGTAATAGTCCAAGTATCGCGACTGCGAGTATTCCGAAATTAGGTGGCGGTTCTGGCGGTTTAGGTGGAAGCCTAGGAAGTGTATTCCCCGGTAAGTTTGGTGGTTTGGGATCTAATCCATTAGGGGCGCTAGGCGGTCTTTCAAATAGTGCGCTAGGCGCCGTAGCGGGAATTGCTGGCGGGGCTATCGGTGGTCTTTCAAGTGCTATTGGTAATAACCTAGGTGGCGCCGTAGGCGGGATCTTTGGGGATTATACCGGTAACTTAGTCGCAGATACGGTAAGCAATGCCGTGAACTCTGCCGGTAGTGTATTAGTAGATTCCATCGCTACCGGAAACTTCGATAATCTTGGTGACCGAATGAAAGACGCGGCGTTAGCCGGAGCCACCGCAACGGTAATCGATGCGGCAAGCGAAGTGGTCGGGGAATACGTAAGCAAAGTAACCGATTATGCGATGGAAACTTTAGGGGATACTTTAGGCGGGGTAACTGATTGGTTGGAATCTGCAGTTGGCTCGATTTCTCCGGAAGAAGAGAAAGCCCGCGGAACCGCGAGAACTAAAGCCAAGGAAGCCAAAGAGCAACAAGAAAAAGTTAAAGAGCTCAAAGAGAAATTGAAAGAAGTGGAAGCTTCTAAAACTTTAACTAAAGAGCAAAAAGATCAAGCTCGTAAGAAAGTCGAAGAAGAGTATAACAAAGCTCAAAAATTGGCTAAAGAAGCGGAAGCTGCTAAGAAAGACGCAGAATCTTATCGTAAGAAAGCCGAAGAGGTTAAGAAAGCGGAAGAAGCTAAGAAAGCCCAAGAGAAAGCGGATGAGAACGGCGCTGCCGCATTAGGTTCAATTTTGGGTAACTAAGGAGATCGACGATGGAAGAATTATCCCGCAAAGGCATTCAAAATTTGAGATCTTCGATCAACGAAATGTTCAAATCTTTTGATGTTAAGCCAAACAATAACGACTTAGACAAAGTGGAACAATCTTTGGATTTGAGTAAGCTCAAAGATCAAAATCCTATCGATGAAGATATGGATTTGAAGTTACCGGATTTAGATCTTTCCGGTTTGGATGACTTAGATTCTTTGTTACCTTCTGGAAATTGGTTTGATTCTTTGTTTAAGAACGATAGCGTCAAATTGTAAGTATCAAATTGTAATATTATAAACATAATAAAAAAATCTCCAAATCTTCGCTTACGCGATAACTTGGAGATTTTTTTTTATTTTTGAAATGTTAAAGTTTCGGTGACCGAAACTCGAAAGGTTGTAAAAAAAAAAATTTACTCAGTTTTACAACTAATGTGGAAAGTATGAGAGCGGTAACTTAACTTACCATCTTTATCTTTACACATTTTGAAATTGTTGTCGATTCCAAGTTGGGCCAAACGCAAATCGATTTGATCATCCGATTTTAAGATCTTAGCTGGCTTTTCTTTCTTTTCTTCTTTTCGTTTACCAAAAGTTTCAAAGATGAGTTGGCCAACATCATTGATCAGTTTTTCGTTTTTGTCTTGTGGTTTGGTGTAGATGTCCTCGATGACGAAGTCTCCAGGAACTTCGAAAGTTCGAACTGCCGCATTTTCTGTATTTTCAGTTGTCATTATAATGTTTCCTTAGTTTTTTACGCGTATAATTATTTATAGAATCCTACCACATTTTATTGAAATCTATACATTATTATATTAAAATACTTACATTGTTATTAAGGAGCGATACTTTCTATGATTTTCACTATTGTACACTCCGCCACCTCCAATACCAAGTTTCCAACTAGCACGTTGGAAGATCCGAAGATCTTCGAATTTGAAAACAAAGAAATCTTCGGGATGCGAGAGGTAGCAGGGCTCTTCAAAAAGTACTATATCTTAAACTTTCCATTAAGATGTTCAAAACAATCTTCGAGAAAATCTGCCTTTTTAGAACGTCATATCGCAGACTCTAGCGAGTATATGATCCTGGATTTTAATGATGTGCAGGATAAAGATTCGAGAGATTTGATTTTGCAAAGATTCAAACCATTCCGACATGTGTCTTTTAAGACAAAATCTTCGGATGATTTGTTTAGTTTCAATTTTAGAATTGTGCTTTGCATACCTAGCTCAACAAGATCTAAGATTTTGCAGGATACTAAAAAATTAGCGAAACTATTAGATCCAAAACTGGCTAAGATCAATACGAGTCTCTACCGAAAAGCCCAGATTACCGCAAGCGGTCATAACGGAATCTTAACCTGCAATGAAGATGGATTTTTGTTCAATCTGGACGAATTCAAAGATGCGATGTGCTGGCAGTTTACGCCGGATATCCGTCAGGTTTGTTTAGGATTATTCAAAGAACTTGGTTTTGAGGTAAGAGATGAATACAAGGAATCCGTTATTCTCGTAAACGAGCAGATGGGGGATTTTGTATTCTTTGATAGTAATCCATTTCAAATCACTAACGTAATTACTGGTGAGCGAGTAGATATTCAAAAAGAATTTAAGCGTCGTTATAAAATCGAGAATTTTAGATCTAGCATTCCGGTCAAGGAACTTTTAGATTGGGGTAATAAAGAGCGTATCTATGAGAATAAGAGTGTAGAGCTTGGTTCTTTAGATTCCGCGAATTTGAACGCAGAGATCAATTCTTGTATTAGTAACGAAGGTTGTTTGGTTCTTAGATCTCCAATGGGTTCCGGAAAGACTCGGGTTATCCGAGATTTTATGAATAAGTCGAATTCTTGTCTGATTATTACTCCTCGAGTTTCGTTAGCGGATGAATTCTATGAGCGTTTCAAAGAAGATGGAGTCAGGGTTTATAATAAACATAAGTTAGAAAACAATACGAGATTATTCATCTGTCAATTTGATAGTTTATACAAAATCGACACTAAAGTGAATCATTTTGATACTATCATCATTGACGAGTTTATGACTTTATGTGAACATATTACTTCCAGCATTGCAAGCAACCGGGAACACAACCTTTCTAAAATGCTTGCTTTGATGAACAAATCTCGGAGTATGATGATTTGTGATGCCTTTATGGAGAAGATTGCGCTGGATTTAATTCCTACTAAATTCAAAAACGTGATTTGGGTAAGTAACGAAACTAAAGATCCAACAAATGTCATCATTCATAAAGATGTTAGCTCATTCTTACAATCTATCATAAACAATCGAGCTGGCGGTTTAGTAGTAAGTTGCGTTAGTGTTTCTGCTGGTTTAAGCATTAAGCATTTCTTGGAATCCGCAGGGGTAACGGTAGGTTTGATCAATTCCGGAACTTCGATGGAAGTAAGAAACCAGATTTTAGAAGATTATAAACTAGCGAAGCTTGGAGCTATTGTGTATAGCCCTAGCGTAAGCGTTGGGGTGAATGTAATGGGTTTGAGAGGATCTCATTATCATTATGATCCGGGTAATGTTATTCCGGTTATTCAAAGTATTCAAATGATTCGACGTAGTCGAAATTCTGGAAGTATTGAATGTTTTATAAAACGCGTTACGAAAAACTTCGTACCTAGTTTGGAAGAGGAGAAGTTCAATATTTTACAAGGCAACGATACTATCAGTGGAGTAGTATTCAATGAGGATGGGGATCGCTCATTATCTCCGGTAGGGAGATTTTTAGCGATTTTGAAATATCATCGAAAATTATGGAACATTGATAGTAGCAAAACTTTTGCGAGACTGTGCAGCTTGAACTTCAATTCGGTTACCTCGATCAACTCGAAAACGAAATGTAACCTAAGTTTAACCAACTATCAAAATATCAAAGAATTTGCGGAGACGCAAAAACTTGAAGTGTTTGGAGAGAAATCTCAAAAAGTAAGAGATTCGATAGATCTTAAAGACATTGATTCATTCTTAAACTTTGAGAAATTCTATCGCATTACGAAGAGGTTAGAAGGTTATGAACTTTGTATGGAAGATCTAGTAAGACAAGCAAACTTTGGTTTGAGTCAAAAACTGAATATTTTTAACAAAATGTTTGAAGGTATTCCGGTTAGCGATTATAATAACTCAAAGGACAAGTTACCAAAAGAGTGGATTGAAAAATCCAGATTTTGGAATCCTGTTTATAAACACAACTCCAAATTCTTGGAGCTCTGCGAATATCTTCATTGTACTGAGGGTTGCTGATAGATTAAATACTACAATCATTCCGCGGGGCGGATGATTTGTAAAAATTTAAGAAAATTTTAGTAGACAAATTACAGAAGTGATTATATTATAATCCTTGTAATTTGATTAAGATATTCAATTTATGCAAATAATTCAATTTTCAATCAATCCAATAAGAGGAAAATTCTATGGACATTCAATCATTCGATTTTGACAAATTAGCATCATCACAAGAACAAGCTTTCGGTGAGAAGAAAGCAGATTTTGGTGACGATCGTTTCTATAAACTCAAACGCGACGAAAACGGTAATGGTGCGGCAATCATCCGATTCTTACCAGATCCGAATATGAAGCTTTTACAACAACTGTACCGTATTAATTGTAATGGTCAGAAAGGTGCGGAACGTCGTTGGGTTTCTGAGTTATCTCCGCAAAATATTAATCAACCAGATCCATTCCACAAAATGTGGGCCGACTTATGGCAAGCTGGTAAGAAAGAAGAAGCTCGTCAATTCGCGCGCCAAACGCGTTTCTATACGAACATTCTTGTAATCAAAGATCCGGCAGAACCGGCTAATGAGGGTAAAGTATTCTTACTGGACTTATCTCAAAGCTTAAAACTTATGTTAGAAAACGCGATGTTCCCATCTGACGCGGACCGCGCATTAGGAGCAGAGCCAAAAGCTTTATTCAATCCTTTACAAGGTCATAACTTCAAATTGGTGTCAAGTAAAGCTGCTACTGGTTTCATTACATATGAGAAATCTTCTGTAGTGGATGCCGTAACTTCTGTGTTCGATTCTAAAGAAGAAGCAGTCACCTTCATCAAGGAAAATTGCTATCCTTTAGATGATTTCTTAAAACCAGAAGCTTACAAATCTTATGAAGAATTGCAAGAGAAGTTAAATTACGTAATGTTCCGTGATACTCCGGCAACCCAAAGCGCAAAATCTGCTGAAGTGGTTGACGCAACCGGTTTAACAGAAGCTCAAATTCTTCACAAAGAACAATCTAACGATTTAGATAGCTTATTAGATAGCATCTAATCTAAGAAATTTACATTGCATTATAAACAAAGCCTCGTAAGAGGCTTTTATTTTGCATTTTTTATTTTGAACTTTGAAAGTTTCGGTAACCAAAACTCAACAACTCTGAAATTTTTTTTAAAAGGGGTTGATTTTAAATTTTAGTTCTATTATAATACATCCCATAAGATAAAGAGTTAGTAAACTTCAAAATCACAGGAGATTTTAAAATGGCTTATTCAAATATCACTACTTACAAACCGGAAGGGGTTAGAACTTTAGACGTTAAATGGAACCACGGAATTTTGCGGGTAACGCATGATGCGGAATTATGTTTAAGTGAAGATCGCGGTGTGGTAACCATGTTTGTGTACGAACCTATTTTAGATGAAGAGTTTGTTTTAGCAGAGATCGCTTTAGATGTTAAGCCATCCAAAATGGACAAATCTCAATATGGTGCATTCTTTTGGTTAATGCAAGAATACGAAGAAGGTATCGATATTACCAAAACAACCCAATTGGAAGATACCTTTCACAAAACGTTGGAACATTTCCGTAAATTAGGGTTAATCAAATAATGGATATCAGTCAAAAATTAGCAGAGTTCAAACATAACCTTCGGTTAATGATTCAAAGATCAAAGTTTAGTCCTTTGTTGCAAAATCGCGTAACAGAAAACTCTCCTGCCGGAGAATATCTCAAATCCCGTGGATTGTCGGTAGATTTGGAAGCTTATGACTTCGAAGGATCGTTCAACTATCGAGGTAAAGAATATCAGGTTCCGGATTCTATTATAATTCCAATGCGTAATCGAAATGGGCAATTGCAAGGTGTTTGGATTCGATTCTTGCAAGAGAAAATATTCTACATCTGGTTGGTGGATGATACCGTTCAAAAGTTTTGGTTGGATATTAACGACGAGAGTGAACCGGTTTACATCGCAGAAAGTATTTTCGATGCGTTGAGTTTAAGAGAACTCTTTGGTTTCAAAAATGTTGGGGCGGTTTTGGGAGTTGCCGCGTCAGCGGAAATGCAAGAAGCTTTGAAAGATTTCGAAGTAGTAATGTGCTTTGACCGAGATTCTGCCGGTTACAAAGGGATGTTAGCGCATCTCAATAATCCAAGAACACAACATTGGAAAGTTTTTGAAATTTTATCAAAAAATGTTGACCTTTCCGGGATTAAAGATTATAATGATATTGTTCAGTTAGGAAATTTGGATGAATTTAGTTATAATATTAAATCATCTATTCAAGCAAAAATTTACATCAAATCAAAATTATAAAGCTTAGAAGCTTAGGAGCAACGAATGACAGACCTTCAAGACTTACATGAACCGCAAGATTTGGATCTTCCAAATGTTAAAGATCCGGAATTACTAAAACCTAAAGTAGTTCCGGTACATGATCTTCATACTAAGAATACTTTCTTTAGCGAAGAGCAACTGGCGAAAGACCCGGAAGCTCGCGAATTGGAAGATCTTGTGTTTACACACGGCAAAGCCCCATCTGTAGAGATTAACAGTTCGCAATTCGATCAACCATTCTACACTATCGATGATCTCGGTAACAAAATTCCAAGTCAACACGCTATGACTACCTTTAACGAATTTGGGGTTAACGAGGAAGGCCAAACGGTAAGTCAAGTTCTTGAACAAGAGCGCGAAGCTAAACAATCGTTTGATGAGTTTGCGGAACGCTGGATGAACATTCAAACAAGAATGCAACAACTCAAAACCGAGCAAAAAGAACTGGAATTAGAATTCAAAGATCAAGGTTTAGAAGTTGGTTTGTTTAAGAAAGCGATCAAATGGCGTCAACAATATCAGAAGAAAACTCAAGAAGATCGTTGGGTTGAGGGGGTTATGCGTCAATGGGCTTTAGGTTCTTCAAAACTTACCGAAGCTTTGGATAAGTTAGAACGCGCTCAAGAAGAAACCAAAGAAGTTGGAAAAGATCGCGAACAACGTCAACAAACTTTGTTGAACAATATGACGAAGAAATTCGATGCACGATATGAACACGATAAACAAACTGGTCGCGGTCATTTAGACAATATGATCGAGCAACAAGCTGTATTTGCCAGCTTTGGAGCTCCGCGAGCTGAAGAAGAGTTCATCAAATTGGAAGAGCAAAAGAAAATTCGCGATGCGCGAAGAAAAGCCGGATTAGAAGATTTGGCGATGTTCAGTAATGAGTTACAACCTGCTAATCGCGCTCAACACAAAGAAGTCTTTGGGGAAGAATTCCATAAACGTCGTGAAGAATTTGAATCTAAGAAACGTGAAAACGAGCTATTTGATCCGACATTGAAAGAACAACAATGGCATTTAGATTATGAGCCTACGGATGTTCCGGTAACTTTTGACTTTGATGAATTGGTTAAACACGGATTGAATCAAGTTAAGAAAATGGAAGATGCGGCGTTCATTGTAAAACAAGCTCGTAAAGGTCTGTTACCTCTTCCGGATGCTAACTGGGTTAAGAAATTCGATAATTTAACCAAACTGCAAATTGATGAATTGATTAAACTCGGGGCAAGGGCAGAAGATTATCTCGAGAACAAAATTGTTTGTGACCAATTATATCTCCCGGATACCGACGATCGTCGAAATGACTGGATGACTCCGGCTATGCGAATTGCTCGATGGAATCGATTAGTTCGATTAGAGAAGATCGACGGGGATGAGATTACTTACGATCCGGTAAGAGACTTCTTACAAGTTAAAGAAATTCCAGATGACGTGTAACGTAATGTAACCGTAAAATAACGAAATCTCAAAGCATAATACAGAATACCTCCTGAGTATTGCGAGAATTACCATTATGATTCCAACTTTGTTGGAGTCTGGTATTCTCGCTTTTTTTTATTTTGAACTTTGAGAGTTTTGGTAACCGAAACTTTGAGAGTATGATTTCAAAAATTTCAAAATCTACACTAAAGTGTGGTAGTGTAGTGATGTTTATTATAATAAAATCATCAATCAAATTAAAAATCTCGATATCTTCGAAACTTACACTATGGTGTACAATCGAGAATTTCGAGATTTTTTTTATTTTGAACTTTGAGAGTTTCGGTGACCAAAACTTTGCAACACTGAAAAAAATTTGAGTATGTTTATTATAATAAAATCATCAATTAAATATTAAACTTATTAAACTCGTTAAACAAAAGGAGCTAACGAAATATGTCATTATTAAGAGGTACGGTTATTGATAACCAGGATCCTATGCAACGAGGACGCTGTCGAGTTTACGTTTGGGGTATGCATCAAGAAGCTGACGATAATCTGCCGTGGGCAGAGACTGCAGGATCTACCGCCTTCGCGCTCCATAAGGGCGTGGGATATAGTGGGGTAATCCAGGTAGGCACCACGGTCTGGGTTCAATTTGAACAGCAAGATATCCAATGCCCTGTAATCGTTGGGGTCTTCGTGGGGCACGATACCGATAGTCCAGGAGATGTAAGTCCTGAAAACAGCGATTTCAATCCGGACGCCAAAGGGGATAATTACGGAAAAGTTTGGATGTTTAATACTCCTGTGGGTAACTCATTCAAAATGGACGATGCCAATCCGCAAGTTCATATCAAAACTCCGAATGGTTTTGAGCTTCACTTAGATGATGCTAACCGAAGAATCCGTTTGGGAACTCCTTGCGGTCCGGAAATCGTAATGGAATGTGATGGCAAACTGGTTCTTTCTTCTGGCTGTGCTAAAATCACCTTAGACAAATGCGAAACTATCATTGATAGCAATGTTACCGTAAACGGTCATCTTACTGCTCAAGGGGTATTCGCGCCAAACCTATGTTATTGTAGTAGCCCAGGTTCTAAATTTAACGGTACTTTCAATTCGCAAAACAAGAAGAATAAAGAGTGTAAACCTCAAACGGATGATAAAGGTAATACTTCTTGTAATAAAGACTTACCTCCACAAAACGATCTTAGCACTTTAGAAGAGGAAATGGCCAAGTTAGTAGATGAAGCTAAAAACATCTATATCGACCGTAACGGTACCAAAGAACCGTTTAAAGTTTGTGAAACTAAAATGTCTCCGGAACGTTACCAATGTTTGAAAGCTTCCGGTAAAGAAGTTCCTATTCAAATGGTTTGTGGTCTTGGGGTTCAAGCAGTTCCGCACGATGGAAATTGTGAAGAGGCTAACGCTCCTAATGATGAAACTCAAGCGAATACGGTAGACAAAGGCTGTGACCCTAATGCTACTACTCCGGATAAACGCGCGATGCGCGTAATCAAACAAGCCGAGAACAAACCGGGTTGGACTTATTTGGGACCTTCTATAAATGGGATGACAATGGAACAATCCACCGCTTATGCGAAAGTAATGGCTTCCTCTGAAAGTACGTTTAACGTTTCCGCAGAGAACCCTGATGGTTTCATAGGGGAGTTCCAAATGGGGGCGGCCGCGTTGATTGAAGCTGGATTAGTTAAACCAGGTACCAACAACCGAGGTTTAGATAACCCTGCAAACTGGAAGAACGGTTTATCAAAATCTAAATTCTTAAACGATCGTCAATTACAACACAATGCTTTTGCGGCGTATACCAACAAGCAAATCCAATATCTTGGAAGCCGATTTACCGGATCTAAATCGAGTTGTGATAAAGCTGGGGTAGTGGCGGCAGCGCACTTATTAGGACCGGCAGGATCTAAGAACTTGAAAGCGGTGGATGGTAACGGAACTTCCGGTAACAGCTATTACGATATGGCCCGAACTGCATGTAGACGTTGGACTAAATGCTAAGTTAGTGTTAATATAAACAAATCATAATAAAAATCTCGAAATAATTGAAACTTACCATACCAGGTATAATCGAAAATTTCGAGATTTTTTATGCTTGAAAACTTTTGAAAACAGAGTTATCAAGTTTCGGTGACCGAAACTCTTAATTTTTCAAAAAAAAATCTCCAAATCTTCGCTAATGCGATAACTTGGAGATTTTACAAACCTTAATAGTTTAAGAGTTTCCGGTAGCCTCCTCAGCTTCCTTACACTCTTCCTCGGCTTTTTTGAGTTGATCTTCCGTTCCTGGAGGGCATTCGGAATCGATGACTACGTAGACCCCTTCAAATTTGATTTTCATTCCGAGTTCTTTAGCGGCAAATTCGAAAGCTTCTTTGACTTTATCATCCATTACCGGCTTATCAACTTTACCTCCGGTGTTTCCGGTATTAGCGGAATTGGTGTTTCCGGAATTGGTGTTTCCGGTGTTTGCCGCTACGTTAGAATTAGTGCTTGATGGCATTTCTTACTCCTATAAATTGTAAGTTGATTAATGTAAAGAAGTATATTATAATACATCTTATTAAAAATATCTATTAGTCGAATATTTCGACTAATGAATCGCTATTAGTCGTAAGAACAGGAGCATCAAATGACCGAACTAACTGAAAACATCGAAACACTCGAAACACTCGAAACACTCGAAACACTCGAAACTAAAGAATACTTAAAATTTCAAATCTATCCAATCTACAACACCGAGAAAGATGAATTGCGGGACGCAATGGTCGTCGATATTGCGCAGAATGGAATCTTTGTGTTAGATCCAGCCAACAATGTGATTACTAATTACAGTGAAGATGGTTACCCGGATTGGACATATTATAATTTGAAAGATCGTCTATTGCATAAAGAACCAGAACGTTTAGATTTTGTTTCTGTCCCGTACGATACTTGGTATTGGAATGATCGCAAACCTTTCGATTTAGTAAAACTTCGCGATGGTCGAATTGCGGTGATTTCCCGAGTTTTAGAAAACGCGGAATATCGTTACGATGGTTTTATCATCACCCCAAGCGAATATCTTTCTTGTACTTGGCGTAAGGACGGTTTCGCTTACGCGAATATTCCTACTAACCATGACATCGTAGAAATCTTTGTCAAGAAATCTAACATTACATATAATTAATTCTCTTATTAACGGAGCATATTAGATGTCAATTGTTCAAACATTACATGGGAAGGCGGATTTCTTTGGGGTCGAAATCAATGATAAACCAATCATCGTCGACCACATCATCCAAACTTCCCTATTTTCCGGGGTCGGAATTCTTGGAGAACCTGGGCAGATTACCATTACCTCACAAGCTTTCCGAACCTTGGATGCCACCGGGATGCAATTTAATCCAGTAGGCAAAAAGATTGTGTTTATGTTGCAGGATTTCAAATCCGGAGAACGCCCGTATACGGGAGTAATCACTTCAATGACTCACCAGCACGGTAAGAAAACTACAATGGTAACCTTAGGCTTTGATAAAGAGCATTGGGTTCATTTACATAAAGTGATTTGGTGGAAGTGTTTTGAGAAGAAAACTATCTTAGAAATCACAGAAGAGTTCTTCAAAGCTCATAACATTCCATTCAAAGCTTATTCTGGCGTTCCTACTAGTGAGCGCGGCGTTTTCTGGGAGAACTTTTGTACTCCGATCAATGGTCCAACTTTGAGCTACCTAGTTGAAGAACTAGCAAAAGACAATTTCTTGTTGTATGCCAATCCTCAAGATGGTGGCATTGTCGCAGTTAACTGGAGTGATATTGTGCACTTGGACGGGATTAGTCAAAACTATCCGGATTACGTGCAAGATAACATCTATGCAAAATTTGACACTACCAATAAAGGTTGGCAACAACATACTTTTACCTTTGGTAAACAAATTGAAAGTGACCTACCTTGGAAAATTCAAGAATTTGCGGGGGAAATTAACCCGGATTTGAGTACCGAAGCGAAGAAAGAGCATACGTATTACACCGCGGTGAAGAAACCTTTCAAATGGACGGAAACTTCCGGAACCCAAGTAGATCCTAACGACATCGGTTTAACTAAAGCGGAAACTTATCCTGGTGTTTATTTTGATGCTGCGGTGATTAACCCATATCCGGTATCGGATGGTTTGATTAAACAAAATGAAACCCCAAGAGCAGAATATGGAGCTCTGTGGAACTTGGTCACCCAAAATATTACGCATCCGCGTTACATGTACTATCGTATGCAGCAAAGCTATGCGACTAAGATCAAGTTAGTTCCTATTACTATTGTAATTCCTGGATCTGCAAAAGCGGTAGTTCCGATGACCGCGATCCCGGTAAGTTACTTTGAGAATGCCCGAGCAGAAGATCCAAATCTACCAGCTCAAGGGGATTTCTGGCAATCCGGATTGTTCCTAATTTGGAGTTCAAAATTGAGTATCGCTGGTCCTAATATGTTACTTACTTTGAATTTAGTTAAACCATATCATTAGTTTTAAGGAGATAAAAATGGCAAAACCTGCAAGACTTGGAGATTTCGCTAAAGCGACTGCTCTGGTGAACGAAGAAGCACCAAAAGAAACAACAAAATCGAAATTACCACCAGATGTAGAGTTTCAGTTACCGAAATTTGAATTAGATCTTGGATTTTTCATTTCTAAAGGTAATGAACCGTTTACGGAAGAATCTTTGATTGCTAAAGTCTTCGGAGAAGAAGGCAAGCGATTATCCCAACCGGAACAAATTTACGTTTTGTTGAACGCTATGCAAGATCTCGAAGTGGTAGCTCCGCTAAATTTCGAATGCGAACATTGTGGTCACGAAAATCCAATCGCCGTTGAATTGGCTAAAGTAATGAAAACATCCTCTAGTTCAAAAGAGCGATTCTTTATCGAATATACCGGAAAAGATGGCAAAGATGGTACCAAAGGTACGCACTACATCTTCGAATTTGTTCGTCCCGAAATCATCCAAGATGTTGGCCATATCGATTCTCCGACCGCTAGTATCGGAATGTTTATGTTGCAATGGTTGGATGCTCACAATCAAGGTGATGATTTCGATATTCTAAAAATGCGATTAGTCGACTTCCTCGCGGTAGCGAAATTATTCGGGGAGAAGATGTTTGGAGTTCTTTTTGAAACCAAGTTTAAATGTGCTAAATGTAAGAAACAAAATACCCAAGAATTTGGTATTAGTTTGAAAGATTTAGTAGACATTTTAAACGAAATCTAATATCATTAACAAATGAAGAAACCTAAGCAAGGATACTATCGGTTAACGCATCCCGAGAAGTTTAAGTTACCGATAGATGATCATATGAAGAGCACGAAGATTATAGAAGGTAATCTCTGTGTTCTTTACAAATCTGAGTTAGAACTCAAAGCTTTCAAATACTGTGATCATAATCCAAAGATTGAAGAATGGAGTTTAGAGCCATTCCACATTCCCTATCAAAGTCCCATAGACGGGAAGGTTCATCGATACTTTCCGGATATTTGGTTGAAGTTTACTACCGGAGACATCTTTATTGTAGAGATCAAATCTTCTAGCGAAACAAAGATGCCTAGGAAGAACGATAAACGTTACGGGGCTAAGCTTAACACTTACTTAGTAAACCAAGCGAAATGGGAAGCAGCAAGAAACTTCGCGAAAGCGAAATCTTGCAATTTTATGGTATTAACTGATAAAGTTTTGGGTTAGCCGTATTTAACATAGGAGCAAATATGACAGAATACGCGGAATACATCGAGGCGGAGGTTGATGAGATCTTCCCTAACAGCGATCTAAGATTCTACGATCCTCGTAGAACAGAAAACAATACTTTATTTTGGGTGAAACCCTCAGGTAAGATTCATCCAAGTTACATCATTTACCAAGAACTCAGTTCGCCAGAATTTCCAGGAGAAAAGGTACTTTCACCTATTAAAGAGTTCCGGGATCAAATAGATTGCATTGGTCATATCGCGCGATTCCTCGCAAGAAACTCGTTAGGAATTGAAGCGAAGATGCAGATTTTATAAATACTTTACGTTTTTAATTAACAAAGGAAATATTCAATGTCATTAGTAATTTACGGTCGCCCAGGCTGCCCATATTGTGAAAAGGCCAAAAAATTAGCCAGCATGTTGGAAGAACAAGGTTACTTCCGCGACGTGCAATACATCAACTATCAGGAATTAGGCTGGACGGCTGAAGAGTTATCAAAAGTCGCAAATCATCCAGTTCGTACCGTTCCGGTAATTTTGCTGAATGATGTCTACATTGGTGGTTTTGATTCACTTTACAGCCGATACCCTATAGCGGATTTCGATTAGACCGATAACGCAAACTTAAGACCTCAAAGTTCGAAAGAATTTTGAGGTTTTTGTTTTAATAAATATTTTAATTGTATTAATACTATAACCAAATGAATTTAGAGAAATTTGAACACTTAAACAACAAGATGAACAAAATTACTCAAGAACTTACCAAGAATGTTGAGATCTCGGAAGATATCTTAACTACTACGGAAGAACTTGAGTCGTATTTGGTTACTCCGAAATCCGCCCCGATCGAAGGGCAATTAATTACTGGTGACTCCGATAACGCGGATGAACCGGTCAGCAAGGCGTTAGCCCCGGTTACAGAAATCGCTGCAGACGTTGTAGACGTACAGGCGATGATCGAAGATTTTTGTTATATGCGAGCTATGCTTAGAGAGACTACTCAAAACTCTCGAAGAGTATTGGAAAGTGTAACAGAAGAATTGGTCTTAAGTGAAGGGGAATCCCGCGCCTTGTTAGTTTCCGCTTACAGCGAATTAAACAAAGCTCAAATCGAAAGCGTTAAGTTGTTTATGCAATCTTATAAAGAAATTTCTACCATCTTGGTTAATTTGACGAAGATCAATCAATCCAATACTCCACATACCGTACACACTACCAATGTGTTGAATATTGAAGATCAATCTCATATTAGTTCCGCAGATATCATCAATCGTTTAAGAGGTCCGAAATGACAATTGAAATCGAATGCAAAGATTTTTGTATGGGTGATGCACCAGAAACGGATGATTGCAACCAACCGGAACTTAAGAATCCTAGAAGTTACCTTTCGGTTACCAAAACTCTAAGCGATTCCAATTTGGAACCAAGCTGGAATTACGCAGAACAAACGTTTGACCAGGATCTTGCAAATCAGCGCGTAGACGCGGAAAATGCAATTAAGAGATTAGACCAAGAACGCGATAATCTATTATCCGGTGAGAAAGAGTTTTGCGTCCAAAAAGTTTCCAAACCTAAGAATGCTTTCAATACCCGAATTCAAATTGGTGCAGAATCCACTACGATTGAATTGTTGAAGTATAATGGCTTACAAATTTCGAATTTGAATGATCAAAGTTCTGGTGACCAACACGCGGCGAACTCTGAAAATTCAGAACAAAATTCGCAAGATCAACTCGAACAGCATCCAAATACTATACGTAAGTATGTAGCTGGGATGTTGGCATTCTTTAGCAATTTAAGAGTGGAATATTTCGCTAACGGTAAAGTTTATCAACGTAAACTCCCAGTGTTTTATGGTAACCGAGAAAAGCTCTTAACTATCGAGGAGCATGAATTCTCTGAATTGATGAATGGTAATACTAACTTTTTACCAAGAGCGAGCCTTGTCATCGATTCTATGACTTATGACCAAAACCGCCAAAACAACAAAAACGTCGCGGTTCAGCGAGAACTAACGATGCAGAGTCTTACGAATAAGAACGCGTTCGCGTATATGACGAGTGCTCCAAGTCCTTACAATATCGCGGTTCGTTTGAATTTGATTACTCGCGGGATGAACGATGCGATGATGTTGGTGGAACAAGTCGCGAGCTTCTTCAATCCATTCTACACCTTCAAAATGGTAGAAGAGCAACAAGAATCCAGTATTCGCTTACAGCTAGATTCAGTTACCTTCGAACCGCCAGAGATCGACCAGTTTTCGAATAACGAAGTAATGGTAGAATTTGGATTTACGTTGTATGGAAATATGTACAAACCAAGATCCAAAGAGTATATCATTGATACGATTACTTTGAATATCTAATCCGATCTAATCGATTGGATCATTCTTTAAATATAAAATAACAATATAATACACTATAGTGTAAAACTTACAGAGGTATAACTTAATGGCCTATCAATTCGGCAAATCTTCAATTCAAAAATTGCAAGGTGTTCATCCAGATTTAGTCAAAGTGATGAACCTTGCTATTCAAAAATCTAGCCAAGACTTCTCTATTACAGAAGGGGTAAGAACGCTAGAACGTCAAAAAGAATTATTAGCGAAAAAATTAACTCAAACATTAAAATCCAACCACTTAAAACAAGAAGATGGTTTTGGACATGCTGTAGATGTTGCGCCATATCCACTTTCGTGGGATTTGGCAAAATTCTACCCAATTGTAGAAGCAGTGAGCGCAGCAGCGAAAGAGCTTGGGGTTAGAGTTCGTTGGGGTGGCGCTTGGGCCGTGTTAAACGACACCAGCAAATCCCCTAAAGATCTTGTAAATGAGTACTCCGCGGAACGAAGAAAGCTCGGAAAGAAAGCTTTCATTGATGGTCCTCATTTCGAGTTATATTAACCTCTTCCGGTTGATATAAAACTGCGCGATTTTCGGTTACCGAAAGCACCGAAAGTTACGCAAAGCTTTAAATTTGTTAACAAATAAAAGGAAAATTAAATGGCTTTTGAATACGAATGCAAAGCGGATGACGTTCAACGTAAACGTCAAGTTCGCTATGAACATGCAAAAGAACAAATGTACCATTCTGCTCCGTATACTGTATGCTTACCACAAGGCCCTAAAGGGGATACCGGCCCTGCTGGCCCACAAGGCCCTAAAGGTGAAGACGGAAAAGACGGTGAAGTAGGTCCAATCGGCCCACAAGGCCCTAAAGGCGATGCCGGCGAACGCGGCCCACAAGGCGAAAAAGGCGAGCAAGGCCAAAAAGGCGACAAAGGCGACAAAGGCGATCGCGGTGACAAAGGCGCTAAAGGTGATCGTGGTGACAAAGGTGAAACCGGCGACAAAGGCGCTCGAGGCGACAAAGGTGATCAAGGGGATCAAGGCGTAAAAGGCGACAAAGGTGATCGCGGCGACAAAGGCGACAAAGGTGATCGCGGCGCTAAAGGGGACAAAGGGGATCAAGGCCCTCGCGGTCCTAAAGGGGACAAAGGTGAAAATGGGGTAGATGGTGTTTCTTATATTAACCAAGCATTAACTCCATTATCTGGTTCCGGTGAAATTCACGATCCTTTAAAAATCAACCTTTACTCTAAACATTTCGAGACCCGCAATGGTCAATTGGTTTTAGCGGAAGTATTGTTAGATCGCATTTTTGAACTTGAAGTTCAATTAGCGAAATTACAAGGTAAACCAGCTCCTGTTAAACCAGTTTACGAAAAAGAGAAAGAGTGCGGTGAATGCAATGTTGGCGGCGCAGTAGACGCTCCGGCAAAACCATCTGATGAAGTTAAACCGGCGGATAATATTGAAGTGGTAGATCCGGCTAAACCAGCGGATGATGCTAAACCGGAAACCCCGGTTGCTCCAGTAACTCCAGCAACTCCAGCAACTCCAGCTCCAGCTGAGACAACTGAAAATACCGCTACCGCGGAAACTTCAAGCGACGTAACTCCAGTTCCAGCAACTCCAGCTCCAGCTGAGACAACTGAAAATACCGCTACCGCGGAAACTTCAAGTGACGTAACGCCAGTTCCAGCAACTCTAGCTCCAGCTG
>QWCO01000026.1_pt1 | contig 88307 bp, 89 predicted proteins | sample 1972611 | NCBI WGS metagenome assembly QWCO01 (sample SAMN09866706, study PRJNA288562) | Human oral metagenome isolate term1_saliva, whole genome shotgun sequencing... | reverse complement strand
GACGTGAACCTTCTTAGGCTCACGTTCAGGTCGCTTATATACCTCCTTGTTACATCCGCAACTCATATTCTAGAAATAATCTGGTTCTTCTTCTTCTTCTTCCTCAGTGCAGACGATATAGTCTTCCAAAGGCTTGGTATCATTACCAACGTAGACTCTCCATCCCTTACTTGCGAGCGTGCCAACCATACCACCAGTCATATAGGCTTCCCACTTTTCAGGGATCCTAAGACTGAAGGATGGACCGAGAAGGAAGAGTTCATCCTCCTTACCATTGACGTAGAGAGACTGATCCCTCATGTTGTCGAGGAGGTAGACTACAGACTCTCTATCAAGAGACTCAAGATTCCAGTCTGGGTTATTGGTCGTAGCCCAGTCAGTGACAGTACCTGCGAAGTTGTAGTCCCTATTACCGAGATTCCTGAGCCTCAGACTCTGTATCTGGCTCCTCAGACCTCGATAGCCAGGCCAGTTAACCTGACCGGGAGGACAGTGGAAGGCCTGATAAAGCTGAGCGTCAGTGTAAAGATAAGTACAATCGATGATCGGTTCGATGACAGCCACGTGAGAGTACTTACACATATAGGAGATACCACCGGTGGGGTTCACCGACCAGCGCTTCTTATCCTTGTCGTACTCATCCATACCAGGATACCACACGGTGAAGGCTACAGGATCAACCCTACGAAATCCGCGCTCATCATAGAGCGCTGGATCCTTGATAGTGATCTTACCATAGTCGCCATAAGAGCTGTGACCTACCATCTCAGGAGCGAAGCCATCTTCCTTAGCATTGAAGACCCTGTTAAAGACCTGCTCTGCGAAAGCGCCAGAGAAATCCCTACAATGCCTGAAGTTAACCTTGAAGAAGAACTCATCATAGCTCTTCTGGTTCAGGTAGGAGAACTTGAAACAGTCCGCGATGGTGGTAGGTACTAGACCGAAGAAAGGATAGTCAGCTGACGCATACTTCTTACCATCATAGTCGATCTTGAGCTTACAAGGAGAGAAGTAGACCTCATTCTTCATTCGCTCAGGATCAGTAGTAGTACCACGTACACCCTTGAACATTGCGTGACAGTTATTGATATGCCCTGACTTGAACGTGATGGTGGGGTTCACCTTAGCGCAAGCAAAGGCAGCTCTGGCTGAGATACCATCAAAGACTGATGTTGCTGGACCTGGGTCCGCCTGAATAGTCATCTTCAGTTCTTCCACCTCTGCAGGCATGTGGTTACCTACATTCTCAAACTCCTCTACGCCAAGACCGCCGAAGTGCATACCTTCATTGCCGAGGAGACACTCGATATTCCCAGCAATAGGATACTTAGCTAGTACGTCCTTGAGGAGGAGAAGGATCTTCTTAGAGTGCTCATTGCGAGGGAGAGCATACATCAACCTCAGCCATCCGCCGAAGAGCGGATCATGGTCAGTGACGAAGTTTGTCTCTGGATCAATACAACGATAGAAGGCTAGCTGTGGAGCATTCTTCAACTCATAGAAGAGTGGAATCCTCGTCTCTGTATCCTCGTCTCCTCTCCTCAGCTTCATATTGAAGTGGCAGAGATGATACTTGACTACGGGGTAATTGAATCTCCAGTTCTCAAACTTATCAAAGATCTCCTTTGTGACTAGGCTTGAGGGGACAGCTGCATCGATGATATTAAACATCAGCGCTACGCCAAGGTCAATCTCCCTATGATAGACATGCTCACCACCAGAGTACATATCAAGAACGAGGTTCTCCCAGGGATTACCCTTGTAGTCGTACCTTGTAAGCTCTCCAGCCTTAGAGATACCATCATAGAGGATCAGTGGATCTACCTTCCTCAATTCAGGTACACTGCGGAAGATGAGGTTGGGCATATTAGCCACAACCTCTTCTGACGATGTACTGCCAATGACAGTGCCATCAGCCACAGTGATACCGCTGCTAGACCTCAAGAGATTCTTGGTAAGAGCCTTGAGGGACTCTATTATGTTTTCTTTAGATATCATAACTGATTATTAAGGATTATTAGAATATCCTTCATCATGGATGTCCTTGACAAGTACACTCACGCGCTGGTCTCCATTGGGCAGAACTAGCGTGTACTGCACAAAGGCAAACATACCATTCTCATCAGGAGTGTCACCATAGAAGTGGTATGCTGATGGGAAGCGGAACTCTTGTGTCGTGTACTCTGTAGCACCAGTGGTGTCGATACCCATACGAGCGCCGAGAGTTTTGAGATAAGCTAAAACCTCAGACTTCGGCTTCTCATTGTCAGCAACCATTGAAGCAACAGTGCTACGCACCTTATACCTATGCTCGTCTCTCTTTGCTATTTGAGCCTTGGAGATCATCACGAAATGAGCAGACACAGGGGATGCGCCATTAGACCTAATAGCACATGAAACTTCATAGGCATCACTCGGGCCATAGCTGTACAACATAATCACATTATTGTAGTCAGTAAAGCTGATGCGACTGCGAATATCATCTACGACAGCCTTAGGCTGAAGATTAGAGTCGTACTGCATAAGAGCGAACCTAGGATAGAGGCTGTCTACACCCCCAGGGATGTTTGCCTTCTTCCTGTAGTCCTCTGCATTGACAGTAAGCTCAAGGAAACTCTTGCCGCTTGTGGAGAGGACCTTGATCCAATTAGATGGAGCACCATTGACTGGCTTAGCTGAGCTGCCACCGTTCTGCATATCCATCCAGACGTACTCACCAACACGTGGTGCCCACTCTGGCTGCCCTTCCCTACTGTCATACACTTGTGTCTTGCTGACCACTTGCCCATTAAGGGGAGACCCTGGCTTGACGATTCGGCAGATCCTATATTTGATTTTTGCCATACTTAGAATTACGATTAGTATTACGACTGCTACTGCGATCTGAAACGCGAGCTCCATCATGCATGGTACTTAATGAAGCCATACCTCCAGCCATCTTCATCCTTCCTCAGAAGCCTAGAGGCTGTGTAGGTAGAGAAGGTGGGACGCACTTCAACGGTAGCACTACCAGAGAAGGAGGAGCCATCGAGGAACTCAATGGTGTACGTCACTTCCTGTGTTGGATAACCTGATGCGTTGGTGTTAGGCATCATGAGGTCACCCCAGTTAGCTTCCCTAGAGAGAATGGCTGAGTTAGCGCGTCCATAAGGCAGGGGAGCGGCTGACTGGACGAACTTCTCAACCATAGCTGGGCTATTGAGAGACAGATCACCAATCCTATTAAGCTGATCTGGAGCTACCCTTCTAGCTGTGATAGCCGAGAAGTCCCTATCTCGAGTACCGCTAGGGATGAATACGTTCGTCCTGCGTTCCTCACGAGCTGCGTTGTTGAGGATCTGTCCCCATACGAACTCGTCGATATGGAGTCTCCTGCCAGCTGAGCCATAGAGATCGAAGTTACCGATCGTCTTGTTATCAGGGAAGTCATAGGTCTCTCTGTCGAGGTGAGGCCTATAGTCAAACCTGAAGGAGCTCTCAAAGTCACCACACCTGATCTTCAGCCTGCTGACATTGTCCTTCAGCTTATTGAAGGTCTCGTCTGTGATATCGAGGTAAGAGCCAAGCTGAGGACGTACAACAGCGTTGTTCATGCCGTCATTGGTAGCCTCTGCCTGAGCAACGAGGTGAACACCTACACCGATGTGGCCGCTATACATCTCCTCAGAGATAAGGCTCTTGATAGCTTCCTTGTCGGTAGCTACAGGGGTGTCACCCCCACCACCACCACCACCTTCATTCTCGTCGGCATCGCGGTAGTTCACCACAAGCCCATGGAGCGGATGCCCGGGCTTGTTGATCTTGCAAATTCTAATTCTTGACATACTTGACAAATGGGAAGTTAGACATTCTTGCTGACAGCTCCCTCACCTCGGTAGCCTTATCCACCACGTTGCAGAGCACGTCGCTGTCTCTATTGATAGGACCAAGGGTATGGACTCGCTTGTAGATAAGTGTTGTCCTGCCGTCCCTTACGACCTCACAGAGGGAGTACGTTGATAGCTCCAGGCGCTGATACTTGTCGAGGAGAGCATCGATGGTCTTCTCATCGTACCTACGTGCCTCTCCCTTCCTCAGGAGCACTGAGAGGACACCACGAGTGCCGTTGGGAACAACGTCCTCTACGAACTGCACTACATCCACGTAGTCGACAGCGATCTCATTCTCGATGATAGGACTAACGAACTCTTCAGGACCGCACTTCTCGTTTGGCTTATCTCGTTCAGGCATCCTGGTTACAGACAGGATCTTGCCAAAATCCTTTCTCTTGCCATTACCTTCCTCACAGACCTGGTATGCGTAGATCCCCTCTGGTAGTCCAGCGTGATACGACGCAAGATTGTAGTCTGCGCGGTTGAGGAAGACGAAGGAGCATGAGGGCTGTGAAGGCTCCTCAGGTTTTGGTTGAGGAGGGTTAGGAGTAGGATCCGGCTGTGGCGTAGGAGGCTTAGGGGTAGGATCAGGAGTAGGACTAGGCTCTGGTGCAGGTACTACACCACCACCGCTAGTGAAGGTGTACAGCCATTCCCACGTCCTCTTGTTGTCGTAAGATAAGTAGAGCTTGTTATCCTCTACCTTGAACCTAGGCGTGATACCAGGGGCACCATCCTTACCATTAGCACCGTTAGAGCCGTTGATACCATCACGACCATCACGACCGGGCCTACCATCTACACCATCGCGTCCAGGACGACCTTCAGCGCCATCACGACCTGGGAGGCCCTGTGGACCACGAGCACCATCAGCACCCTTGTCGCCCTTCTCACCCTTGTCGCCCTTCCTCACTGCATCGATGTACTTGGGATCGCCTTCGACATCAACACAGATCTGGTCCATGCGGAAGACCTTGATGACGACGTTCTCACCAACACGGATCTTACCGTTCTTGAAAGCACCACCGCTGGTGAGGTCAAGGACAGTGTTACTAGGGATGTTGATCGTCTGCCCATCAAGATCGTAGGTATAGCGAACATCATAGATGGTGTTCTCCTTATCGATCATGTGCTGCTCGAGGAGGTTAGTCTTATCGACTATGTTTTTCCTCATGTAGACATACCCATACCCGAGATACTCTTCCTCAGAGGCCTTGCGGTCTGCGAAGGACAGCTCGTTCTTATCGTTGAACCTCAGATCCTCGCTGTTAGGAAGGATGCCAGTGGTACGGATGCCAAGGAGGTAAGAGATAACCTCAGGAGAGAGATCCTCAATGCCGATGTTACCCTTAGCGTACTGCACTGCTTCCTCAAGCATACACCTCGTGACATAGGTCTGTGAGATCACATGACCCTCACTGTCGGCGATAGCCCTGTCAGCGATAACCTCCTCAATAGGAGCACCGAAATACTCGGTAGGCTCAGAAACGATGTATCCCTGCCCGGAGATGAAGTCCTGGAAGGGATTAGTGCTTGATGCTTCCCAGAAGCCATCGATGCGGCACTTGTACATCGTGGAGGTGACGAGCGTCTCACCCACGAAGGCGTGATCACCTACCCTGGGGCGACGGACAGCTGCCTCAAGCTCGCGCTTGGTACCGAAGAGTCCCTTAAAGGAACTTGATCCTGAGGAGAGCCATTCCCAGTTACCCACGTTCTTAACATCCTCAGACCGCGTCGACGCACCGATGTACCTCACCACTTCCCACAGACCTGAGTCCATGTCAAAGTATGAGTAGACAGATCCCGCCGTCTTGAACGAGGGGATCTGCTTCTTGTCGACGTAATCCATTAGAGCTTCGATAGTCCGTACGCTAGGAGGTACGGAGTGGTAGGTTGACTGATCCACAGAGAGGAGGTCCGCTACCGTGGCCAGGACATTGACGTTGCCCTGCACGATAGGAATCTTCTCATCTCCTCGGAGTGGGGCGGACTCTGGGAAGTCCGTATCCCTCCTACCTGTAAGGGAGGTCATCTTATCCCTTAACTCGAAAATGTTACTCATATATTAACTACTTCTTTTTACCAGATACCACCTTGGCACTGGCTGCCTTTGCAGCTTGCTCCTGGATTTCCAGTTGTCGCTGCTTGTATTTGTTGTTCGCTTCCAGCTTCTCCTTCTCGAGCTTCATCTTCTCATCGAACTGCCTATCAGACTGCTCGAGAGTCTTCTGCTCTTCCTCAGAGAATACGTCATCGTCGATACGGAAGATCGTCTGACCGAAGCCGAACGCTTCCTTCATCTTAGCAATCTCAAGCTGGGCGTCCACTTCACGTTGACTAATTCGGTCCTTGAGATCAAGCTCAGCCATCTTGAGCTGCATTTGCTGTTCTGCAGCCTGTTGTTCAGCTTGCTGTTGAGCCTGCATCTGCTCAGCCTGACGTTGACGCATAGCCTGCTCGCCTTGCTCAATGATGCTTGCCTTCTCAGATATTGAGGTAGACTGGTAGAGTTTGATGATAGCAGAGAAGTCAATGGCCTGATTTTGGAGAGCGGCCTGAGCCAGCATATCCAGCTTCTGATTGATCTCCATCGTCCCACGAGAAGAATCAATAGTGATACCATAGTCGCACTCTGCAAACTCTTCTCCTCCGACAGACATGATCTGCCTGGACTGGTCTGGCAGGATGTACTCGAACTTCTTTGACCCATATCGTAGTGAAATCTTTGCGACCTCAAGGAAGCATTCTAGCGCGCGCTTCTTGACATCCTCGTGGATAGTGAAGATCCATTCGGTGATATATGATGACTGCAGCGTGGCACGCTCGACACCTCCTACAGTCTCCCTATTATAGATCTGACCTTCTCGCTGCCTAGAGATACCTGCCACATCGGACATCTCCTCCTTGATAGAGGTGAGGAGCTGGATGTGGTTCATGATAGATGAGGAGAGGTCAAGGTCGATAGAGGCAGCTACGTTGTTGTTCAGCGCGCCTGCCAGCTTACCCTTGGCCACACCTGTCTTCCCTTCCTCAAAGGAGTTGGTGACTACCATCTTCATCTTCCTCAGGACAGACCACCACTTCTCATAAGTCATGGTGGCAGGGAGCTTAGCCATATCCAGCTGCACTACCTTACCGATATTGTCGTAGATGATCTTGTTGAGCTTGTCATGCACAAGGTTGTACATATAGCTATATGGCTTCATCATATCGACGAGGGAGTAAGGCTTGTCCTCGCTGAGGTTGTAGATACTACCTACTATACCGAAGTGGCACTTAGAAGGATTAGACAGCCTGTTGAACTGAATCTTCCTAGGCCCGAGGTTAGCGTAGATGTCGTCTCCGATGAGTACACCTTCCCAAGCCTCATTGATATACATGATCTTAGCAGTCTCGCCTGCGAGCTCATCCACCTTGTAGTCACTAGGCATAAGTGTAGACACCTCAGCACCGGTCATAGGATCGATAGAGGTGATCTTCTTCACCTGCCTGATGGACTTCCAGTAGACCTGCATAACTCGGACGTTGCCCTCAAAGTCATAAGGTGTAAGACGTGTGACCACATCATTGCCGTTGTAGATAGCTGTATCGTTTGGGCCAGAGTAATGGATGCCAAAGCGACCGAACATCTCTGCGACGGTGAAGTTATCTCCTTCTCCGCCTATAAGTCCTGAGGAAGAACCAGAGTGTATCTTATCGATCTCTTCCCTTGACAGGCTGTCGCCATAGATATCTAGGATGCGCGATGGGGACCAGTAGTCCTCCACCACAACGATGTCAGCATCCTCAATACTACCCGATGAGCCAGACTTGAAGACTCGTACCTTCATAGGGTCGAGTCGTTCGATGGTAGGCTCGCCAGCTACGATGTCACACCTGTAGATCTCCTCACCTACGATAAGCGCATCAAGGAATCCCTTGTTGAATATCAGCGGTAGGGAGAGTTCAGAAGAGTAGTGCTTGAGGAAGGCATTACCACGGATCTCACGCAGGTCTTGCCACTTATAGGCGTACCTATGCTGTATCTCGTTGAAGGCCTCCTTGAGCTCAGCCTCATCAGTGATACCTGATTCCATGACAGCCACGATGTTCTCCATCACCTGCTGCTTCTTCATCTCCTCCATATCTGACACCGCGGTGGGGTTGGTCACGATGACGCGATAGTCAAAGGGCCTACGCGACTCTTCACCTAGGAGGACGTTGATCTTAGAATTGATGATGGGGAAGTGCTGAATCTTACCAGGCGCATCAGTATCCTCAAAACCATAGGGATTGAAGAAGGCCAGCATATCTTCCTCATGGACGATACCGTTCATGAGGTCATAGTTGATCTTCTTCCTTGCGATGCTGTGTCTTACGGACGATGAGGAAACCACAGAGGATGTACCCTTCGCCCAGTCCACGCACTGGATACACCAGTCACGTGTCTTCTTGCTATTAGGGAGATTCTGTTGAGGAAATCCACCCTTTTGTTTCTTTTCGTTCATACTAACCCTGATAGACTATTTAGGCTTAAAGATAAGGTTTGCGTCTACCGCCACGTAGATTGCGATCAAAGAAGCTCATCTTCTGATCGATCTCTTCTTGCTTCTCCTCATCGTGCTCTTGGAAATTGATGAGCATTGACTCGCGGTAGAGCATCAGGATGCCCATAGCTGACACGCGGTCGAAGTTACCTATGTCGTTCCAGGCTATCAGCTCTTGAAGAAGAGCACGATTCTTTATCCTGCAGAGATTGGGTATCTCATAATCATAGACCTCACCCTCGTCTGTCTGACGTGTGACACTCACAGGCATCACTAGCCATTCAGCCAGCTTCTTCCTAGCATAGGCGTTGATACCGGCCGTAGCGGTCACACCCTTGGCAGCGTTACCGATAGGCCTAGCCTTGAGGAGGTCTCTATCACGTAGGAACTCTAGGGTATCCTCAAGTAAGTGCGTGAGGTTATACCTTGAGCAGTAGGCGAACAGGCCCTTCTTGTTATTCTCATAGCAGATACGGCAGTCGTAGAGGATGGCTATATCACAACACGTGCGGTAGAAGTCATCTGAGAAAGTGGGCCTACCTGTGTACTCACATACGATCTCATCGGTGAAGAGGTCCAGGACAAAGAACGATCCTAAGGAGGAGGTATCTGCCTGGTCGTTGTCGTATGGGTCCATAGCCGCGATATACCTACCTTGCTGTACCTTGCCATCAGCATCCTTCTCTGGCATAGCGAAGATCTCGACATGCCCTGCAGACTTATTGTCTGGCAGTGGGAAGTTACGGATGGGCAGGTCACTGACAGGATGCACACTCACGTCATAGCCCTTGCGCGACAGCTCACAGGAGATAACACCTGCGTAGAAGGAAGGATCATTGTCAACCTCTGCGAGTCTCTCTCTCAGCGCGTGAGAAGGGAAGTAGCTAGCCTTGACCTGCAGGATAGCCTCCTGAGGAACGATAGGCATTTCCGCTATCCTTCGTATCAGCGTGTCCTGGTTGGTCGTGCTGTACTTGATGCGGTACCTGTCCATCAGGATCTCATAGAGAGCCCTTGTTACGTCAGACACGCCATCACTGTTATAGCAGCCCTTACGGTTTACGTATGCAGGGAAGAAGAAGCAGAACCTATCCTTGGTCCCACCAGTGGCCTTGTCATAGACGTTGGGCACGTTGTAGACCTTGTACGCTACAGGGTGGTACATGATTTCCTGTGCTGAGGAGAACTCGGATGCGTCAGAGCCAGCCGTACCTACACCATAGATAAGCGCGAAGGTCACACCACCCTCCTCAACAGAGTACATGATGGTGTTGTACAGGTCAATGAGGGAGGGGAAGGAACCGAACTCCTCGATGAAGATCCAACCACGCTTACCACGCGCCTTAGAGTCATCCTCCTTGACAGGCAACCCCATGACCACGTTGTTCTTCCCTTCTACGGCTCCAGTATGAGGATTGACGTATGCACATCGCCACATCATATCACTCATGCTGTTCCTCACGAGACTGTTGGGCCACTCGGTATGAGACCTAGCGAAGTTCATCATCGGCTCAAACTTAGAGAGCGTGCCGTCCTTGTCTTGCAGATACTCCTTGATATAGCCGAGGAGGACGCTGGTCACACGCTTCTGTACCTTCTTTGACTCACCGACGAGAAGACGCTTAGCCATGAGTGAGGCTAGAGAGTAGGACTTACCTGCACCACGACGAGCTAGCTCAAAGGCATGATTACCACCCTGGAAGGCGTTATACATACCTCCGTTACGCGCTTGGTCTAAGTAGTGATATCTCCAGTACACACCTTCCCACATCTCCGGGAATGCCTCCACGCGGTCAGCAACACCTGGCTGGTCCTCTCTGATCCTAGAGACCATGATAGGGCTGTAGTTGAGGTAGTAGTACAGATCACCTGTTATCCACTCACCATCAGACTCGCGCACGTAGCCGTCAAGGACTCTTCTTGTCTCCTCACGAAGCCACTGCCCGAAGGGGGATGATGGGTTGGTGTTAGGCTTGAGCTTGGTGTAACGGCCGTGCTTCTCGAAGTGTATAGCTGCAGGCCTGAAGTAGTCCATGTCCTCAATGATGTGAGGATGGGCTATGTCTACTATGATACGGCCGCGCTCATCACGCTGTAAGTCCTTAGCGCGTTTGCGGTGTGGGCTTATGAGGTGCTGGATAAAGGGAACAGACTGAATGAAGTCATCCATCTGTTCCTTCACCTCCTCAGGCATGTCAGGCGTGAGTACCTCTAGCGGTGTCTGATATTCATTAAGCTCAATCGTCATCGTCACTAAAGTCAAAGGCATCCTCACCCACAGCCTTCCTCATGCTACCTCGGATAGCGGAGCTCTCCTCAATATCTGAGTTCATGGTCTTCTCTACCTCGTTAAGGGTAGACACCAAGGCTGGTAGCTGCTTGATGGTATTAGTGATAGTGTTGGGTTGATAGATGGGCTTGCCCTTATCATCCACAGCATGGAAGTCGATCTCCTCTAGGAATGCTGAGAGCTTGTTTATGAGTCCTCTTGTACTGTCGAGTAGCTTGGCTGATACGGGCTTGAACGACTCATAAAATGTGATAGCCTCAGTAACGAGAGGGGATGGGGCCCATCCGGACTCCATCCCTAAACCCTCTACGATCATCTTTGTCCTTTCCTCAGGATCATTGTACATCTGGTACTCTGACCTGGGATCGGCAAAGAAGTATATGAATGCCAGCTCCAGCTGTGCCGTGACCTTATTCTTGGACTTATCCTTCTTCCAGATATCGGCGAACGGCTTGAGGAGGTATGCTTCTTCAGAGATCACTATGTCAAGCCCTTCCTTCTTGAAGAGCTTGATCATAAGATAATCCTCTTGTCAGGTACAATTATCTTAGAGGTGTGCTGCTGAGCGGCTGTCGCAAGCTCATTCTGCGATGTGATCTCCGTTTCCAGGATCTCTGCTTCAGCTACACCATAGAGGTCGCCCTCAGAGATGATGAGACACTCTACACCACCAATCTCCAGGGCTGGCAGTTCGATGTGCGCTTGCTCACCCTCACCACGGAAATGCCTCATGATATTCGCAAGGACGATATCCCCGGGCTCACAGGTCCTGACGCTCGTACCCACATAGACAACACGCATAGGCGTGATCTTAGGGTCGAGGTACTTCATGATAATGTTCCTCTCCTTGAACTTTGAGTCAGCCAGGACGTCCACATCTACAGGGGAGACGACCACGTGGTTGAACGAGGGCTTAAAGCTCTTGATCAGCAGGCCCTTCATCTTCGTTTTGATTTCTTTCATTCTCCTTATTTCTAAATGCGCCCAGGCCGTGGATGTTCACAGCCTTCGGGCTTCGTTCTTTGATTATGTCCTTTACCGCGGCCCAGTACCCATTGTAGATGGCTTCTACCTCATGAGGAGAGAGTCCATAGGTCTTGGCTACCGCGATGTAATGGTCTCGTAACGCCTTGCTTAGCGTCTTGCTATTCAAGATCATGATACGAAGATACTACATTCTACTTCTTGATAGGCTCATACCGCTTCTCTGCAGCGGCCTTACGCTTCTGGTGGTAGTAGTCAAACGCTTCCTTCCTTATCTCGTCTCTGATGGACTCATTCTCGCCGCCTCGCTTAGTAGCGGTTGAGGAGAGATAGCTATCGAAGACCTGCTCGAACCTCTTATACTCAGGTGACTTAGGGTTGTTACCTGCGTGCTTCTCAGCGTATGCCTGTCTGAGGGTATGCATATAGACTGGGTATCTATCATCCCCTGGGTAGTATGCAGCCATGTTCATCATGGGATCCTTGTTGTAGCCACGCTCCTTTGATGGGTTGTAGAAGATCTCTGCAGGTGTCTGGTCTAGTGCAGCCTTCTCCAGCTTACCTTCCTTGTAGAGCTTAGCTGCTTCACGGTCTGCCTCATTGACGGCTAGGTAAGAGTTAGGCACACCCTCCATACCTCGGAGCTTAGCCCTGACGAAGAGGTCTGCCATCATACGGCCACGCGTGTCCTTGCCATAAACCTTGTCGTGGTCAATATCGCCCTCGGTGCTGTATCTCTTGAGGAAACCATCGACTTGATTGTAGACAGCGTCATGGGATAGAGGTCCTGTTAGGATGCCAGCTGCATACCTTGATCCCGCACCAGCGATCTTATCAGCCGTCTCTTCAGGAACACCAAAAAACTTCATCACAGCCTTCCCGCCACTCTTTATAGCTCCCTTTACCTCCTGCCCGCCACTGATCATCGTCCTAGCAAACTTTGTAGCACCACCAACAATGTTATCACCTACGAAGTCTGGGTTGACAAGTCCTGCACGACTACCTATCCTATAACCTTTGACATCACTACCCATCTCACCGGTGTGGTACCTGGGCAGCTTCTCAGGATCATACTTTGCATGTAGTGACGCGTTGGCAGCTAGAGCCGCTAGCCCTGCGCTTACAGCTGTAGCCGCTGGTCCGAAGTTCTTGACGATGTTAGAGTACTTTGCAAACTTAGCGAGCTTAGCACCCTCCCTGAGGGCCTTACCACCGACGATAGCTCCCTCAGTGTTAGCGGCCTTACCAAACCAAGAGCCAGCCTTCTCAGCCTTACTTGCATATCGAGCGGCATTCTCTCCGATAGGAACTATTACCTCCTTCCTCATGACCCTATCAGCGATATTCCTACCTACAGCAGCAACACCATAGGCGGTCCTCGCAATGGGCTTCACAAGGGTCTTACCACCAGAGTAGGCAGCGTTGACACCTACCCTACCGGTGATAGCGGCTAGTGTAGCACCTATAGACCCTATAGCCCCAGCATTAGCTAGCTTAGAGACGATGTTCCCGGTGTCACCATCGTTAGCCACGTTGTTAGGCTGGCTTATGTACTCGTCAAACCCAGTAGTATTGACTGAGCCGTTCCCACTACTATAGAACCGCTTGACCTTGGTAGAGTCAGCGGCACCACGTAGAGGTACCGATATTTGTGGTTGATTATCTTTTGCCATATATGTACGTACTATGTTATGCCACAAAGGTAAGGCATAACTATATGGCCTGAGGAAAGAGGACATTGTGGTGGCGTATAAAAGAGCGACGCCCACCCTATGGAAAGGTGAGCGTCATTGTGAGGCCTCGGTGTCAATCGTCCGACCTCACTTTGGAAAGGCTGCGGTTTGCCTTTTGATTGGCAGGGGCTCTTAGGTGTCTCTTTGGTGTCCCCCATTTGTGAGTAATAAAGTGTACCGAACGGGTCACTGAATTGCCGCCATCTCACACCACTATCCGCTTGACCGACCTATCAGTCGCGGACCATCGCCTTCGGGGATAGGGTCCTAACAGCGCTATGCTTTGCTGTCTTCCTCATGAGGAGAGAGCAGTGATAAGACCTGACCGTAGGGAATCAAACCCTATCCTCGTCAGGAGTACCTACAGTACCAGTCAGTGTAGAGTGTGGGGGAATCGAACCACCGCGGCACCGCCACCCAGCACAGCTAGGCCCAAGCCTTTGGATCACACCCTAACGCCCCGAGGGGCAGAGATAAAAGATAAGATACGATGCAGAAAGGTCGCCACCCTTCACCACAAAGGTACCATTATTCCCCATACTACCAAAACACCATGCGCCACCCTCCTGAGTGGCGCACAGCTGATAGACAAACTTGAAATGGAAATTATGGGGCTAACCCCACAACCCAAGAATAACGATAAGATTTATTACACAGCAAAGATACCACCCTTTCCTCAAATCCCCAAAAGCAATACGCACCACCTTCCCAGGCAGTGCGTACCAAAATCAAGCTACACTTGATTAGCTATTTAACCTATTATATCCACACCACAAAGGTACAAAAGATATGCACACCACCCATGAGAGTGATGCGCAGACCCAGTTTAACAACTAACCTAAATAGTATGGGAAACTCAACAGTGCAAAGATACACCTTTATACGAGAACATGCACCACCCCGAAGAGCAGTGCATGTAACCCTAACTAAACAATCAATACGAAGCCAATTACCTACCGCCACAAAGATAATACATATCAAAGAAGTATGCACCACCCCATATAGAGATGATGCATACAAACAATGGCACACACGAGGGGAAGACTCCCCTACCGCAAAGATATGCATAAAAGCGATACGCGCTATCTTCACAGACAACGCGTACCATATCAAACTATAAACCAATGGAATATGATGTGCTGGGAAAAAGCTCAAAACCCAGCAACACAAAGGTACACATAAAACAAATACGCGCTACCCATCCCGGGCAACGCGTATCTAACCGATAAATACCAAACAGTTATGTCGAAACTTCTCACACCAAAGATACACACTTCTTCCTCCTCAACCAAAATACTCACACCATTCCCACCCCAGCCACTATACATACACCGCTAAGTCCGGCACCTACACAACACCCATCCAAGACCGCCAACCACATCTACTCCCTCTTCCTCAACCAGAACACTCATGCCAATTATATTGATGACAACCGCTTTAGGACTACAAAAAAAAATGACCATGATTTTTTTTGAAAGTCGATGAATTTACAAGCGCAATGAGCTCCCGCTTCGGACCCCCTCCGGCTTTCAGCTCCCGTGTTGGTACCCCCGGGTCCGGGGATCATTCCTTATCAGGGAGCGATGGGTACCACAACGAATGTGGGTACCCCACCGCTGAGCATAGCGAGCGACACACGTCACAGCTCGCCACGTACACCTCACCAGTGCAGGACGCTGGCCAGGTCGACAGCGCCAAGGACACAGAGCCCAGCGTGCAGCTCAGCAAGAGGTGTAACACAGCTCCATATCAAGGGTGTATTACCAACTCACTCTTCCTCAGAGACAAGTGATACGCCTCCATGCGCACGACAATCCGTGTGAACAAGCAAAGCACTCCACGACAAAAGGATCGCAATCGTCGCTTTGATGAGGGGATTGGTGGAAGGGGGGCCCTCTTCCCGCCTTTTCTGTCTTTTTGCGGGTGTATGTCTGTAGCTGATGCTACGGCTATACTTAGCTGTTTTTGCCTTGTGTAATCTGTCGTACACCATCCTGGTTGGGGTGGTGTTCATTATTGTTTCACTTCCTAACACCTTACAACAATGGAATCAATCAAGAACCTCCGCGAATCGTCCGTCCTTCTGTCTAACCTTAGCTTTGATAGCTATCGTGATGTGGCCAACCTTATCTACGGCTATGATAATGTTGCTGATGTCTGCGACATCATCAGCTGTCCCAGCGAGTATGTAGATACTCTTGTTGGTATGGTCGCCTACAATGCAGAGTTACGCAATAAGATCATCTATGATGCTCTCGTTGCCTATGCTACTGAGGACGACTATCGTGCCATATATGCTGAGCTCCTTGCTATGAAGGAGATAGAAGGCGCCGCTCGTGAATTGATCGCTACTATGTCTAACAATGATGATCGTTCTGAGGAAGAGAAGGAGGATGACATCCTCTTCGAGGCTGAGATGGATAATGCATTCTCTGCACCTGAGGAGAAGGAAGAAAGAGTCCTTACTCCTGAGGAGGAAGAGGCTGCCTGCGATGCCTGGTATGAGGCTGAGTTTGGCAACTGTCCTTGTCTCGTCATCCCTGAGGAGGATGATGATAAGCGTCAGCCTTATGGCTTCTTCGCTTCCCTCATCTACGGCTTCGACTATGCCTTAACGTACGTTAGTCGCAAGCCATCTGATGACCTCGATATAGAGAACGCAGCTAAAGACGAGCGAGACCGTAGACGCTCACTGCGTAGCTTTATTGATGATGCCATCCGCGATCAGAAGGCTTACATCAAATACCAGGAGGTGCTCGCTGGAAAGACCGACGACCTCCCATTCTAACGCCCTGAGGGGGGAGGAGGGCTAAAGCCTCCCACATACTTAACAATAACCGCCTAACAGCACAACACCTACAGATATGAATACTATCAACGTCAACAACGAGATCACCGCTATCATCAACGCAGCTAACACCGCCATACCTAATGCCGGCACCAAGGATAGCGCAGTCGTAAACTATCGCCTTGCTTACGAAGCCATCGTCAAGCTGATGAGCAAGGCACCCATCCTACAGTTCGTACTATGTCTAATCATTAGATGGGCACAGCCCAGCCAGAAGAAGGCCACGCTCCTACGTGATGTCCTCGACAATCGCGTACGCAAGTATGGGCTCCTGAGGAAGACAGCAAGCTCTCTTCCCTCCTTCTATGTCCTGATGGGTGGTGCTATCGCACACCTCGTCTTCAGGATAAGCAAGAAGGAGAATGGTGCTCTGTGGCTGACACATATCTTCCAGAATGGTCCATACCACAGCAAGAGTAGCATCCTGCGCAGTGGCGCTATTGCCCTGAATGGCCTGAGAGAATCCAATGAGTATGGCACCAGGAATGAAGTCAGAGCGCTGAACGTCATCGTCTCCGTCTGCCACTACGTCGGCATCTCCGACCCTCTTCTGTGTGCCCGCCTGTACCTCTACCGTCAGGCCTGCCGTATCCTCTAACCTCCTGCGGCCTGCGGCCGAACGTTGGGGATCATTCCTTGTCGGGGTTGTGGGCTTACGCCTGCATCCCTGGCGGGTATTCCCTCCGGCTGGCGACCTCCGGACGATATCCTCCGGCTGGTAGCCCTGCCGCTCGCGGGGATCATTCCTTGTCGGGGCTTTCTGCCGTCCGTGGCTCCGCCTTCGCCATCCTCCCGGCCTCTACATTGCCGGTGCGAAGCATCGCCACGTCTCTACCGCCTGCACGGAACTGCAGGTACCGCCGATTGACTTCGATTCACCAAGTATGGTCCGCTCTAAGGACCGCCGCTACCCGACCCACGGTGGGAAGGGAGCATCACTTCAAAAGCGTTATATAATTATGGCACGCAAGACGAAGAACGCTGCAGAAGCAGCACAGAACATCATCGCAACTGAACTTAACAACGCCGAAGTTCAGGGTATACACGTAGACGGCGTTGAGACGGCTGAGACCGCACCAGTCGATCCCTTTGAGGAGACTGTTGAGACCGTAGTAGAGCGCCCACGCGCATATATGATTACGGCTAAGTCCATAGAGCTTACGCAGATGGCTGACCTCAAGAAGCTCGGCGTGCTCAGTACGTTTGTGATGAAGACACAGTATGGCGACCGCCAGCAGGCCTTCATCAGCGTAGATGGCAAGCCTACAGCAGTATGGGTTAATGGCACCAAGGAAGGCCCACAGGTCTTCGAGGATGCGCTCGCCCTTACGCAGCAGACGGGTCGGGTGTTCCACGTGAGCCTCCAGATGCGCATCGTAGATAATCAGCCTGCCGGGTACAACCTGTTTATCGGCAACTACGAGGCTGACCCACGCTACAAGATGAACTTCTTATAGCCTTACAGCTATGAGCCAGATGGTCATCTTGGACGAACTCAATCCCTCAGTGACTTCGGTCATTGAGACGATTGATATCGTTTCCGCTGGGAATCAGATGCTACGCGACTTCTTAGACCTTGTACGCAAGGCTGGAGTCAAGCGTCAGCTCGTCTACTACAATCAGGATACATCACGTATGTGTCTTGACTTTACCACGGAGAAGCCTGTAGAGGTAGTCCGTGGTAAGACCATCGGATGGGGAGCCACCGTCTATTGCGGACCAGTACCGCACGAGGCGACCCATCAGACTATCGTCCTCTACAAGGCGTAGAGCGCAAAGACCTCCTTAGGGAGGTCTTTTTTGTATAAGCGGACTATAAGTGCTACGCGCTTATAGCCGAGTACAGGGTTAATACGACCAGCGTGTGGAGCCGCTTGAAACTCCGGCTTCATACCTGCCGCTTGTATTGGGGGTGTTCACATAGTACGTCTTGCTTTCCGTTCTCCTTGTGCGGCCTGCCATTTGTAAGGTGGTGGTAAGCTGCCTGAGGAAGGGAGAAATAGGGGAGAGGCGTACTATGCGAACATCGGACCTTGCGCTTTACACTTAGAGCTATACCACGAGTATAGGAACACACACATACATAGAGCTGGCATTGACCAGCAAGCTAACAGGGGCTTGAGGAAAAGCTCCTGAGGAGAAGACAGTCTAACTAGCGGGTATTCTTAACACATTACGCCTTAGGACCTTTACGGCCTAAAAGATTAGGGGTGCCTTTGCACAACAACAATACGATTATGAAGCCATATCTCAACAACGCTCAGTACGCACTATCACTAGTAATCTCAATCTTTGGTATTCTCTTCCTCATCTGCACTTACGGCTGGAAGGAGGAGGATATCAACATCTTCCTGTGGTTTATCGGTCAGGTGATCGGGTATGCCACACTCTTCGCCGTAGCAGCCGCTATGCTCGGTACAGTAGAACGACTAACAAAGCATAACTAATGGACAGAAAGACCGCTGAGGGGCTTATGAATAAGCTGGTGGAGCTACCCTCAGGCTGCAAGCTCAAATGGCCGTGGCGCTACTATGCGTACGAAATCAAGGCCATATATCTCATAGTGCCTAACAATAGTAAGAAGTACTGTTACTACATCCAGCACACCGAGGAGAAACTGAGTAGTGAGAACGAGCGTAGAGTACACCTAACGTTCTTCAGAGGACCATACGCTGCGTCACACATTGCAGCGGCATACGTGAACTACTCCTTCATGGAAGAGTTTGACCACGCCAGCTTTAGAACGAGCTCTGTTGATCGCATCTTCGTGCGACAGAGAATCAGGGAGGTTGTGTTTAATATCCTTGTAGATAGATTCTGGGAATGGGAGTATGCCGTAATGCCTAAGCAGTACGATCCTGAGGAGATGAAGAGACAGGTAAAGCTCAATATCGTTATCCCTGACTACGATGAGGTAGATGGTGTACTACACGCCAAGATCCACCCAGGGACCGACAGGCAGGTGGACTACTTTATCAGGACAGATAGAGCGCTGTCTATGCAATCATCAGGTCCTGGTCTCCTAATGTACCATCACTTCTGGGATAGGGCTGATAAGGACGCCAGTCCTAAGCAGCTCACAAGAGAAGCTACGAGCACTCTACTGTTCTCAGTCCTACGCACGGAGGACAAGATGGTAGAGCGAAGAAAGAATAGAAAATCAATAAAGCAAGAATAGCATGAGTAAGACAGCAAGACAGATCTGCATTGAGAATGCTAAAGAACATGAAGAAATAGGGCTAGCACCGCTACGCAAGCGCTATGTAGAGATGCTTGATGCACTGAGAATCTACAACGCAAAGCTACAAGTGAGGCCAGACGAGAATAAAACAAGACTCGCGGCACAGAGAGTGAGTACACTTGTCGGCTTCCTCAAATACGGAAACTACAAGAAAGGCGAAGTAGCAGCTGAAGGAGCTGGCAATTACATCTATGACTATCTGATGATGATTGCAGAAACAGTCATACAGAATGCCGAGATAACAGAGATCGTAGAAAGTCCAACATATACATACGAGTTCATCCTTCCAGCGTTCTATCACAAGGGCATTGTGACGGACCCGAAGACCTCAGAGTATATCAAGTCCTTTGACTTTGAAGCTAGACTGGCTGCAAACGTGTATAGAAGCATGGAGGATGCAAAGTACACTCTATGGGCAATGAAGGATCTCTTCCTCATCGGATGGATCCTTGGCATCGACTTAGACAAAGAGATAATTCAACTCACCAAGAAAGAAGAGTAACAATATGGAAAAAGCAGAGTACCAAGGCGAAGCCCACTACAAGGGCTATCAGTACGAGCCTATCAAGTTTATCACTGACATGAAGTTCGACTTCATCCAGGGTAATATCCTCAAGTATCTCGTACGATATCGCAAGAAGAATGGTCTTCAGGATCTGAAGAAGGCAAAGAATTACGCTGAAATCGGCTACATGCATGGTGCCAAAGGAAGAACCTACGGATCCGTCCTTGAACGAGACATCAATCTAGATAGATTCTATAGGTTTATCTCGCAACCACAGTTTGACCAGCAAACTAGAGACTTCCTCATGATACTAATCACGCTCATCTGCAACTACCAGATGAGGGAGCTTGCTCACCTCATCGATATGCAGATGGCGATAGAGTACCCTAAGAACCAACATGGAGCAGAGTAAAAGAGAAATTATACTGAGCAATCTTAGTGATGCATCAGGATCACTCATTGACCTGTGGAATAACCTAGACAGTCTCATAGAGCGATACGAGGTTGAAAACAGGTACCCATCAATCCAAGAGCTAAGAGACCTAAAAGAACAAATAGATGACGCAGAAACATTCATTACAAGAATCCATAAGATAATCAATGGATAACGATAGAGAATTGCTCAGGCTAATCAAGGTAAATATAGACAAGGCCTTGAGATTAGCCGAGGCAGAAGAAGAAAAGGTCAAATGGTATAGATTGTCTATAAGGGACAAAGCCAAGGCTCGTAACTATGACAATATAAAATCTCTACTCAAAACGATAAGTAGAAACATCGAACTAAATACAGAGAACAAGTAAGACATGGATAAGCTAAATTCAACACAGGTAGGCGGTACTCACTACCAAGGATATGACTATCAGCCCATCGAGCTCATAGAAGACCTCAAGCTGAACTTCACTGAGGGCTGTATCCTCAAGTATGCTATCCGCTTCCGTGATAAGGGCGGTAAGGATGATCTCCTCAAGGCACTAAACTATGTAAAGCGAGAGATGATCAAGTACTTAAATACGCCTAAGGAGGAGCGACAGGAAGCGAAGGAGATCAACCCATTGGCCATCGCCAATATCGTGTGCTTCACAGCGCAGGATAGAGTTATAGGTGAAGACAAGGACTTCATCCTTAACGTAGCGAAGTATCTGCACGCTGGACTGATGACTAAGGTAGGCCAGGTCATCATGGACAAGATCAAAGAGCTTTACCTCAATGAGGATGGCTTACCCAAAAAGACTCTACCGTCAGCTCCGGTAGAGCAGCTCAAGCAGATCAAGGAAGCTGCGGACCACGTACTGAGTGAAGTCCAGAAGCGAGAAGATGAAGCAAAAGGCAATGGCTTCTTGGAGGTGACAATCGCCAACAACGAAAACTGTAGTGACATGAAACTCATGCTACAGATCATCAGAGATACTATCACACTCTAACAACAACGCCCACATCGCCCTAACCCGGTGGTGTAGGCTTTATTAGTATAAGCACAATGAGAGAACTACTAAGACACATCACCATCTTCTTCCTCGGAGGTATAGTAGCCGCATCAGAAATCTTTTCCTTCCTCAAAGACCATGAGGAAGAGAGAAAGAGTGAAGAGCCAGGTCTCCTGTGGATAGCAGACACCAACAAGGAATACACAGACTTCGAGCCTGGTCTTGTAGCCTTCCTCAAGGACACACCCACACATAAGGTCCTCTACGCCATCGACGCTAATGAGGAAGCCGAGAGTTACTTCGGCCTCTACCTTATCACCGACAGTGCAGGGACCACCTTCTCAAAGCGCCTCTTTATGGCTAAGAGCGTAGAACAGCTTCAGGAGGCCGCGGAGTCCCTCAGTGGTACAAACGCCAAGGAAGGAACTTTGAAGCTCCCACAGGGGCTGAAATGAGCTCACAGAGTAAAATATAAACTAAGATAACAATGGATACAGCAAGATACGCATCGCTATCGTACGTCATTGAAGGACCTCAGATGATCCTAGGATACATCAATGGCGTTATCAACAAGTACATGCAGAACAATGGCAACACCTGGCTTGGTGGTATGCTATACGACCTGGGTGCCGTCAAGGGAGACCCTCAGGTAGTCTGCCCACGATCCTACCTCAACTCTATAGAGGCCGATCTGTCCGAGTCGCCAGTCGTACTACGCCTTGAGACAGAGGAGATGTACGGCAAGTCCGAGTTCATGCACTGCCTAGCCCAGGAGTTCAAGGATATCAAGATCTACTATCGTGAGGTCATGCGTGAATGTGGAGTCCTCAAGACCAACGATGAGGAAGGCAAGTACTTCCCTGAGAGATACCGAGTAGACTACAAGGTAGGAGATAAGAGCGGTACTGAATACGTCAAGACAGAGGACGAAGCCCTTGACATCGCCTACAAGCTCACAGACATCGGCTTCACCGAGCTATTAGAGGTAGAGTGCTGGAACAATGACCAGGTCTACGACGAGGGTACTGACGACTACATCTACATCAACGAGTTCTTAATATCAGACTAATATGCCAAACTGGGATTCAATACAGTATACCATCAAAGGAGAGGAGAATGAGCTGCAAGAGATCTATGATGCTCTCCTCAAGATGAAAGAGTCGGAACATACCGATTGGGTAGGTAGCGTACTTACAGGTCTAGGCTTTGATAGGAAATCCTTAGCAGACTACCGACTTAGAGCCTTCGTACAAGACTTCTCCTTAGAGGATGGTCAGCTGGTCATCACCACCGAAGAGGCTTGGTGTATGACGCACTTCCCCAATTTGCTCCTTGAGGTATTCCCTAACCTTGATATCTTGTATATTGAGGAAGAGCCAGGTTGCCAGATATACGAGACTAACGACGCAGAAGGTTATACTTACCCAGAGCGAGCTAAGGTAGACTACTCTATCGATGGCAAGGATGGGACCGAGTCCTTCCACTCAGTAGAAGAAGCTATCAAATTCGCCCAGGAAGTCTCAGGTACGAACCTCAGATCATCTGAGGAGTTCAGTGAGTGGAGCAACAATAACCCTGACCTAGATCTCTATTGCTACGTCAATGTGTTTAAGGTCACTAATAAGTTTAGACAATGACAGAAGATCTAAGACAACGAGTCAAATTCTTCGGGCAGCTTGCAATAGCTTACTCTATCCTCAATGAGGAAGATAGTCAGAAAAGCAAGGACCTAAGAGAAGAGTTGCAACTCGAAGTGTTTATGCCTAATACATCGCTTGACAAGGAAGGAAAGACCATTCTCGTTGCGATCGAAGACTCAGTCATCTCTATAGGCATATCACTAATAGCAGCGAAGAAGTACAGGCTCATGCCAATCGAAAAGGATTTTGAATGGGCTATCCAATCAAGGTTCTTTGCTCTAGAGCTTTGTTCCGTAGGCCTGAATGAGGCTGATGACCAAAACCAATGGTACATCGATAGCTATATAAAGGGCATAGGAGTAAAGCCAGTTCTACCATCCGCGCTCCATAAGTTCTATGGGCTCAGACTCATACGACTGGAAGACCAAGAGATGGAAGAAGAGGCGGAGAGTATTATCTCGGAGATCATACATCATTCCAGGGCGACACTACGAGGCTACTTAGAAGAAGCCTTAGAGAAGAGCGAGAATGGAATAGACCTGAATGACATAGGACGGAGATCAATAATCATGCAGTATAGCCCCAGCATTGGGGAACGATTCAAAACATTATAACAAGAACGAACATGTATCAAGGAGAATTTGAATGGGGTAATCTCGCCCTCATCGGTATCGAGATCCACAAGAACGCAGTCAACAAGGGCTTCTGGGATGAGGAGCATCCACACTCACACTACCGGGGGATGATCGTCTCTGAGCTTGGTGAGATGATCAATGCTCACCGCGCAGGTCTCATCACCAAGGTAAACCTCGATGAGCTAATCAACGAGACTGACGACGAGAAGTTCAAGAAGCGCTTTGAGGAAGAGGTCAAGAACAACTACGAAGACGAGGGTGCTGACGTGGTCATCCGAGCGCTTGACGCTCTGGCCAACAATGGTGAGAGTGAAATGCGCACACACCTGATGGATACGCTCAGCATGATCGAGCAGGAGATCAAGAATACTCTTGAGGAAGAGGGACGTATGAAAGCCTACAAGGAACTCTCTATGCCCTCGCACGTATGGTACATCATGCGAGCTGCAGCAAAGATTGACCTGGAGTATGGCTTTGTGGGAGCGCTCTGCCACATCATCGCAGAGATCCACATTATCTCTGAGCTTATGGGCTTCGACCTCATGAAGCATATCCAGGTCAAGATGCGCTACAACGAGATGCGCCCCTACAAGCACGGAAAGAACTACTAGTACAGTAGTAGCTAACTATCAAGGTATCCCCGGCCCTTCTATAAGAGGGCTGGGGATGCTTTATTAATACAGAGACCTATGAGTAAGGATGAAGAGCTGGACAAACTATTTGGGTTCGAGCCTCTACACTTCAAGTACTACCCCTATATCAGGAGTGATAACTGGTACTGCCAATCTAGCCTGGATGTATTCTACGAGGTCACCAAGCGCGATGGTGAGATCATGATCACATCACCAATCGAACTCTTCGGGCAGAAGTTCAATAGTGTGGAGAATGCTATCAAGGCCTGCCGAGAGCATCACAAGAACCTCATACTAAACCAGTAGGAGAGATATACTATCTCCTCCTCAACCACTAATAAGCAACAATAACTATGATCACCAAGAAACAAATCAAGAAACAGATGAAGGACCCGGAATGGGTAAGCCCAGCTGGAAAGGAGACCGGTACTACGAGATGCGTATGGGACCCAGTATGGGGAATGCGTATCCTAGCAGTTAGAGATCCCTTTGCAGACGGATGGATCGCAAACGCCATTCATCCAGGATACTCAACAGAGATCTGCACAGGCAAGACCTTCCCAGAGATGGAAGAGGAGGTCAAGGAGTGGGTCGCAGATAAGATCTATCAAGTACTAAAGCAATCAAAGCAATGATTAAGACATACAGAAGTAGGGATGGGATTATCTTTAAGGGCCTGCAATACACTGGAAAGAACATAGAAGAGTTCTACAAGCAGGTCAATGACCCTAACAATGAAATGGGAATACGCGTGCAGACTGGGATGACATCACCATCAAAGTGGATACCCAAGATCTTGCAAAGGATAAGCCAGATCAGGTGAGAATGATCGCACGCGGCTACATAGAAGTAGAATACAAACATCAAGACGAAGTACGCAAAATCAAGATAAACGAAATCGGGGAAGTCAACGTAAAGCAAGAGGTCGAGGATGGAGTACCACCAAGCAGGGTAGCAAGCATGCTGATCTACATCCTTGAGCGTCTACCTGAGTTCAGGGAGTTCTTCATCAAGGAAGTGACAGAGAAGCTAAACAAGAGAAAGTAAAAGATATGACAAGAAAGAATCGCAACGAGCTACTACGCTCTATCGCCATGGTGCTCATCTCCTTCATCGCAGGACTCAGCGCAGTGGTATTCTTTGAGACTGACATGATCACCGGTATCACTCAGGTAGCCATGTGCCTATCTGTAGCCGTCTGTATGCGCCTACAACGATACGAGTAGTATGATAGACCTCATAAGGCTTTATCTCTTCATACAGGGCGTTTATTTGATCCTGACTAGTGGGTACCCCACAGAAGTAAGGGCTTTTGTTATCGTCACGTTCATCTGTGCGATAGTCAGGGCAGAGAGAAGAAGAAATAACAGGTCCTGAGGAAGGACAAACTATCCTTTCCTCAGGCCACCAACCAAGAAGAAAGCTATGATTGAAGATTTAATCCCTGAGTGCAGGGAGTTCACCATGATCGAGGAGCTATGGCCTATCAAGAAGTACGAAGGCGATAGATCTGTGTGGGATTGCCGTAATTGGATCGTAGGAGCCGTACAAGACGAGATCTTAGACCACGTAAGGCGGTATAACCACCCATACGTATTGACGCTCTCAGAAGAGCCTATATGGACCCAGGTAGCGTATGAGAATAGGAGAGATAAGAGATACACAGTAGATATGCAGAAGCTCTCACCCATAGAAATCAGTATGATCGTCACGCCCTTCTTAAAGAAGGGGTATAAGATCTACCAGGATGAGAAGAGCAAGTGTGTTAAGATCTCAAGAAAGGAGATCCCGGAGCTTAACACTCTTCAGATGCCACCAGACATAGTACAAGGACCAGCCGGGACCAGTAGACTAGATCAGATCTGGGCAAAGGAGGAGCGTGACGCAATAGGCTATATGATGGAACTACTAAGATACAGAGGGTTCAGTGTGATAAAAAGAATCGACAACGACAAGACATCTGTCAAGTTCACCATATACCTAGAACACGGAGGACCGACAGTAGATGCCGAAATCAGAACTCTCGACAAGAGCGCGGAGGTTAACATCTTATATCAAGCGGTAATCGAGGTAGACGAAGAGACAACAAGGCTAGCCGGACGCTCAGCTAACATGTCGAAGTCATTAGGATCTAGAACAGCCCATGAGGCTGCAGCGTGGATCACGAGGGCCGTTACAAACATCAATAGACAACTTCAGATTAATGGTAAAAAGAATCGCGACAATAACGATCGATGAGATCCGTGGTGCAACAATGGACTACTTCGAGACAAACATCGAGGTGGTCCACTCTATGATCAACATAGAAGGCGATATCACCGAGGGCAAAGAGAGGAGAGTACATCGCTCTCCTCACATCGAAGATGAGCTGTTATGGATCTCTGAGACCCTCAATCCTGAGGAAGAGAGAGATGAGTAATCCTCTTCAATTCTCATAAATTAAAGAGAATCTTCCAGAACTTTCAAAACCCAGCAATGGGAAAGTATAACTCTAATCACAACTTAAAATGAAGCTATTTCAAGCTAAGGTCTCCTATGAGACCGCCTTTGATGAGAAGATGTCCGAGTCTTACCTCGTCGAAGCACCTAACTACGCCTTCGCTGAGATCCTCATCGAGAAATGGGTGACACATCAGTATGCCTACAAGAAGGCCAGCCTCAAGATTGACTCTCTCAAGGTAGTCAAGGCTGAGCTCGAGATGCAGGAGCTGCGCGATGATCAGCATCCGCTGTTCTTCCTAGTCACCTATCAGGTAGACACGATCTCCGAGGTTGGCAATGTAGCCAAGAGCACCACACGTAAGCTCTTCCTCTCCGTAGAGGACTTCACAGTGGCCTTCGCACTCGCCACTAAGCTCAAGAAGGACTTTGACGGTGAGAGCAGCCAGGAGACAATCCTCTCTATCAAGGACACGCCCATCGTAGCATTCCTTGAGGACTCTATCGTAGATCAGTTCATCATCAAGCGCAACAAGGAAAAGCTCGCTATGGAGCACCAACCAAACTAACAGACAATGACGCAAGAAGAAAAGAAGCTCCGCATCAAGGAGCTAGAAGCAAGCAAGACTAAGACCGAGAACTTCATTGACGTAGTTAAAAGCGCAGAAGAACTAGCCGACGCTACTATGGACTTCTTCCTCAAGATAAACCGGGCGGTCGTCAACCACGAAGATCCAGGAGCAACAGCTAAGCTCTTCTCCGAGGGCATGACCACCATCACAGCTCTCGCTATGTCCACCAAGCTCTCTTCCTCAATGACTGTAAAGCTGGAGGGGATCCAGCTTGATATTATCAACGCTCAGCTCAAGCGTCTAGGCGTAGAAAGCAAAGACGAGGATAACAACCCTATCGCTAACTAGTCTTCTCTGGACTAAGTAGTATATGTGTAATAGCCCACCACCAGCAAGAAACAAGCAAAGAGTAGCTGGTGGTGGGTTTATTATAAAACAAGACAACACTCAAAGTACAAGACAACATGGGGCATTATGATCCAATTCCAGAGCCAACAAAGCTGGAAAGAATCTGGAGCAACGTATGGCCACTGACAATGATTGCACTTATAGTCTTCGCGTTCTGCCTTCTTCAGACAGACTGGTTCAAGGAAAGAGAAGCAAGAAGACTCGAGCTGAACTCAGAAGGTGTAATCATCAAGAAGAGAGCCTACCCAGCAGGGAATAACTTATGGCTCTTCTACCGACCTGACCAGTGGTATCTCAAGGTAAAGCTCAATAGCGGTGCGATCAAAGAGATAAAGGTGGACAAGGACAGGTACATGAGAGCCAAGATCGGAGACACGATGACATTCGAACAATACTAACAAAGAGATAAAATGACAAGAGAACAACTACAACAGGAGCTTAAACCTTTGCATTGGAGTCGGAGGGTGATCGGGGATAGGGAGGATATCTATGCCCACTCTGGAATACAGTGCTCTTGGTATAGCATATACGAACTAGATGGTATGTATGCAGTAGCTATCGAGGACTTTGACAGAGGATGGAGAGTTGGAATCGCAGTCGACATCAAGACGATAGAAGAGGCTAAAGAAATAGCCTGGGAGGACCACGTAAATTATATACTACAGCAATTCAAGTAACAACTATGACAGAAGAACAACTATCACGAATGCTCAAGCCACTAGAGTGGTATGAGGAAGACAACTATCCCGAGGATCAGACAGCGGGCACTAACCTGTGGTACGACTTCGTATTGGAGTGGTCGATGGGCCAGTACAACCTCCTCAAGAGAGACATCAATGGCGAGGCAGACCTAGTAAGAGACGGCATCAAGACTCTTGAGGAAGGGTACGAGCTTGCTTGGGAGGAGTATGTAAAAGATGTAATAAGTATGTTTTAAGAACTACAACTATGAACAGACAAGAATTAGAGAAGATCGTAAAACCACTAGAGTGGGATGTGTATAGTGGCGGAGCATGGATCAGAGCAAAAACAATAATCCAATTCGACTTCCAGCTTGAGAGGGTAGGAGAACATTACCTAGTCCAAAGAGACTATCTCGGTAGCACAACCCTAGAGTACGCCCTTCCTGTGAGCCTAGAAGCAGCTAAGGAGATCGCGTGGGCTAAGTACCTTGACACAGTAGCTAGCATCCTCAAGAACCAGCCAAAGGAGGAAGAATAGGATTACATACTCTCTCTTCCTCAAGTCCCAGATATTCTTCCTACCTTTGTGGTGGCCCAGCAATGAAGCCGCCTAGGAGGTGTAGAAGTACACGGCATCCCAAGGGCGGTGGATAGCTGGAGATTCCCCTCCTCATTCATCGGTGTCATCGTACGTCCTGTGAGGAGAATGAAAGCCACCAGGAGCTCGGGTAGTAACCCAGGGGATATAAAACAATTGACGGATAGGTGGCCGGCTGGTAAAGTGATCCGCGTCTAGGTCTGGACCGACCGAAAGTGAGCTAATACTACTACTCAGGTCCTGATTAGATAAAGAGTAGCGTGTCGATCAACCGTGGGTACGTGTTGCCTGAGGAAGAGAGACAGCCGAGAGGTTGAGGATTGGATACCATAGTGGTACCTCACCCTTGGGGCTAAGAAGCCATCCCCCTATGCGCAGTTTAACTAGGTTCGGGTTCGCCCGAAAATGTGCCTCGCGCGCGCGTTATTTGAGGAAGAGAAGAGTATGTTCTTCTACTTATATGTCTTTCCTCAATACCTATTATACTGCCTAGGGGATGGTGTATCCATAAGTTTTACTTGAGACTAGGAATAGTATCAAGTTCTAATAGTATAGACAGATGAGAGATGTACTGATAGTAGCCTCGATTTTAGTAGCTATAGCCTTCTATGCCTACAGTGTTGTGAGATTCTTAGACTACAACACACCAATCAAAGACTTAGGCAAGTATAGACTGATGCTTATTATCTCAGCAGTATCAATCCCAGTATTACCATTGACCATGATGGCGATCACAGCGCCGGAGACAAACGCCACACTCGTGGACAAGACCTTTGTGCCATCGGGATATATGTACAACTGGGATGCAAGACAACTAGAACAACGTATAGAGCGCAGAGAGACGCGCTACTACTTCATAGTCCGCAAGGATGATGGTCGGATCGTTGAGGAGCGAGTCGACTCAGCTACCTACGTCAAGAAAGACGTGGGAGAGAGAATCCTTGTAGACTAAGATCACTCAAACGCAAAGATGGGGCGCACCTGTGTTGCTCATATCGCTAAACGCACTATCTTTGCATCGGTTCCATTTATTGAGTGATTACACGACGTGGGTTCGCCTCTTAGCCATAATGGAGGCGACCCACACAAGGCTGGTTAGCTCAACAGCATAGAGCAGAGGTTTCCTAAACCTCAGGTTGGGGGTTGGAGTCCCCCACCAGCCACATAGCCGGCCATAAGGTCGGCTTTTTTAGTATAAGCAAATAACCAGCAAATAAGAAAAGCAATGAACAAAGAAGAGACAACCTCATCCTTCCTCAAAGACTAATACTCAATGAGGAGGGTGAGGTTGTTTTAGTATAAGACGTAAGACAAAGTAAAGATGGAAAACTTAGAGATAAAGAAGGGCTACCAGCAAATGCCATCACATATCGCGGTGGCTGAATTTGAGTTCGGTAACACAAAGATCAAGTACACTCACGTACTCAATCAGCTAACGCTCGACAGAGACAGAGGACTCTGGACTGGCTACCTAATAAGAACTATTGAGATGCCAGGGGAGAGCGTGATAGGAGAGATGATCAAGACGTGGGTAGGTAGCACTGCCCTATGTGAGGATGAGCTACACGAACTGATCAATGAAGACCGGGAGATGCTAGTAAAGCAAATCCTGCAAGAAGAAGATGAAGAAGACAATGAGTAAAAACTATAAACTATACATAGCGTCGGTAAGCATGCCTATCGAGGTAAAGCCCAGAATCTACGCAGTTATAGCCGACGAGATAGTTAAGGATGAGGTAATCGCCATAGCAGTAAGAGAGCAGTATTATCTCTGCGACGGCGATATCCCTAACCCTAAAGTAAAAAAGTTCATCTATGACTTAGTGGACAACAAGATCATAGATGGTGGTGGAGAACGATTCTACATTGTCAGAGCACTCAAGGATAATCGCATCCCACTAGACATTAAATTCCAGATGGTAAGAGCTAACACAGCCTTCGAGGCAATGAAGGCTTCCTCAAAAGCCTTATGGATGAGGGAGGACAAGACTCTCAGATGGGAGGCAAAGGAAGCCACTCTTGTCGAAGACTTATTCGATATCATCCACCTAGGACCAATAAGCGAAAACTAACACAAACATCAAGATGAAGACAGCAACATCAACAAAAGAACTGAAGTGGCGCGGCTACTCAGATGAGGGTGTAGAGATCTACTACGCATCAGTGGATAATGAGGAAGGTGAGAAGATTGCTGAGTACACTATCAAGATCTATGGAGCTAAGGGCCATCTCTACATGCAGCACACAGTAAAGAAAGCTGATGGATGGCCACTATACGGAGGAGAATACCTCATTGACGACGCACGTAGATGGACCCTTGACTGGGCGAAGGGCATAGCCGAGAAGCATTTCAAGGAGAATTACAAGTAAGTAGAGCAATGAAACAATCACTGACCGACAGAATCGCCCTGTGGTGCGTTAAAAACATCGGGGTGGATGGATGCCTCCACTTTATAGCGATCGCCTCACTGACGAAGATTGTGAGCCTCCTAGGGGGTGTCTGGGTGGCTATCGTCATCTCTGCGGCTATCTCGGTAGCCAAGGAGGTCTGGGATGCTAAGAGGGGTAGCTACTTTGACAAGAAGGATCTTGCCTGTGACGCACTAGGCATTCTCTTCGCTCTCCTCATGTCCTTATAGAAGTATTACCTTTGTGCCATAGGTCCTGAGGAAAAGCCAAAGGACATAACTATATCATATAGAGTATGGCAAAGAAGTATGTATACATCAAGGAAGAACCTATCAGTGCCGCAGGTCCTGATGGTACGACCGTGAGGAAGGAAGGGTTTATCCCTACCAAGGCTGAGGATATCAAGGTAGAGCAGATCAACCCAGAGGGAGCTAAGCTCAACCAGGAGTACTACCTGAGCTGGGTAAACCAGACTGGTGCTAAGCCCAAGCAGTGGCCCGATGGTCGTCTCGGTCTAGTTGCTGAGATGGAAGATAATACAGAGAAGTACTGGATCATGGGGCAGGACGGCAACGTCCGTGAGTACAAGAAGTACCCTGATGGTAGGTTCTTCGTAGAGGACTGGAAGCGTAAGCTCGACCGTTCCTTCGGTATCACTGACGAGATGTGGGAGCGTAAGGACAAGAAGATTGACCTGTACCACGCTCTTATGTTCTTCGTACTAATCGTAGTCCCAGCTGTCACCATAGCAGGTAGTGTAGCATGGTGGCTACATAACATCTTCAACTAACAAGTATAGGGGTGGGTTTAGGCCTGCCCCTAACTATTAACACAAGAATCAAAAGTATTCACTACCTTTGTGATGCTATAATCATTTTAATAATCAAGTCAAGTATTGTAAGGGTCTGTCCGGGAGGATCGGCCCTTATCTCGTTTAATAACACAGGAAATATGAGAAAGCTAAAGGTCAAGAAGACCAACCTAATGAAGATCATTGATGAGCTTCAGAATACTGTAGCGTGCTACAAGGCACTCTACATGAACGAAACAAACGAATGTGCCTATATGGGCGAGGAGTGCTTCACCTCAGAAGTGCTGCGCGTAACAGACACTGAGGACGATTGCTATACCTGTCTCCTCACAAACAAGGATCTCTATGATGTCCTAAGAATCACCAAGCGATATCCAGAGACCATCTTCATCTGGATTGAGGAGCTTGGTCTGTGGGGTCTCGTGATCCAGTCCTTCGGTATGCTATACAGTGGTGTAGAGATGTACGAGGTGGCTGAGGAAGGAGATGAGGATGTGATGGAGGTAGAGTTCCCATTCCCCGGGGAGGATGACCCTGAGGAGGACGACGATGAGGAAGAGGATGAGGAATAATCCTTATCTTTGACCTGTCGTTACTGACAAGCTGTATCGCCAAGGCGACATAGTTGTGCTTATTATAGTTGATGGTATTGGGGGTGGCTTCTGACGAGGTCACCCCATTATCTAAGAAAATCAGTAACATGAGTACAAAGCATAAGAAGAAAAGAACTAAGAATTACAAAGGACCGCCTATGGATAGAGAAGGAATGCGCAACGTGCTAGTCCGGTTACTTATGCTAAACAAGGCTAAGCATATCCTCCTCAACCTACCTACAGGCTTTGGGAAGTCCGCGCTGGCTATTGAAGTGATCAACTGCATCAAAGACATCAAGAGCGTGCTCTTGCTGGTCAATGAGGTAGGTCACGGCAAGAATTGGGAAACGGAGTTTGAGAAGTTCCTGAGGAAGGAAGGAGTAGAATGCGAGACCTATTGCTACCACTCTATGCACAAACTGGCTGGTAAGGAGTACGATCTCATCATTGCTGATGAGGCACATCACCTAGTCACTGACAAGCGTAAGGAGGCGTTCATGGATCTCAAGTCCACATACACTGTCTTCCTCAGTGCCACCCTCAAAGAGGACGAGGTACTTCTCCTCAGACACTTTAGGCCAGGACTCAAGAAGCTCAAGGTCTCCATGAAGAACGCCATTAAGTCTGGCGTCCTACCGGAGCCTGAGATCTGGGTGATGCACTCTAGCCTTGACAACAGGGTAGCCAATCAGTTTATCAAGGTCGTCAGAGATCCCAACAAGCCATTCACCGTCAAGGCTGGCTACGACAAGAGGTTCTTCTGGCTATCCAAGAAGCACAACCCATCAGCCAATGTGCTGATCAGCTGTACGGAGAAGCAGTACTACGACTACATAGAGAGCAGAGTAGCCTGGGCTAAGGACAACTTCGACCAGCAAGCTACAGAGTACAACAAGCAGGTATGGCTTAACGCTTGCATAGAGCGCAAGAAGGTCCTAGGGGAGATTAAAACATCACGAATCAAGAGTATCACTGATCGCATCCGCGCTAAGGGTAAGAGGTTCGTATGCTTCGTCTCCTCAATAGACCAGGCTGACGCTCTCAACTATGAGTGCAGCATCCACTCTAAGAAGAATAACAACCAAGTAATACTCGACAACTTCAACGACGGACAAATCGATGAGATCTTCGCTGTAGGTATGCTACAGGAAGGCTACAACCTCTTCGACTGCGAGGTAGGTGTTATCTCTCAGCTCGATGCAGGGGAGCGAGGTGTGATTCAGAAGGTAGGACGTGTCCTACGACATGATAAGCCTCTTGTGGTCATCCTATGTATCGACAACACCAGAGATGAGGATTTCCTCAAGTCGGCCCTTGAGGTTATCGGTGATAGCCAGAAAGTGTACCACTCAAGATGACAGACATTTCATTTGGACAAATCATATTCAATGACGCTTATCTGGAGAGCATAGGGCTCACCTACCAGGAGATGGCGCTACTCATGAGTAGTAGGATGCTTGTGGCACCAAAGGGTACCGGAGAGCACCTCTACAATGAGATAGGGCATATCGTCAATATCGTCAAGGAGGATAATGCATACTTTGCAACAGCCGAGACTGACGCTATTATCTGGAAGGCTATGAGGTTTGGCTCTAGGGAGATGGATGATGTAGAACTCGCCAGAGAGCTTCTCTCCCACTACAAACCAGGCAAGAGGGATAACATCGTCTCTCTCTCTTCCTCAATCCGAGCATTCCGACAGAAGTACCCACAGTTCTCAATATGGTCGCTCAGAGAGGCTATATCAAAGTACAGGAGTACTAGGACGATCATAGAGCCACTACAGCTGCATAAGGTGATAGCCCATGTAGATGCAGATATGAACTTCCAGAGCGTCATATACCACCACGTCAAGAATATCAGACACATATTAAGATGAGTAAGATACGATCTAGCGCTGAGGAATTGACGCTAGCTAGACAGCTAAGGGCACTCTACCCAAAGGGCAAGAGGCCAGGCTACTCAGTGCCGTTTGCTGGGGCGCCAGCGAACATAGCAATATCACTAACCAACTTCCGTACGGTCTTTGACCCCAATAGAGAGATTGAGGAAGAGGTCATCATCGAGGCTACTAAGAAGTACGTCGACTCACTGAGAGGAGACTGGACTTACCTGAGAGGCCTTGAAGACTTCATCTTCAGCTACGGAGGAACACCACAGAATCCTAAACATGAGTCCTACCTCCTCAACTGGATCGAGCTCGGAGACGAGATGATCGTGGAAGAAGAGGACTGGACACAAACCCTAGTATAACAAACAGACAAGCAAATGAAGATTTCAAAAAGCGTGACCAAGAATGGCGATGGTTATCAGGCTACCATCTGCCTTTACAACGAGACCGATCCACTAGAACAGCCTGTATACACCCACTTCGTAGCAGAAACACCCAAGTCAGCCATCGTAGGAGCACGCCTCAAGATGCTCGCATTATTTGAGAAGCCACAGAGCCGAGCCATCAATCAGTGTATCAAGGTAGGTGCTCTTCTCCTCAAACTAGACCCCAATGAGTACGGCGAAGAAGAAGTCACTAACAGATAAAGTCCTGGACCTCATTGGTGCAGCTCAGGCTGTAGATGATGTCCAGCAGAATATCATACCTTTGTCCTTCCAGAGGTTCAAGCGGAGCTTTCCTGGCATACAGAGAGGAACGTATCACCTGATTACGGCATACTCAAATGGAGGTAAATCACAGTTCACCTGTGCCTACTTCCTCTTTGAGCCTATCCTCAAGGCGTTCTACTCTTGTGGGCGTACCAAGGTCAATGTCATAGCATTTCCTCTTGAGGAGACGCAGGAGGATATTATGCTGAGGTTCATCAGCTACCTACTCTATCGCAACATCAAGAAGATCGTCCCTAAGTCGGTCCTCAAGGGTACTCACCCTGAGAAGAAGATCGATGAGGAGACGAAGAAGTATATGGAGACAAGGGACTTTCAGTCCTTCCTCAGATACTTTGAGTCTTGTATGTACTTCAGCACGGCTGACACGATGGAGGAGATAGAGTATGATGTAGACCGATACGCCGATATGCACGGCACCATAGAATATGAGGAGAAGGAAGAGACGGATGAAGTGACCGGGGTGATCACCACTACCAAAGCACCGGAGTCCTACAAGATTGCAGACGACAACAAGTACGTGATCATCTGGATCGACCACCTCTCTCTAATCACGCCGAGCAAGGGGGAGTCTCTCAAGGCCTCTATGGACCGACTGAGCAAATACCTGAAGAAGAAGGCAGCTAACTTCTACAAGTTCATACCTGTGGTAGTCCAGCAGCAATCAGGTGAGAACGAGACTCAGGAAGCTGTCAAGGCTAAGCGCACACGACCAACACGCTCAGGTTTGGCAGATACTAAGTACACATATAGGGATGCTGATGTTATGATGGGGATATACGCACCAGCTGTACACGACATCCCTCAGTACGCAGGGTATGATATCAAGAAGTACAGAGATAACATCAGATTTCTATCAATCGAAAAGAACAGGGACGGAGAGGTTGGAAGTACGATCGGACTTATTTTCTGTGGAGCGATGGCCTTCTTTAAGGAGGCTAAAAAGCCGGAAGGTGAGGCTGGATCTGTAGCTGACGACCTCAAATTAATAGAAACATTCAGACAGTAATAAGCATGGCAAAAGCAATCATTGTCGCTGGTAAGACTGGTACAGGCAAGTCTTACTCAATGCGCAACCTCAGGCCTGAGGAGACGCTGATCATCAACGTCGTGCCATTGAAGGACATCCCCTTCCGTGGCTACAAGAAGAAGTTCAACACGCAGAACCGCAACTTCGTAGAGACTGATGACTACCATCAGATCATGAAATTCATAGCCTCTACCAAGGCAGATGGTCCTCTCAAGCATATCAAGACAGTCGTCATCGATGATACGATCTACTTGATGCGTAACGAGAGCTTCAACACCATCCGAGCTGGAGAGAAGGGCTACGACAAGTTCAACCGTATGGCAGCGAACTTCCAGGAACTACTCTACTTCCTCTCCAAACAACGTGCAGACCTGCAGGTAGTCCTAATGATGCACGTAGAGAAGGACGACGACACCACACTGGAATTTCCAGAGTACAAGCTCTCCTCAGTAGGTAAGCTGGTAGACAAGCAGTCTAACCCGCTGGAGCTTGTCACCGTCACCCTCTTCACTGACGTAGAGTTTGATGACGAGGAAGACGAACCTATCTACCGCTTCATCACTCGCAGGACTAAGCGTCATGGCTTCACCATCCCAGCTAAGTCACCTGTAGGTATGTTTGAGGAGAGGTACATCGATAACGACCTTCAGACAGTCCTCGACATCTCACGTGAGTACTATGAGGAAGAAGGGACTATGGTAGAGTCTCCCAAGAAAGAAGAAAAGCCCTCTGCAGCTAAGCCAGCCAAGCCTGCCGCAGAGATCAAGTAATAACCATTAACAATTATAAGCATGGCATCAAGAACAGAAGTAACAGCAATGCGCTGGATCCTCAAGGTCATCGAAGACTACAACGCTAAGGTAGCCAACCTTGAGGAGAAGAAGACAGTAGTAGCATCTAAGTGCGAGGAAGAAGCCCAGCGTGCAGCACAGCGTGCGGCTGAGGCTGTACGAGCTCGCTACGCCAAGAAGCTGGAAGCTATGGGTGTAGAGGAAGAATCCTACAAGACCCTCATCGACCTCAACGCTGAGCACCTCAAGAAGCTCACCGGTGGTCTCAGCCCCAAGGAGTTTGCTGACCTCAATCACGACGAACAGATGAAGATCGTAGTCGTCATCCCTAGTGAGGAAGACAAGGAGGAGGCTGAGGATGAACAGCCGGACCTCGATATTCCTGAGGAAGACGAAGAGTTAGATCTCGAGCCTGAGGAAGAGGATGACAATAACACCGTCCCAGTAGAGGATGCTGACACCACGGAGTTCGTACATCCTGCAAGCTACGATCATGAAGAGAAGAAAGATACCTTCTCCTCATCTATCGATGATCTCCCCTTCAACTAATCAAGAACCATTCATAACAACATAACAAGACAAGTATTATGGCATTTGCAAAAGGCGAAAACAATCAGTCGCTCTCTCTCAACTCAGAAGCACGTGACGTGTATGTAGGTATCACACCTGTACGTGTAACCGCAGTAAACCCTACCAACGCTGAGCTCAGCGAGATCCTCGGTCGTAAGATCGAACGTGACGAGCCTAAGTACTCAGGCACCGCAGAGTACAAGGACGAGCAAGGCAATGTACAGCGCACCGTAGACTATGTAGACATCGTCTTCCACGTAGAGACGCTTGAGGAAATGGCTGATGGGCGCAAGCTCAACTCTTCCATCCGCTTCCGTCTCTACAAGGAGTTCTTCCAGTCTAAGGGCGAGAACGGCAAGCCTATCCGCTATCAGGTAATCGATAAGTATGGTAACACCGCATGGGCTACGGACAAGCAGGTAAAGGCCAAGCAGGAGGTCGTGTATGACAGCGGCTTCAAGGCTCGCATCTTCCCTGGCTTCCGCCGTACTGTACGTGGTGAGGAAGATCTCGTGAAGTTCATCCGCACGTTCCTGCAGATCCCTGAGACGCATCAGTATGACAACAACACGAAGCAGTGGCTCCCAATCGCCAACCTTCAGGAAGCTGAATGCTGCATCGATGATATCAAGAGCCTCCTCGCTGGCAAGATGAAGGAGCTCAAGGGTATCGTGAAGGTCGGTGAGCTTCGTGCTATCAAGCTGATGTTCACGGCTCGACAGGACAAGGATAACCCATCAGTATTCTACCAATCGATCTACAATCGTCTCTTCTTCACGTCCTATGCTAAGTATACCTATATCAACAAGCAGGTAGCTAAGCACATCGATGAGCTCGCTGCCTTCGGTGGGTCCATCAAGGATCAGTTCTCTACAGACGCTATCGCACCCTTCGCAGCTAACACGATCTCTACGTTCGCTACCACGCCTAAGAACGTAGGTGCAGCTACAGCGAGCAGTGCTGAGCTCTCCGGGGATGATGACCCCTTCGGTGATACTAGCAACGCTGATCCTCTCGCAGGCGGAGCTCAGGCAACTGGTGATGACGATCCCTTCGCTAATGAACCCGCTCCGTTCTAATGGCGTTTGGACTGGGAACAGCAGATAGTGACCGGTTCATAGATGAAGCTCGGGACCTCGCCATGCTCAAGGAATACCTTGGCGTGGAGAGGATCCCCTGCCTCATCAGATCTCCGATGAGACTAGATAGAGGTGCCTCCTTCTCGATCTTCAAAGGTCGAAAGGGAGGCATTCTTTATAAGGATCATGGGACCGGCGAATCAGGGTCTGTGTTAAAATTGATATCTTTGCTCACAGGCGAGACAAGAGCCAAGCTCATCGAGGACTTCGGGAACAAGACTATCAAGAATCACAACAGGTTGCAGATGGAGGTTGTAGATCAGATCATAGACATATCAGTCACTACGCGCGAGTTCAGTGCGGTGGATGAGAAGTATTGGTATGCCTATGGTATCACCACTAAGGACCTTGCGGAGTTCGGTGTGTATGCTGTCAAGACCATCAGTATCAACAGAGGTAGTGGATATAGGACCTTCCCAGCGGAGGTGCTATCCTATGCCTATGTAGAGAATAAGGATGGACGCATGCACATCAAGGTCTACCAGCCGAAGAGTCAGAAGCTCAAGTGGCTATCTAACACCGATGCCTCAGTGTGGAACCTGTGGACTCTCTTGCCTCCTCAGGGGAAAAGACTCATCATTACATCATCTAGGAAGGACGCTATGTGCCTATGGAAAACCTTAGGTATCCCAGCTACAGCTATGCAGTCTGAAGGCACTAAGCCCAACCATAAGGTGATGATGGATCTCTTTAAGCGCTTTGAGGAGGTGTACCTATTGTATGATAACGACTTCGAGTCTAGCGTCAACAACGGACAGCACTACGCTGCGGTGTTACGAGAGAAATATCCTAAGCTCATCAACCTGGTCATACCTAAGGACTATGGATGTAAGGACCCATCAGATCTTGCAGAGACCTATGGGGTGGATGTTATGGCCGAGGTTGTGCTGACACTAATGTATCATGACGGGAAACAAGAAGATCAGGGGAGCCTCCTGGACGGAGTACAAGGGGATCAAATTCCGTTCTAAGCTAGAGGAACGGTTCTTCAAGGTATGTGAGAACCACGGCCTCAATGTTATCCACGAGCCGAAGAAGATGACGCTCATGGAGAAGTTTGAGCCTAAGAAGGTGAATTTCCACTCATCGATGTACAAGATCGTGAATGTGGTAAGAGCCATCACATACATGCCTGACTTCGTCTATATGACGAAGACCCAGCTACACATCATAGAGTGTAAGGGCTTCGCCAATGACGTTTACCCTGTCAAGAGGAAGCTCATACTACAATACCTAGAACAACTCAATACAGATCTCGAGATTCACTTCTGGGAGATCAAGACAGTCAAAGACATCAAAGAATTTATAGAATACATTAAGAACAATGAGTAACCATCCAGACTTTAGAGACCTTGCTTGGGACGTGAGCGAGGAAGTCTATCGTGCGGATCCGGCCTTGTCGTATAGTAAGATCTCTCGCTTCCTCAGGGAAGGTATAGGAAAGATCGACAACTTAGACGACAAGGTCACATCTGCATCCTTGACCTTCGGGTCCTTGGTAGACTGCCTCTTCACAGCGCCTGAGGAATTTCCTGAGCGATACGTGGTAGCCAATGAAGACAACGTACCATCAGGGAAATTGAAGGACGTTATAGACCTTCTCCTTTCCTCAACCACTTATGCTAAGGTGGTAGAAATTCCTGAGGAAGAGATACACAAGGCCTGCATTGAGTGTAAGTACTACATCGATGATAGGTACAAGTCCTCACGACTGAAGAACGTACACGGCTGTGCTGAGTACTTTGACGCTGTGAGGAAGACGCAGGGGAAGAACATCATCACCCAGGACCAGATGGACAAGGCTATGGCCTGCGTCAATGCCCTACGAGCTAATACAGGAGTGTCAAAGCTCCTAGAGGTGCCTGTGTTCGATGGTGAGATCTTCTACCAGCAGAAGTTCACAGCTAAGATGGGCCGTGTGGGATTACGCTGTATGGCTGATATCATCACTGTGGACCACGCTAAGAAGCTGGTTAGGATCATTGACCTCAAGACCACTAGTAAGGTCGAGGACGACTTCCCAGAGTCAGTTATCGAGTGGAACTACGGCATTCAGGCTCAGATGTACTATGATATCATCAGGGCTAGGATGAATCAGCACGAGGACTTCAAGGACTACGAGCTTGATGACTTCCACTTCATCGTGGTGCGTAACAACGGCACGCCACGACCTCTAGCATTCAAGTTTGATCAGACCAAGGGCGGCAAGGTTGGATATACCATAGGAGACCACAGCGTACCATCGTGGCGCAAGGTAGCTGCAGAGCTTGAATACTACCTCTCCTCAGGCGTTAGACACTACAAGGAGATCAACGCCGAGGAAGTGAACTCTATCGAGAACGTCTATGCGAAGAGGCTATAAAGCATCCACCGTTGTGATGACGGCAGAGAAAGGTCCTATACCATTAAGGGACGCTAACGGTTGTACCTTCCTCACTGAGGAGGGGCTACGTAGAGGGCGTATCATGTATGGGGAACCTACACGACTCAAGACTTGCTCTTATGTACCTATCCCTATGTTGGGATCAGTCCAGACACCTGTGGCAGTGATGCCTGAAGAGATTGAGGAAAGGCCCGATGGTCTTTTCCTTCCTTCTTTTTCTTCTACTCTTCCTCTTTCTTATCTGATGATTGAGAGAGAATCTGAGAGGGAGTGGTTTGCCTATGGTGTTTTGGTTGGGGTGCATAGACGTGAGGGAAGGATGATGACAGACACACTAACCATCTTTGATGAGCGAGCCTTCAGCAAGTTGCAGAAGAGTGCGCTACTCTACATCAAGGAAGGCCAGAGAGGATTCCGTGTCCTTAATACCATAGCGGTATCTAATAGGGGCGATGTGATCATCAGCAGTCAGGTATCAGTTAAGCATAAGGTTGCGTACTTGCGAGGCCTGATGTCCGGACTGACCAAGGAAATCACTAACACCTATAACGATCACGCAGTCATATACAGGATGGCAGATATGTCCGATGAGGAGATCAGGATGTCTTGTGTATCTGGCATGTGGTATATAGGGCACGGTCCTTTCGGTCCTAAGTTCATCCCGAAGCTACAGGAGAATGACCTTGCGGTCAAGAGAATCCTGGAGGATAGGGAGTGGGACAATGTGTGTAACGTGTACTTCCCGGGTACAGATGAGCCCATAAGATTTGCCGCACGTAACGGTATTGCTTTACGGTCTATGTCAAAAGAAGACGCATTTAGGGAATAAGGTAAGGGGGACCAGTTGCAGCTGATCCCCCTTATTGCCCCTATATAGTACAATCAAAGAAAGAATAGAAATACTAAGAACAAAACAAATATAAGTGCAATGAAAACGATCCGCAATTTTATCTTCACTCGCGAGAAGAAAGCCATCACGAGTATCACACGCAAGTACGAGCAGCGTACTATCCTTGACCTCAAGGTATCAAATATCAAGGTCACAGGTTTTCTCTATGAGGAAGAGACAGTATGGTTCGGTGGTCTCTTCTCCTCACGCCACTTCCGCAAGGAGATCGTGAGTAACCTACCAGCCTCAGTAGCCCTCGGTATGGAGCGTATGGGCTATGAGATGCTCATCAGGGATATTGAGAACGAGCTGGATGAGGAAGCCTTCAAGTACCTGAAGAAGGGCTATGTGCGAGAACCATACGACAAGCCTGAGGCTAAGGGCCACGAGGGCTTCCACGTAGAAGCATGCTAACAACAACTAATAAGCAACGACTATGACTATCAGAGAACAGATTTACGAATCCAAGGTACGAGTAACAACAAGTAAGCGGTACCTTGAAGATCCCAACGAGAGAGGTCTTGAGATCCTCCTCAAGGACTTAGACTACTGGGATGATGTTGAGGATCTCTTAGAAGAGTACTATGGGGATGATAAGGAAGGAGAACTCGAGGTTAAGATCCTTGAGGTAGAGGGTATCGACGATGACCGCATCTACAAAGAGGGCAGTAGCGAGATCGATGGGTCCTTCTTCACAACTAAGGATGCGTTTGATGAACTTGACGAAGACCTGCACGAGGCCTTTGAGGCTTACATCTGCAACTACCACTTTAACCCATGGGAGGTAGACACAAGTGACTCAGCCAGCTTCGAGGACCGATACAAGGGTCAGTACTATGGCGAAGAAGACTTTGCTGAGGAGCTAATGAACGAGTGCTACGGCGAGGAGATCGAGAAGGTAAAGAATATCTCACCATACTTCAGATTCGACCTTGACGCTTTCGCAAGAGACCTCTTCATCAGTGACTATACATACGTTGACAACGAAGTGATTGGTAAGCCAGGCTTCGTATTTTCAGACTACTAATATGGAAGGCGGACTAAGACGCGCGCGACTCTACGTCACGACACAACTCATTGCTATGCGCAATGACTACACGAAGAAGTACAGCATCGGTAAGTGGACCACGCCAGGTAACTATGACTCTGTAGAGGGGTATATGGAAGCCTGTAAAGCCCTCTTCCCTAAGGAGAGGAATCCAGATATCCTCTTCCTCAAGACCTCTAACTTTCCTCAAGGGCTCATCTGCGAGGGAAGACTCTCTCAGGCCTTCTACAAGGTTCACAGAGACCTTCTTGAGGAAGAGCTGGAGGATTACATTGTCTGGGAGGAATGGGCCAACAGAGGCTGCCGTACGAAGCCAGGACAGCCTTATGACTGGCCTATGTATGTCTGCGAGCCTGCACTCTTCAGAATGCAGCTGGTGGGCAAGGGCTATGAGAGCTTAGAGGGTTTCATTCGCGCTAACAAGCGCTGGATGGATCATCGCTTTCCTCAATTCCAATTCCTACCGTCAGAGGCTATGGCTAAGGAAGAGGTAGTAAAGGCATACTATGAGGCCTACAAGGGTAGGATCTTCCTCAAACAACTAGATGTACCAATTGATATTAAGTAAAGAATATGGGAGTAACAATGACAGATGGACCGCACTACTTCAATGGTGCGAAGTTCACAGTGCGTATGGACGTAGGCTATGAAGTGTGCTGTTCAGAAGGTAACTTCAAGGATGCAACGATAAACGCTAAGATAGAGTACAGCAAAACAGCAGAAGAGTTAAAGGCCTTAGCTGACCAAGGAGATATGAGCTGGTGTCCTGTATCAGGTAGCTAAGAGTCTTACCGGAGGATAATAACCTGAGGAAGGGAGAGTAGGTGGAAACATCTTTCTCTCTTCCTCAACCACTATAACCAAGATGGAACAAGAAAGAGAAATACTATTTGGTGGGTACAACGCCAGGAATGAGTGGGTCACTGGATCAGCCTGTCATGACGAAGACAACAGAGGATGGATGATCCTAGGTCCATACATGAGTGAGGAAACAAGTGCAACACACGTAGCTTACGTCTACCAATACACAGACATAGACCTCAAAGGCAAGCTCGTCTTTGAGAGGTGCAGGATAGTAGGTAGCTATCAGTGGATGGATAGAGACGGTACAGCGATGTCTAGAGAGATAGATGATGTCGTAGTATTCTCTAGAGGATGCTGGGTGCTTGAGAGTACAGGTGAGAGCCTATACGACCTACTTAACAATGACCAGCTATACTGGGATGCAGAGGTGTTAATGCCGGAAGAAAGAAAGAGATAGAGCAAAACATGAGCTTTGACGGTGAGATCCTCACTGTCAAAGATGATACTGGCACTACCTCAGTGCCAGTAGAGAAGCACGGAGACTTCTACTATCTGCCGAAGAGATACCTGTATGGATTCTGCGTAGCTATAAGTCATGATGCGATATACTACTGCAGAGATTCGCAGGTGATGTCACAGCATAAGCTGACAGCTGAGAACTTAAAGAATGCCAAGGAATCTCTAGTAGCCAAGATCATGACCACCATAGCAGAGAAATTACTAAGCTAAACAACAAGACAACTATGTATACAGATAGAAAATTCCAAGCCTACCCCGACGCTAAGGTCTACGTAGTGCCATACGAAGAGTTCCAGAAGATGGATCTCACAGACACCGAGACAAAGCACACGTGCGGTCAGTGGGTAAACCTATGGGAATGGCCAAGCATTGAAGCATTCCACAATCACTGCGCTCTACTACACTACGGATATGAGCGAATACCACCACGGATCATTGCTACTAGCGATATGCCAGCGTTCTTCATGAAGAACTTCAAACTGCGACCTGAGTTCTTCGAGATCAACCAGAATCTCTCAAGTTGTCATACCAAGGCATACGAGTTCTGGGTAGAGACTCAGATGGAGCACTTCAAGGGGAATGAGGAGAGGGCCAGACTAGATATCGATTCCTTCTGGGATAACCACCTGGGATCCTACAACAACGTAGAGGACTTTGCAGATTCCGTAGAATCAGATCCAATACGATACGAGTTTGACGTGGATGTCACAGGGATGACCAAGGAAGAGATGCTCTCCTCAGAAGAGTTTATGAATTGCTTCGTCTACGGAGGAGAACACAACTACTTCTTTAGAAAGCCTAACTGGTAATAAAGATATGGAACAAGAAAAGAGAATCTTCGATGGAGCATGGGTAGCTGTAGCTCCGGTAAGAGATGATGTGGTCATACATGAAGAAGCGATCAAAGTAGACCTGTCAAATATAGTAGATAAGGATGAGTTTAATCATCACGTAGCAAAAACCATAGGTACGTCAAGCATGCAGGTAATTGCATCATACGGAGTACCTGAGGTACTGCTAAACAAAGGAAGCATCGACTACGAGTTCTTTGAAGCCAACAAAAAGCTCAAGAAGGATCTAAGAGAACCGTATGAGATGTGGCTGAAGAGGCAGGCAGAAGAATTTGATTGGGACGCATCAGCATCACCAGACTCTTTCGAGACGGAGTATTTCGGCAGATTCGAATCTATGGAGGAGTATGCGGTAGAGGAGATTGAGTTTCTTGATAGCCACTACCAACTGCCTATGAAGCTCTCAGGTAAGATGATCCCAGAGAGACTACTGGAAGATAAGGACTTCATGGACTTGCTTTGGGTGATGGAAGGCCGGACACCGTTTGGCTGGAAGAAGGTGATCTACGTATTCCACACGCAGGAATACCTGGACATAATCGACCCACTCAACTAATCGCTACCATACTAACTATAAATATATATACAAGAAGAGGGGAAGGTGCTGATTATCAGTGCTTTCCCCTCTTTTTTTTTATACAGCACTGTATAAAGAATCTGAATTTAGTATACAGCATTGTGTAAAATCCAAATACTTTCACTACCTTTGCAGTACAGAACGATAACAACAGATAGATATGGCAACTCCAAGATGTCCATTCGCCATGGACTTAGCCCTTGAGGCAGAATTTCAGAACAGGTATAGGTACACCACACAGAAGGATCTCCACGTTGTAACAGGCGAGGGAGAGATGACTGACGTAGATCTAGCCGTCAGACAGAAGGAGATGGTAGATGCCTCACAACACGTGCGTGTCTACCCTAAGGGCTTTCAGGTGATGTCTAGGCTGTCACCATCAGCACTGATCATCTTCGCAAGGCTATCTCAGGGTCTTGATGAGGAGAACTGCGTAGTGCTGGACGCAAAGGTTATTTCTGAGAAAGAGGGTATTGCTCTTAACTCTGTCTATCGTGGCTTGCGTGAGCTGATTGAGAAGTCTGTAATTTCTCGCCGGCAGATACGCCGCTACTGGGTTAATCCTCTTTTTATGTCCCGAGTTAACCGAGTACGGCTTTATCAGGCTTACATGCGTGACGTGGTGGATCCTATTGAGGAAGCCACGAATATCTCTCTTGAGGAAGAGGTAGGCATTGTACCTGTGCTTGAGGAAGAGCCAAAGGATGCTATCGTTGTTGCCCTTATTCCTCAGGAGCTTGTACCGCAGAGTATTGACGTGCAGGTTATCAATACTAACGAGAACGGCTATACGTATGTAGCTACTACTGAGCAAGCCTTGAAGGGTTCCCCGACCCTTAGCGCTTCTATACGCCCTTACCGTTTAGATAGGAAACGTTACGACCTTATGCCTTCTTCTCTTCCTCAACCGGCATCATCAGTTAAACCCCATATAGTAGAATCATGATCATCTTAGAACCATCGGTCTCCCTATACGAGTGTGGAGACGATTTAGAGGCCCATATCGCACGATGTGCGAGCGTGTGTTACGATTCCTCACCGAAGGATAATAAGCGTCTCTGTGAGCATTTGTGGCGCTCTGGGCATAGGTCTATGTTCCGTCACGCCACCAGGTATTACATGATACCATCAGATCACGCTCACGTAACAGCACGCCTCAGTCAGTTTACGCATGTAGTCTTTGAGCATGTCAGCCTTGGCGGGGACCTTAATGGACAGGCTGTATTTGGCGTAATAGCCTATGTAGCCAGCAATGGTCAAGCCTATGAGGAGAACGACAAGGAGTACCTACGTGAGGAATGGAGGATACCTGCAGAGAAAGCACCTGAGTCCATCCGCAGGTACACCATAGAGTGCGTCACCTCTATCGATATCTCGCGAGAGCTGAACAGGGTGTCGCCTAATGCTATAGCAGAGAGCAGCACGAGGTTAATAATCTACGGCACGAAGAAACGTCCAGACCTACCTATCCTCAAGACAGTGTTCGCTGATGAGGATCCTGAGCGCTGGGAGGATAGCCTAAGGAAGTTCAAGATGGACGAGGAGTACTACTTCTCTCTCCTCAAGAAAGGATACCCAGTAGATTACGCCAGGAAGCACCTCCCATTAGGCACGGCAACGAAGGTTGTCTACACTTACACCAGGCGAGAGTGGGACGAGATCTTCAGAAAGCGTGTTGATGGAGAGACCGGTGAGCCACACGTAGATGCTAAGGATGTGATGACCAAGGCAAGGGATCTCCTGGATAAGCAGTAACTTAGGGGTGCGTACTTTCGGGTGCGTACCCATTTTTTTTGGATAGAATAACATATAATATAGACTATGCATTGTAGAATACTGAGTCCTGAGACACACAAGGAGATCAAGAGATTAATCAACGAGTCTGAGTATGAGGGGCAAAAAGGCATGAGTCCAATCAAGCACCTGGCCGACAAAGTAGAGAAGGTCCAGGCGCTTATTGCTTATACCGAGATGACACAAGGGTACGAGTTCACCAACGAGCAACTTACTAAGAAGAGCACGATCAGAATCCTTGAGCGCAAATTCCAGGAGCTTGTCAAGAATAATGAGGAGGTCGATGCGGTGCTGGATAAGATTGGGAAGATGGATCCTAAGGGTAGACCTATTCAGGAGACCGATGGATATAAGGCTGTCATGTCTTACGTGCCACACTACATCAATAACGCGCTTGAGAAAAACGCCTATGAGTTCCTAACGCAGGATGCCATAGGCAAGATCAACGACCTCAACTCGGCTATCCTCCTTCGTATCCTTGACAACGTTTACAAGAAGCGCGCGAGGTATGCTATGGACAGATCCGACCTCGAAAAGAACATCGAGCGAGTCGCCAAGATCATTCAGTCAGGCTTCAAGGGTTTCCGTAAGTCAGATGGGAGTGTCGATACCGGTGCCGTCCTCAAAGAGCTAACCAAGAATGGTGATGGCAAGACGAGACTTAGCGATGATGCTGTAGATAGGATCAAGGAAGAGTTCGTCGATGTCTCTACTAACCTGGTAAACGAGGCCATGAAGGCTAAGATGCCAATCATCGATGTGCTTCATAGCTTAGCTGGTAATGGTGAGATCAGGATGCTCTCTGTAGCTGAGCGTAACGCCATGGGTGTTCTAGATTCTATTATCTATAGCCTCATAGCATCGGAGGCCAAGAACATGGTAGACAAGGGAGTCAGAGTGCTTCATGACGCATCGGTCCTTGGCTACCGACAGAATGTGGATGCTACCGCACGAGCCCAGGAGAGTAGGGCAATAAGAAAGGAACAGAGAGTCCTTACAGATGTTGTCAAGGGCGTTGTCTCTTCTCTCCTCAAGGACGATGGGTGGTTCCTCCATGACTTCAAGAGTAAGGAGTCTAAGGAGACCTTATACGCCATGACCAAGGCCGCTATCAGCAATCGCATTGACAAGGCTGAGCACATGGCTAAGGATGTCATCATCGATAGAGCACTGAGGAATGTAGGCCTTGAGGATAAGGCGATCTTCTCCGAGGCGCTCAAGAGGGACTTGGTGTTCAACGCTCCTAACGGCATCCTCGACAGGACGACCCTTGACGAGGCCATCATCAAAGCTGTACGGCTTCAGAACGACCCAGAGATATCAAAGCAGCGTGACGCTATCATAGAGGCCGTAGCAGCCGCCTACGGCGTTGTGATGAGCGAGAGGGATGTCTTGAATAGGATATCCAAGAAGATCAAGGCAGACGAGAAGATGTTCCATCTTGCTACCAACAAGGTTGCGAGACAAATCCTTGGCTCTACTATCGCCCTTGAGAGGATCAATGAGGCTGAGGCGCTTGAGGATGCTGATAAGGTGGAAGATGGAGATGATGACCTCTACGAAGGCAACTTCTTTGACGACCTCTTTGATGAAGAAGAGGGAGACCAGGTAGAAGATTCTGAGGAGACAGGAAGTTCTGAGGAAGGAGATGCTGGGGAAGATGTCAGGTTCTTGGAGGCTGAGGAGAAGTCGGTAATGTCGACTATCACCCCGGCAGTGAGGGCTATGTTCTCAGTTATTGAGGATGTCGATCTCGACGGCAAGCCTATCACCGACTCGTTCGGGTACACTAAGTTCAAGTCGATTGGTGAGACCTACAATACCCTTGCTTCTCTTATGGAGGGCATCGAGAACAGCGAGGATATGCTGGAGCGTCTTGAAAACATGGAGGTCGTTGAGCCATGGATAAAGCAGCTACGCCCCTACATAGACTACAGGAATGAGTCTGGCGCTAAGCGTAGGAGGATGAAGGCTATGGCCTCACAGCTCTTCTCTGCTATCAATAAGATCAGGATAAAGTATGCCGTGAGAAACGATCAGGGTCTTGTCTACATGGCGGATAGGTCTTCAAACCTTGATGTCATCAGTAAGTGGGCAAGCAAGTTCACGGAGGCCTTTGGCGTGGATGGCCTAACTCTGTCGGTTGAGGAGATAGACAGGATCGCTACAGAGGTAGATCAATCTATGATAGAGCTGGTCGGTCTAGATTTCAGCATGGATAGCGGACTTCAAATGACGCTTAAAGATGCCGAAAGACTCATTCAGTTGCAGGAGCGTGTATCTAAGCTACTACAAAAGTTCGGCATCTTCGTTGAGCCGAGGATGCTATCTATAGAGTGGACTAAGGCAGCTCAGACAACAAGAGGATACAATAATTCGGCGAACTCTATGCCCCCAACAGGGGATAGGAATCTTTCGGGATCACGTCACGACATCCTCACCATGCTGAGATTCTCTATGGTTGAATACGCGCAGAACCTGAGGGCCCTCGCTGCACAGAAGGGTGATGGCAAGAAGTTCACGCTGAAGTCGCCAATGGACTTTACGAGAGACTCAAACCTTACATACGTCTATAATAGCCTAGCGAAGATTAGCGCAGCATTCTACACAGGGGTATTAAGCCATGACACTACCGGGACAAGCGTAGAGGGGCTCCTCTTTGCCTCAAGTCTCGCACCATCATATCGTGACATGGCATTCCAGGAGCTACAGTTTAGAGGCAACAACAGGCATCCCAAGATCGTAGCTACAATACAGCGCGAGTACCTTGACAAGGACGAGATCTACAAGAATCAAGTTACGTTAAAGGGGATACAAGGGGTTTATCATACAGCTAACGCCTTCCTCAACGATGCTTATGCGGCCAAGAGTTTTGTATCCGGGCTATTCTCAAGGAAGCGAGTTGTTGTGCACAATGGGCGCAAGATGGATAAGTGGAATAGCAACGAGCTTGCTAACCTCTACTATGATTCCCAGAAGGACAAAGACAATGCTTACTACTGGGCGCATCTCCCTGTAGCTGCAGAAGCATCCACCCTTGAGTTTGTCAAGGTGAGGAGACTCGACCCTATGAAGCAGGACAAAAGTGGGAAGTATGTAGATAGGGACTATGCGATAGACCACCTTACCATGCTAGCCTACAATGAAGCCAGGAGAGCCCAGCACGTTCTCTATGGCAATGACAAGGCTATGGAGATTGGTAAGAGGGATAGCATGGCTCATAGGTTTGTATCGCTGCCTGGGCTCAATGACTACACAGCGAAAGTCAATGGTGTTGAGTACAACATCATGGGTGCTATGATAGATAAGGAGCTCAAGGATATCGACAGAGTTCACTTTGTAAATGCGTACAACAGGGATCATAACACGACCTTTGAAAAACTCGAGGAGGTCCTTAGGCATGAGGTAGAGCTGCAATTCAATCAGGAGGTACAGAATGAGGTACAGTCCTGGGATGAGTTCGACCTTGACCATAAGGCTAAGGGCATAGAGCAGTACGCGCTTGCCTTTAATGGTGTGTTCTGGCGAATCCAGATCGGCCACCTGCTTTATGGTGACAAGGCTGTACTTGGTAGCATAGTCAATGAGGTCAAGCGTGCTAAGCAAGCACAGAGTAATATCCAGAGACTTGACCTTGAGAAGAACGCTGTAAGGCGCACTGTGGTTATCAATGACCGCATGGCAGATAGACTCACCAAGGAGATCAAGGCTATCCTCGATAAGAAGCTCAAGCTACATCTCATCACCAAGGCTGGCTACGATGCTTCACTCAAGGCATACAGTAAGATCACAGCTACCGACGGTCAGGCATGGCTATCACCCTCAGGCTATAAGCGTATCCTTGAAGGTACAGGTCAGGGCTATACTGATGGTGCTATCGAAGCTCTTGAGGAAATGGCTAATGCCATCAAGGAGGGTCGTGAGCCTGACTATGCCAAGATCAAGGATCACCGCTTCAATGTCATCAAGAGCTTGTACTATGGCGATATCCACGTCAAGGACGGCAACAGGGACACCAAGGTCATCCAGCAGTACAAGCACTCTGAGGCTCTCCTTACAGGCCTTAATGAAGAGGGCGTATCGTCTCCCTTCCTCAATGCGCTTGTGAAGTTCATGGAGGATAACCAGATCGACGCTATTGAGTACGACAGCGCATCTAAGGTGGGTAACTACGCTACCGTAGACCTAGACCTCTCGAAAATCTCACCCATCAAGTACGAGTTCGAGGTTGGAGGCAAGAAGAATAGGACTATCTCTGCTGCTACCATCGAAGAGTTCGACAAGAAGATCGCTGAGTATGTAAAGAAGAAGGAGCTATCTGAGGAAGAGGCAGAGAAGCACAAGGCTGAGTTCTCAAAGATGATCACTAATGAAATCTCTGAGTATATCACTGGGCAGCTTGCAGAGTCAAGCAATCAGGTAGAGATCGATGGTAGGAAGGCGTGGATAGTGGGTAGAGACCAGGATGGTCGTATCAAACTCGACGACAAGAAGGTCAAGGATATGCCATACAAGTACTATGGTATCCAGACCTCAACGCCACTACACTCTTTCAATACGTGGCAGAGGTTAGGTACTCAGCTGAGGAAGATCATCACGACCAACCTCAAGGACCTGGACTCCTTTGAGGTAGCCGGTACGCAGGTTTATGGCTATCAGATCAAGGCAGCTATCAATGAGATCGTAGGTCAGCACGCCATCGATGAGTTCATCAAATCAGGTATCGAGATGAATCCTGATAGCGAGAAGATCAACAAGAAGAGCGTCAAGAGCTACAACAGGCGCTTCGATCGCCTGAGGAGACAGATACTTGATGCACTAAGAGATAGCGACTACTACGACCCAGCGAGCGAGGACTATCTCCAGGTAGAGGTGGACCAGTATGGGCGTAAGCACTTCACTAACGATATATACGATCCATCCTTCCAGGATGCCCTACACTCAGCCTTCTACGCTATGGCAGCAAAGAAGATCTATAGGATGATGGTCCCTGGCGGCTCCCTCATCCAGATGAGTTCGGCTGAGGCCTCAAACGATCTGAAGGTTCAGTACAAGGAGGATGGGTCTATTGACTATGTCCCTGTACGTGTCACGCCTCACTCTAGCGAGATTCTTGAGTACGCTAACGAGAAGGGGGAGATCGACATCAAGAAGATTGAGAAGGATGGTAGAGAGGATCTCCTTGAGCTTGTAGCTTATCGTATCCCTACCGAGTCTAAGTACTCAGCCTTCCCTCTCCGTATTGTGGGCTTCCTACCTCGCGTTGCTGGTGGTGTCATCCAGGTTCCTCATGAGTGTATAGCTCAGGCGGGCTTTGACTTCGACGTGGATAAGCTCTTCTTCATGAAGAAAGATGCTGGTCCTGGCAAGAAGAAGATCGCTCAGATCAAGAAAGACTATGAGGAGAAGAAACGTCAGGCTAGAATTGAAGGACGAGATGAAAAGAAGATTAAGAGGCCTGCAGTCCTTGACCTCGACTACTCAGCCGCAGAGGTCTTCAAAGACAACGGTGTCAACACTAATGGACTCAACCAAAGGCAGAGGACCAATGTGCTCTTTGATATCATCAGAGGCGTTCTGAGGAGCCCACAGGCTGCCTTAGAGATGGCTCAGCCTGGTGGTTACGATGGTGTGAAGAAGGACTTGAAGATCGGCTACATCATCAGTAATATAAGCAAGGCCAAGCTAGAGGGGATCCTTGAGCAAGTCCTCGATGAGAAGGAGGACAAGAAGATCGGTGACAAGGTGATCTTTGAATACCTGCATAACCTCGACCTTGACAAGATCAATAAGATCGTAGACATCTTTAGGTCGGGCAAGAACATCGCACTCTCTGAGGTGGAGATGGAGATGCAGAGACAGAACAAGGCTGGTCTAGGTATTATAGGTGTCTTCGCTAATGAGAATACCGCTACTAGTGTATTCCAGCAGGCCAAGCTCCTTGAGCTCAGTAAGGAGATTAAGATTGCTGGTGAAGAGTATCAGTCACTCAATAGATTCCTAGGTGTCGATGAGACGTACGTGTCTCGTATCCTTGAGGAGTACAGTGCTGCGTCTGTGGACAACGCTAAGGACCCTGTCATCGGTCTTGCTGACATTACTATGGATAATGCCTCTATCATCGCCACCCTGGTGAGAATGGGTGTTCCAGGCAACATCATCGGCCTCATCACAGCCACACCTCTGTGGAAGCATATTGCTAACCTCGAGGACGATGAAGGACGATCACAGGCTCTCTTCAGGGCATTAGGTCAGGGCGGACCGATCGACAGTAATAGATCTGTAGACGTGTCTATGGATGACCTTATCGAGTGTTCTAAGTTTGAGACGCAGGCCCTCATCAGAGAGGCGCTCAACGCGACTGATGATAAACTTGTAGAGGCTTTCGGTAAGCTGGACACTAGGACGAAGGAGTCCGTCAAGCGTGTTGCTAGCCTCCTCATAGACGTGGTGAACGCAGCATCAGAGATCAAGAACCTTGTCTTCCAGAGTAAATCTGATGTCTCCTCAAGTGGACCTAAGGGTGGTGTCAATGAGTCTGTCTTCGCTATGGTCAAGTCTATCGACCAGATCGAGCGCGCGCAGAACCATAGGTATATCAAGCACGAGGGTATCATTGTTCCACTGAGGTCTCTACCAGGCCTTAGTCCTGAGTCTACTACTAAGACCTTTATCGAGCAGAACAGGGGCGGGCACTTCTACAAGATGTACCTAGGCCTTGGTCTTTTTGGGACGATGTACGCAGAGTCGGTCTACAATCCTAAGGTGTCGCCTATGTTTGCTCTCTCTATTGTAGAGACGGCAAGGAGACTCGGTGTGAAGCCTACGATGGACTTCACGAAGAAGTTCCTCTCTGCATACGACCAGTACGTAAGCTCAGCGGTTACTACCTACTCTGAGGATGAGGAAGGAAAGAATGTCCTGGCGCAGGAGATTATCACTAAGTTCCCAGACATCTTCAATAGGACCGCACCGGAATCACTGAAGAAGATAGTAGCCCTCGGCAAGGAGAACATCGTACCTGTTCGTATTAACAATCATTGGCAGACGAGGAAATTCCAGACGCTGGTCTTCAAGAGTCTTGGTACGCCCAGTGAGGAGAAGGCTATGGCTAAGGCTACAGCTGCCTTTGAGGATATCATCGAGCAGGCGCACAACACTAGGCTGACCGGTGTAGAGCGGGCTAAAGCCCTCAGAGACTACGAGCTCCTCAAGGGTCTCGCTTTGTACGCAACCTACATGAGCGGCAATCCGAATATGAAGGCTATGCTGCAGGCTATTCCTCAGTCGGTGAAGGCCCTTATGATGGGGCGCAACGCGATGCTTGAGAGGATCAAGTTCGATGCTCTTGGGCTGAGAGCTGGTCAGAAGCTCGATACTGAGTTCACGCATCAGTTCATGGCTAACTACGTTAGAGAGAACATCAAGAAGATAGGTCGTGTCGTATCACAGAAGGATGCTAAAGCTCTGATGCAGTCTACAGAAGGTGTAGTCCCTGACCACATCATGGTGAAAGGTAAGAATAGGGAACCTGTCTATGTCATTGCAGACGAGAATCAGCCTAACCGTGGTATCATCTACGTTCAGGGCAGAGACAGCAAGGTAAGTGCAGCGGACACCGTCTACACAAGGATCACCCCAAGAGGTATCGTTACCGAAGACGGAACGCTATACAACGACTATAGGATGGATGGAGGTTATCTACTACCTTCGCTCCAGAAAGCGCAGCCTGAGAGGCTGAATATCACTCGATTGGCTTGGTATGGATTGATAGAGCCGTCAGGCCCATTCAAGGCCAATGCCCACTCTGAGGCTGTTTCATACTTCTCACTCTTTGGGGTGATAGCAAATCAGGAGGAACAAGAAAAGAAGAAAGAAAATAATCCATGTAGACCATAATGAGTAAGTCATGTGTAATGTACCCAACGGTTAGCACGCCGCGTGGGGAAGAGAGAAGTAAGATGTTCATCGAGCTTGGTGAGGTCTTGCAAGATAGGAATGCCACAGTGGATGCCTACTACGCATCCATCAGCAAATGGTTCGAGGACTATGGGCATGACCTAAAGAAGAACGATCAAGGCCAGTGGTCAGGACGAGATGTCCTGGCCCTGACCCCGGTCGGGGATATGTTCCCTGCTAGCTCGTACGGATCCTATATGGTCCGTACGTATGCAGGTGAGCAGAACCACTTTGACACCTATCAGTCAGCCTTTGAGGCTGTGAGGAAGGGTAACAAGGACTCTATCTCCGAGCGTACGCCCTTGGTGCCTGAGGTGACTGAGGAAGGATACAAGTTGTCCTACACTGAGGATAGGGAGGCCAAGGCAGACGCTGAGAGGCAGGCTGTCCTTCGTGGTAGGATCCTGGCTCTCCTTGAACACTACGGTATTCCTGTAGAGTACTTCGAGGCTATTGAGGAAGGACTTAGGCAGGCAGGTGAGACTGTCTTCCTTGAGACGGCGCAGGCCACCAATAAGCTAGCTGCACTTATCCGCGTAGCCAATGGCTCATCCAGTGAGGTCCTCACAGAGGAGCTTGCACACATTGCGCTAGAGTTTGCGCCTCCCGCATTACGAGAGAGGCTATCTGCCGGGATATCTAATGCCCAGGTGAAGGAGATACTAGGAGAGGAGTTTGAGACGTACAGCGAGCTCTATGAGGGCTCACAGGACCTCCTGAGGAGAGAGGCAATGGCTAAGCTCCTCACCAAGCACATCCTCGGACAGTACGAAGGGAAATACTCTTCCTTCCTCAACCGCATCTGGCAGGCCATCAAGGATCTCTTCCATGGTATCACTGATGGTGCTTTTCTCAATGAGGTAGAGCGCACTGATAGACTCTTCAGGGACTATGCTAGTAAGATCGTAGCCAAGAAGGCTCTGCTCTCCAACGAGCACCTCTCGGAGATCGTGAAGGGGAAGAGCCTGTATGCTGCTATTGCAAATCAGACCGAAATCAAGAATGAGGTTGCTGGGATCAACAGGATTGCTGAGAAGCTGAAGAGTAGGATCAACGCCTTCTATAGTCAGTCAGTCAAGAAGAGTGAGCTCTTCAGAACTAGCCTTGATGAGGATAGGATTGATAACATTGATCAAGCGCGCAATCTCCTTGGTGTTGCATCAGGTCGCGTGAACTCAGCCCTTGGTACGGCTATCGCTGTGGATGCTATCGACAATCTCATCGAGGGTTTGACCGTGATGAATGACTATGCGTCTGCTGTCGTCAATCAGATGAAGGACGTGGAGAGCATCCTCAGTAGTGGCGATAAAAGCCTTGTTGCGTATAATGTCTCTGCATCTCTCCTCAGGAACATCTATATGGTGGCAAAGAATCTTGAGGAGAACAAGACTCTAGCCAGTGATATCATATCAATGCTCAGTGAGACTGAGGATTCTGAGGCTATACAGATGTCTGACAGCGAGAGAGCAAGACTGATAGATTTTGCAGAAAAGATCAAAAAGAAGATCACCGACAATCAGGCAGAGATCAATGCATCTATAGACGCATACAACCTAAAGGAGAAGATGGCTGAGATCATAATCGATCAGGTTATCGAGTACTTTAAGGATGCAAAGGACGGCTATGGCAACAAGCTGTTTAAAAATGAAGGACAGGCAAGAGCGGCACTAAGGAAAGAGATCATAGAAGACTTTGGGAAGTATTCATCAAAAAACAACAAGCTCTCCGCCTTCCTCACACCAGTAGCTACCAACGGAGACCTCATCCACGTTCTCATCGCCCGATTCATCAAGTCCACGGAGGCCAGAGGGAACATGGCTATTATAGCTAGAACAGGGATGACTGAGTCTAAGCTCATTGAGATCAAGGAGAAGTATAATCTTCAGGATGAGAGTCAGTGGTCTTTGAGGCGTGATAAGAACGGCCGTATCACCGGCGAGATCGTATCTCAATTTAAGTGGATGGAGTTCGAGGCTGAGAAGGAGAAGATCAAGGAGAAGGTAGAGAAGGCCCTCAATGAGAAATTGGCGGAGTATCGAAGGATACACAAAGCCAATATGGACTATGAGTCTATACAGCAGGAACGAAGAGGTCTAGAGGAGCTCTATAAGGAAGAGTGGGAGATAGAGCATGGATCCAAGCTGACAGAGGAGTACATTGTTGGACAGAGAGAAGACGGCTCTGATATAGTAGAGACCTACCCTGGGGACTTCTTCAGAAATGAGGAGTACGACAAGCTCGGCGATGGACAGAAGGAATTTGTTGATGCGCTATGGGATATAAAGAAAGACCTGGATATATGGTCTGGGCTGACACCTGAACCCTGGAAACTGCCGCTCATTGCTAGGCAAGGTTCATCAAAGGAGCTTAATCCCTTCAAGAGGGTAGCAGCTGTCAACTGGAAGCAGAAGATTCTTGGCGGCGTTGTTGGCATTGAGGAATACGAAGGTGTCCATACACGAGATCCACTGGGAACGCTACTCTTCGTCCACAAGCCTAAGGGTTATACCCAGTTCGGACTTGAGCTGTCGAAGAATCCAGACGTAGACTACCTTACCGACCCTATCGGCGCGATGAAGGCTTACGCTGCTTCCTCAGCTTACTACACCAGGATGGCGGCTATCAGGCATATTGTAGAGCTGACGCGTATCCTTGACGTGGAGAATAGGAATTACAACCACCAGAGTGAGAAAGGTGTAGGACGAGACAAGATGGCTGACTATGACGCCTTTATCAATCGTACTATTTACGAAAAGAACGTCATCAATGATGAAAGACCTGACTGGGATAAGAAGTTGGATGCAGTGATGGATCCATTCAATGACCTTGTCTATGTCACTGGTCTTGGGCTCAATGCTGTGTCTGGTATCAAGAACCTCATCAACGGCTTCCTCAGGGCTACAGCCTTGGGGGATAGTCGCACTGGGTATAACGCTACGACACTAGTAAAGGCTATTCTTCTTGCTCATAGAGAGATCCCCAATAGGTGGAAGTTCAATAAGAGGGGTATCGTTGAGGATCCTCTCACATCTCTACTCTTCCTCATGGACTCTAGCCACGATGGGCGACAAGCCTTTATGCAGGGCAATGTCTCACAGGTGAGGTCATTGATGAGCTTGTTCTCTACGGAGACTCTCATGGCTCCACTTACCATGGGTGATGAGTGGATGAAGCAGAGCTTCGCCATCGCGTACCTCCTCAATGTCGAGGCTGGTGAGCTAAACCCAGCGGCTAAGGAGGAGTTCAAGGGTCAGTCCCTCTACGACTACATGAAGAATCTCAAGGCTCCGGAGGGAGTAAAGATGACTAAGTTCGTTGAGGATGCCCTTATAAAGTTCTCTGGTGCTAAGGACAGGGAGGCTATGTACGACTGGCTTGGTGGCCACTCTCAGAGGTTGCTACTTGGCACACAGAGGACGCTTGGTGCATATAACGACAATGACAGGGCAGCAGCAAACTCATACGCCATTGGCCGAGCTGTACTCACCTTCCGTAACTGGATGCCTGTGATTATCTCTGATATGTTCAGGGGCACAAGGTACAACGCGCAGAACCAGGAGTTTGAGGAAGGAGCGTACACGACGCTATGGAGGATGATGCATGTCAAGGGCGAAGATGGGAAGAACAGCATTAGCGCCATGCATGCGCTGGGTACAGCTGCTGTAGCTATGTTTGTGCCACTCATGATAAGCAAGATGCTTAGAGGCAAGGTGCAGAAGGCATTCCATCTATCCGACATGCAGGCTAACAACCTGCACAGGCTTGGTAGGTCAGCTCTCATCGTACATGCTATGAGGGCTCTTACTGATACTCTCTATGTAGCCATGCTCACTATGGGCTTTGCTGATGACGACGATGATGAGCCTTGGTATGAAACACTGGCTAACCTAGCCTTGCACTTCCTCATGTCCCTTACACCGATCCTTGGTCCTTATGCTGTTAAACTTGGGTTGATCCATACGGATCTCTACGACCGCATGAGGAGGAATTACGCTAGATACAATGAAGCTGCAGATAAGGCTACCACTCAGCAGCTGGAGACGGCAAAGAGGTTCCTGAATAAGCAGATGAAGGATATAAGTCTAGGGATCATAGCAGACCTCTATGGTCTGGCTAGTGCTGGATCTAATGAGCTTCATCCTGGCGATCCTATCGCCTTTGCCATGGCTATGGTGCAGAACAATATGTTCGGTGCTGGGGCCGGCGTGAAGAAGATGGACTTCGGACAGAGTATCGAGTCGATGGCGACTAGTGGTGTAGCGGGATATAAGACCATGATGAGTCTATTCAGCGGGATAGGTGATACGTACAACCGAATAGCTAACAACAGTCAGGAGGGACGTAAGAAGGCTAACCCAACAGAGTGGGAGAACGAGAATAGGTACATCGAGGAATCTGATGACAGCTTCATCGTGAAGGCTTGGAGAAGGTATAAGAATGACATGGAGAATGGATCTCCTGCAGATAGGACCTTCTGGAACGTCTTCGTTGTGGGTATCGTCGGCAGAAACATGTTCGGCATGCCGTTCGTCGGCGACCAGTTTAGGGAGAAGCAGATGAAGGATATCAAGAAGTACCAACCTACATACCTCACACCGCTACCTGATAACTTCTTCATGAAGTACAACAATCTGGCTGGTGATGCGGTGCTTGAGTATGGAGTCTTCCATAGAGATGATGATGATGGCGAGTAACCACTAGCTAAAGGAAAAGAGAAATCCCCCACCCTGAAGAAGGATGGGGGATTCTTTTTGTATAAGCTGTAGGTGGAAGTTACCTACACCCTGCAAGCGTTTGACCAAGGAGGTTATCTGTCCTCTCCTCAAGAGGATCCATTTCCTGGATCGTCTTAGTGTCGCCATCAATACCAAGCTCATCGATGATCTCAACAGCATGCATAGCATCCTCAGAGTTTGCTGCTGCATCACGAAGAACAGCAATAGCATCATCAAGAGTACCCTCCATGCGTCTGATATTGCCAGCATGATCAGTCTCAATCTTATCTTCCTCAAGATCCTTTAGAGCCTCATAAGCAAGCTCCATGAGCTTTCTATGGACAAGCTGAGCTAGATTCCTTGAGGCCATGATTGAGGAAGGATCGTAAGAGGAGTTGAACTCTTCCTCACTCATAAGACCATACCTGAGCATTGACTCTACCACGCCCTCCATAGGTGAGGAAAGGTTGGTAGCGTTTACCCTTGAGGCTACAGACACATGAGAGTAGTTGCCACCCTCAATGCCCGTCAGGACGCTTATAATGCTCGACTGAGGAGTGTACCCCAGGGCGGCCTTGATACGCTCCCAGAGGGCCTGCAATCGACCCCAGAAGCCTTTCTTCTTAGGCGCTAACTTATTGATCTTCTCCTCAAGAGCCTTGCGTGCCTTCTTATCCCCCTTGGTCTGCATCCACAGACGGAAGAGTTCTGCAGAGAGCTCTTGAACATCATGAGCGTAGGCGATGGGTATCTGGTTGCCGAATATCTCCCTGATCTGTTCCTCAGTCACCTCTGACAAGCCTGAGACTAGCATACCCCTATCAGCGTTAGTGAGGAGCTTCTCGTAGATGAAGTGCATAGCCTCGTGGTAGAGAGTACCAGCTGATGCACCCTCGGCGACCTCAAGGACACCGTTACGATACCTACCCCAGACATCTGGAGTTACCTCAGCAACACCTCGGTAGATCCTCAGAGCCTGATAGAGCATGCCCTGTGGCAGGAGCTTGGCTACATCATGAGCTTCTCTATACACGTCTCCTCTCTCAAATGGCAGAAGGGCCGCTCTATCTTGTTTAGGGTTAGCCTCAGTCTGATCGTTGCTATTAAGACCATTACTACCTACTCGCGTGCTGCGATTAAGTTGCCTCCTGTGCTGATTCAGATCTTTTTCATCTAGAGACATAGCCTCGACAACAGTTGCTCCGTTGCTTGTAGCGTAGCCAACAGCGATAACATACCCTTGCTCGGCAATCTTGAAGCCTAAGGTTTTGATATACGTCTCATAACCATCAATCTGGGTCTTGTACTTAGTCGTAGCTTGGACACCATTATGACTGCTCTCTCGGATCTTCTTGGCTGGAGATGATGTTTCAGATGCAATTAGAGTGCTCTTGATGTCAGCGACTATACCCTCGCCCTTCTCGCCATCGTTCCTGAGGAAGATGATATCTGCTTCTCCGTCAATCCTGCCGCTATTGATATCTTTCGTCTTCACATCGGAGATCATAGCGAACCCCTCAGCAACCTTCCTGGCAGATAGCTCGCGCACGTCAGTTGCAATCTTATCCATCTTAGCACCGAGCTCATTGTCGATCTCTACCTCAACGCTATGGAACTTGCCATGCTCATCCTCAGCCTGCAGGATAACCTTATGACCACCACCATAGGTCTTTCCATTGATGGTGTGCTCAGAGAAGTAGATTGGCGTGCCAGATGAAACACCCTTAGCCGCAAGCTCAAGAACAAGGCCCCTGAGTGTTGGCTCAGTCTTGATGGCATGAGCAACAACATGCTTTTCCTCACCAGCTAGTCTGACGATCCTATCTGCGTTGCTACCACTCTTCCTTTCCTTATTGCCAGTAGACATACCCTTTGTAGATCTACGGATAAAGATAGTGTGAGTAGTACCGCTCATCTCTTCACCATACGTCAGTAACCTGCCATTCTTGCTGGCCTTGAAGTCTGATGACAGAGCGCTATTGATCAGAGAGAATGCGTCAGCCTTGAGAGTAGAATGCATCTGGCTCCACTCTACCCTCTTGTATGAGCCACTGACAGGGTCGATCTCGAACATGTAGATTATGCCATTGCGGGTAGCTGCGACATGAGGAGAGGTCGAACTCTTGACGACGACGCTGTACCTTTCGTCAACAAGATCCTCTGCAAGCTTGTCCTTGATCTGTTCAAGAGCGGCTTCACCGGAAGAACCGAATAGACCATCGCTCTGACCTGCTTGGCCTGCTGGAGCTTCAGACACCTTAGGTGTTGGCTTCGTGCCTTCAGGTTTCTGAGGAGGAGTAGTAGAGTCGGTAGTACCACCTGTACCTTCCTCATTACCCTTCTCCTCAGAGATAGCCTCAAAGCCAGCCTCACTACGCACCTCGGTCATTCGCATGTTCTTCTTGATGAAGTCCTCCACCTCTTCCTTGTTACCCATCAGAGAGTGATGGAGTGCTATCCTACGCCCTTCGATACCAAGTTCAGATGCTGCCCAGTCTATAAGAGCAGCGACGGTGTATCTTATATTGTCATAATCATCAAAGGAGTCTGCTGGGTAACGACTCACATCCAATGTTACTTCCCTACTTCTCTTGGTGTCCTTTTCATCATAGAGCCTATCGGAAAAACTAACGGTAATAGTCTTGTCGCCATTAACTCTAATTGAGCCGACAAGGTTATCGCCAAATGCCTTCGGGTACTTTTCTCCAAAATTCCCGCTGACAAAAAACTTGCCGTCCTGAGACTTCGCTTGCTCTTCCACGAACCTCTCGGCGAGCTTGTTCAGGTACTCATCAGCAATAAAATCTACCTCATCATTAAGATTTGGATCCGCTTCAAGCTCAACTTGATTAAGCTCCAGATAGCTAGCCTTACCCCTAAGTCCAACAAGAATAGGCTTAGGGCCATTTGCTCCGTTGGTAACTACAACGAGGTAAGTAAGACCGTAGTTATCCTTCAAGAAGCCCTCCTTCTCGGTGAGTAGCTTGTTTATAACATCACTACTTTCACTCGCGAGAGCGTCATTGTGAATAGTGATTCTAGAAATGACACCGCCGTTACCATCTGGGAATGCGGTGACAGAGATAGCCACCTGACCCCTCTTTAGCTCTTCCTCAACGCCATTCTCGATATCCTCTGCATCGATAGACTTATCACCGATAGCACGCTCTTCTTCGAATGGTGAGTACTTGACCTTGCTGATAGTCACCTTCGGAGCATTGAGTTCTGAGGAAGAGAAGATATTGAACTTCTTGTCCTCAGTAGCCACAGCACGAGCATTGTTGATCAGGACCTGCGTATTACCACTTGTCTTGGCTGGAAGAAGACCGATAGGGATGAACTGCCCCTGCTCGTCCTTCACGTAGATGACGAGAGGAGAGTTGCTGACATCGCCATTCTCAGATAGCTCCTCAGCAAAGCCATAGAAGATCTCCTTGCCCTTAGCGTTCTTGAGGTTGAGACCTACGTTCTTTTCCTCATACCACTTCCTTATCCTCTCTTGCCACTCTTCCGACAGAGAGGTGAGGTTTGCCTCATTAAGTCCGGGGTTGTAGGCATCCCATAGCGTGAGTCGTCCGGTGTGAGGAAGAGATGGTTTGTTTCCATCATCATCTGTAGGATCAGTAGCTGGAGATGCAGGAGGTGTAGATCCTGGAACTGGGCCCTCGTGTACAACACCCTTCTTGTCTGAGTCTCGACCCTTGTTGTTCTGTTCACTGCTACTTGGCTTGCCTACAGCATTCTTCTCAGCCTCTCTTTTTTTCTTTATGTAGTCCTTGCTTGCTTTATCAAAAGCATCCCTGACCTTTAGCTCATTGACGTTGATGATGGTATCGACAATGTCGCCGATAAGGGTACTGAGGCTAATACCCATTTGCAGGCGATTCCTGAGATCATCATAGCCAAGGCTAAAGCTAAACTCATACGTACCGCGCTTTGTGCTGATAGATATGTTTATCGTAGCCTTACCATCAGCAAAGGTGATAGACGTGTTAATGTCAGCACCAGCCTTGCGGAGGAGGCTGGTAAGAGCATTCTTTTTACTGAGAAGATCCTGGAGGCGATCTGACGTTCTAGAATTGAGGATTGTTACACCACCTATCGATGCAGACTCTATGTCTCTCTGTGTAGCCTGGTCAAACTCAATAGAGTCTACGGGGCGATCAGCGTCAGCCCTTGCTGGCTCTTCATTCAGTGTGCTAACAGGAGTGGTAGGATCCTCGGGGAACTTCTCGATGTTGTCCTCTATCCAGCTAGCCACATTGTCGATGACCTCATCGTTATTAAGTCCAAAGATCTGGTTGGCTAGATATGGATTGCCTTGGCGATCAGTGAGGAGCTTGAGAGCATCACGCAAAGCCTCCCTGTAATCGGTGTACCCACCGTTAGGATCTACATCAACAGCATCGCTCACCATCGAGATAAGGTCATCGATGAACTTCTCAATAGCGGCGTCGTCAAGCTCGTGACTACGAAGTATCCCGATGAAGTCCTCATTGTTCATAAGGGTGTCCTTGATGGCCTTGCGGACCGAAGACCTATGCCTTGACAGCTCAGATCCTTCACCTTCAGCGGCTCTATCTGCGGCATCCTTTGCGGCATCAGCCTCGTCATCTTCTAAGCCATTCTCCTTGGCGCTATTCAAAGCGGAGTCAACTTGTTCCGTAGTCTCACCATTCCTTACTGCGTCAGCGGCATCTTGCTCGGCTTGCTTCTTCTCTTCCTCAGCTGCCTTTGCTACTAGAATATCGGTGTTCTTCTTACCCTCGAGCATCTTGTCAAGAGCTTCTACACCTTGCATAGCTTGCCTAGCAAAGCCGAGAGCCAGTTTGCCGTTTTCTGACTTATTCTCGTCATCGAGGGTCATCTCGACGAGCTTGTCACCAAGCTCCTCATTCCCGGCCATGAATGCAGCAGTGATGTGAGCCTCGTTGAGCTTAGCAAAACTATCAAACCTCTGGATGAACTCATCCCAGCCACCAAGAGCATGAGAGAAGTCAGCCTTCTGGGCTTCCTCACGTTTCTTCTGAGCTTCCTCAATAGCGCGCATCTGCTTCTCCAGCTCCTCGATCGCCTTGTTGACCTGATCGATGTTCACCTCAAGACGACTCTTCGTTTCCTCATTATCAGTATTGAGGTTCTTGCGCATGTCCTCACGGTCCTTGATAAACTCAGTGATGCGCTTCTCGAGGCTCTGTACGACTTCTTTATATAGACCAGCCAGCTCACCCTCAAACGCATCCATGTGCTCTGAGGAAAGTCTCCTGAGGTGATTGAAGCTGGATGCAGCTGCTGCTATACGACTCTTATCTCTACCACTCAGCTCACCGGCCCTAGTACCAAGGTTGAGGTACCTCATGGTATTAGTGTAGTCTACAGCGATGTCAGCGAGAGTGTGCTTCTGCTTGTTGATCTCGCCAGCGATATCCTTGATAGCCTTCTCCGTGAGCTTGTCAGAGCCTTCACCCTGGAAGTAGGCCTCCTGCATCTTCTTCTTCTCCTCAGGATCGAGTGTGTTGTCAATACGCTGCCTAGCGATACTGACAAGGGTAGCCTCATCAGTCTCCTTGACATCAAGGAAGTTGAGGAAGGGGCGGAGATTGTCAGACACCTCAGAGAATGGATCAGACTCAGATCTCCTCGCTTCCTCACGTGCAGCCTTGTCAGCCTCACGCTTAGCAACGGCAGTCTGATACCTGGCTTCCTTCTCCTCAGTGTTAGCACCAAAGAAAGAGGAGATAGCGTGACCCATGTCAGCACCAAACTCACGAGTAGACCTCATCATGTCAGAAGTCCACTGGCCGAAGTTGCGCTTGTTGAAGTTGGCTAGACCGATAGAGCTGTTACCGATAACACTGAGCATGGTGGCTACATTGTGGGCCTTAGCTAGCTCCTCAGCTACAGCTACATCGGTAGAGTCAGATGTAGTAGATTGTGCTACCTTGGATAGAAGAGCATTCATACGGTCAGCTGAAGCCATAGCATCGACTACGCTCTGGTAAGTCTCGTGGACTGTCTCTGCATAGTTCTGGCCGAAGACCTCAGTCATTACCCTCTTCTCCTCCTTTGTGAGATCATCGTGCTTACCCTTGATTATCTTGGACATAGCCTCGATAGCCTCGTCCGATGTACGCTGCTTACCACCGCTGTACTTGTAGTCTCGATAACGCTCGACACCGGAGATACCAATAGGGCTACTATCATAGAGCTTACTTAGCCAGCTCTTCTTCTCGCCACGAGAATCGCCAAAGGCATCGGTCCTCTCATTGACCATGTCCCTTGACCCAACCATCTTACTACCCTTGTACATGGGCATGAGGAGAGTGCTAACGATGGCAGGTAGAGCTTCGTCAGTCCATGCAGATCCTGAGAATGTGGTGTCCCACATCCCCTTGCCAATCTCGCCAAGAGACCCTAGCACCCCGATAGAGGTACTGTTCCTCTCAGAGATGGTAGATGCACGAAGCATCTCATCGACAGCCCTCTTACCAAGGCTCTCTGCTCCCTTGCTGATACCACCCTGTACGACTTCCTCAATACCTTCTGATGTGGCGTTGATGAGTGTACTGCCAAGAGCACCGAACCTACCAGCCTTCTTCAGACGGTTAGCACCAGCGAGCTTATCAGTAGCCAGCTCGTAGGAGTACTTGTTCATGAAGGTGAGGATGAAGGTATTCAGACCTGCTGTCCAACCTGAGGCAAGGCCATTACGCTGGTCGATCTCATCACTAGCGTTCTTCAGGATAGCCTCCTCAGCATGAGTCTTGTACTGTGATACGATGGCGTTAGCTGCGGCCACAGCGCTGGCAGATGGATTCTTTGATTCACCCGATAGGACACTAGCCACTTCTCGCTTGAGCCTGGGGTCCATGCCTGAGGCAGCAAGAATGGTGTCAGCAAAGTCAGAGAACTTGATAGCACCATACTTACGCTCATAGGAATAGAAGTCCTGATCGAAGTCCTTTTGCATCATATCCCTCAGTTGAGTCAGCTGACTACCCTTGGCTTCCTCAAGAGCCTTGCTTACGCCATACGACTCTACAGCGGCTTCACTGAGTGCACCATAGAGATGCGACCCTGCAGAGAATAGCTTCCTTGTGTACTCAGATGCCTTAGCCCATCTTGTAGCCGTTGCAGCCGCCTTGGACATCTTCCCCAATGTAGAGAACATACCACCTGCTAGACGACCAAGGGCGGCTGTACCCATACCACCGTAGGTGAAACCCCACTGACCTATCATGTCTGATGCGGCGTGCCAGAAGCCAGAATCCATACCTCGGCTAGCCAATGATGCCTCAGCTCCATGGATAGCCCTGTCTGCAGACTCAGCGGTATCAGCTAGGTACTTGTTACCAGCACCGAAGATATTATAGAGTGCGCCCTTGCCTTCGCGCTCTACGGCTTCACTGAGCATGTAGTTAGGGGATACATCATTCCCGCTGAAGAAGTAGTCTGAGGCTCCCCTGATAACGTCTGACCCAGCCTTTATAGACTGGGTAGCGTTAGCGAGGAGCTTATTCATCGATGCGTTCATCCAGACCTCAGCCTTATCGAGGAGGCCGTAGTCGACCTGAGCACCAGCCTTAGCCCTCTCCTCATCCTTCTGAATAGCACCTTCAGTATTCGGATTGGAGCTGATATCTGCAAAGGGGTTCTCCCCCTTAGGCATGATGTTAGCGATCGCCTTGTCAATCGCAATCTGCTTCTCAGCTTCATTGAGACCTTCAAGGCTATCACCAAGGCTCCTGATGGCTGAAGCACGGTACTTCTCAGCATTGATGTCGTACAGCTGTTGCGCGGCACGGAACGAATTATCTGCTTGCTCCTGAGTCCTGCGGCCAGCGCTGGACGTGAGGTCCCTACCAAAGATCGGCCTAAAAACCTTTCGTTTTGCTCTTCCCATAATGTTGTTCTAAGAGATTAATTGCTGCAGGTGAGACACCTGATTGACTGACGATGTCATAAGCCTGCTGACCTTGCATGACCTGTTCTTCATCTATCTCATCAGAGCCTCGCTTGAGGTTCTGTACTGACTCAACCTTAGCAAGGTACAGCTTGAGTCTCATCAGTGATTCATCAGAAGGATTGAAGTCTAAAGCTGAGCCAGCCCCAGCCTGCACCTGGAAGTTTTTAGAGTCAGCAAGAGGCACCCTATAGCGCTTGTTGGTCTGGCTCTGGTTGTCGAAGAACGCAGCTTCATAATAAGGCCTACCATCAGAGGTTATACCAATCTTCGCATCCTTAGGAGTGTATCCAGATCTTACGAGACTAATGAACTCATCCACCTTTTGACCTTCAAGCTCATTAAGTCCGAGCTTGGCGTAAGAACTCTTGTCGCCATAGATAGCGCCGTCAACACCGGTGATTGCATTCTTGAGGATGTCGTTAGCGGTCTGAGCTGACACATTGAACTCGCCAGCTACATTATTCCTTGCTGTCAATGCGTAGAGCCTGTTATTGATCTCTGCAGTGCTAGCTAGCTTGTTGAAGTCTGGAACGAAATCAATACCCTTACCATCCGCTGACTTAGCCGATGGGGCAACCAGCTTATTGCCGTTCCAGGAGATCCCTGTCGGTTTAAGGATCCTGGCTACTTCTGGGAGGTTTTGACTACCAAAGGCCTTCATATACGACTCGGTGAGAATAGCGTTGAAGTTCTCGGGCGTTCTAGCTGGAGATGGAAGTCTCTTGTACTTATCTGCGGCAGATTTGTAAATAGAGTTGAGGAGCGTCCTACCCTTTACCCCTGCAGAGCCAACGGCTACACCACCTCCTCGTGCGATGACATCAATAGAGCCACCTGTCATATCAGGACTACCTGCAGCGCCACCATTGCCGCCTCTGTGACTTCTACCGTTATTGTGTCTTGCTGATTCTCGAGCTCTAGCAAGTCTATCTTGGAGCATCATGATAGCTTCCTTATCCTCAAATGGTGTCATAGCATCACCACCTGCAGCACCGATCATACCACGCTGCACGCCATGGACGAGAGCGAAGTTAGCCTCAGGCTCGTCAAGGTGCTTCCTGATGTCCTCACCATAGGAGGACTTGACCTGATGAAGGACCTGGTTGTAAAGCTCGGTGAGGGGGTTCTTAGGATCTGAGAAGTGCTGGCCAATAGCCTTGTACACATCTTCAGCCTTAGAGCCTTTCACTGTGCGCAGGATCCTCGTAAGCCTATCGATATTACCGATGAGCTTGAGGTCCTGCGTGCTATTCCTCCAAGCTGCAAGGTAATCGAAGGCACGCCTCTTGGCATCCTCACCAGAGAAGAGGAGGGGAGCTATCTTATTGGGATCATCGATGAATGATTGAATAGACATATCCTTGCCAAGGACGACTGCGGAAGGATCCTGCAGCCTAGCCTTAGAAGCCATATCGTTGTATTGTGCTCGCCTAGTGAGAGCGTCCTTGAGCTGGGTAGCACCCTGTGCGTACTGACCCTTGAGCTTCACCAGGTCCTGCATCATTGCTCTGTTGTACGCGCCATCAGAGATGACCCCTTCCTTAGCGATCCTATCAGCATACCCGCTGAGCTTAGATAGCATAGGGGCGATAGTGCCCTTGTAGAAGTCACTATTCTTATCCTCAGCTGATAGGGCTGAGGAAAGAGACATAAGGTCTGTATGGGACTGTATGGCGGTAGTATAGTACTCTTCCTCACGTCTCGCTAGTGGCTCAATGATACGAGCCATCTGATCGAAGGAGGTAGGCTGCATTACCGCTGTGGTAACTGTCGTTTTAGCCATTATCTATTATTATTAGTATCTCTTCAAAGGTACGGAAGAATGATGGCACTGTCGCCACCACTCTTCCATATCTGTTACTTAGGTCTCTTGAGGAGGGCTAACCCTTGTAGTGGCGGTGATACTACCGTGCCAGGGCTTGCTCCTAGAGACAGGTCATGCTTCTTAGTCCAATCGAACAGCGTCGTGAGATCTATGGTCCCAGGATTAGCCGGCTGTGTCGTTGTCTGAGGAACAGCATAGTCCGGAGAATACCCTGGTGTCCTTATGATGTTACCCATGTCGTCGAAGGTGTAACCATGCACTGCAGCTACCAGCCTCCTGTTGAGAGCCGTCTCACCAATAGCGCTGAGGTTCATTGCGAAGTTGTTGAGGTTGGTAGACCTAGCCTGCGCATTTGTCGCTTCCTCAGCTGCTCTCATCGCCTCAGACCTTTCAATACCTTGCAACCTCTGTGCTGCGATCTGTCTGTTGGCTGCCTCCTGCTGGAGGATCATCTGGAGGTTCTGTGCTTCCTGCTGTCTGTTGAAACCAATAGCTGCACGCCTACGCTGGTCATTGTACTCATCAGCCTTGATCTTAGCATCAGCTAAAGCCTGCTGAGTATTGTACCCAGAAGCAAGGAGCCCAGCTGTAGCACCAAGACCATTACCACCAGAGCCATTGATGATCGCGTTCCTCAAGGCATTACCCTGCGCGATGATCTTACTAGCTGTGTAGTCTGTGTCAAAGGGCTTGTACGTGTCCTTGACGATCTCTGGTGTCCTGATCGGAGCTTCCTTGAATGTCTTTACATACTCACGCTCGATCCTGTCAGCCCTGGAGAAGTCATCCTTATTCGTGGCACCGAAGGTATCACGAAGGACATTGAGACCTGATAGTGCTGCAGGAGCGTACCTGAGGAGAGGAGAGATAGCACCACCCTTGGCGAAGATCTGTCCCTGAGGAAGAGATGGTTGAGTCAAAGCCTTTACCTGTTCCTGCCTCTCTGCAAGCCTAGCCGTCTCTACCTCAAACCTACGTTTCTCGATAGGATCATTAGGACGCTGCTCAAGGGACTTAGCTAGCTTCCTCGCTGCCTTTGCAAAGGACTTACCCTTACTTTCTTCTAGTCGATCTGAGAACATATAGTTACCTACCTTAATCTCTCCTTCCTCAGCCAACATAGGTTGGCCTTCACCATTGATGCCGAACTGCACACCACCGTTGGGATTGGTCTCGTGAGTACCACCAGCGTTGAACTCAGTCACACCACCATCAGCAAAGAACTGCTGTTGAAGCCTGGTATCGTTACTCCTATCCACAGACTGAGCTGCTGTGAGGAAGGATCTGTTTACTTCATTGTTAGCGATAGCCCTCTGCTCATTAAGCTGGCGCTGTCGCTCTCTGGCATCAGCACTACCCTTGAAGGCACCAGCAATGCCACTTATGAGGCCTAGACCACCACCGATGATAGATCCAATAGGACCAAAGGCTGTACCTGCACCAGCACCACCAAGGATGCCTGATGCGATACCACCGATAGCATTGCCGTCATCCCTCACCTGAGAGTACGATACTGAGTCAAGTGGATCAATAGCTTCCCATTGAGCCATGAGTGCGTCATTACTATCAACACCCACAGGACCGGTATGGTACTGCGCCTCCTTCTCAAGACCGCTAGTATCCTTTAGCTTACTGGACGTGAGGAAAGCATCGCGTACGGCAGAGATCCCGGAGATAGCCCCCGAGATCTTACCTGCTATACGACTAGCCCTAGCCGCCCTTATTTCTGATTCTGTCATATATATCACTCGTAATAGTGAACAGTTATATCGTGAATGATGCTCTTGTAGAGTAGCCCACCCTTAGAGTGTAGCCTAAGATGCATCCAAGGATTCCTGATACGATCCATCTTGAACTTACTCTGCGCATCTCTAGGGACCTGTATTCTGTAAATCCTAAACTTCTCCTTCATGCTTGACGGATAGTTCGTTACAAAGTTAATCCCATATCCTGTTGTGCGCTGATACTCCGTCCACACGTCCATGTGGGTGAGATCAAGCTCAATCAGCTTATCACCATCCCAGGTATCGCCACGTACATCAAGGCTAGTGAAGATCTTATCCTCGCCTGCACCTTCGGGGTTCACCCTGTAGTGAATAGACCAGTCGAGAGCCTGACCATACAGACCAGTGCCATACGTAGACTCATTGTGCCAGAGATACCCATAAGCCAAGCTGTAGACTGACTGACCTAGCACGAACATCTCCTCAATCCTCTTGTAGTCGTAGAACGACTCGAAGGACTGCAGCTCCTCATTGTAGCACAGCGTCTCCTCCTTAGTGCAGACGTGAATCCTATTCATCACACCCTCTGAGAGCAATACAGCCCCTGTGGTGGACGATAAGTAGTCCTGCATAGACTTCTGCTTGGAGATAGGGGATAAGCCATCAGAGAGGCTGTAAAGCGTGCTGGTGCGGTCATCAAGGAGATATAGAGCCGAAGCGGAATGGCACACCCTCCTCAGAGAGCCTGTACCGATCTCCTTAGACATATACCTGTGACCATCGACCTTACGACTATTGCTGATCTCGATAGGTACACCATCAGATGCCTGGACCTGTACTCTACTGTTGTAATTGATAAGCCCTATACCCTGTCTCTGTACGAAGAAGAGTCTGTCAGATGAGGAGAGGATCCTAGTGATACCACCACAGATACCATCAAGGGAAGCTGTCGACGCACCACTGAAGTGGGTGTAGTTATCTATGAACTCACCGTTCTGCTTCGTCTTACTCCACGTGAATGATGCCGGGTGATACGACGTAAGCATGTAGTCAGGGATGATGTCGTAAGTCTTTAGCTTCATCCTATCATTGTAGACATCGTTCATCTTATTGACGTTGTCCATGCTCATAGCCTGCGGTGTCTTGATCCCGATATTCCTGTCGTACCTACCAAGCTGGTTTACCCTGGTGAGGAGGGGAATATCGATGATGTCAGTCACCTTATTAGCTTCTGAGGAAGGGATAGTCTTGAAGAGCGTTGTCGTCTGATAGTAGGCATCACCTCCTCCTGTAGCACTCTTAGCCGTGGGTGTCACATAGGAATAGGCTTCCCACATGAGGCTCTCAATATCATAGGACGGTGCCTCCCTCGTCATGATGGCTATGGGGAGGATAGAGCCGGTAAGAGGAGCCTTGACAAGACTCTTTGAGGAGAGGTCAACTTGGTTGTACCTCTTCATGAGCTTCTCAGCTGTGACCTTGATGACCTCTCTCATCAGCCTCCTCAGGTCATCTCTATCACTGCTTGACGAGCCAACACCCAATGCTACCTTCTTCCTTGACGCAAACATCAGCCACAGGCCTACAGACGTAGCATCAGTCTTGTAGATAGAGTGCCTGAAGGGTACGCCGTTAGAGTCGATGACATCGCCAGAATCCTTGGTATAGGGCTGAATGATGCGCATCTTACCCTTCTTATCATCCATGGCCTCATGCTTATTCCAGTAGACACCACCAGGAGGTGTAGCGTAGTAGAAGGTCTGATCGCCGTTGTCTACATCAAGGGTGAGCCAGCTAGGCCTCATACTCTCTCTTACTTCCTCAACCGTAGCAAAGAACGTAGTCGCTACATCAGCGTAGGAAGTCCCAGGGAAGTCACCATCGTGGAACTCGATAGAGACAGGTCCCCAACAGTTATTAGCACCACCGAAGTTAGCGCCACCTTGAGGATCATAGTCATGGGTGAACCACCTACCTTCCATCGTGTTGATGAAGTCCTGTATAGCACTTGCTGGGAGAGTGTCACGCTTGACGTGGTTACTAGCGAGATCGTCCTTATTGAACTTGATGACGAAGTGGTCTGACGTTCCGTACTTCATCCTAGTTGGTCCACTGACGCTCTGTACTGACCTAGCCTTACCTTTGCCGTCTACACCAAGGAACCTAGACGTAGCACCCTTGATAGCTGGGAGAATCTTGTCCACCTCACCAAGGTAAGTCTGATCAGCTACCTTCTGAAGAGAAGGACCGTTGTTACGCCAGGTAGATGCCTTGCAGTTGAAGGACGACTCATTAGTCGTAGCCTGGCCATATACAGATAGCCTTGCCGTTGTGTTCTCTACCACCTTACCACCTGATGTGTCCTTGGTGGAGAATAGTGGCATAGCTACACCGACCATATCAGACTCCAGCGTAGACACTCTCAGGATCTCTGCACCTGGCTCAAGCCTTGTCGTGGTACTGATAGAGGTTGACAGAGAGGGCCTGAGGAGAGACTCATGGTCGTAGATAGCCGACATATCATTCCACTTCCCTTCCTCAAGCCTCGTGTCTCTGTAGACGTAAGACTCAATAGGATTGCCAAGTGTCTTGACGTGGATCTCTACATCCTCATCATAGCAGTCCTGGATATCAGGCGTGTTGAAGGTCTGCACGTCAGCACACACCCTTACCTGCGCGGATGCAAGGCCAAGAGTGGTAGAGCTCGACTTGAAGAAAGGTTGGTCCACCTCCTTCCTGAAGAGGGACTTGTTGACCGTCATATCACCGAGACTCTCTGGGAGCAGCTCATCACGCGTGATAGGCCTGAAGCAATATGAGGAGAAGGCGTATGGCACACCATCCTCCCTGTCAGCCACGGTATAGAGTGTTGGAGAGAGTACGCCATTAGCGATCGTCCTACGCTCCTTTGTCGATGGGTAATGGATAAGGACCCTATACCCTACGTAGTCATCGATCACTGGAGGTGGAGATACTACAAGCCTTGAAGGTTGGTCTGGGGCAGTAAACACACCGACAGGTACAGGATTGGACTCCTGACCTGTCTTACTGATGAGCTGGATAGCTACAGGGTATTGCTCGTACGGCATAAGGACAGAGATGTCCTTGTGACCCTTACCTGCCTGGTTAGCCCTGAAAGGATCCACATCGACAGGCTTGAAAGATATGTTGCCGGTAGAGTAGTGGTCCTTGATCTCTCTCTGCTCTTCCTCAGACAACTTAAAGCCGGGGATAGAGAGATTGCCGAGGAACAGCGTGTTATCCTTAGCTGCAAGTGTAGAGGCGATGATAGTGTTACTACCGAGGTACAGGATGGTCTGCGGCTCAATGCTGATACCTGGCTGACCATAGTCATGGAACTCTACATTCGTGCCCTTGACAGGAATAGAATCGACACGCTGTACATCAGGCGTACCACCCTCACTGGTCCTGAGAATCCTATACACATTGACGAAGTCAGCCTTCTGATCCAGACCTGTGACCTCAATATCGAAGGAGCAGTTGATGATGTCCTCACCTGACCCACCACGACCATCGGAATGAGTGATGTAGTAAACATCAGACTCGGCAAAGATCTTCGACTCCTTGCCGTGCATGAGGGAATAGGTGAAGACGTAAGTGACGTTACCACTATGCAGCTTTGAACCACGTCCCCAGCTCTGTGTCACATTTACCTCTTCCTCAAACGTCAAGGACCAGGTGTTGTTAATGTAGTCGACGTTAGGGTTGGTGGCCAGACGCTTGTCGTGGATGTTCAGTGACCTAAGAGGATTGACACCATCGACCCAGTAGACCTTCTCGATATCGTCTCGCTCGACGACACCGATCATATCCACGTTGTCACTCAGGTTCATCTCCGTCTGGTAAATCTTCTTGATGTTCTCACCATCGAAGACGAAGACCATACCATCATTACCGAGCTTACTGAGGATAACAGCCTTGTCGCCTATCACAGTGGTAGCTACAACGCGGCCAGGGACAGAGCTCTTGGCTTCTGTCCCCTTGATGCTGCTTATAGAGAAGAGCGTGTTACTTCCGTCTGAGGAAATGCGGATATTCCTCAGCTCGTAGGCTAGATCGTTTGATGCCCTGGCCTCAGCATGGTCTTGCGCCATGCCTCGTGCCATTAGGCGGATAACCTTCTCTTTCATCGTCTCTTGATACCTATGTCGGAGAACCTAGCCCTGATACCGATCTCGATGATCTCCTCAGGTGTAGGCATCCTCTGTGATGCGAGATACTGTCCCACAGCCCATGCGTAGTCCTGCTGTGCCTGGTGTGATGACTCCCTGCTGATCTTATTGTTGTCGAAGAGGAGCTTGTACTTATCCATCTTGATGTAGGCTAGGATAGCGTCAATGAGCATCTCATCCTCATAGACCATGGGGAAGCCGTCCTCATCCACCGGCATTGCGAGATAGGAGATATCGATCTTACCCTTCTCGAAGCCACACTGCATAACACCATTGCGTAGGGTGTACTCGTACCTCCCTATACGTCCACTCCTCCTCACCTCATTCATGGGAATGTGACCGATACGTACGGACTGAAGCCTGAGGCAGTCCTTAGGTAGCCTACCTCGGAAGGACTTGATCTCCACCTCGTCTTCATAGATATCAAGACTGTCGGGCTCAGCGTACTTCCTCGTGAAGCTAGCTACGTACTCAGCAACAGCCTCCTTATCCAGGGTAGCCAAGTTTGGATTCCTGGTCAACCTAGAAAGGAGGCTATCAATACCTATGTACCTGTTCATATATTAGTCTTTGTTCATGTTCGCGGAGGCGAGTCTTCGCACTCCTGTAATACTCAAAGAGGTAATGGCGCATTACTGTACGCCTCCTCATGGACTTCTTACTACGTAATATCAGCTTCTGCTTCCAGTCCTGTCTCACGAAGCCTTTATGTCCGCTCTTCCTGATCTCGTTGGTCTTTGCCCAGTCGATAGGTGGCAGCCCTACTAGCTTACCATTGACAAGCCTAGGCTCATATTCCCTGAGCTCGAGGTAGAGAACAGCTAAGTCCAGAGGAAGGCGAACCATCCCTTCCTCAAGCAAGACTTCAAAGAGAGCGGCATTGAGGTCCTTCACTATGTCTATGAAGATATCCCTCTTCACCTTCTTCTTGAGATCGCGCCTGAGGAAGGGATAGATCTCTTTACTGCCTATACTCTTCATCACTTAGCTTTCCTATTCCTCAGCTGACGAGAGATGGCTGATGCAAGCGTATAGATATCTGGGAGGTCGTCCATGCCGTTGTTCTTGTAGTCATCAGCATTGTACATCGTAGACAGTATATCCTTCCTCACAGCGTCTATGAGAGGCATCACTAGCCCTTCCTCAAGGGGAATGGTGATGTCATAGCTATCAGCGCACTCCCCTCCCTGTCCTTCCTCAGACTGATCACAGAGGAGCTTCTTATCGGGGATGGATGCAGGCATGCAGGTGATACGTACCTCATTAAGGTATTTCATCCTGGGATCAAGGCCTTTGAGCTTGAGATGCCTGTCACCACCGATAGTACCATAGATGGTCTTAGCGGCAAACTCACCTGACAATGCGTGCCTGAACCTATCTGTGTTGGCTGAGCTGATGATAAGCTCCCCTGCCTCGATGTTGTAGTCACCGATCATTGATGGTAGCTTATCGACACTTACAGATTCAAAGATATTCTTGCACTTGTCGATACTCTTCAGCTTGAGCTTGACACATAGCTCTACCTTGTTCTCACTACCGGGATCCTTACCATTGTACTTCTTCTCGATAAGGAGCGCGCGATACTTGTCTATGAGGAAGGCGATATGTGCGTCGGTGAAGCTGAAGTCATCTGAGCCACCCTTGACCTGATCAGTGATCAGTGATATGAGTTCTCTGTACGTTGCCATTACACTTCAATTCTAAAGGTATTGTCAGCGACACGTATCTCGCAACGCTGTGTAACCCTGAGCCTCCTGTTAGATTCTACAGGGTCATTGAGGATGAGATCGCCTGCGCCGAAGTCAACCCCACACAAAGATAGCTCTGAGGAAAGGATAGATAGCATTGACCTGTATTCCTCTACCGTGGCATAGAGGCCTAGCGAGGTTCTATCAATGATAGCTACCTCTATAGCGATGAGCGTATCCTTGTCGTCCTTGGCTTCTCCCTTACTCAGACCATCGTAATAGTCGAGTAGGAGATCTATGATTTCTCTATCGGTCATTGCAGCTACTACATTTTTTCTTCTCCTCAGGAACAGGTTCACCAACCAATCCCCAGAAGCGGTTAGCTGCATTGACATCACCACAACGTACCGCAGCACGCATACCCTCCATGAGGAGGATGGTGTCAATGACAGCTGACTTGTTATACTTACCTTCCTCACCAACACCCATGCTCTTCTTCACGCGACGATAGAGAATCCCCTCATCGTAGGTGATAAGCTGGAACTTGTTCTTGTCGAGACCACAAGGCGTGCTCTCCATAGGTGCACCAGCAAGCTCTACGTCAATGAGGAAGAGATTAGTGGCATTAGCGTTGATCTTGTCCAGTCTGAGCTCAAGACGTGCTCTCCTCCTCCTCAGATCATTATGAGCCATCTCAGACTCAGTAGGGAGGACACCACAGAACTCACGGCATAGGTTAGCTGTAGCGATATCCTCAGGGATGGCAGAGATATCCTGCTCATGCTTGACCTTGTCCCCAACAGTGACCTTGACCTTCCTCAACCACATATTGTCATAGTAGCATAGTGAGGATACGCTGATGTCGATGATTAGTTTATTTACCCTGGTGTCTACCAGCAATTCATTGATCTCGATCATTTGTCTTTAAGAAATAAGGGGGCCACCTACAGGTGTAGATGACCCCCAGATTCTACATGAGGTTGGTTAGCATTCGTCAAGAATGGCGACACCATCCTTGGCAGGATGAAGCTCCTTCTTGATAGCGTCCTTGAACTTACCATCCAGGAGAGCCTTCAGCTCGTCGTACTTGCCGTAGAGCGTGATATCCTTCTCACTGCGGTAGGTCTGAGTGCCAGAACCGAGGTGAGCGTAGTGGATATCCAGAGCGTCGTACTCCTGCGTAGGATCAGCTACCATACCCACAGGGAGCTTATAGCCCTGACCCAGACCCTGGTACTCATCACCACGGAAGCCGAAGTGAAAGCGCTCCATGTCTGCTACTACAGGACCATTGATCTCGTAGTTGTCAGCATTCGTGTAGTCGAGCTTGACGCGCTTGCAGACGATGTTCGTGTTGTCTGATGCATCAGTCATCATGACACGAGGCTTGAAGCTCAGCCTGTACGTGGGAGCCGAGTGAGCGGGGTTGTAGAAGAACGTCTGATTTTCCTTGAGGACAAGACCGTTGATGTTCCTAACAGCGGTATTGAGCTGATCAAACGTCATATCGTGCGTGACTGCTACAAGCGTACCGATCGTATCCTCTGTACCTGCGGTGTCGATAGATACCTGAACGGCGTTCTCACGAATCTGATACAGCCTCTTGGCGAGATCAAGAACAGCGAGAAGGAAGTTATTCTTGTCGAGGCTGAAGCTCTGATCGTAGTTGAAGTTGATAGACTCAGTGATCTTGTTCAGCTGCGTGTTCGTGTAAACTCCGAAGATATCAACATAGATGTCGACGTTCTGATGTTCTACCGTGGACGTAGCGGGGACCGTGATCTTGTAGCAGTCCTTGTGATGACGGAGCTGTTCCTTCTTCGTGAGGCGGATCTTGTTGATGCTCGCCAGAGGAATCTCGTCAGTGCGGACGACACCATTATGCGTGCGATACTCGAAGTACATGTAGCCGCCCTCGTCATTGATGAACAGCCTAGCCTCACCGAGGTCGCCCTTTTCGGGGAGATGATCACTAGGACCAAAGCCAGTGGCCAGCTCAACCTTATTTGCGACATAGACCTGTCGCACCTGATTAACCTTGTAACCCATAAATAATTATTTCCATGCGGCGCGTGCTAGTTGCACGGCCTGTAAAACGATAGACCGGTGGAGGTACGGATTGAGCTCACTAGTGCGAGCCTTCGTCTCTCCATTTATTGTGAGCCCATCCTGGAGGTCCTCCAAGATGATTGGCTTTGGTATGCGAAGATAACGCATAGAGTAGCCAGAGAAATCCTTCTTGTAGATGATCTCTACCATGTCACCTGCCATAAGGCGCAGTGGCTGGATGGTAGGACCTGAGAAGGGATTGACAAGCCTCTTAGCGATCTTGTCGTGGCTTACTGGTGCGACTGTGATAGCGCAACCACCTACACCACTGACATACTCGTAGAGGGGCTGTATCATATCCTCTGGTGTGGCAAAGAACCTAGAATAGCTTGTCACGCCCTGGATGCCTTTCAGCTCCCTAGTAGTGGTCGTGACAGACGCTACAGCTTCATAGTCCTTGAGGAGAGTGTGCAGACGAGACCTGTTCTCATCGGAGCCGTCCAGACCAGGGAGATCCTCCCCGCCGATGATAGCGGAGAGGACCTGTTCCTGTGCTGTTGTCAGGAGGCGACTCTTCTCATACTCTGTAAGACCTGGAGCGCTATTGCTCGACAGGTTGTTGTATAGAAGATCAAACTCGTGAGAGAGCTCCTGTACCGTCATAGTCTACTTTTCTGCGTCCTTAATACTAGCCTTGAGAGTCAGGAGCTCCTCCTGATTCTGAGGACGCGAGAGATATGCTGATGCATTCTCCAGCGTTGGCTCCTCATCTACATTACAGATGGGCGTGTTGTCCAGACGATAGAACTTACCACCCTTGTTGAAGATGAGCTTGAGAGCTGCAGCCTTCTTGATGACCACCATCGAAGCGAGGTTCTCATTACCTGCTACCTCAATGAAGCGCTTAGGCGACTCCTGTGCGACCTTAGTCAGCTTGTTGAGGAGGAAGGACCTATCAACCCTGAGAGACAGTGCAGCGCCTGTGAGACGCTCCAGAACGGCACGCATGGTGTCGCGGTCATCCCTGATGCCATTGAGGAGCATGATAGCGTTGATAGAGAGGTCTGCCTCTTCCTCAATGCGCTTAGCACGCTCATCCTCAAACGACAGGAGGTACAGATGCTCAGAGTCGGGATTCTTCCTGTGTTCCTCAGCCGATGTAGCAATGATATGCTTGTTAGCTGCAAGGACCTTATACTCGATGTACCCTTCAGGCGTGCTGAGGTCAATAGACTTATCCTCAGCGTTGAGCTTGATAGAGTAGTTATCCCAGTAGTTGTTCACCCTGAGGTAGCTGGAGAGAGCATCCTTGGGGAGACCCATCAGCTTGACGAGACATTCCTGCTCTTCCTCAGTCAGAACCTGCACGTAGGATCCATCGATCTTAACAGGTACACAGATCGTCACTGTCGCACCAGGAGCCCTACCGGAAGCGAGAACGTGGTTCTTGCTGGTCACCAGTGGGGTCTTCTTGGGGATCATTGTGACATTGACCCTCCTATTAGGTAGCGAGAACCCGCCCTCGTTCTTCACGAGGACGGACTCTTCGATGTTGGTTGATTTCTTTGCCATTTCTATTCTATGTATTCTTAGTTAGCCTTAGTCCCTGAGGATCGAGGGGATGAACGACATTACGCGCGATGCGTCACGGACACATACACCCATCGTAGCGGTGCGAGTGAACTGTACGCTATCCTCGTCGTTAGCAGAGTGCTGGTAGGTACCACCACCATAAGCGCTAAGAGCGTGGCTCATCAGCGTGCCTGCGACGTTGTACCTCGTCGTACCCACGATGACAGAGCGGTGTTCTTCTGCGCCCTTAGGCTGTACAAGCTGGATGTTGGGGTTATCCGTCGTACCGCAGTCGAAGAGGTCGAAGCGGTGAGAGAACGCCGTACCACCCTGGGGATGAGAGATCTTGTTACGAACGATGTCATCGTACATGCTGTCGATGTCAAGAGTGATCGTCACGCCGTTAGGAGCGCGGTACTCAGTGAACTGATAGCCTGCAGACATAGCGTTGTCGTGGTAAGGGCTATTCGTCCTCGTGACAGCGGGAGCGTTACCATCACCGATATAAGCCCAGCCCTTGACAGAGTCAGAGACAGCCTTGTGGAAGGCGATAGCACCATACTCACCGGTACGGAGGATATACTTACGTTCGCCGAACTCCTTGTTGTCGACAGAGAAGTCTACCAGTGCGCGTTCAAACATCTCGATGTTGAACTTCGTGTAGTAGTGCTGGTTGCCGTAGGAGATCTGCTCGTAGAGACCTGCACCTGTCTTGATCTTGTTACCGGAAGCACCGAAGAGCGTGAACTCACCATTAGCACCCTTGGTAGAGCGACCATAGGCAAGCATGTTAGCCTTCATTTCGCGGAACTGGATTTCAGCAAGCCACTCGGTGTAGTGTACCCATGCCTCCTTGATCTCAACCTTGTTGCCGTTGTCGGGATCGATGAAGGGATAGAGGAACATCATACCGCTATTCTCCTTGACGAAACGCTCAGAAGCGACCTTGTAGTCGAGACGGATATTCGTAAAGTTGTTGCGCATCCTGTTAGCCTCACCGAAGCGAATACCGCCAACGCTGCGAGACATTTCACTCTCGATGATCGTGTGAGAGTAGCTGAACCTGCGACCTTCCAGGAGCTCCCTTGCAGGGATACCATTCTCATCGCCGTTAGCGAGGACTACACGGTAGACAACCTGCGAGCCTTCGTTGACAGGGTGATCCTGGATGTGGAGAGGATAGACTTCGTTCTTCTCACCCATGATGATCTCACCCTTGAAGAAGTAGTCTTCGGGGAAGACCAGGTAGAAGGGAGAGAAGTTACGACCGACGTTACCGTAGTTTTCGTCGATGATCGCACCGCTCTCGTCGCGAGCCTGGATCAGAGGGATATTACGCCTATAGCCGCCGACGACGTCCCACTCGTAGTCGTTGGTCGTTTCTACGTACTTGATGGGGAACTTGCGCAGGAAAGCCTCGAGGTTACTACCCTTTGAATTTCGTGACACAAGGTTAACCATAAAGTCCGCCAGAAGCTGGGGAGAGCGATAGCCGATGGATGCGAGGTGGTTCTCGGTCGTCAGACCAGTCCACCCAGAGGTCCTTGCTACCTGTAAGGGCTGGAGCCCATTCTGAATTAACTTACTCATATATTACTATCTGATTTTAACAGGGGTGCCATCTGGTAGATAAGCCATGGGCCCACCACTGCTTACTAGTTGCGAGTTACCACGCCTCTCTGGCGTGCGTAGCTTAGCTTCCAAGGCAGACATCTTTGAGGAGACTTCCTTCTGTACTGCCTTCTGGCCGATCTTAGACAGGTCCTTGAAACCATCCGTCAGAGCGAAGAGCACACCTACATTGCGAGAGAATGACACAGGGTCACTCTGCATGGCGTACTCTAGTGCGGTGAGCGTCTGTCCAGTGGACTTATCCTTGTATGCTGGTTCTGTGAGAGCCTTATATGCGAGATCACGGATAGCGTTATCTACACCAAGCGTCTCATAGAAAGAGTTATCTTCTAACACAGCTGAACGGAGAGCCTGTGCGTGCATCTCGATCTGAGCCTGCTGTTCCTTAGCCTCAGCTTCGCGCTGAGCAAGGAGGTTGTTATAAGACCTCACGTAGAAGTCCTTGCAATCTTGAAGGGCATCGACAGCGTCGGCTACATCTGTGCCGGCATTGATAGACTTTTCTACCTCGCGCTTTGCCCTTTCCTCAGAGAACCCCTTGTTGATATATGACATGTAAATAAGCTCACGTCGGGTGGATTCAGCTTGCGCGTCATTCTCCTTAGTGAGCTGGTCTTCGTCAATACTACTCAGGGTATCGATGATGTTAGAGTACTGTGTGTACTCATCGACAGTGACGTTTGCAGCCATAGCCTCCTCAAAACGCTTAACCTTATCGCCAGCGCGGTTAGCCGCTTCCTGGTCAATAAGGTCTGAGAGTTGGTCTGGGGTAAGCTCTCCGCCAATCTCCTTGGGGTCGATGAACTTGAGGACGTTTCCCTTTACGAGGTCTTGAGCAAACGCGGAGTATACGTCTCCGCCAAGGTTATCACCTTTGACTTCTTCCTCATGGATAGGTTCTACGCCTGGTTCTTCGGGCTGCGGTACAGCTGGTTCTTCGCCTTGCTTAGGTTCTTCCTGGGGTTCAGGTTCAGCGTTGCCATCTTCGGGAGTCGGCTCGCTGAGCTCGCCTCTGAGGAAGATATCAGGAAGTCCTACTGGCCCACCTGAACTGACATCTGCTACGCCCTGGGGTTCTGCAGGTTCTTCGTACCTACCGTCCTCAAGACCAAATGAAGCAAGACTAAATTCTTCTGGATTCATGTTCTTTCTCTTAATATGTACTACAAGGCTCAGAAACGCGCTCTGTTAGCCTCGCGTGATAAAGATATATATTTCCTCACCTTTTTGCTGAGAAGCCTTTAGGCGGGCTGTGAGAGCCTCAGACGTGGTCTTAGAGTCTACAAGTCCACCAACGACCTTGTTCTTACCTACGAGGATGCAGCCGGACGTGTGGTCCTTGTTATTGCCTGCGTGGATAAGGATGCCGTCAAACTCAGGGACATTGAGGAGACGAGGAAGCTCCTTGCCGAAGCGTGGGGACACATTGACAACGACCTTGTACTTACCATAGGGGATGGCCGTCTCATGCATGACCTTACGCTCGCCATTGTCAAACCTACCATTCTCATTCAGGTCCCTGACCTTGTCCTCTAGCGTATCACAGAAGTAAACACCATCGATGTATAGCTTACCGATAGTGTACGTATCCTTGAGCGCTACTCTCTTTAGTTCAATCTTCATAAGCCTTAGGGTATCTGATCAGCATTAGCATCGAGATTCTTTGTCGATTCTCTCACGAGGCTTGCCAGCTCGACGATCTGCTCCTTGAGGTCTGAGATCTCTTCCCTCTGCCTACTGATCTCCTGGCGTTGCTTCTCGATGCTCTCGCGCTGTTTCTCGTTTTCCTCAAGAAGAGCTATAAGCCTCCTCTTGTTGTCTTCGGAGAGCGTCTGATAGAACTCAAGACTCTCCTTCATGTTAGCTACCTCGATTGCTCCGGTCTCCGCTTGGTACTTCTTCTTGGTGAAGATGAACGTCACGAAGGCACTGATAGTCGAGGTGACTATACTGATAATACTGCTAACGATAAACTCATGCATCTTTAATTTACAATCTCAACGAACCTACTACCTTCCTCACTAATGTAGGGGTTCAAGTCCTTAACGTCAACGATGACCTCCGTGCTTCTCTTCTGGAACCAACGGATGAAGAAGATCTTCGATGGCTTGCGAATAAACCTGCGCGTATGTACTACGATGTGCTTCTTTGATAGCACTGACAGGTCCGTTCTTAGAGTATCTGGGTAGCGTAACGCCAACCTTAGCTTGTACCATTCATCTCCTAAGATAGTATCTAAGGAGACCCCAGGGGCAAATATAGTATCGCGCAGGACCAAGGTGTCCTTAGTCGAGAATGCAGATCTGAACTCAGCCAGAGCCTTTAGATCCTTATCCTTTACCTTCAGCTCCTTCTTGGTCTTGAGGAGAGCTATGCTAATGCTATCACCTCTCTGTTCAAGCTCGTCGATAGTCATCCTGTATAGCTTGCTCTGATTCTTCAAACTATCTGATGCCGCTATCTCTGCGCGAAGATTTCCATACGCTCTCTCTTCCTCAATGCGAAGTCTGTGGTTTTCGGTCCTGAGGAAGGAGGCGTACCCTACCGCCGATAACGTGATAGCTATCAACAGTAGGGTTACGTTCACCTTCATAGTGTTTATACTTCTGGAGCCTTAGCGAGTACGAAGAGGTGCTGCTTCTTCTTCGTTTCCTCAGGAAGGGCGTTATATTCCTCAATACTATTGAGGTAAGTGATCTCCTTCTCCGACTCAAGCTGAGTGATCTTAGCCTGCAGCTGCTGGATCGTAGACTCAAGAGTAGCGATCTTACCAGCGTTCTCATCAGCCTTACCCTTAGCCTGGGTAATTGTCTGTCCTTGCTGCGTCACCGTACCCTCGATGGTCTGGAGCTTCTGCTTCTGTGCGTCTACAGCCTGCTTGCTAGCTTCTACAGCTGCAGGGTCAGCGATCTCCCTCCACTTACCAGTGGTAGCGTCTACGGAGTTAGAAGACTGGAAGACGTAGTGCTTCTTCGTCTCCTTACAGAAAGACATGTGACCTTCGTCGATGGTGTCAACGACCGCCTTCATGTCTGAGAGCGTGGCAAACTGGTCGCGCTCAAAGTTGGGGAGATCCCCTTCATAGCCAAAGGTGATGGCTACGTTCTTGAAATTACTTGCCATGTATATTACTTAACAAAAGTGAATGGAATTTCTTGACGCTTACGTGTAGAGCCGAATGGTGCGGCGATCGTGTAGACGAGGTAGTCAACACCATCAATGCTTACCGTGGTCTCATCGAAGTTCTCCCTGATGTCATCATTCGAACCATCGATGATCTTAGTGACAGCACCCAGGCTCTTGGGATATGCGTAAGAGAACTTAGAGTTCTCGTTAGACACCACAGTGATCTGCTTGAACACCTCTGCAGGTGAGGAAGCCACAGTGGCCGTTAGAGTCTTGATGTCAGCTGCGGTGATAGGATGGCCTTCCTCACCGACACCACTCCTATGAGGGTACTTACCGAGGTAAGTGGTATAAGTCTCAGCCACTGGCCTCTTCTTCCTACCTACGATCCTGTAACCGGGCTTAGCAGGCTTAGTGACAGTCCACTCGCCGTACTGAGGGTTATCCTGCCTTACACCATCGATGAGCGTATAGGTGACGTTACGCTGACGCTCACCGACTACAGGCTGGATGGTGACGATGACATCCTCAAAGGCGTTGTTGTCGTACTGGTCAGGTCCGTTAGGTCCTGGCTGTACAGCTTCCTTCTCTACCACTACCTGCGTAGTTACCACAGGACGCTTCTTAGCGCCACGCCTGCGCATCTCTGCCACACCTGGGGTATGGATATCACTCTTCGTACGCTTGGTCCCTGTGGGATTGCCATTGCGGTACAGCTCTTCCTCAATGAGGACACGCTTGCCGAGGATGGCGGTGCGTACGACACTTGACTCATCTGCGTAGAGCGTAGGATCGGTAGCCGTGTCCCACTCTACAGGCAGGGGAGCGTCGAAGGTCGTCTTAGCTGGAAGCTCACGCCATTCCTGCACGACATTCTTGGAGATGAGGAAGCTAGTACCATTGTTGTTCTGGATCTTGATGGTGTCATCATCGACCCACTCACCAGACACTGCATACACGTCCTGCTTGCGCTCGAGTTCTGCCTGCTTAGCCTTGACAGCCTTCAACTCGTTAGTCAGGTCCTCAATAGTCTTGAGGAGAGAAGAAGGATTGAAGATCGTATCCTTGTCCTCCTTGTTCTCAAGGACCCTCACCCTACGTTCCAGGGTTTCGAGATTGCCGTTCTCTACAGCGAAGGGGACACGAAGCACCTCATCAAGGGATCCATCAGCATCAACCTCTGGGCTAAGACCTACACGGAAGACAAGCTCACCATTCTCATAGACTACGCTCTTGAGGCTCCTATCTGGACCACCCTGACGATTGCAGATACCAGAGGCACTACCAAACTGCTCGAGCTTATGTACGAGCTGGCCATTCTTCATGTAGCTCACCTTCATGAACTCGCGGAACGTGCCGGGAGCATCATCGTTAGGTACAAGGTAGATTACCCCTTCCTCAGCCATCTCAGGTACGCCAAGGAATGCCCTGGTCTTCACCTCATAGCGGAAAAGCCCATCGATCTTCGTCTGAAGAGCGTGGAGCTTACCGCGGTCATCGATGAACTCAGTGATGAGGTTCTGGCCCTGCATCCTGATGTTATGGGGCTTGTAGAACGTGTCCTTGTTGGCGCCGATGGGAGACCAATGCTTGGGATTAGAGATCTCCTTACAGCCATCGCTACATGATCCGGTGTACTGCCTTGTGATCACCTGACCAGCACCATCTACCGTGGTGATGACAAGACCACGACGACGAACGCCGCGTGGGATCTGCCTAAGGGTGTCCTTGAGGCAGCCTCGCCAGGGAAGGTAGATATGGTTGGCCATTGCGAGGACATAGTCGAGACGCTTGCCTGTGTACCCATCAAAGACAGCCTGCATGACGGTCTGAGGATAGACAGGCTTCCTGCTCTCTACAGAGCAAGGCGTTTGCTCTACGCGCCTGTAAAGCTGTTCGACGTGAACCTTCTTAGGCTCACGTTCAGGTCGCTTATATACCTCCTTGTTACATCCGCAACTCATATTCTAGAAATAATCTGGTTCTTCTTCTTCTTC